>JAABUP010005376.1_pt1 | contig 19540 bp, 21 predicted proteins | sample 5559201 | NCBI WGS metagenome assembly JAABUP01 (sample SAMN10711887, study PRJNA513373) | rock metagenome | isolation source: Antarctica rocks | place: Antarctica
TTTCTCCAGTCTCTTTATTGAGTACACACGTGAGTTGCTTTTTATCAGTTGCTTCTCCAAAGAACTGCTTGTTCATCTGTTTCTGCTTTGTTGGGTATTGCTTTTGTATGCGTTGTCTTGCTGCAGCCCTGCTCTGCCATTTCAGTTCTTTTGTGATGTTGTCTTTTCTTTTAGATGTTGTCTTGCGCGTTTTTAAACACAATTCTTCATATTCTTGCCAGCTTTTCCTGTCATTCTGTCTGGGTGGCAGTGGGAAGCTGTTGCCATGTTGTTCTGGAAGCTTACTCAGCTCTGTTTGTACAAGGTCACGTAGAACAATACACGACTGTGCTTGAACAGCACTGACATCATCACAGCAACCAGCATGAGCACTGTGTACATAAGCATTTGTTGACTAGCTAGCAGTAGCTATTATAGTCATGCTGTGCTGTATGGTGCCCATCGATGTGTACACAGACTGATATCATCACAGAAATGTACAGACATGCCATGTACCATTTTCTGCATGTCACTCAGCATTTGGTCACTTGCTGCAAGCAAGATCAATCAAAGTGTGCCAGCTGCAATGTGCATGCCATAGCGACAGCCGCAGCAGGTAGTTACATAGGCTGCATGCCATATGAACTGCATGCCTGATACAGAAATACATGAGCTGAAACTGGAGCCTCATTGGGGCTGTTGTTCAGAGGATAGGCTGGCATCATTGAAATGGAACCGATGGGCTGCCATGCCGTGGCATGATGCCAACAAATTGTTGAAATCTGCAGCAACAAAGAGGCTATGCAAACTGGTCTGCAAAATTGGCTGCTTGCCCAGAAAGGCTGTTTTGCTTTCAGGAGCCTTTCAAGGGATGGCACAATGATTCCAGCCTGTGGCAGAGTGCATGCTGCTGACTTGTGCTGGCCTGGAAGAAGCATAGCTGACTGGGACAGGGCATATGACAGTGGGTCATATCTGTCTGTGGGTCTGCAGTGGGTCTGTATGGGCAGAAATGGCCTATCTGAGGCTCGTGTGGGATTTTGCCAGGATGCTGTGGCCTGCGGCGCGGGCAGCAGGCGCCTTCGGCGCCAAGCATCGGTAGGTACAGAGATCACTGGTCAAAAGCAGGCTGGTCTAGGTTAGCCTGTGGAGCTGACCTGGACCAAGTGGAGGGTCTGGCAGGTACTTTAGGACTTGTGCGATGGCTCGTGACCGTCAGCTGAGTTTTGGCCGCAGATCTGAGCGGCTGAGCTCAACAATATATTTCTGACAGAGGCTTTGACTCGTCTGCTGAGCGGAAATGAGGAGTCTGCTTGCCGAGAGACGAGGTGCACGGATCACGACTACCTCACTGGTGATATTTGTTAAGTTAGGTAGCGGGAAGTTCTGATTGCAGCGGCATAATGCAGTATGAGGCAGGCAGTTCTGTTGAAAAGCTGGAGTCCTGTGAAATGGTCAACCAATCATCCAAGTAGCTGTTGACCTGGTCAGTATGGTCAACTTCCACCGCTGTTACACACAGGAGCTGACCTCGCAGGCACACCACCTATGCTTGGTGTACGCTTGCTCGACTTCTGGATACGGACTTGACTGGAATACAAGGCGGAGGACGACGGCATTTGGAATTTCTTGGTGACAAGTTCGATCAGGTCATCTTTGTCAGATCTTTTCAAGCCAGGTCCGCTCCCCTACCAGCAGCTGCATCTTGGTGCTTGCCTTGCTCAAGCAGCTTTCTTGATTGTCGAGCTGCCGATCAGTTTCACCGACTTGCAGGCACGGCGGACCGAGTCTTTTGATGCTGAGCCTCCTCACTGCCGCGAAGCGGCACCACAGGCTTCTGAAACAAGCTTTTCCCTGTTGGAGGGAACACAAGAGATCGTTTTGATTACACCTTGTTCTGATCTGCAAGGTGAGAAGGCACTTACGTCTGCCCTGATTCCCCGACTCCTTGATTCAACTTCTTGCTCCTGATGAGCGCAAAGCGCTTCGTACGTCCGCCAAACCGGATCTGCAAGCTTGCTTTGAGATTGCACCTTGCCTGGTGCTTGCTGTCTTTCCGAAGATTTCGTGTTCAGCAGTGAGTTAACTGTAGGTTGACTCAACATGCTTGGGAATCACACATGAGCTGCTCACAAGACAGTCAGTGACATTCAGGTTGTGTCCTTTGGCAATAACACTGCTGCTCTATCACAGGAAGCATGTCCAATGCACCAGCAGCCAGGATATGCACTGGAGAGGCTGTGAGCTACACTTGAAGGATTGGCTGAAACGATACGCTTCACTTCAAGCCAAGGTGTTGCCTCTCAAACCTGCTGCATACACCTGCAGATTACAGTCAGGCATGTCTTGCAATCATGTCCAAAATTGCATGGCAACAGCAGCCACTCTGCCTCAACTCAGCTGCACAGGCCAGGGCCTCCACATCTCACAAACTTTGTGCCTTTGCTGAAAACTGAACCTTGCAGGCTGGGATGACCACATGGGGGCTTGCAGCATGGTGATGATATCATTATGTCCTGCTGAGCATGGGCTATGCAGTGCCCACTTGACTTGCTGGCTTGGCACAATGATCAATGGCTTGCAATGACTGTGCATGATGCTAAGCTCACCTCCCTAAACCCAAAAGGTGTAGCCTTACTTGTGATCTTTGCAGGTTTCATTTTTGCATTAGGTTTTTTCCATAGTCTGGGCAGCATGTAATGGCATCTAGATCTGGCCACAGGACGTTTTCAATCCTTTTACTGTGTTGCACAGGCGTCAGGAGGTGTGTTTATCACTCTAGGGCTTTTTACAACATTTGGAGAGGGCTGGAACTGCTATCTTAGGTCACAACTGATCAATAATCAAATCAATCGCATCTTCTTGAAAACCTTTCTGCATTGCATTTAAAAGGTGTTGGGCATCATGCAAAGCTTGAAGGAAACAACTGAATCAAATCAGTAAATTAAGTGACGGATCTCTGTACAGTCACCATTACTTATTTCTCATCATGTGAGTCTTGTGCTATGGCAGCAATCAGCACACACTCATCACGTACCACAACGGCAGGGCAGGCAACAACAACCCTGCCAGGCTGCCATACGTAACTGTCTTGAAATGTCAGAATCAAACCATGCATGGCCATATGGCATCACCGCATGTACATGCATCATATCACAGCATGACGAGTTGGTGCGCTAATGCTGCAGGGCAGCTTATGAGTGCTGATGCCAGGCCCACTCTGCATTCAACAAGATTGTTGAACAGCACCTCTTCCACTACCACTGCGCAGCATCAACGTGCATGCATGAAAGGTGAAGAGCAGGCGCCCCTCCAGCTTGCATGCATGTCTTGCTTATGTATGAGTCCATTCAAAATTCACTAGTAAACACACAGTACTGCTCCATCATCTTTGAACATCAGCGTTTGATCTAAACTGTCTGCTATATAGATATATCTGCTTTGCACTGAAAGTTACAAATCAGCATATACTCCTGTGGAGTGGTTTCCTTGCTTGCTGCCAGACGAGCTAAGTTATACTGCCAGGGCAAGCCGCCTTAAGCTTGCTCGCTACTCATGTTCCAACGAGCAGCTGTTGTCTTGCGCTGCCACCGCTAGTCTAGTGGTGGGAATCTGCTGCTCTGATGTTTCTGCTCTGCTGCTGCAGGGATACAACCAGGTCAGCCCCTGGCATTGAATACAGCAGCAATTTTGCTGCTTGTCTTTGGAAAGTGTTTGCAACGTGAGAACAAATGTGTCAGGTCCCATGCAGTGCAGCTGATTTTTAATCGATCACACAGCAGCGTGGTCTCTTGCTGCCCTGGTGCTGCTCATGCAATCCCAATAGCTTGCAAAACAGCAGACCTGTAAATACAAATTGTATGTATACGCTGTAGCAATAGCCTTGCGGAGTTTTTAGCTAGCTATGCATTGAGTTTCTTGTTGAATGTTGGGACTGTTGGTGCAGGCCTGGGGAAGCTAATTGCATACAGCAGCAATACAGCTGGTGGGCATAGCCCAGCCCTGAGCATGTTGTGCTTGTCTGGCAAGCCTGTAAGGTGAGACTGCTCACAACAGCCTGTTGAAATGATCTGTTGGAAGCGGCCTTGCATGAAATTTGCAGCTGTCAGACAGCTCATGGCTGCTGCTTACTATGCTGCCAGTCATTTATACCAAGTGCAAGGATTGGCAGAAGCTATAGTGACTTCATTTGCGTCAAGTCTTTGTGGCATTTTGGCTGAGTTTCACATGGGACCGTCCCATGTGGAAGTGTACGCAGATAGGACTTGCCAAGTGTGTACAGCAATTGCAGCTTCTGTGTGTACAGCAGTTGCAGCTTCTGTGCACAAGGCTAGCTTGGTGTTGCATTGTTATACAAGTTGCTGTACAGCTGCGCCATTCGTGAGGGTCCACAGCCTGATGTGTTGCTGTATGATGTAATATCTGAGAAGCTGAATCACCATGTGAGTTGCTTTCTTCCTGCTTGCTGGCGCCCAATTTGTTTTGTTGCCATTGTCTTACCTGCAAAGACTGCTTGAGTAATATGATGCACAGTACAGCATGCCGACATCTGCCCTGCTGCGATACTAGTGAGTTGCTCTTGTGACATTGGGCTTTGTTGCAGGCCGTTGATGTTTGCTCAACTCATTGCTGATGCACAAAGCTGCTGCACAAAGCTGCTGCTTCAGCAGAGTCAGGGAGACTTGCAGCTGTGTCATTTGCAGAACTTGAACGGCAGTATTGCAATGAGGCTATTCAAAAGATGACGCTCAATTTTAAGACTGTCACTTTCATTGGCTGCCAATGCACAGCAGGAGCAACACCAGTTTTGCACAAATTGTCTCCCATGCAATGTAATGCTTTTTTAGTCTGACTCAGCAGCAGGCGTTTGACATTGCTGAGACGTGTAGCTACTAGCTTGCTACGTGCTGTCGCGAGTTTACTGTCATGTTGACACAGCCTGAAAAGTACCACGAAAAGTTGCATGCAGACAAGCTGACCTGTGCAGCACAGCGCGCCAGCGGCATGCAGTGTGTGTTCGTACTAACAATAAATACTGTGTATACTTGCCTGTGTTCCTGCATTTGATGTGACTCGGTACTTAAAAAACCTATGGTAAGCAGGGCCTCTCGGCAAGGCCTATAATCGAAATTTTCATCAATGGGCCTCTTTACAACCAAAGACTACTAAACAGACAGATACGTAAACTTACTACCGGTATCACATACACTTACCAAAATTTGATGTTTGGTTTAATGTGACATCTTCCAACACAACCACTTTTGGCACTATGTGCATATTGCTCACGTGACTGCACTCAAATGAAAATAACACCTCACTCGCCAGTGTCTTTCTAATACAAAACTTGCCAGTGTCACTCAAACATGGTAAAGACAACCTGGTTGGATGGGTTGCTGCTCTGCCCAGGTCATGACGTCTGCACACACTGGCCATACACTCTGCACTGCAAATCAGACTCATGGTGCACCGACATGACCAGCTCTGCTGCAGCTTGATACATATTCATTGAATGCATCCAATGACTACACCACTTTACTACGATGTACTGCAATCCCCCAATCTGTTTATGGAGTCGTTGATGGCCCTACGAAAAGCTGGCTGCTGTAAGAGGAAGGCTGAGACATGGCCACCCTTCACCCAGCGCACTTCAGAATCAGGCCAGTGAGCTGCCAGCTCCTGGACAGACTGTGGTGATACATACGCGTCATCAGTGGCACCCACCAGTACTGCCGCCTTTGTGCAACGTGGCCTGCACACGATAAATCCCTATGGCACCGGTGGTCCCACAAAAAACTGAAGCACACAATGCATGCAGAGGCTTGTCTTGAAGCGTGTTGACCTAGTTCTTTTGAGATCAATGTATCATGCAGTAGATCCTGCAACATGCGCACTATTTGAATGCTCAAGCAGACTCGGCACCTGGCGAAAGAATATTGCTTTCATAGCACAAGGCCGCGTATGAGCACTGTCAAGCAAAAAGCATAGCAGTCAATTCTGAACTGGACTCACATGCGTCCAGCTAGCAAAGGATCTTTGAGCAACTTACGGATGAAAACGAGTGACATCTGTGTAGGTCTCCAAGACCTGATGGAGACGCAAACAGGCTTGATCTTCAGCTAGACCACGCCTCAAGCGCCACAGTTCCCCCAACTCATTCTCAGCAGCGTCAATACCTGCACCAGAGTATACATTAGAACCATGACACGCCAGATTAGGCCTACGCAGCATGTGCAAACCTGCACAATGAGTGCCAACTCAAAGCCAACTACCGAGCAGATTGTGTGCAAATACGCAGCAGTGTGTAGCAGTGTAGCATGGCAAGGCTGCACCACTTGCAGGCAAGTGTTTACTATGAATTCCTTACATCATATCGATACCTGAGTTTTTCCGGTCACTGCCAGCACCTGCCTCCACATGCTGCTGCTGTCTATCTGAGCTGTCACGAACCCTTTGTTGCGCACTGTGAGCAATGCCTTCAGCAAACGCTGCATTAGAGGGGTGGCTAGCAGGGCTTTGAGATTCAGCACTGGCCATCTTCAAAGTTGACAATATACGTGCTGCCTCTATGAGGCCGTCTGTAGACCTTGCAGACCTCATCAGTGTTGCCTCAATCTCCTGCAAAATGCACCACCAAGTGCATCGCTGCATTTGTATAGCATATGACTGATCAGATTGCTGACCACTGCAGTTCGCAGAGCACAGACATTGCAAGCAGACTTGAGCATACTTGCCATGGGTACTCCAGCATTGCAGTCATGATGGCCAGGAACAATGCAGCCAACATGCTGTACAGCAGTACTGACCTGTTGCTTCTCATCTACCACAGCAGCCAGTGGAGCCCAGGAAGTGGCAGACCTGAGGGCTCCATGGCAAAAGGCTCCAGATGCAGAGCGGGGGGCTAGCAGGGGGGTGCAGGCCACATCGCCTGGGTACAGGGAGGCCACCATACTTGCATGCACTCCACCCACACTGAAACCACACATGCCTGCACATGATGCACAGCTCACTGGTCAACAAATAAATTGTGGAGCTTTGCAGTAAATGTACAAGCCTATATATACTCAGCAAGCATGGTCAAAGTCCCTTCTGCTACAAGAGCGTGTGGTTGGTGTGCAACTTGTCAGGTCTAGAGCAGCTTGCTCAGAAGCTATCCCACAGTGACAATGACATGGATGCCCAGGGACATCAGTTCACACACTGAAACACTTCAGCAAAGGTCATGTTGACACCTGTTTTGCGGCATGGCAAACCTACAAGTTGTACTGATGACCAAACTTGTAAAAGCAGCTTGAGCTGTGGTACCTAGACGAGCAAATCCATGCCGACCAGCCCAGTCCAGAAGGCACAAGCTCTCTTCGATCGTTGACCGGCCAAGAGTAAGCAGGTCACTGACCCTGAGCAGCTGTGATGCGAACTGGTAATGAGGTTTTCTTGCACCATAGAAAGGGCTTTCCAACACCATTGTCGCGATGCCCTGGAGTGCACAGCATACTCATCTGCAAGCCAGGCATCATTGCACTGCACATTCCATTTTGGCATCCGCGCAGGTCGGTTGTGTCAGGGAATGACTGATAACATGGCCAAAATGGAAGCTGAAGCTGTGGCATGGTGCATGGCGCTCCTTGCCAGGCATACAATTTGGAAAGCCACGCTTGTTGTTAATCAGCAAGCATTCAAACATGAAACACGACACAACAGGATGGCAGACAGACCTGTTGCAGCAGAGGGCCACCCAGGTTCAAGCGCCTATGCCAGGTGTGATCACCTGTCCCTGCTAGATGCAGCACACATGCCTTGCGCTGCTGCGGATCCTTTGGCTGCAACAGCCGGGCATTGGCAATTCTGCTTTCAGGAGGAAGCGCATCATAAACACGCCCATGACAAGGTGTCCTGCACAAATGCATGTGGTCACGGCTTGGACAAAAGCATTCACATGAGTTGACTGCATTGATTAGCCGCAGAGCACCATTTACATCCAACACTGCAGCTGCCTGCATGACTGTATGAAGGCGAATCATAAGCCAAACAGAACAAGCAGAAGCAAACTGTTCGTAAAGCAAAACAGTTTATCACTGACCTGAAGGAGACTTCAAAAGTCTCACATTCCACGCCCCAACTCTTGCCTTCCTGTCGCTTTTGCCATTTCAACTGCACTTGCAAGCTGACCATTTTGCTTCTTGCTTGCAGCGTAGGCCCACCAGTAACCCCAAGCAGTGCTTCAGACATCGCACTCACCTGCTGGTCAAAGTGAGGAGGTGGCCAGCTCTGAAACAGCTTTGCATCCTCTTCGAAGTCCACCACACCAAGATCTCCCCAGCCTTGTCTGAAAAATCCTGGACTCAGTCTCAGTTGGTGCACCAATGAAGCATATACCAAATCTAGCTTTCGTCCGGCAAGCAACGCTATTTGATCAATCAAATGTAACTGATGGCCGCCAAATAGTTTTATCATATCAGGCTATACACCGCTTGTTCATTTGCTTCATACAGGAAGAGTCACGCACAGTGACGATCACGTATGTTAGAAACTACCGGACACAAACAAGTTAGACGCGTGAGCGTGTGACTGTGCACATATCCAGTGTGCACGCGCCATGTATGCATGCACCCAAGTATCTTGGTGCGTTGCAGCGATCGCAATTTGCAATTCGCAGAATACACAACATCCTTGCCGGATAGTCCCAGTCAGCATCTAGCGGTATCTATCACGGGGGGTTAGTCAACAACTTGATCTAGCTGCAGATGAAAGTCGCAAAGCTAACCAAGGGCATGGCGTCACTTCGCCATTGCGCTTTTCCAGTGCATGGAGAGGCTCCATCCAAATGCAGTCTTGGGGAATAGCATACGAGTATTGTCGTGATCTGTATGCAGGATAATCGTGTACTGCAGTTGATCACAGCTTATTTTGGCCGCAAGCTGCAGGCTTGCCAGCCAAGTTGCGTAAACTACCCGTGAAGTTTGTCATGACCGCGTATCTCTCTAGCATCCTAGACGGGGACGTTGACATACCCGCGTTGAAGCAATGGCTAGCTGGCCACAATGCTTTGCCGCCAGCACCTTCACATGTGACTTTACCATATAGTCCCTCATCTGCTGGTCAATGGCCCAAAATTTCAGCTGAGTACTTTCGAGTTTTGCTGCTAAACCAGGTCAAGGAAGAGGCAGATGTGGTTTTTCTTGCATCAGAAAAGCATGCCAGTGATATGCACGCAAAGAATGTACAGCCTACGAATGAGAATAAACGAGCCACAAGGTCCTCGCTCGTTGGCTCAAAGCCTCTGGCACCTCCAGGATCTGTCAATGACAATAACTTTCCAACTCTGTCTGTCCAGTATGGTAAGGTAAGCTGATTGGACTGACAATGCAGTGTCCTTGCAGCCTCTTGAGCTCACATCAGAACATGCAATCTGGCGTGCAGAAGGAGGCTCTAGACAGGAGGCTCAGTGTGCGGCAGTCTGCTGCATCTGATGGAGCAGATGTCTTGTCTGTTGTACCGGGTTCTCAAGGCCATCGTGGACGGAAGATTGCTCCCACCAAAGTTGAAAATACATTTATCGGGGGTGGCTTCCCAAAAGTTGTGCCATTTGGAATTGCAGAGTCTGCTGTAGGCAGTACTGCGGCGTTGACTGTGGCTGGATTAGCAGCAGAAGCAAGTGCCAGAGACTTGTGCACTCATGTCCCTGAAGGCGGTGCGTACCAACTTGCAGCAGACAATAGAAAGGCCACACTCAATGTTCTGATAACATTAGAGCTCTTTGCAGGCTTGAAGAAAGATGCAGACATATTACCTGCGCCTCGGGACCTCCAACAAGAACCCACCCCTTTGCCCTCAGCAGCATGGACACGACCAGTCACACCTTCCTCAGCAGGCAGCACTTCCACACAGTGCCCTCAAATTGCCAAGGGTCACCAGCTCTCTCAGGCTGCTGCAGCTAGCGGTCTCACCACAAAGTCAGCACCTGCAACAGTCACCCCAGCCAAGCCTCGTGGCAAGGGCAAGCGCATTTCACCTAGCCCACTGGGTGAGGCAGCTTCTCATGGTCAGGCGCATGCTGCCTCTTCTCAGCAGGGCCACGCCTGGCATGCCACCAAGATAGTACCCTCTGCCAGCATCAGCACACCTAGCGCTCCGGCCTGGTCCAGGAGACCTGCAAACCAGCTGACCCCTGGTGATGCTGCTACACCAGCCAGGCAATCATCACCTGGTCTGCTAAGCCAGAAACAGGTCTCCGCTGCATCTGCAATGCAGCAAAGCTGCTATGATGCAGCTGACACCAGTGCATGGGGTCGCTCAGGTGGAAACACTTGTAGTCCCTCCCCAGCTCTCACACCTAACAGGTCTGCCTGGTCTAGCCCTGGCACACACACACGTCAAAGCCGGCTGCAGCACAGATCACCACAAAGCATGTCAGGCTCACAGGCTTTCAGCTCTCCAGGTAGCACAGCTACATCCAAGCTCAAGCCTGTGTGGCAGGGCAGGGATGAGGCCACCTCACCTGCATCACAGCCCAGGTCAGAATGTGATAGCACAGGCACAGAATATGCAACACCCTCCTCCACTCTGCGACCCTGGCAAGACCTGGCGGCAGAGGAGGTCTCACCATCCCCTGATGCATCAGTGTGTACCCCTAGGACACAGCAACTCAGCAGCAGGTTTGCGGCTGCTGCCCTGACTGACCGTGCTGACTGTCAGTCAACAGCAGCTGGTTCAGGTGGCCTGCCTGAAGTAAGTGATACAGCACAGTCCAGCCAGGCAGCATTTGGAGACACAGCTTCTCTGGCTGCGGTTGATGGCAGTGTCGCAGCTGGCATTGATGTTTGTGCTGACAACCATCCTCAGCAGCTCCTGCAAGCAGCGCCTGTCTTGTCTGATCAAGCAGCTCGAATGGCTGACTTGCATGCATATATCATTGCCGGTAAGCCAGACGCAGCATCTGTTTTGTTGTTGCCAAGTGGCCTGCCTATGTGTGATGTCCATACTTGAATAAAAAGCAGTTTCACGTTTTACCAATTGAGGCGGCAGACACAATGTTGATTGTTTTGTTTGTGCTTTGTATGACAAGCCTTTCTGTTCAAAATCTGGCAGCTCAATCAAACGGCTGCCTGTGCAGTGGTTTCCCATGTCTCTCTAGCAGCTGAGCTGGACCTTCTGCTGCATCTGCTAGCTCTGCCCTCAGCTGTAGTATGTGCAGCCACTGTGCCTTCTGGTACACAGCCCATGTTTGCCTCTGGAGCTGTGGCTGCATTGTATGCCGGCACAGTCCTCTGCTCGTCGGGTGAGCTTTTCAGCTTGTTTCATGCTTCCCGCAAACAGCACCCATAACATGACATTGCTGGGTCTACAGGCCTGTCATCATGTACTTTCAGCATGACATGCACTCATGAGTGTATGTACCTGTGACACCTCGATGCATTTGTGCCGCCAGAACAGCATATTTATAGCGGTGCAGGCTGATTGGAGAGCTGCACACATGGTTCAGCTAGCAATCTGCCTGCTTGGGATAAGTCCTAGTGATCGGATGTTGTTCTGCAGGCCAGCTCATTGCAGCCCTAGGCAAGTCAATGCTGGAAGCTTTGGCAGAACTTCCCATCCTGAGCCAGCATGCACCACATCTGAGGAGTCAACTTCAGGAAGAGCTTGATGTAAGCTGCTGTGTATGAGAGGGTTGCATCAGTGCTGCACACAGCTCAATCATGAATCTGCCCCCTGCACGCTGATGCTATGCTGAAATGGGGTATGCTCACCCGGTGCTGGTAGCAACATATGTGAATCCCCATAGGCTGCACAGTCTGGCATGACATGTCATGTTGGCCTGAGCAAGCTCAGGTCTCATATTCTGATGGTGCGTTCTATCTGCGTGCATTGCATGCACTTTGTTTCCAGCATTTATATGGCAATTTTGTGATATAACAGCTTATTTCATGCGCGTTTGGTGTAACACAGAGGCTTGAGGAGAACGTGGTGGCAGGTAGCAAGGTGTACAGCAGACCTGCTAGCAGCAGCCATCTGTATGGTGCAGGTGCTTTCACACAGGATGGGCAGCGGCAGCGCTCTCAGGTATACAGTACCACTGACACTGCATCATTGTTTGCTTTCCAGCAGCAAAATGTGTGTGCTACTGACTGAAATCAATCTCCAGATTAGGTGCCAGTGCTCTGTCATAAGCCTCTAGGTATGCACTGCAAACCTGTGCAGTATTGGCCAATGATCTGCTGTGACTGCAACTGAAGACCCTGATGTTCAGGAAGAGCAGCGCAAGGTGAGCAACATGAATGACTGCAGAGATGCCTGGGCGAGACTGATGAGGACAGCTGCTGATCAGCAAGCTCAGCCTCTGCAAGTTCCCTCTGCTGCTCAGGGCAAGGCCAGGCTGCAGCTGGACCCAATGTCAGGTACTCATCAACAACACAGCATGAGTATCACTCACAAAAAGTGTTGTGATGTCAGGAATGACTCCAATATGCCATTTGACCTCTTCTGATGTTCAATGTTGCATCAGACACTGTGCAAGCTGCTGCAATTTGAGAAGGTGCACTAGGAGGTAGGATTTACCGTACTCGTATTAATGATCCTCGCGTACTAATGTTCCTCGCGCTCCGCTAGAATAAAATTTAATCGATGAAATACTCGTTGCATTATTTCTTATTTTTAATGCACCTCGGACAGCTGGCGAATTGTTTCAATGACTTTAATGATGATCGAGCAGTCTTACAAGTCCAAAACGATTGCATTGCAACTGTCACAGTCTTGCTACAACAACAGCATAAAGGCCCAAGGCAGTCCCAACACAGGCAAAGGATGCACGATCGGGTTCTTAAACGTACTAAAGCACCCAAAACCGAACCTATCCAGTCGGCATTGACCACCCGGGAGCATTGCAAAAGCCCTAGGTAATGCACAATGATGATCAAGTCGAAATGAATGGCTCGATCAAGTTTGCAAGCGCAGGACCGCCATCGCAAGGTGACATGAGCATGATCACAAGCATGAGCAAGCTTTTGCTCAACATCGCGGTCTTTTGAGAAAATATTGGAATACTTTTAAAGAACATCGGAAGACGATAATAATTAAATTAATGCTTTTATGTCGGCTCGGCCTCAGAATAATTAATTATTAAATCGAGAAACATTAATACGAGTATGGTATGTGTTTGATATAATGTGCAACCAATCCATTTGCAATCTGGGCCTGTGCCATGCAGATGCCAATGCTGGTGTGTTGCTCTATATGCAGCAGAATGTGCGGAAGCCACTGCGTGCGCTGCGCCCAGACAACTATGCAACCTTTGCTGAGCTGTTCACCACAGCGCTGTTGCAAGCCGCAGCCACCGGGGAGACCCTGCTGGACGAAAGCGAATCTACACAGAAGCTGCAGCAGCTAGCTGACAAGGACACGGCCAAGTTCTACCGTCTGAATCAGAGAATGCAGGTGTGATTGAAATACCCAAATGCTGAGTATAAGACCTGAGTTTCCTGCCCTGATTAGGTGTATTGCAGTGTGCATCATTGCAGTGAGCAAGTCATGCTGCCTATGTTGAATGTTACGCATGTACACACTGAAGTCCTTCCAACCATGCAGCGCCCTTTGCATTCCTGTCTGATGTTATGCTTCAATTGCAGGGTCAGGCTCCTGGGCACCGACGCTCCCACCAGGGCAGGTACTCAACCAACTCTGGTGGAGGTGTCAAGTCGGGTGGCAGCAGCCCCTTCCAGTCCCCTGGCCTCACCAGTCAGCCCCCTCTGAGCTCACAGCCCCATTTTGGGTTCCAACAGCAGCGCAGCTGGGCCTCCAACACCCAAGCATCTCACCAGAGCCTGTTAACTGAAGCAGATTTGCAGGATATAGCTTTGGCAATGCAGTTTCCTCAAGCTCAAAGGTTGTTTGTCATGTTCTTACAAGCTGCTGACAGTCACCGGCTGAACACAAGCTTGATCAGGCAAGTTTTCATTCTGATGGTTGCTTTTGGGATGGCTTTTCTGCCTCAAGCAGGCCTGCCATTCAAGTAAGACAGCAGCAGATGTGTGCAGAGCTTGTAACATTTTCAGTTCCTTTGTTGTTTAGTTGGTGATTACTTGGTACTTTTCACACAACTTCACCTACATCATGACAGTGTGCAGCAAGCTGCACAAATTGCTTCCAGTCTGAAGTGCTTATGTGCATGCCAACTTGTAGGTGCATGGGCGCTCGATTGCAGCAGATGCAGCAGTCAGCTGTCACTGAGGCCACTGCTTCACACAGAGCCAAGAGTGAAAGGCTTGTCTCGCAATGCTGTTTGGCCTCCCTCCTTAGCTTTCTGACCTTTGCAGTCAGCGCCAGCTCCAGTCAGCATGATAGCGGCATGATGATTGGTGAAAGCCAATATCAGCCAGCGGTAGACTTGAATGCTGTGCTGCATGCAGCACTGCTGAGCAACAGCTTGGAATGGGGGCTCCCATGGGTTGTACAGTATCTACGCTTCCTTAGTCATGATTCCTATGCATACAGCTCAGAGCATGTTCAGCAGGTCCTCCACAAGCTGCGAAGTTTGCACAGATGCACAGTCCTGCTGCCGCAGTCAGCTGCTTTTGGGCCTGTTGCACTGTGTCTACGGTGTGTGCTAGACGACCACCTGGAGCAGATTGCTGACGTTGAGGTCACAGAGGCAAACTCTGATGATGCTTGGGAGACTTTGGTCAAAACCTGGAGTGAAGCGGCAGACCTGAGGCAGGCAGTGGTGGACCCTCGCTACATGCAGCTATGCTGCCCCTTGCTTGAACATGCAAGACAAGCAGTCCAGGTAGCACAGATGCAATTTGTAAACTGCAACAAGCCTGTTAGCCAACACCAAGATGTGTTGTCTGGGTTGTTGGCTGTATGCAGCCAAATGTGTAGAGGCATTGAGGACAATCACTGTTACTCATATGCCTGCAGTCCTCTGTTGCAGTCAGACACTATAATCATTGTATTGCCATTGCTGTGCAGGCCAGCATTTCTGCTGAGACTGCTCCCTGGGATGGCAAGAGATCAAAGCTGAAAGGCATTAGGAAGATACATCCTTCACAGCCCCCAGGTGTTAGCCCCAACATCCACGCACGCATACCTCCTGCTGTTGCAGCAGCTGCTGGTATGCCAAGCCATGACAAGAGCAGCCAAGACTCTGTGAAAGAGAAGTTGCAAGAGGCGTTCCTTGAGCAGTACAGTGGTGCAGGACATAAGGCAAGCCACCACCATTGCTGACAGTTTCATCATACTCACTTCTCCAGCTGGGTACAGCTTCTCTGTCCAGCACCGATACCTTCACAGCAAATAGGTCCTTGAAGCAGTAAGTGCAGCTTCTAGTCATTAGATTGAATGCATCATGCCTCTGGTTTGGCATGCTCTGTGCAGCATGATGTACTTGACCATCTGCAGCAAAAGGGTCTCCCACCTTGCCTCTTGCCCATCTTGATGCTGACCATGTTGACTTCTGCAGGTGCGCCTTAGAGATGTTTCGGATTATGTCACAAACATCATAGCTGAGAATGCTGTCAGCAGCAGTGTTGAGCACTGTGCGCCGCAAATTGTCAAGTCTGCAGCAGCTGACATGACAGCCCAGGGTCAGAGTGCTTACCAGGAAGCGGCTGTGCAGAGTGAACAGTCCCACTTAGGGCACAGTAGCCCCAGCGTCATCCAGTCACAGCATGCCAACATCTGTCTGGACAACATTGCCAGTGACATAGTCAACTCCAGCGTCGCACAGGTAGGCTTTAATATCTGCTTCATGCGACAAATTCCACAAACTCTGGTTCAAACACTGGCACAGGAACATTCTGCTGAGCTGACCAGCACAGCCAAGTGTGCACGCAGCTGTCAATGAGCCTTGTTTGCTTGCAGCCCATCTGTTTGATCTCCCATGGGCCACCGCCAACCCATGGTGACCTATTTAACCGTGAATTTTTGCTTGGGTTCAGGCAATGGAGGCGTGTTTTGCTGCAGCAGAGGAGGCTGTCAACAAGCAGGCTGTGCGTGCTCTGACTGCACTGGCAGCCCCTCAATGGACACCCAGTGTCATTGGCACTGCTGCAGCTATGGTTGCAGAGACTGCCAGGCACCTGAGTGCTCAGCAAATTATTGCTCAGGTGTGCTGCCTTGTACTCTGCATGCAGTCACTTATTTTGGTGTAGCTGTATTCGTGTGATTGCTATGTTTGCATCTTGTCTTTTTGCAGATGTGAGTCTAGCACTGTGCAGCTCAGCCTTGTCATGACTTCCCTTCTGAGTTTGCTTAGTGGAGTTTGCACCTTGTGGCGTTTTGTCCAGCTACACCGTGATGTGCATCAAGGTCTCACACCTCAAGCATGCATGCAGGTCTCCTCTGCAGTGCGCAAGCAGATTCAGCAACAAGTAGACAATGCAAGTCGTGCAGTAGTCAAGGCAGTTGCTGTCAACAATAACAGCAAGTAACACTAGGGTGAGATTACGATCCCGCCTTGCGAGACCATGTAAAACAGCTGTCACAGCCAAGTTTGACATGAACAGGCGTAAATTTTTTGAACAAATGAGCAAGTGCAGCATTGCAAGGCAGTTAGTAATGTAGTTTTGCATGTCAGAGAGGGGCTTAACACTGACAATAACTGATAAGACCAGTACTGTACCAGTCTCAGACAGCTGCAGTTGATGGTTGATGCATTCAAGCAAGTAGTCTTGGCAACATAAGTCGACTGGACAGTCCACACAGCATCAATGTCCTGACAAGCAGCTCATGAGCATATGGGGGCCGTATTTTAGCCATGCTTGGATGTGCTTGCAACTGGCACCATGCTGGGAAATTGCTGTGTATTAAGCAACACAGCAGGATAGAAGACTGATCTGTATTCAACAGTTTCAAAAATACACATCACCTAGCAAGCAATTCTGGCTGCAAACAAACCTCATGGTGCAGTGGGCTTTCCTCACTATAGCAGACGCACACAATCAAGCAGATGCAATGCACCTATGCAAGCAGTAGTTCCTTTTGCACTGCTGGCTGGGGAAAGCTGCATGCAAAATTTAGGAGCCTTTGCATTTTAGAGATGTCTGCAGTCCTTGGCAAGGCTTGTTGTGCCCCAAAACAAGTAACTTGAAACAACAGCATTAAAAGAGCCTCCGACAAAGAAGTCAATGCATGAAGAAACTTGATTATGGAAATCTACTCCTCTCCTCCTTCTGCATCTGGGCAGTGCATTTCAAATAAGCCGCAAGGACCCCAAGGAAAATCTTTGCTCCTGATACGCATGTAGGGGTAGTCTGGCACTTCTTCATGATGTTCATGCTGGTGTGTAAGATCCCATGCAGCCACTGCAATGCATGTGGGGACAGCTGCATATGTGACAGTCCTCCTGCAGGTGAAGGCACACAATAGAGGCCTGAGCTCTGCACTCACTGATGTATTTGCTCGCCTACGTTGCAACAAACTCGTGATCCGACATACCATTTGCTCATCTCCTTCATGGCTTCGTCCAGATGGGCCTTTTCAGAGCTAGCATCTGAGGACATGTTTCTAGAGCCTTTCACATGCTGGACACTACGTCTTGCTACCTGCTGGAATGCCTGACGCGCCGCTTGCATTGCGCCAAGTCTACAAGGAGCTGAGAGCCGACAATTGCGAGTGCTTTGGCTTTGGCTCTGTGCCAAATATGTATGTGCAAGGCATACCGTCAAGCGTAAATGGCTTGTACAGGACGCCGTGTGAGTCACCTTTGGTTAGTAAGAGTCCACTCATCCAATCTTGTGCATGTGCAAACAAAAACTGTTTAAAGTACCAGAGAAGAAGAGAACTTTCGCAAACCTCACGTGCAGCCTCGTGCCAAGCCTTCACACGTGCGGAAGTGTGCATTTATGTAACGTGCTCGTTCATGTTGCAACTGGTTGCGCGAGCGCCGTGAACAAGCATATTGGCAGCGCTGATGTCACATGCAAGATCGAAACACAGCGCGGTAGTTCACAGCCAAGCCGAAGCGGTTACACAGCGAGATCCGAGAGCGGTTGAACAGATCTTGTCTGAGGTGCGCGCGAAGTGTGGCTTTCTGCTACTCGCATAACCATGCGACCGCACTTCAATCTTGTATGGCTCCGTATACAAGTTTGCAAGCTGCACATGCGTGCGACTGGAACTGGACCGCATGTGTTGTGAACTATTGTCCTTCAAGTCGCGGCCCGTGCCAAGGAAGCGAGAACACATGTCTGGGCTAAAGTCAGACATTCTGCGAGGCTCTTGCTTTCGTTAGTATGGATGTCATTCCATGCAGGTACTATTCGCTTACACTTCAAGACCAGTTTCTGATGCCCCTCAGCTTTGAGCAGCCTTCCAGATCTAAGACACCCAACAGCTATGCATATTTGTATCCGGCTGTAAGACCACCTGTGTTGCCCGTTGGCCAAACGTCTCGACGAGCTCATGCTCTTGTACCAGCCTCAGCTGCAGCTGTTCGTCCCTGGCCTTGGCGCAACATGACTGGAGAACAAAGAAATAACACTTTGGGGAAGGAAGCCAAGCAGCTGTTGGCGCCCACTGTTGGTCATCACGCCATGGAAAGACAACAAAAAGCACAGACTGTGTGGCATGGCATCACACTGCAGGATGGCAGTATCACCTGCCAGTCTTCAGCGCATACTGGAGCTGTTGAAGCTGCTGTTGCTGCCTTCAAGGTTCAAAGCTCGGAGCTTTTGCAGGTGACATTTCTGTCACTACATAACGCATGTCGTTTGCCGCTAGTGTTGGAGCAGTTTCTTGATGCAATTTGTCCTGCCTTAGTAACATGCCCATTGCCTGTGTTTGAAATTTCTTACAACACTTGCCCATGCAGGCAATACCCTGTTGAACCTTGGCACCTGTTTGTGCAGGATGTGTTTAACTCCCTTGTGCTGGCAGAGACTGTGTATAAGGTCCAGGAGAGCAATCATGCAGAGGTGGCAAGCACAGTGTCTGCTTTGCGGCAGGATTTCCCGGCTCCTTTGATCTCCTTGCAGAGACTGCAATGGTCCCTCCCACATGTGCCGCACAGGTAGCTTCAGGCACTGCACTCTCAGTGGGTGTTGAGACATGTGAAGTTGCAGCAGCAATGTCACACATGACTATACAAGGCATGTAATACTGTTTTCATCCTCTGTCTCATAATTCTGCTGGTCTTGCTGTGATACTCTTTGTAGGCCTCACATCTGTGGCAAGGCAGCAGCAGCTGATGGCAACATTCTGTACCAGCCTTGAATTACCTCATGACGCTCTTGGTTTGTGCTTGCCAGGTACTTGCTGGCAGAGGACAACGATGCCTTGTACGTGTCCTTTATTGGAACTAAGCAGCGGCGTGACATCATGACCAATGCCAACATCATGCAAGAGAACCTCTGGCCTGGTCAACCCACTGCTGCTGACTCACAGGTAGGCCTACCTGTTGCAAAACCTGTGTTGCATGTTCATTGTACAGCCTGAACATGAGCTGCCTATGTGCTTCAATGGTGCATGACCTTTTCACATACAATGTACAAGAGTGCGCTGCTGCCCTGACATTAGCATTGTTTGTCTGATGTGCATGTTGCTGTCTATTGCTGAACAAGGCCAAATGCGT
>JAABUP010005378.1_pt1 | contig 19534 bp, 33 predicted proteins | sample 5559201 | NCBI WGS metagenome assembly JAABUP01 (sample SAMN10711887, study PRJNA513373) | rock metagenome | isolation source: Antarctica rocks | place: Antarctica
GCTGCGCGTCTGGCGCGTCCCACTGGGTGTCCTCAGGTTTCGCTGGCTGTGTAGGTCCTGGATGGTGCTGCTGCGTCGTGGGTTGCAGAGTGGTGCAGGGGTCAACCGTGAAAGGGTCATGTATCCCGGTATGCTGGCGAGGTGGAGGTAGGCCTATTCTGAAGCACTGCTGGGCACTTGCCGGTCGTATATGGTGCTGCGCGTGCATGCGCGTGCCTGTTGATATCCTTTGTACCATATGGTTACCATTGTCATTTGGCGGGGATGGCCCAGAAATAACACCTGCACTGCAGTAGACTTTAGTAAAGGACTTATTTTGTCCTCGAGGTCGCATAATATATTCTCCCAAGTGCCACCGTTTGTTGAGCTCCTGTCAACATGAACGTATCCTCCGTGTCAGATCTTCCAGGAGCAACGCAAGGCAGGGCAGGCATGCATCAGTGAACGGAACACTTATTGCGCTTCTGCCACAGTCACAAGCGAAGCACACTCTATTGGTCTAGTTAGTAACCAAAATCAGCAACAGAAAGCAAATCAGGCTCACATACCCGTCTACATAATATACATGTTACATGACTTGCCATTCTTACTGGCCAGCAGTGTTGGCCTGGCATACTACCGTCACTGCGCATAAGCGGACTACACCATGCAGCTCCGTGAAATGTCACGGTGATAAAAAAGGGTTTATCACCATATCACACACACATACAAGTGCAGAGATTCATCAAGACGCTGTTCAACCAAGCTTCCCAGCACGGTCCAGCAAGAGTCCAAACACATATTGTTTGCAAAGATAAATCAAACACCACTATTGAAGTGTGATGCCCTAATCAATCCAAAAAGAAAGGTACCTTGTACCTTGTGTTGCCCAGCCACAACGCTCCAGGCAGCAGGGAGCTACAGGCAGTCACGCCGCAGAGCGCATGACAACAAGTGCATGGAGCAGCGTCTATATCTTACACTAGCGTGTTCAGCACACCCTTGCTGGTGCGTGCTGGCAGCGTTGCCGCGCACGCCTATGCACGCTTGCGCGCGGTGCCGTAGATGACGGGCAGCAGCATAGACTCCGTCACGCCGAGCACAGTCACAGAGTCAAAGGCGCCGTTCAGCGCGTCCAGCGTGGGCCGGTCCAGGTGACACCCACCAGTGAAGACCTGGCGCCGCACACTCTAGGTGGAACACAGTCCTCACCCGCATAGGCAAAGACAAACAGCCAATTCCTTTCAAGCAGTACCATTACACGGGTGTGTGTTGGGCAGGCATCTGAGGCATGTCCCGGGAGCTGCAAGGAGGTCAAAGCAACGCCACGCTATACAGCACACATGCCGTCCGCATAGCAGGGGGCGTGACAGCTGATAATATCATGATCGCTGTGGCCAAAAGTGCCTATCTATTTTCAAGCAGGACCGCGCCACCACACCTTCCAGGTGGGTGTGACGGACTGCTGCACCCAGAGCTTCCAGCTGCGGGCGTGCGCGCCCGCGGCGGGTGGCTCTGTAGCTGCTGCCTTGCCTCCGCTCCTGCAAAGCCAGCCAAGCGATTTGCTCGGCATGCCTACCTGTGCGCTGTCACGCACATCACAACGCAAGCCTCCCTCTGGAGCTGCCTGGTGATCATGCACTCCGCAACCCTCTCACCTCCCGCCCTGCGCGCTGTTCGCTGACCGGCAGGCGCGTGCCATACAGGCAGCTCAAAAGCCGGGCCCTGGCCGTGCCTGCTCAGCAGGTGCGCCGCGCGCTGCTGCTGCCCGTCGGCGACATGCTCCAGGAACAGCAGCACGCCGCCGGGCTTGAGCCAGCGGTACAGCTCGCACGCGCTCTCGCGCACGTCGTCGACCGAGCACAGCACGAGCGACGACACCGCGGCGTCAAAGCCGGCCGCGGGCAGGCCGGACGTGCTGGCTATGATCTCAAAGCTGGGCGCCGCGCCGGCCTTGGACGCCGTGCCGCCGATGGACACATCCCCGCTCTCTACAAGCCCTGCGTGTCGGGAGCCAGGCTCACAATTGAGGACAGAGAGCATGACAGGTATGCAATGCGAGAGCGGCTGCATGTTCGAAGTGTTATTAAACAACCCCCTTGGTTAGATAACGGCATGCAAGGGTCCCGCACATGTCACGTATGTAGCATGACTGGGCAGCACGGACAGCTGCGGAAGACTGCATTACACTGCTTTGCATACTTCTCACCATTGTCGCAGGGCCTCTGGTACATAAACATCTGGAGCTCTGCTGCACAGAAACTGCCGAGCTGGTCTGCGAGGGCCGCAGCGCACCAGCCTGGAGGGCATTCTCGCGCAACTTGCCGTGCATTGCCTGGTTTGGCTCGAAAAACACATATTTTTGGATGCGGCTGTCCTCGATCGCGCTGCGCACGTACGGCAGCGTGCTGCCGTGCCCCGGCCCGATCTCCAGAACGGTGCCTGCAAGCTAGCATGCGCGCGTCACAGGCGAGCTGCTCTGCTGTTACTGTTTCCAGACTGTCACCGCCTGATTCTCGCCTTTGGTCCCGCCACTCTGTTCCAGCGCACAGTGGACGTATGCTGAGCCCGCTGAAGGTATACGAGCACATCCAGTACATCACGTTGTGCCAAAGTACGCAAACAGTGCATAGGCGTGCGCGCGCCTGACAGCGGCGCCGCAGCAAACAGCTTCTGCTTGGCCTCGCCAAAAGTCTTGTCGGTGCGCGGGCCCAGCAGGTTCCACAGGCTGTTGAACCAGACGTCGCCCCAGCTCACCTCCGGCTGCGCGCGTACAGCTCGCTGAACGCCGTGCGGCCCTGCCAGATTCCGTGGCAGGAGTCCATGCGGCACAGCTGAATCGCGTGTTTGTGATCCACGTTGCTCCCCGTTGCTTGTCGCAGACCGAAAGCAACAAAAGTTATGACCTGCATCTCTGTGTTGGGGTGAGTTTGCTCAAACAAAATGTTTACCTATCCAAGGGGTGCTGATGCCAGCCAATCTACAGGCCGCTTCGACGTGCCCGACACCCAGACAGAGTCACACGCAAGCATTTTCCATGACAATGGTTGACGTTGACAAGGTCAGGCGAGCATGCCTTGACCAAAGAGACAGCCCCTTACCAGCTGGCTAGCAACAGCAAGCCTGCACCTGACCCTCCTTTGAAGGCGCGGACGCCAACGGCAGCTCTGCCGCCTGAGCGATCGGCGCCGCCAGGTGCGCGAGGATGCCGAGCGTGGAGCCCAGCGCGCCGCCGCCCAGCAGCGGCCAGAGTGAGGGCCCCGCCGCGGCCGCCGCCGCTGCAGCGCCCAGGCCCGCGCCCACCTGCCCACGCAGCCAAAAGCGCACTCACATGCCCTGAGACATGAAGCACGCGTCCCATCGGTGCGGTCCTCGCAGGCCACAGCTGCTGGCAGCTGTTTGCTTCACTGCGTCACTGAGCTCAGTGCTTGCTTGGTGCAGTGGGTCTTGGTAACAAGACCACCAGGTGCCACGGCGGCGGTGCCTGACACCGTGTAGCTGTCTGCTCATAGTGATCACTCCTGACTGAAAGTGCTGGCGTGGTGAGTAAGGCAACAACAGCAGCGTTGCATACCTCAGCGCGTGCGCAGCTGAGCAAGTACGGAGTGCAAAGGAAGGTGCAAGCAACCCACCCCAGAGAACACGTCCACCCGGTTCTGGCTCGCGTTGTGGTGGAGCTTGTACACGCGCTCCTCGATGGCCTCCTGGTTCATACCCTCGCTGGCAACCCGCCCGACTCCAAGGGCCCCTGCCGAGTTCGCGCAGAGCTCGCTCACAGGTCACAGTGCGCACTGGCTGGCACCCCTAGACCTCAGTGTCACGTGTGGAATCAGACATTGTGCCCAGCACGAACGCCTACACAAACAGGTTGCTACTTGGGCGCGAAGTGAAGTGGCGCGCACACGGCACCGCGACCATCCCGAACGTTTGCAGCAAAACGTGTGAAGCTGTGGTCACGCGCTGTCAACACTGGGACAACCATGACAGCTGTAGCAGTCGCGTGCGGCGTGTGATGTGTCAAACGCCCGCGGCAGTAGCGCACCTGCCAGAGCTGTGCCCGCACAGGCGCTTACACCAAGCGCTTTCAGAAGCGGGCGCATGACGGAGCTCCGAGTCCGCAAGCGATATGCTATGATAGGGCACACGAGCGCTGCGCCAAGGATTGAACCGGCGTCCCAGCCCCTGTGGAGGACGTGAACGCCAAGAAGGTAGCCTGCGTTTCAACAGCACAGATCAGGAGTAGTGCTTTGATAAAGTCGGGCAGTTCAACCAGTGCTGCAAGGCCCACCTTTGCCCTGGGGGTCAAAGTCTGGCGCGTCAGTCGGTGCGTGCGACATGAAGGTTAGGCATGTATATCCTCTCACAGGTAGAGAGCGGGCTGTTGAGTAAAGCAGGTGCAAGTTAGTTGAGTGTGATGATAGCCTCATCAGCAGGGTCAGGTGTAACATGTGCACAGGGGACCCTCCTCTGACTCACCCTGAGTCAGAAAAACTGGGCCAGGGAGCGGCCGTTCTGCGCAGGCTTCTGCACGGGGTAACACTCTCCAGGGACTGCACAGCCATTGGAGCCTGGGCCAGGGCTGTAGGAACATGCCCAGCATTGTCCTCCTGCATGCAACCAAGGTCCAGAGGGTTGGGTGGGGTAGGGGGGAGGGCATGCATGCAACATATGTTGCCTATGTGTCTAAACTTTATACACATACACACTTTAGACTCTAAAAAGTGTCTGTGACGCACAGTACAGACACCTTGCACTGTCTCCCAAGTCCTGCGCTGCGTGTCAGTGCAGTGATCTGATCGGCGGTCTGATTCGAGGCTGGGCACGCATGCAAGCTATCAGCTGACTTGCCAGCTGAGGCCAACGGGGTAGTAAGTCTATGCTGAATGGAGGAGTGCATGAGGATGGCTGAGGCTTTGCTCTCGTCTTGCTGACCTGGGTACCTCGCCTGATACTGTTGAGAGCAGCGATGGTGCACAAGCCGTGTCGATAGATTATGGGGTGATGTGCAGGCCCAGCGAGGCTAATGAGCCAGCCAGCTCTTGTTCTGGTGGCCACGTTGTGTGATGCATAGACATACATGCAGGCACTGCCATGCATGCTCCCTCTTCCCACACCTAGTGCTAGCAAACAAGTGCACTTTGTGTGATGCATTGTTTCACAAGCAGGCACTGCCATGCATGCTCTCTCTTCTCATAGGCTGATACGGTAGTGCTAGCAAACAAGATGTTTTGGTGGCCTTGTTGTGCGGTGCATTGACTTGCAAGCAGGCACCGCCATGCATGCTAATTCTTTCCATGGGCTGATACAGTAGTGCTAGCAAACAAGTGCGCAAGGTAACACGCACGAGCAGTCTGCATGGCAGCCCCCCAGGAGCACTGAGGCAGCAGCACCGGCCTTCCCGCGCTCCTATGTAGCGTTGCTTGGTGAGTCTATGCTGTCTTTGATTATGGCGATCATGTCAGTCACGCTCTTGTATGAGCGCCTCCCGCTCACCCACCAGTCCACCCAAAAGAACCACCATGAGATTGCCTCATAGGCGCGCTGCTTCTGCAGCACGCTGCCGTCTGCCAGCAGCTCCTGCGGCGCGCACGAGAGGTCTTGAGCAAGGTTGACAGCACAACAGACCTGGTGATACAGGCCTGATGCTGAGGCACACAGCTCATCTCGCAACTCACCTGTGCCATGGCTACATCTTCTTCGAGCTTGGTGATGCCCCCGCTTGACGACCTTGAGATCATGAACTGCGCCAGGGAGATGTACATCTGCAGTAGCTCCTTCTTATGGTCAAAGAGCACTTCTGCGCGGTACTGCTCGATCCACCTGTTGAGGAGAAAGAGAAAGATGGCAAAGGCTACATTGAAGCCTAGCACGGCGAGCCACACGTAAACACTCTCCATGGAGTGCTCAGTCGTTTGGTGCCCGTGTGGAAAGCTGCTAAGGAAGGATCGGGAGACTTGGTCTCGACCCAAGCCCTGCCCTAAGTAGGGTTGCCAGAGTCGCCAGCTAGGTTATTTGCGCATCAACACGGTAAGTGCTTTGCAATGTGCACAGGATCATGTATCCTGCAGTTGTTCCTCCGCTATCGCCAAGAAACACGGTGCAGCCCAGCGTCTGTTCTCGCCTTTGCCGCGCCCTCCTGAACACTCGAACAAACTCTTGCACGCATGCCAGCCATCTGAAACCGGTGCTATCAGCATATTAGGGCCGCTGCGGGCGGCAGCCCGTCCGCCTGCCCCAGAAGCTTGCTTGTCCGTCTCCAGCGCACCCCAGCTGTGGGTCATGCACGGTGGCACACATGTCTCCCCGTTCACGCGCTGCTCATGCATGTTTCTGCTGAAGCCCTTGCCCAGGCTCCAGTGGCTGTGTGCTGCACGACCGGCGCTTAGACGAGAGCGTGGAGCTGGCAACCGCAAGCCTTGGAGAACAGCTTGAAGCTTCTCCTTTGGGCTGTGCAGGGCGCTGAGAAGGCCCGCGCGGCGACGAGGCTGTACAGTAGCAATGAGGCTGCATCAGTGTCACAGCAGCGGCGGCATGATTGCATCGGCATGCTGTGATGCTGCCGCAGGAGCAGGTGAAGGAAGGGCTAAGCAGTATTCGGCCCCTCCATGCAACACATCTCTATCACGGTCCGTGGAAGTCCGGCGCGTCCACAAAAGTCACTGCAGAGCCAAGCATACTGTCAGCAGCTACGATGGCCATTGCCTTGCAAACATGCTTGACGGGGGTCTAAAGACTATCCATGTGCAAACCTATATCCCACGACTTGATGGACGATAAGAGGTGCATGCCATGCAGCCTGTCCGGGAGAACTTGGTCCACGCAAACTACAGGAATCAGCGACACGGTGGCATGGCATGCGCGGGCGCACCAGCGCCGTCAGCCGGCGCGCACAGGAACTCGAGCAGCACCACCTCGTTGGGCCCGGAGCGCAGCAGGGGCCCTGGTACATACGTGGTCATTTACGGGCCAGTACCAGCCCAGGTTGACCGCGTTCATCCAGATAAGGCCCTGCCGCAACCGTGCTGCCCTCTGGTGCGCTCCTGGCATGTACGTCGCGCAGTGCTTCTATGATAGTGTATTGCCAATGAAGGCTGTGCATGCAAGCAAAGTATGCTTCTGCATGAGCCGGTGCAGTGCCCAGGCGACCAGGCGAGCGGGAGACAGACTCATGAGCGTGGTTGCCTCATGCGCAGATGCACGTACGAGGGTGCACCTTGCCCCACCCGCGCATGGCGAGAAAGGTGTCGGCTGGGTGTGTTCTGCCGGGCGCGTTGCCGTGCACGTGCAGCAACCCCCTGGCGACGCATGGCGCAAAGGTGACCCGCATGCATGCATGCACGCGTGTGCGCACTAGATGTGCTTTTGGAGAACATGCATGGCGGCCACGCACTGCAGCTAACACACGACCGCTTGCAGATCCAAGGCTGTTGGATTGCGGGTACACAATTCTCCAGAAAATGATCTGATTAAGCGTGTGTGCTTGCCTGTAGAAGATGGGCTCGTCCAGTGCCGTGCACGCGCGCACGGGTGCGCCGCTTGCAGGCGGCGGCTGCGAGCGGCCCGCCTCGCTCCCAGCGCGGAGGCTGCCCATCGGCTGCCGCCCTGTTGTGCTGCCACCGCGCGACCCTCTGGCATGATGCCGGAACCCTGTTAAATCCCGCCAACCCGCCACAGCCCGCTCCAAGGCTCCGAGCAGGCCCTGCCACGCCTGCACGGGACCTGGCGCGCGCTCGCGAGCGGCTTCGCGGGTCTGGACGGCCGCGTGACGACCCTGGGCGCCACTGCGACAGTGGCTATCAAGGCCGCGCGCTGAACTGCACGCGTCGCCGCCGTGCGCGGCGGCAAAGGGCACGGCGCTGATGTCGTCCAGCTCCAGCGTGTGCACCCGCCAGCCACGCAGCGCCCTCCCTGCGCGCGCCTGGCGAGAGTCGCGCAGACGCAAGCTATCCTACTGTTACGGGAAGTGCCATCCCGACCGTGCTTTGCTTGTAGCAGACCATGGACCACGCACTGCAATGATCAGGTGCGTTCAGGCCAGCTCCCTCCAGCAGTGATGCATAGGGTAGGATAGGGTATGCATTGCGACTACACATGAAAGCGGTGGCTCAGCGAGCCAGTAGAAGCAGGGGCGCGCGCCCCCGAGCGTGACGGCCCTGCCGACGAGGCCCTTGAAGTCGTAGGCGCAGCCCGCGCTGTTGCGACCCATCTCGTGCACCAGGACCAGCAGCGCGGCGCTCGCGTCGGCGGTGCAGGGCGCGCAGCCCACGCCAGGCCTGGCGCCGAGGCTGCAGCAGGCCGGCAGGCGCAGCGTGTGTGCCTTGCCGTGCTCCAGGCGCCCGATCAGGCGGCCGCCCACGTACACCTGCAGGGTCGGCGGCACAGATTGAGTAAAGGTTAGGGTCGCTCGACCTCACCATGCACGAGTTCGCCGAACATGTCAGGCTGGCCCCCGTGCGGCGCGCTGCTGCTTGCCCCTATGCGCGGGTGGAGCCTATAGGGTGTCAGGCTGCCCGTGGCCACGCGGAGCGCCACTTGAATGCGACCTGTATAAGTTCAGGTTAGGGGCAGGATCTTTGTCCCTGCCAGTGCACGTGGCCAAGTGTGCATGCACGCGTGAATGTTCAAACCTACCCCGGCAGCATCCGCAAATATTGCCAGGCAGGACGCAAATGCGGCTCGACATGGGTGCAAATGTGTACCCTGGACACCGCATTGTCAGCATCCCATGTCAAGCTCGCACGCACCTGCGCATAGTCGCGCACTGAGGCGCCCAGGTCCAGCAATCCCCCGTTGCTCAGCGCGCCGGCTGGCAGCTGCGTGGAGTAAGCGATGACGCCTCGCCTGCAAGCGCGCACGGCCGCTGTTAAAAGAGCTAGTGTGATCGATGTCGGTACTCTGCGCGGCCTGCCCAGACAGCAGACTCGCCCGACCCCATACGCCGGGGACGTGGCATGTACTCTGCAGCACACATGCACTTGCACAGCAGTGCACGGCGGCCTGTTGCAGGCTGAGCCAGGCGGCTCTCGCCAGCTTGCTGTCGCTGCCTGCCGCAGGTCACACTCCGTCACGGTCGTCCTCCGGCCCCGGCCAGGCAAGGGGTTTGTCGCTGGCCTCAGCGATGCTGGCGCTCCCGTCCACACACGGGCAGTCACAGGGCCACGATCCCTGGCGGGAGCCCGGCGCCACGCCCTGCCCCAGCGGGGCCGCGGGGCGCGCGCCGCTGGCCGTACGCTTCCATGCGCTCGGGTGTGCGGGCGGGGGCGCCGTCGCCGGGCGCCAGCACATGCAGCGCGCTCAGCAGCGGCACGCTCTGAATGAGCGCCACGCGCCCATACGGCGCCGCGGGGGGCTGCGGCGGCAGCGGCGGCGGCGTCGTCCCGGTGTGGGCCTCTATCACAGCGCGCACTGCCTGCGCCTCACGCGACGGGGCGCCTCATCATCAGCTGCCCACACCCGGGCAGAATAGCACTTGTCAGACCTTCGTGAAATAAGGCACCTTCAGCAAATGGGCCCTGTGGTTGAACGCTGCACGGATAATGACAGCCAAGCTGTGAGATGCCCAGGAATGCTCTCCTGCACAGGCGAGTGGATGCAAGCGGACGATAGGCATACAGTGCCGCTGGTGAGCAGCATGGGCGACGCTGAGCAACACCAGGCAGCCGGGCCGCGCGCCGCAAACTTGTCGGCGCCGCCGATGCCCGGCTGGCCCGTGCCGCCGGCCTCGCTGATGGGCGCGGAATAGTCGTAGCTGGTGATCTGCGGCAGGAAGTCGGTCTCATTTCCGCCGCTGCCTGCGCGAATGCACCGGATACCAGTATCGGCAGCTGACACCGCTGAGTCTCAGTCCCCTTCATTGTGCGCCCATCTGTCGTGGTGCGCTCGCAAGGGCGGCGGCGATGCTGCTGCATGCCGAGCGAGCGATTCGCACGTAGCGGCGCTGGCTTGGCACCAGGCCGTGGCGGCCTGGCTGCAACCTAATGTACAGTGAAGGTTGCGCATGCGGCCGCCGCGAGGGCGCAGGCAGCCCTCTTTTGGCTGCCGGCCCTGCTCCCCAAGCAGAAGAGGAGGCCTCTGTGCGGCGCGCCTGGCCAGGCGAACGAGCTGCCCCCGTGCGCCATGTACAGGTTCACCGAGCCGATGCCGTTGCCGTACTGCGCCCGCCGCCACGGTCAGTCCCTGGTAGGGTTCAGGTAGGGCGCAGCGCGCGTAGTGCCTCGCAGGCGCAGCCAGCCCGCGCGCGCCGGGCGCGCGCCGGGCAGCGCGCGGGGGGCCACCTCGAGGACGGCGCGCAGGCCGGCGGCGAGCTCCGCCGCGCTCGTGTTGGCCATGCCCTCGCCCCAGTGCGTGATCCAACCCGTGTAGAGCTCGCTGCAGAACGGCGGCGACCCGCCCGGCGGGTTGAGCGCGCGCTGGGCGGCAAAGGCGGCCGCGGCGTCCGCGCCGGGGCCAAAGTCCACAACCCTGCAGACCCAAAACTTGTCGCGATTTCGACCGCTGCGATCCAGGCGCTGGCTAATGCGTACATGCGCGTGCATGTGGGCGCCCGCCGCCGCGCACGTGAGCACCTCGTCGCCGGGCAGGCTGCCCAGGCGCGCGATGTCGGGCGGGTCGGTTGTGAACAGGGTCACGCCGCCGCCCAGCTGCTGCCGCGCGGTGCGCAGCAGGTGGCGCAGGTAGGCCTGGTCCGAGCCGCAGTAGCCGTACTCGTTCTCGACCTGAGCAGGATTAGGGTAGGCTCAGGCCGAGCCGCAGCCGCCGCGCTCATTCTTCACCTGGGCGGCTCAGGCGAGAGGCGGCACAGCGGCGCGCCGGCAGGCAGCCTCGGCGTCGTCCTGCACCATGCATGCACGGGCAAATGATGTCCCGCCTGAACGCGCACTGATCGCGGATGGGTCCACAACAGCCGGTGTGTCGCTGAGGCCTGCAGGCGCCGCTTCTGGAGCCCTCAAGGTTCAGGGGAGCCTGAGAGGAACGGCTTGAGCGCCGGCCATCACCTGGTGTTTCAAGCCCCAAGCAGAGCGACCCTGTGAATGGGCCAGGCAGGCCAGGGCCTCGCCTGCACCAGGATGACGGGCCCGCCGCGCTCGTGGGTCAGCGGCGCGATGCGCGGCAGCAGCTGCCGCCACCAGGCGTCCACCAGGCTCAGGAAGCGCGGGTCCGAGCTGCGCAGCTGCATCCCGCCGCCGCCAGCGACCTGCGCAGGGGCGGCGGGTCTCTGTTGGCACCTTGCATGCGGCGCCCGCCCAGCATCCAATCGACTTGCGCCAGAGGTACAGCAGAGTGTTTTTTGCAAGCTCGCGCATTTCATCGCACACTCGCACCGCATGATGCATGCTGTCGAGCCTGGCACTGCCTGGTGGGGCGCTTTTTACGCGCTCCTCCTTGCAACCCCCGGATGCTAGCCAAGCGCACGGCCAGGGACGTGCGGTCGGACAGAGGGCCAGGTTAGGGTTAACCCCATAACCCTAAGCGCGCCTGCGGGTCCGCCAGCCATGAGGGTAGGCCGCCAAAGTCGAACTCAGCCGCTGCGCAACCCATGCGTGTCAGGACTATGTGATGATGGTGAAGGCCCTTCGGGTGACTATAAACATATGCTGACATTTGAAGCTGAGTCTGTCAGCAGCCCGTGTTGCCAGAATGAGCACCGCACGTGCCGACTAGCTGTGGAGCTGAAGCGTCACTGGCCAGCGCTCCTGGCCTCTTTGCTACGCGGGGAAGAAACAAGCTCAACAATTTCTGGCAGATCATTACTGCTTCCGGGTTACAAAAAAGTACAGGGCACTGTCAGGCGCGTGGCTGGCTCTTGTATCAAGCGAGCGCGCCTATGAAGGGCCCAGGGCGCAGCACGACGGTCAGGTTCAGGGCGTGTGCGGTGCGCAAGAACGCGCAGACGTCTGCCTGGCCGTCCCATACAAACCTGCCCGGCCGTGGCTCGTGCAGCGCCCAGGGCACGTACGTCTGCTCGCGAAAGGCGGGGAAGATGAGTCATCTTGCTCTATAGCTAGGTTGTGGCATCGGCCTTGTGAAAGTGCTTGGCTGCTTGTCAGACACCTGTGGTGTGTGACCTGACAGAAGTACAAGGTACGAGCCACAAAGTGCACCTGGATGGTGTTCAGGCCCAGCGAAAGCCCGCGCCGCAGGCGGTCTTCCCAGTACGCTGGGTGTATCCGCCAATAGTGGAAGCTGCGGTGGCACACCAGCACAAAGTTGTGTGCAAGGCATTGGACAGTTGCCCCGTGGCGCTTGTGCTCTAAATGGGCAAGTGCATGATGGCCAACATGAATCACACCAGAAGTCTGCCAGACTGTCACACTACCTGCCAGAAATGATTTGGAAGCCTTGCCCATCTTTCACGAACGTGTCGTCATGGATGCCAAAGGATGCGCTCTTGCTCTGCGCTGCTCGCCCGGCCACGCTCAGTAGCAGCACCAGCACTGCGCACAGCCAAGCCATGCGCATCGTTCGCGCTCTCCCCATCACTTCTCCCTCTCGTGCATGGGCAACGAAGACCTTCCATGGAAGGCCCTGGCCAGGTCTTCCTTGCCAGCGCATACTTGCTGCGCAAGGCCCAGCAAGTCGATCGTGCCACAAGACATACACACAGGAGGTTACTGCAGGTATAACGCGAGGTCGCACCGTCGAGTGCAATGTTGCCGGGCGGCTTGTTGTCCAAGGGGGTCGCTACAGCCTTTGTGTAAGCAGCGCCAGGCTATGACTGGCGGGCAGCTCCCAAGCTGAGAAACACCGGCCCCTCAGCCCCTCAGCTTTCCCCGCACCCACTGTCCCCACCGCTGGAGCGCGCGAGCTCCAGTAGCAGGTCGCCATGGAACGAGTCGCGGTCGGCGAGCCCGGCCCGCAGCGCCAATCTGACAGGGCCGCGCCGCCGGCCGGCGCGGAAGGCCCGGCGCTGCCGGACGGCGCTGAGGCCAGGACAGAGGCAGCCTCGGACAGGAAGCGGTTCCTCATCGGCACCGCCATCTCCGTGTATCAGAACTCTGGCGACCCGGCCAGCCAGTGGGACCACTTCCAGGACCGCCGCGTTCTGTGCGGGCTGATGCCCGCCATCATGAACGGCGACCGCGTCGGGAAGTCGACCAACTTCTGGGACAGGCGCGGCAGCGTCCCGCACCTTGGGGCGACCCTTGGGCGTCGCGCCTGGAGGGCTCTGCTGGCGCAAAGCCACAATGCTGCTGAAAGGGCTGTGTCGCGTGCTCAAGCACCAGCCCGCTCCAACAGCGCGTGTGCTGCCCCTCCGTGGGTTCAACGTGTGCTGCTTGCGAAAGAAACTGCCTCTCTCCCAACAAATACGCACGAGGGTTACCCACGGCTGCCGCGTGACCTGGGCAGCGCTCAAGCTCACGCTGCTGGCCCCAGTGTGAGTTGCCACTCAGTCCTACAGCTATGAGGAGGACCTGCGGCTTGCGCGGCACCAAGGCTGCAGCGAAGTGCACTCCAAACTGGCTGCCCATTGTGAAAGCCCCTCTTGCAAACATGCAGGTACGAGGAGGACCTGCGGCTCGCGCACAACCTGGGCAGCAACGCATTCCGCCTCTCGCTAGAGTGGAGCCGCGTGGAGCCGCGGCGCGGCGAGATCTGCGCGCCGGCCCTGCAGCGCTTCCACAACATCCTGGACTGCTGCATCAGGCGAGGCTGCCTTCTTGCAATAGCAGAGCCTGAGGGATTTCATCCCCATATCATGCATGTCTGCCTGCCGCAAGACATGCACATCTCAACGCCACATAGAAGCGCACTGCCATCTACGAATGCAATCGGCATGCCAAAGCATGCGGAGTCATCATTTTACGCAGTCTCCCGACTGGCCCTTCCCTCCCTTGTGAATGTGAGGGCTAGGAAGCAGCACTGCATGCCGCGACCAATCAGCGCCTCCCGCCCCTCCGCAGCTGCAGCCACCGCCTGTTCACCAGCGCTGGCATTCAGTTGCGCCACATGCTGCAGCTGCGGCTGCTGCTGCTGCTGCGGCGGCTGCGGCTGCCCAGTCACTGGCACCGACGCTGCAGCGCCCTCAGCCGCACCGGCAGTGGCGCTCAAAGGCGCCTGCTCCGATGCCGCTGCAGAGCCCTCAGGGGCAGGCAGCTGTTCCTGCTGCAGCTGCTGCTGGGCTTGCTCCTGCGCCTGCCGCTGCTGCTTCTGCCCGGTCATAAGTGCAGACGTCGCGGCGCCATCCGCTGCGGTGGCAGCCACGGGCGCCTGCTGCGCTGCAGCTGCCAGCGACCCGCTCGGGCCAAGTTGCGACATCTCCATCTCGTGCATGTTCTCGGCGATCTTGGAACGCACGCTGCGACCCACCCAAACAGCACCTCCCTGGTAGCTTCACCTCCGCTAACTAGCACAGCACTGGCTGGCAGTCTGTCACAGCGTGTGTCGCTTACCCTCCTGCAGACTAGCCTCGTTCCACCATGCCTATACATCACATGCTTTTGCCGCGCACACATTCTGCACAGCAGCACATATACAGCAGCTGCTCTGCAATTAAACGTGAGAGCATCTCTCCCCAGGGTGTTAAAGTACAGGAGTATGAATCTTACTTCCAGAAATGGGTTTTCTGCTCGTGCGGTGCCTGGCACGATGTGGGGCGCACAAGATGGAGTGCGGATCGTCCTGCTCCGTCCAGGTCCGCCAGCGGCGCATGCGCAGCGAGGAGATGAGTATGAGTCCGATGCCTACCTGCACACGACGCAAATGACATGTTCAGACTGCCGGTCGAAAGATAAAAACCCAGCCATGATATACTGGTGGATCGCTTTACAGGTCCAGAGAACTGACAGCGGAGCAGGCAGTTGTGTTCGCAGCATAACTCACCACTATGTGGCACAGCGCCATGACGAAGATGAAGATGTGGACCTGCATGCCGGTCACAGGTGTGTCAGTTCTTGAACACCTTTCCACGCATGGCACTCTATCACCAGTGAGTCGTGATCCATCTGAACGCTGAGCGCACGATACTGGCGTAGTCTTCCACACAACCTATCTTTCTCCCTACATGTGCTAGAAGACATGCAACAAGTCACCAGGTCACCTGCACAAAACATGCACAGGACAGAGACCCGGGGAATTGTGCACTTATATGGCTGTAGCATGGCTCTACTGGGGTATGACCTGGTGCAGCGCGTTTTGGCCAATAGCAGGGCGCTTGTCCTCGGAGGCATCGCAGTACTCGGAGCTGACCTGTACGCGCACTCTGTCTCAGACAACGCTTCTTCACGCGCACTCGTGCACTGTCACAGCGCCAAACGCCCCAGACATGCCCTGTACCAAACAACGGGCACGCTGGCGGCCTGCGGCGTGGGCGCGCCCGGCTGGGCCTTCGACGCGGCCGCGTACGCTGCCGCGTGCCGGGCGCTGGAGGCGCGGGCGGTCGCGCCGCCGCGGCCGGCTGGCGCGCCGCCAGGCGCCGCTGCTGGGCCCGGCGCATGAGCGAGGGGTGCAGTCCGGAGAGGCCTGGCGTCTGCATGCTGTGCGCCTGCCGGCGCAGCCGCGCCAGGCTGGGCTGTATGTGCAGGCGCTGCTGCTGGTGAGGGGTGCAGCGGTGAAGGGGAGAAGCCGTGGACGACATCTGCTCTCAAGGAGTTTGCATGCGTGGGGCGGCGTGAGTGCTGCGCGCCTGCCACAAGGGAAGTGGCAGGCTGCTGTGACGTGACCTTGGTCATGGAGGACTCACGTCTGGCAGTCGCCCAGCCTGCGTTGTTTGCCTCCCCCTCTGGAAACATAGTATGGAAACAGGTCTGCGAGATACCTTGCGGCTGTACATCCCTTGGCACTGGGCTGATTAGAAGTAGGCTGACTCCCAGACAGTTTGCTGGAGTTTGGTCAGCAGCATGTCTGTGCCTCTATGCTGTATGGGGTGCTGCGCTGCCACACACACTCTAATTATGTTCAGTCCAGTGAACAGCGTGTGAAGGAGTGGGCGAGGTGTGTGCGCACAGCGACCTGACCTCTGCTGTGCATATATCTGACGACTGTTTGCCGCTTCAGCGAGCGCATGCTGTGCTTCTCGGAGCTCAGTTCAGCCTGACCAGACATGGGCTGTGCATACCACCGTTGTACATTAGGCGCATCTGCCCTCATGCTTGCAGCAAGGGGTACCCGGACCGGTCCGGGGTGGACCGGTCCGGTGCACCCTCGTGCTGGTAAGAGAAGCGCTTGCGCGCTTCACAGAGTACGCCGTTGAAGACAGCCTGTGCGCTTGGCTTGTGCATCGCTACAGCAATGCACTGGCCCGCCAACGCAGACGCCATGCATGGGTGCATGCACAGTTGCCTGTGCAGCCAGCACAGCTTCGCTGGACGCAGGCAGCTACTGGTCACCATACATAGGCGGCATGCTGTTCTGGACCGCGTGGTCAGGCACGGCGCGCACTGTAAACGGCACTTCAGCTGTTGCTCGCATTGGTTTTCCAGGCGAGCAAGCACGAAGTGGTGCTTAGACAACACTGCACGCGGCAGGGCTGCAAAGAAGAAGAAGGGAGGTGGAGCCGGGCAAAAGGGCGGCGGCGGCGGCGGCGCTTCGTCGAACGGGCCTATCAAGCCTTCCGGGAAGGTCAAGGAGGGGTGCGAGCCAGGCACGGCAGCGTGCTCTGACAACCCCTTTAAGCCGCTCGACACTGACGGGGAGTGCCGCTGCCGCAGAGCGGCGTACAAGGAGGAGACGCGGTCCATCATCCTGTCCCTGGACAAGGTGTCAAAGACCGCGCCAAACGGCAAGCAGATCCTGAACAAGGTCGGCCTGGGTATGTACCTGGGCGCCAAGATTGGGATCCTGGGCGTCAACGGTGTGGCCCGGTCGAACCAAACGTCCCCACTAGACTTGCCCGCCTCTGTCTGCTCTATTGCAGCATAGTTTGCACAGACGTCTTCCAGACACAAGGTCCCATACATGCTGCGACTCGTACAGACAGCTTGCAATAGCTGGGCGGCCGCTCTCGGCTGCAAGTGCCTGGTCTGCTGCCTGCCGACACAGCGCGTCAGCTCCGGGGGTACGCCTGCAAGCGAGCGAGCCTGGCGACCGCTTGCGCAGGCAGCGGAAAGTCTTCGGTGATGCGCATCCTGGCCGGCGAGGACAAGTGCGAGCCTGTGTCGCGCGCAATGCTGCTTGCTGCCCTGGGTGTCCGCCTGCCGATGCGCAGCACCCCTCTGCTCTGCCGCTGCGCTCACAGCGGGCGCTCAGTGGCTCAGTGGCTGCGCGCGCCCCAGGGAGTACAACGGCGAAGTGCAGCTTGCGGAGGGTATCAGAGTCTCACACCTGGCGCAGGTGCGCCCCCACCCCCCAGACTCCACATGCGTGCTCCCCACGAGCACGCCCGCCAGGCAGGCCGACTGCACCCAGTCAGAGCTGCTGCGTCGCTGTGTGGCATGCTGGCTGCCGCCGCCCCATGAGAGGGCATGCTGCACCTGGCCCGCATTCATATGCCACAATGACACAGTGCAGCGCCCGTGCATGGCATGGGCAAATTTGACAGCCTTCGCGGCTGCATGTGGGGCGCAACAGGAGCCGCAGCTGTGCGACGGGCCGACCGTGGACGAGAACATCCGGCCGGCGCTCGCGGGCATGCAGGCGCTGCTGAAGGAGTATGAGGAGGTGCGGGCTGCGACCCGCTCCAAACAGCCCCACTCGGCCTGGTGAGGTGTTGCGCGTGTCAGGCTGCTCGACCAGGATGTGGGGCCGCTTGGTGTGCCAGCAGCGGGCGAGCCACAGCGCTCGCGTGGCCGTGGCGCAACCCCATCGAGACCCACCACATGCAGGACTGCCGCTGTAAGCGCTTACCTGTGCGCCCAAAGTCTAGGTCAGGCACACGTGACCGAGGACAGCCACAAACCTGCTCAACTCGGGCTGTCAGTGTCCGCGCATGCCCTGCACAGACCGGCGGCCGCACGGCGGAGGACGGCGCGGCCATGCACGCGCTGATGCATGCGAATGCCAGGCCAGCGCCGCTCTCCGGCTGCCATAAACCTCCCTACCTGGCGCAGATCGGCGGCCGCATGGCGGAGGACGGCGCGGACATGGACGCGCTGATGCGGCGCATGGACGCGCTGCAGACGCAGATCGACGCGGCCGACGGCTGGGAGCTGGAGCGGCAGCTGGAGCGCGCCACGGAGGCGCTGCGCTGCCCGCCGGGTGCGCGGCGCGGTGCCGCCGGCGCCGTGCCGCCGGCGCCCGCCGCCCGCTGCTGGGCCGCGCGCGCCGGGCGTGGCAGCAGCCTCTGCGCTGGCGTGCTGCGGCGCACCGCAAAGCGCAAATTGCCGCGCCGAATTGCCACTGCGTATCGCGACTGCTACGCCGTGCTGAGGTGGCCGGAGACTGTTTGGTGCTGCGCGGCTTGTGTGCGGGGCGATTGACTCCCTTGTTAGGAGGAGCTGACTCGACGGCGGCCGCGCTGCCCCTTCGCCTGTCTGGGGCAGCGAACCATGGGCCAGCATGCGCGGGGGCGACCCAATGCGGCGGGCGCGCAGGCGACGCGGCGGTTGACAGCCTGTCGGGCGGCGAACGGCGGCGCGTGGCGCTCTGCCGCGTGCTGCTCGAGCAGCCCGACATCCTGCTGCTGGATGTGCGCGCGGCCCCCGGGGCTCCCAAAGGCCCAGTGTCCCCCTGGCCCTGCGTGCCCATGCGTGCCCAGCCGCGTGCCCGTGCACCTGGGCCAACTTGCGCTCGCGCCCGATGCTCGCCTTGCGCCACTCGCTGCTGCGCCAGCCTGACGCGGCGATGACCATTGACCATGTCCACGGTCCTGACTGTGCGCCCAAAGTAGTATCCCAGCACAGCATCAAAGCAAGGGTAACCTGGGGGTGCGGCAGGAGCCCACCAACCACCTGGACGCGGGCAGCGTGGCGTGGCTGGAGCGCACGCTTGCGGGCTTCCGGGGCACCGTGGTCGCCGTGACGCACGACCGGTGCGCGGCCGGCCGCGCCGCCCGGCGCGGCAGGGACCGCCCCATCGGTGGCGGGGCGTGCCCCGCCCGCCTGCGCGGCCGGGCCTGCATATGCTGGCATGCGTGCATGCCAAGCGGCGTGCCTGCTTGGCTGGCCATGGCAGGTAGTGAATCCTGAAGAAGCGGTGGCATATGATAGGATTACATTCGATTTATGTCAGGGTTATGGTAGGGTGGGCACGCGACCAGGAGGCTCACGCGCTGTGTGCGGGGCGGCGGCGCAGCTTCTTCCTGGACAACGTGGCCGGCTGGATCCTGGAGCTGGACCGTGGGCAGGGCATCCCGTTCGAGGGTGCGCCCTCGCGGCGTCCGCCGGCAGGCCAGCTGAGGCCGTGCGGCGCTGAGTCCCCTGCCGCGCCCGGACACAGCGCTTTCCGCGTCTTCTATGCCGACTTGCTCAGCAGCGCTCAAAACATGACCGCGAACGCAAATGGACCGCAGCCATTGCAGCATGGAATGCTCCGCTGCGCAAGTGATAACAAGATTGGGGGCGCGGCGCAGGCAACTACAGCCAGTGGCTGGAGCAGCGCGCAGCGCGGCTGCAGCAGGAGGGCAAGGAGCAGAGCGGCCTGCAGCGCGCGATCGCGGCGGAGCTGGACTTCGTGCGCTCGC
>JAABUP010005379.1_pt1 | contig 19530 bp, 13 predicted proteins | sample 5559201 | NCBI WGS metagenome assembly JAABUP01 (sample SAMN10711887, study PRJNA513373) | rock metagenome | isolation source: Antarctica rocks | place: Antarctica
CATCAAGCCACAGTTCAAGCCCGATAAGTTCCACGGCGAGTGGAACTACCTCGTCAAGCCAGCGACCCCTGCGCCAACAGCCGCATCGAACTAGTTATTCGCTTCCGATCCCTTACGTCCGTGGTGGAAACGTACGCGACAGCAAGCGGTTCGGAGTCCGGCGCACAGAACTCGAAAGTCAAGCGCAAGGCCTTGGGTTCGACGAGAACCCGCTTGTTCACCCGCCCAGGTCACTGCTCTTGGCAGGCAAACGGAGAGCCCGCTCGGCGTCGGCCATGGATCGCATGACCGCCACCCCGTCAGGGGCCGTTAGGTCGTAGCTGGCGACGAGCCACCGGATGACGTCGATGGTCTCCATCGTAGAGATATTCTGGAACCGGGCGAACTCCAGGGCGTCCCGATCGTCGCTGATCCATGTTGATCCGCGCCACGCGTAGACCTCGTGGATGAGGAAGCAGGTCTGAGCCTCGCCGAGATGCTTGAGCGGCTGGCTCGACCGTCCGCCGAAGACATCCCGCCGGATCACTTCGATGCGTCTGATGTGAGCGGGATCGGCGAGCTCGATCGGCTCACCCAACCACTTACCCATGACGAGCCTGGACAGGTCCGGCAGATAGCCGACGGACTTCTCAGCCTCTGCGGCGACGGCCTCAACCCACCGGCCACGGTCGCGGAGAAAGGTGTGGAGCAGGTCCACGCGATCGACGGCCGCGAAGTTGCAGAGGACGGTGTTGTCCGGGAAGAGCCACTGCGCCACAGGTCAGCGCTCCACCTCGTCGCTGCGCTCCAAGTCTGCCCGCAAGGTCGCGGTGTCGACTCCGAGCAGCGACGCATACGGGCGCAACGTGGTCCGGCCGTCGACATACGCCGCGAACAGGTCTCGTGAGAGCAGCCCGGGTCGGCGCGTCTCGGTCGCGTATGCCGTGGCGCGCGCCATGACCGTCGCGTCACCGGAGGCACGCGCCGCCTGTGCTGCCGACATCGACTTCCAGCGCTCGCTGGCCAAGGCGTCGATAAAGTTCAAGCGTTCGAGTCTTATGGACAGGGCCGAGGGTGACACCTTGAGCTCGAGGGCCAACGCTCCAAACGCCGCATTGTCGAAGCCGGGCTGGACGCGCGCCCTGAGTCGGGACTTGGGCATGAGGAACGCCGACGCGAACGCGTTGGCCCTCACCTCACTGTGGTCGCCGCGTGCGGGTGCGTAGACGTTCGGGTCCGCGTGGACTCCCTGGTCGTCGCCGTAGAGGACATGCCCCAGCTCGTGAGCGATGGTGAAGCGCTGGCGGAACGCCACCGGGGTCAGCGCTGCGAGAATAAGTTTGGCCTCGGGCGTCGACACCGCCAGACCGTCGAAGCCATCGCCAAGGGCGACGATTGAGACGTCCACGCCAAAGGCGACTTCGACCACCTCTGCGAGGTCCAGCGACAGAGCATCCAGGCCGAGTGACTCAAGGCGAGCCAACGCCTCCTCCGCGAGCGCCTCGCCCTGTGCTGCAGCTCGGGTCTGCCCCGAGCGCAACGGCACAGGCCGCCACGGTTGCGGCCAACCGAGGCGGGCAGCTGTCGCGCGCAGCTCGCAGAGACGCTCCGCCTCGGTGATCGCGGTTTCGGTCGAGCTGCCCGCGGCCGCCCGGGCCGCCATCGACAGTGGAGTCTCCTCACCGGTCATGAGCCAGTCGACCGTGACCTTCGCGTGGTCGGCGATCCGCGCCAGGTCTAACGACGAGAAGCGTCGCGTGCCCGCCAGGGACTTGGACATCTTCGAGGGGTCGAGCCCGACTTCGGTCGCGAAGTCGCCCTGGCCGTGGCCGCTCTGGGCGATGAGGTCGCGGACGCGGTCCGCCGGCGTGTTCATGACGGCTAGCATTCCAGTGTCTTGCGATTTTCGCAATTCCATGCCACAGTTCCCTTCGCAATCGAAACAGCCACGGCCGAGCCGCGCCGACGAGGCCCCCGGGATGGTTGGGTAGCGACAACAACAAGCGCAATGAATCGCAGGGAGGCGGAGGCATGACCGTGACCGAGGCCAACATTCGCAACGACCACCGACGGGCGCCCACGCCGGAGGTTCCTCAGTCCGGGCGCGTTGTCGAGGTCCGCGGAGCGACCTGGGCGGTTGCCGACGTCAAGCTGCAAGGCCTCCCGCGGAGTCCGGCTGACGAGAGCCAGGCGCGCACCCAGCATGTCGTCACGCTGCAGTCCCTCGATGAGGACCGACTGGGCGAAGAGCTCAGGGTGGTGTGGGAGCTCGAGGTGGGCCACTGAGGAACAGACGGTGCTCGCATCTCTCGGCCAGCGCCCTGGTCGCGGTCGTGCGCTGGCTGTCGACCGCGTACCCGCGCCCACCACCGACGGCGCTGGGGCTGGACGGAGCGACGTGGTGAGCCTCGTCGACGACGAGCACGTCGAAGGCGAAGCGACGAGCCGAGTTGTGGTGACCGACCCCGTCGTAGACGTCGCGGAGCAGGCGTTGGGCGGGTGGAGTGGGGAGCCAAGCCATGCTGACGATGACACGCGGGAACAGGCGGAACAGGTTGGCCGCGAGGCCGTGGGTGCGGCGGACCTCCGCTCGCCGTTCGCTGTTGACGATGACGAAGTCGAGGCCGAACTTCTCCCGCATCTCGTCCTGCCACTTGAGGGCCAGGCTCGGCGGGCAGACGATGATGACCGTGCGGGCGCGGTGGCGCAGCAGAAGTTCCTGAATGACCAGCCCCGCCTCGATCGTCTTGCCGAGGCCCACGTCGTCGGCGAGCAGCAGGTTGGTGCGGGGCGCCTGCAACGCGCGGCGGAGCGGCTCGAGCTGGTACGCCTCGACGTTGGCGCCGCTGCGGAAGGGGGCCTGGTAGGAGTTGGCGTCTGCGCTCGTCACTGCTCCCCAGCGGACGGCGTCCACAAAAGCACCCAAGGTGTTGGGGTCGTCGAATGCCTCGGGGCTAATGGTCGTAGGCAGGCCCTGGTCGGGCGATCACGCCGGCTCCCCGCAAAGCCAGCAAGGGGGCCGCGGCCGTCACCAAGTCCCTCGCCGGCGAGCAGGAGCTCAATGCCCAGCTCACCGAGCTGGCCCGCACCTACGGCACCCGCAAGGAAGCCCTTCACCTCACCGCAGCGAGCGGCCGCCGAGTCGTCGACGTCGCCTTGGCGCTCTCCGGCCAGCCGACCCTCCGCGAGCGGGGTGACGAGGACACCGATGCCGAGGTGCTCGACATCCCCAGCCTCGGTAGCGCCTGGCACAAGGCGCTCGAGGGTCTGGACACGCGTCTGAGCCCTGGCGTCCTGCGGCCCATCACCTTCGACGACCAGGCCGCCAAGGACCGCACGGACATCGTCCACGTCCACCTCGGCCACGCCCTGCTGCAGAAGTCGGCACGGATCCTTCGCAACAGCCTCTTCGGCTCCGACTCGCGGGTGCATCGGGTGACGGCCGTCGTCGTCCCCGACCTCGACTACTCCTGCGTGGCCGCCGTGTCCCGGCTGGTTCTCGTGGGGCGAGGTGGGCTGCGCCTTCATGAGGAGGTCTTCCTCACCGGCATCCGGATCAAGGGCAACGAGATGGCCGAGGACAAGGTCAACGACCTCCTCGACCGCGCTTTGGACGGGACCGGCCTGGAGCTGGCCAGCAACGCGGTGCGCCGCCAGCTGACCGAACGCTGGAACGCCGACGGCTCGCGGATGCATGCGCGCCTGACCGAGGCGATGGGCCGGCGGGCTGAACGCCGGCAGAAGGCCGTGACCGACAAGCTCGACGAGCGCCGAGTCGCCGACATCGACCGGGCGCGCCAGATCTTCGCCGCCTTCCGCACCAACCTTGGCGACTCCCTCCGTGCCCTGCGGGATGCCGAGGAGGAACGCGAGTTCATGCTCGCCCTGCCCGACGACCAGCGTGACCAGCGCCGCCGTGACATCGCCCGAATGGAGGAGCGGCTCAGCACCCTTGCCGACGAAGAGAGCCGCGAGGTCCAATCCCTGCGCGAGCGGTATGCCGACGTCCAGCCCTACGTGTCCGCCGCCGCGGTGGTCTTCGCGCTGACGCCCCGGGACGCCCTACGGATGGGAGCTGCTGGCTGATGGCACATCCACGCCTGGCCGGCACCCATCCACCTGTCCGGTCCGGTCGCGACCAGCACCGGCAGTGGCTTGCCTCGGTCGACACTGAGGGACCCTTCCTTGCCCTCCCGCCGCTGATGGGAGTGTGGCCGCAGGGGATGCCGCCCATCGACCCGGATGCCAAGGCGGCCCTTGCCGCGGCGAAGCCGGCGTTCGACCGGTCGTGGGACCGATGGCAGGTCCACCGGGAAGACCCAGCAGCCCTCGCTCACTACCGCGTGGCCCGCAACCAGTGGGTTGAGCTGGTCCTGCGTGACGTCCTCGGTTGGGGTGACCTCTGGCAACCCGGGGACACCGTGGTCGGCAGCGCGTCAGTGACCTCACCGGACCAGGCGGTGGCCGGCCAGCCCACTGGGGCGCTGAGGGCGGGCGAGCGGGTCGGCGCCCTGGTTTGGGTCATCGACCCGGTGGAAGGGATCCGCGACCTGTGCGGTGACGCGTGGGCCAGTTCACCGATCGACCGGATGGAGCTCATGCTCCGCGCCAGCGGGGTGCCCATCGGCATCGTCACCGACGGCCGGTGGTGGGGCCGCTACGCCCCACAATGGCCACTCGGAGTCGTTCACCGCCCTCCTCGAGATGATCGACAACCGCCGCTTCTCCCGGGGCGCCACCGTCGACGAGCAGGCCCTCAGAGCGGTGACCGTCCGCAGACTCAAGACCGACATCAAGGACAAGGCCTTCAAGCCTCGCCAGATCAAGACCATCCCGTTCACCCCGACCGACGACGAGGTGCAGGCGTTCGACCAGCTAGTCCAGATCCTCGACCGCTCGGCCCAGGCCAACGGTCGTCGTAGAGCCAACGACATCGTCGCGCTTCTGCTCAAGAAGCGGTTTCTCTCGAGTCCGTGGGCTTTCGCGCAGACCCTCGCGCGCTACGAGCAGGCGAGAGAGACCGGCGTCCAGCTAGAGATCACGGACGACTACTACGCCGAAGTCATCGGCAGCGAGCAGTCCGACGAGGAGGAAGGTGGAGTCGACCACCCCGAGTTCGACGCGCTCCGCCAGACCAAGGCCACCGACCCGCTGGCAGCGAGCGACACGCGCGATATCGGGCGCCTCGTCGCGTGGGGCGACGGCTACGAGCACAAACCTGACTCTCGCCTGCGCGCCCTCTTGACCACCCTCGATGCGGTGTGCCGCCCCGACGGCCGGACGTGGTCGAACGAGCGTGTCGTCATCTTCACCGAACGAGGACGCGCACCGGATCCTGGGTCGGCGGGGCGGTGAAGCGTGCCCGGATCAGCTCTCGCTCCTCGGCCGGAGTCGAGCCCTGGATGGTCGCGACAACGCCGCCGTATCCGTGCTGCTCGAGCACCCCGACAATCCACGCCAGGGTCGCGGTGTACTTCCTCCGTCGCATTGCCGAGAAGGTCAGTACCGTCGCCGCCGATCTCGGCTCGGTCAACCCCGTCATCGACGCCAAGATCCAGACTCACTTCGGTGGCGCGTCAGTCGACGGCCGCGGCATACGTGCTCGTCGAACCGGACGGCGTGAGGTAGTAGATCTCCGGGTCGAACCGCTGGCCGTAGCGGTCGATCCGGCCGATCCGCTGCTCGAGCCGAGACGGGTTGAACGGCACGTCGATATTGATGAGGCGGTGGCAGTGGGTCTGGAGGTCGATGCCTTCGCCGGCGGCGTCCGTCGCGCTCGTCCACGCGGCGAAGGACACCATGGCGGCCTCCGGCGTCGTCGATGCCCAGACGTGGATCGAGGACGGCCCCGTACGCGACGCCGTCGTGGCGCTGCTCGGCCTCATTCACCTGCTCGGAGGCGCGGAGGACGAACGCCTGCCGGCGCTCTTCGCCGCGTCAGTGCTCGCCGCCGAGGAGGTCACCGAGTCCCTTGGCGTCCACGTCCGCAAGGCGGTCGAGCTCGTCGTGCAGGCCTTCGCCGAGGGAGCCGCAACGGCCCGCACTCGCGGCGACGCCGATCCGCTGCCGGACGACGGGGACGAGATCTACTCGGCCGTCGTCACCGTCCTCATGCGAGTCGTCTTCCTGCTCTTCGCGGAGGAGCGCGGGCTGCTGCCACAAGGCCAGCTCTTCGAAGCGGGCTACGGTCTAACCGGCCAGCTCGACGCGCTGGGCGCCCGCGCCCGCGACGAGGGCGAGGAGGCCCTTGACGGCACGCACCTGACGTGGCATCGACTCCTCGCGACGTCGCAGGCGCTGTATGCCGGAGCCTCCTTCGAGGACATGCGGCTGCCCGCTTACGGCGGCTCGCTCTTCGATCCCACCCGCTTCGGATTCCTCACGGCGACGACCATGCGCGGAACCTTGGCTCTCCAGGTCAGCGACCGGGTCATGCTCACCGTCCTGGACGCCGTGCAGACCGCGAAGGTCAAAGGCCAGGATGCGCGCCGGGTGTCCTTCCGCGATATCGACGTCGAGCAGATCGGCTACATCTACGAGGGCCTCCTCGGCTACACCTGCCGCCGTAGCGTCGAGGTCATCGTGGGACTCATCGGCGGCGACGGGAACGAGCCCGAGATCCCGCTCGAGACGCTAGAGAAGTTGTGGGACGAGCACGAGACCGACCCGAAGATCGCGACGGCGACCATCGCGTGGGCCAAGGAGCACCAGCCCGCGGCCAAGCCGCCTTCGGCAGCCGCGCTGACCAAGGCGTTCATGGGGTGGGACTCCGTGGAAGATGGCGAGCGCGCCCTGCTAGCCGGGACGAGCGACGCTGACCTACGGGAACGCCTCCGGCCGTGGATCGGCGCGATCCGACGCGACCTGCGCAACCGGCCGGTCGTCATTGTTCCGGGCGGCCTCGTGGTCACCGAGACGCCGTCGCGCCGCAATGCCGGCGCTCACTACACGCCGCGGGCGCTCGCCGAAGAGGTCGTGCACTACGCGCTCGAGCCGATCGTCTACGCCCCCGGACCACACCAGACCGCGGACAGCACCACATGGCAGCTCAAGTCGTCAACGGAGATCCTCGACCTCAAGGTCGCCGACATCGCCTGCGGGTCTGGCGCCTTCCTCGTCGCCGCCGCCCGCTATCTCGCGAAGCGGCTCGTCGAGGCCTGGCGTGAGGAAGGCACGACCGGGTTCACGCCGCCTGAGCTCGAGACGAAGGCGTTGCGCGAGGTCGTGGCCCACTGCCTCTACGGGGCGGACATCAACGCCATGGCCGTCGAGATGTGCAAGCTGTCGCTGTGGCTCGTGTCGCTCGACCGTGACCAACCTTTCTCGTTCGTCGACGACAAGGTCTTCCACGGCAACTCCCTGCTCGGGCTCACCTCGCTCGCCCAGCTCGAGGCCCTGCACATCAGCCCGCCGACGAAGCCGCTCCAGACGAGGCTCGAGTTCAGCGGCACCAGCGAGCTCGTCGCCCGGCTCGACATCGACCACAAGATCGGTCAGGCGATTCGGCTGCGCCGCCAGCTAGCAAGCGAGATCGACGAGCGCGACCCGCAACGGACTACCACCGCCAAGAAGCGGCAGCTCGACCGGCTCGCCCAATTCACGGGAGACCTACGGGCGGTGGCCGACTGGGTCATCGCTGCTGGCCTGGCCGTCGGCGGCAAGCCGGGCCGGGCGCTCGACGAGGCTTATGACAACCTGCGATCGGCGGTTGGCCACGCGATGCCTCGGAACCCTGCAGCCGCCGACCCGGCGCCCCTCGACGCCACCATCGACGTGGGCCTGAAGCCGGGGGTGAAGACTGACTACGAGCGGTGGCAGCCGTTGCATTGGGCGCTTGAAGTCCCCGATGTGATGGGAAGGGGTGGTTTCGACGCCGTCATCGGCAACCCGCCGTTCTTGGGTGGCCAGAAGCTCAGCGGAGCCATGGGCAGCAACGTTCGCGACTGGTTGGTGAGCCAACTCGCGGGCGGGACCAAGGGCAGCGCTGATCTTGTCGCCTACTTCTTCTTGCGGGCGGCGTCATTGCTGAACCGGTCGGGGACGCTCGGACTGATTGCGACGAACACAGTTGCGCAGGGCGACACCCGCGAAGTCGGGCTCGACCGAATGGTGACAGCGGGTTTCACCATCACCCGGTCCATCCAGAGCAGATCGTGGCCGGCCAAGAGTGCAAACCTCGAGTATGCCGCGGTCTGGGGGACGGTCGCGTCAGTCGCCAACCAGGTCCAGCGCGTGTGTGACGACCTGCCGGCCGCGAGGATCTCGCCGCTCCTCGAACCAGCCGGGCGCGTCGAGGGCAACCCGGCGCGCCTCGCCGAGAACATGGGCATCGCCTTTCAGGGCTGCATCGTGTTGGGCATGGGCTTTGTCCTCGACCCGACCGAGGCAGCGGGTTGGCTCAAGGACGACCCCCGCAACAGCGACGTCCTCTTCCCCTATCTCAACGGTCAGGACCTCAACTCTCGTGCAGACGTGTCCGCCTCCCGCTGGGTCATTGACTTCAACGACCGGTCGGAATCGGCTGCCGCACGATTTCCGGTGCCATTCGAGCGTCTCAGGTGGACGGTCAAGGGTGAACGCGAAAGGAAGCCCAAGGCCGTCTCAAGCGCGCCGTGGTGGCTCTTCCTGAGGGCACGCCCTGCGCTTCGCAGGGCGATCGCGGACCTCGACGAAGTGATCGTCATAGCGCGAGTGAGTAGGACGGTGATGCCAGTGCGTGTGCCAACCGGAGCCGCGTTCCACGAGAAACTTGTCGTCTTCGGCACAAACAGCTTCGGCTTTCAGGCGGTTATCTCATCTTCACCCCATCAGATGTGGGCGATCAAGTACGGGACGACCATGCGGCTCGACCCTACGTACACCCCGCAGACATGCTTCGACACCCTTCCCCGGCCTAAGCCCACGGTCGATCTGGAACGTCTGGGCCACACTCTGGACGAGGAGCGGCGGGAGATGATGCTCCGCCGGGATCTCGGGCTGACCAAGCTCTACAACTTCGTCAACGATCCGGACATCGCCGACTCCTCAGACGCTGACGTCGCCCGGTTGCGGCAGATTCATGTTGACCTCGACCATGCGGTGATGGATGCCTATGGCTGGGACGTGCCGCTCGACCACGGCTTCCACACCTACCGGCAGATGACCCGGTGGACGGTCAGCCCGGCGGCACGGGTCGAGATCCTCGACCGTCTCCTCGAGGAGAACCACCGGAGGACGCCGCTTCAGAACAGCACCGCCGCTCTTGCCGATGACGACGAAACACTCGGCGATGAGGGCGGTGACGACTGATGGCGGGGGAGCGTCCGACATACGCCCTCTCCGTGGAGCCTGACGGCACCTCCTGGACGGCCCGCGAGAACCTCGCGGACATTCTCCGCCGCGAGCTGCTCGGCCCTGCGGACGGACCGCAGGAGGTGCTCGAGGCCCCGCCGGACACGCGCTACCTCCTCGGCCGGATCGCTCCGGTCAGGCTGAGCCAGGTCGATGCAGTGCCTGAGCCCGCGGCGCTCGACCTGCCGACCGGCGACGAGGAGTCGACCCTCGACCTCGGCGACGACCTCGACGCCCGCGAGTCCCGCGGGGTGCCCGTCGGCGACCTGGACGACACTTCGGCCGACGCGGACGAGGACGCCCCCGAGGACCAGGGGGTCCGACGGGGCCTGATGATCCCCGCGTCCATGGGCCTGCGGTTCCAGGTGCCGCTCGACCTCGAGTCAGTCGTCGTGAGCGCGTCATGGGGCACCTACAACTCGGAGGCGACTGGCGAGGTCACTGAGAAGGGACGCGCCAAGCGCCGCTTCGTCCGGACTCCGGTTAGCATCCCGGTGCTGATGGCCCTCGCCGACCTCGTGCCGGGGACGACGAAGGAGTACCCGCTCAAGGACGATGTGGTGCTTCGCGTCGACACCCATGTCGACGAGGTCATGGGTCGCCGTCTGGTCGAGGTCGCCCTGTGCAACGACAGGGTCACTCCGGCCCGGATCCCGGTCAATGCCTGGCTCTTCCAGACCCATCTGCGGGTCGACGCCGACCCCGGAGCCGCGTTCCTGCCTGTCCGCGACGCCATCCAGGACACCCGCGTCGAGACGGACGACGAGCTGCGTCGGCTCGGCCTCCAGTACCGCAACCGTCTCGAGTTCGCGATCGGGCGCACTTGCTCGGCCGACTGGGTTGTCGAGGCCGGCGCGCGCCGCGCCAGCCAGGTGTCGACGACGTGGTTGCCGGTCACCGAGACCCCGCAGACCTCCGCCATCGACCCGGACGGCGCCGTCCTTGACATGCTCGCGCTGGCCGACGCGACACCGGCCCAGGTTGAGGCCGGGATGCGCCCGATCGTCGACGGGTATGCCGACTGGCTCGCCAACCAGCAGACGGTCGCAGGCGCCCTCCCCGACCACCTGCGGGAGGAGGCGGCCGACGCGATCGAGGAGGCGCGCCTCGTCCACGGGCAATTGGCGGAGGGGCTCGCCTACCTGGTGAGCCACGAGGAGGCGTTGCGCTGCTTCGCCTTCATGAACCGGGTGATGTCGGATCAGCGCATCCACACCCAGGTGGCAGCGGAGCGCGCCCTCGACCCGGGCCTGTCCATCGAGAAGGCGCGCGCGGTCGTCCTTGCGCAGGGAACGAAGGCGCACTCGTGGCGCACTTTCCAGATTGCCTTCATCCTCATGCAGATCCCCGCGATGTGCGAACCCGGGCTCAGCCGGCGCTCGGGTGACCTGTCCTCGGTAGAGCTGCTGTTCTTTCCCACCGGTGGTGGCAAGACCGAGGCCTACCTCGGCCTTGCGGCATACACGTTCGGCATTCGTCGGCGGCAGGGCCTGATGACGACTCCGGACGGCCCACTTGACGGGCAGTTCGGTGTTGCCGTGCTCATGCGCTACACGTTGCGGCTGCTCACGGCGCAGCAGTTCCAGCGCGCGACCACCCTCGTCTGCGCGGCGGAGCTCGCACGCCGCGAGGACCCCTCCACGTGGGGGGAGGAACCATTCCGCATCGGCCTGTGGGTGGGCACGGCCGTGTCACCCAAGCGCAACGACGAGGCGGCCAAGGAGCTCGAGCGGGTCAACGCCGGCCACGGCCACCGGCTTACCGTGCTCCAGGTGCAGCGCTGTCCCTGGTGCGGCACGAGGATCGACGCCAAGTCCGTCCACGTCGACCCCGACCGCCGCCGCGTGTTTGTCCACTGCGGCGACAAACTGGCCGCCTGCCCCTTCGCCAAGGGTGGTGCGGTCGGCGAGGGCCTCCCGATCCTCACCGTCGACGAGGAGATCTACCGCCTCACGCCGAGCTTCGTCATCGCGACGGTCGACAAGTTCGCCCGCCTGGCCCGAGAGGGGCAGGCCGCCACCCTGTTCGGACACGTGTCACGGTGGTGCGACCGGCACGGGTTCGTCCACCCCGACTACCCCGAGTGCCAGATCAAGGACGGCAGCAAGCACCCGGCCAAGGGCCGGCTCCCGGCGGCCGCCGTCCGCCCGCACCCCCGGCTCCGGCCGCCGGATCTCGTCATCCAGGACGAGCTGCACCTCATCACAGGTGCACTCGGCTCGACCGTCGGCCTCTTCGAGGTCGCCGTCGACGCGCTGACCACGTGGCGCACGCCGGCCGGCGAGGTGGCCAAACCGTTGGTCGTGGCGTCGACCGCGACAGTGCGCAACGCGGTCGACCAGGTCCGTGGGCTATACGGCCGCTATGTCACGGTGTTCCCACCGCAGGTCCTCGACGTGGCCGACACCTACTTCTCCCGCGAGGTGCCGGTCACCCGGGAAACGCCGGGGCGGCGCTATGTCGGGGTCAGCACGACCGGGGTACGTCTCACGACGGCCGAGATCCGCATCGCCGAGGTGCTCATGGCGGGGGGGCAGCTCGTCCTCGACCGCTGCGGTGAGGTTGCCGACCCCTACATGACCCTCGTCGGATACTTCAACGCCACCCGGGAGCTGGCCGGCATGTCGCGCTACATGCAGGACGCCGTCCAGACGGCCCTGTCGAAGGGACGCCCCTCCATCGGGCTGCCACGACGAACCGGCACGGCATACGGGTCGCTCAACATCGACGAGCTCACTTCCCGGGTCTCCGGAGCGGGCATCACCGAAACGCTCGACAAGATGGCGGTGACCTTCGATCCCGCCTTCGACTCGAGCGAGGGGCGGCGTGGGCGGCGCGAGCTGCTCGACAAGGGAGAGAATGTACCCGAGCGCAAGGTGAACCCCTACGACGTCATTCTCGCCACCTCGATGCTTCAGGTCGGGGTTGACGTCACCCGGCTCGGGCTCATGATGCTCGTGGGACAGCCGAAGAACACCGCGGAGTACATCCAGGCGTCGTCGCGGGTCGGCCGGGAGGGCGCCAGGCCGGGCCTTGTCGTGACGCTTGGCAACTGGGCCCGGCCTCGGGATCTCGCGCACTACGAGCAGTTCAGGCACTACCACGAGACGTTCTACTCCCAGGTCGAGGCCCTGTCGGTCACCCCGTTCTCCGTCACCTCCCTCGAGCGTGGCCTCGACGGAGTGCTCGTCAGCGCCGCTCGCGTCCTCGCGGCGGCCGTGCCGGACGGATTGTCGCCGGAACGTTCAGCAGGGCGCATAGTCGACCAGCGGCAGGTGGTGGAGGCGCTCATCGACGCCCTCGTCGCCCGGGTCGGCCGCGCCTCCGACGAGGAATCAGCCGAGCTGGCCCGGCAGCGACTCCGCAACCGGCTCGGACTCTGGGAGAACCGCCGGACTCAGGTCATCGCCGAGGGCAAATCCTTGGCGTACGAGCGCATCTCCGACCCGAGCAAGTTCGGGCCGCTCCTGCGCAGCGCCGAGAACGTCGCGTCCCGCGAGGCAGGGATCAAGGACCCCCCGTTTGTCGTCGCGAACTCGATGCGGGAGGTGCAGCCGGAGATCAACCTGCTCGTCAGCCCCGACCCCAAGAGGCTGCACTATGTCGACCCGCTAACGGCCCCGCGGTGGACTGGAGGCGCAAAGAATGACTGACGCGGCATTCGTCTACGACGCCTCGCAGGCCCTCGACCCGCTCGGCGATGCCGATCGGCTCGCGGCGGCGGGTGGCAAGCGCAACTTCGCCAAGGTCGGCTCGGGCCGCCCGTCGTCACTGCTCTACACCTACGGGCCGGGCGCGATCATGGATCTGCCTCACTTCACCGTGATGCCCTCGGGCCTGGATGACTGGGACCGGATCTGGGCTCGCCGCGACGGTACTCCGAGCATCCATGCGCCCCGGCTCCTGGAGGCGGTACGGCTCATGCTCGGACATCAGGTCGCAGAGCTTCGCCCGTTCCCGAACCAGCCGGATGCCACGGCATACGGACGGGAAGGCGCTGACCTCGGCGTCCCGGCGGAGGTCTTTCCCCAGTGGATGCGATGCACGGGCTGTGACCGGCTCGCGCCGATCGCCGCCTTCGCCTACCAGAACACCCACCCGTTCCGACCGGACGAGGCGGTCTTCGAGCACGCCACGTGCTACGGCCGCCGGGGGGTCGGCAAGCGCGGGCCGCGTCGGCAGCCCGTCGTCACGGCGCGATACCTTCTCGCCTGCACCAACGGGCACCTCGATGAGTTCCCGTATGCCTGGTGGGTGCACGAGGGCGGGCCCTGCAAACCCGGTGTGGACTCGCCGGTGCTGAAAATGGTCGACCACAACGGAGGCCGCGGCGCCTCGGCGACGATCATCTGCGAGTCGTGCGACGCTTCCCGCGGCATGAACCAAGCGCAGGGGGAGCCGGGGCGCGCCAAACTCCCACGATGTCGCGGCCGGATGCCGCACCTGCGCGGCTTCGACCCGTCGTGCGACGCCGAGCCGCGGCTCATGCTCGTCGGGGCCTCCAACCTGTGGTTCCCCGCTGTGCTGTCCGTCATCGACATGCCCCGTCTGGACCCCGCCGAACGGCTCCGAGATTCCGCCGATCGCCTGCGGGTGGCGCTCGGTTCCAAGGTGGAACAGTTCCGAGATCAAATCGATGTCATCCGAGCCCTCGCCGGGGTGGCCGGGGTCGACGTCACCGCCATGTCTGACGCAGAACTGCACCGGCTGGTCACGCTCGCTCTCGAGCCGCCCGAGTCGGAGGAGGCTTGGCACACGCGGCGGGAGCACTGGGATCCGGTGAACCTGCTCGTACCCGAGTGGCGCTACCTCCAGATCGAGCCCGCCGGCCAGTTCCACGAGGACCGGCTCAGCGGCCTCACGTTGTCTCCCCGCGCGCTCGACCCGGGGATGCCGGACAGGGTGGCCCGCGTGCTGGCGGTCGACCGACTCCGCAAGGTCAACGCCGTCACCGGCTTCACCCGGATCGACGAGATGGATCGCGTCAACGACCTCGGTAGTCGCATGGTGCGCCTGACGCGCACCGACCGGCCGACCTGGACCGTCGGCACCGAGGACCGAGGCGAAGGCATCTTCCTCCAGCTCGACGAGCCAACCGTGTCGGCGTGGGAGGCCAAGGTCGAGCAGTCGCTTCTCTGGGCGGCGCAAGTGGCGTCGCACCGACGCAACTTCGAGCGACGGTTCTCGGAGACGGCCGGCCCCATCAACCCGGACGACCGGATGCGGCCACCGCGGTACTGGCTGCTGCACACCCTGGGGCATATTCTGATTCGCGAGTTCGCGATGTACAGCGGCTACGGGGCGGCCAGCCTCTCGGAGCGTGTCTACGCGTGGCCCGAACGCTCGGGAGGGGATGCGCGTCCCGCCGCCGCGGGCCTGCTCATCTGCACCACCGCGTCGGACAGCGACGGGACGCTCGGCGGCCTGGTCCGGCTAAGTCAACCGCACCTGTTGGCGCCGATCCTGCGCTCGGCCTTACGGCACGCAGGTCGGTGTTCCTCCGACCCGGTCTGCGCCGTGCGGACCCCGAAGGATCCGGAGGACTTCCTGCACGGCGCCGCATGCCACTGCTGCGTGATGGCGTCCGAGACGTCGTGCGAGCGCGCAAACCGTTTCCTCGACCGTCGCTTCCTGCTCTCACTGCCGGGAAGCGACCTTGGCTTCTTCGGCGACCCCTATGCCTGGTGACGTCAGCGCATGCCGGGAGCTGGCGGCATACCTCACAGGCTCCGAGGCCAGGGAACTGGCCACGCAGCTCGGTGTCGGTCGGCCACTCAGCATGGCGATCCGGGCCGTTGCCGCTCCCCGCCGGCAGCGGGCGAGGGAGCTGCTCGAGCGGATAGGAGGCGTCGAGCTCTGGGTGCCGGTGCTGAGTGCCATCGAGGGTGCCAATTCTTGGGCGGTGACCATCGACGCAGTGTGGACCGCTCCGGGCAACCTCGTGAAATACGGATCCTTGGGATCGTCCATCCACCACTACGTCAAGGCCGCCCGCGAGTCGGTGGTCTGCTCGACCTTTAACTTCCAGGAGTCATCGGCCCTGTGGCCCGCGCTCACCGCGGCGGCGGCGCGGCCAGAGCTCGCCGTGCGGATCTACATGGACCGAGGCGCGGCAGACTGGAACAACGGAACCGTCGCGACTCCGACAACCCAGGAGGTGGCGGACACCCTCGTTGGAGCCACGGTGCTGAGGACGAAGAAGTACGCCGGCTCGTGGGTGCGCAACCACGCCAAGTTCCTCGCCATCGACCACCAGTTCCTGCTGGTGACGAGTGCCAACTTCTCCAAGAGCGCTGAGCACCTGAATGTCGAACTTGGCCTCGTCGTCGGGAACGCGGCGCTGACCCAAGCCGTCGAGACGGAGATATCCGGATTCGAGCGCGAGCTGTACGAAGTGGTGCGACGGCGATGAGACCGACGGGCAGCGGCTCGGTGCCGGTGACGGCGCCCACGTTTCATGCCTCACTGGCGACGCGGGAAGTGGCGACGCCCGCCAGCAGTACAGCAGCGAAGTACAGCCGCAACTCCGCAATTGACCGGCGCTGGGTGCCGGTCAAGGTGCTGGAGCGTGCTCAGACGCCACCATTCGAAGAGGCTGCCGGGAGTTCGGGACGAAAAGGCCGCAGGTTCAAGTCCTGTCACCCCGACTCTGTTGACCAGGGCCCTGACCAGCGGAAACATGGCCGGGGCCTTGCTCGTTTGCCGCCGCATCGGAACACGACGGCGGGACGGCTCAGAGACCGTGGCGTGCGGGATGGCCAGGGATCGTGCCCTATCCATTCCTGGGGCTCGGCACGACTCTCCAGCCCAGAGCAGGCGCCTCTCGAACCTGCTGCATTCCGCCCAGAATGATGCACCCACGTCAAGCGTCTTCGTAGAGCCGCGACCGCACTAGTGCGGACGGGTGCTTCCGCAGGTCAGCAGTAAGTCGTTCGAACGCCTTGGACGGGAAATCACTGACGCCCTGCGCGACGCCGTCAGCCATACAGCACCCTTGGTCGAGTGTCAGTGCGGTTCGAAGGACCGCCATTGCCCGGTTTCCGTCAGCCGGGAAGCGGTGTGCGTGCTCGATGAGGCTGAACGCCGCTTGGCCGCGCACTCGCGGGTTCGCATCGACCGCCATAGTTGCTGAGAACGGCAGCTTGTGTTCTCCGTTCCAGGACGCGAGCGTATTGACGAACCCAAGGGGGTCGGTGCGCCGCAATTGCAGCAGAAGCGCCTCGACTTCGATGTCGGGGACGGTGCCGGCCGCGATGCGTAGGTGGACGGCGGCGGCAGCGAACTCGTTAGCTTCGAAGCTGAACCCGAGGTTGGTTCCTTTCAGATTCGGAGCGAGTGTACGGAGCTTGCGCTGGACGTGGGCCGGAAGATTGGGAAACTGGAGGGCTAGCGTCCGGACGGCCCCCTGAAGCTGTGTCTCTTCGATGACTCCCGCTTCTATCGCGTCGGTGACGCCCTTCCAGAGACGAGTGTCGTGGGTGTTAAGTGCAGCTAAAGTCAGATCGTGCAGTTGGTCGTTCACGTACCCGCTGACCGTCACCGTCCCGTTCGTTCCGCGAGCGTCGGCCACCATCTGCTTGACGGTGCGAGCGGCGCTACGTCCAAAAGCGATGTAGTCGTCGTACTGGTCGGAACCGGCAACCAGGAGCGCGCGGAACGCATTCCTGTTACCGGCTTCGGCACGCTTGCGGAGCTCGGCGAGCGCTCGGTCGCTGTCGGACGCGAGGACTTCAAGTAGATCGAGCCCATATTGGTCGGCGCGGGCACTAGCGACGTTGACGAGCTTAATGATTCGGCGGTTGCCCAGCTCGGCGATCGCCAGCCCGCGAGCGATGCGAACGAGTGCGTCGGCGACGGAGTCGGGGCACGCCGTGAAGAGATCGATGATGAGGTCCGCGCACGCGCGGTGCGCCTTAATGGAGGCCGCGCGCAGGACCTGGTGCAGCGTGCTGTCGACCTCGGGCCAGCGGTAGGACCACGCCGCACCGTGCGTGCGGACGTCGCCGTCGCTATTCAGGATGTCGAGGATGCGGGCCACGACCTTGTCAGCTGCCTTCCCGCTGAGCAGGTCGCCGCCTGCCGCGAGGACCGCCATCGCGGCGCCTTCATCTCGTTTGGACCAGGGTCTGAGCGCCACAAGGTTCACGACAGCGGTGAGCGCACTGACGGGGCCGTCCATCCACATCTTCTGGGCGGCTTCCTTCGCTGCCTTCTTCTCGCCGACAAACATCAGCAGCTCCAGTGCAGCCCCAAGCTGGAGCGGTTCCGCACCTGTTGTGAAGACAAGTTGGGCGTTTAGGCGTGAGAGATGGCGCCACGACCCCCAGGAGCCTGTGAATGCCGCGTTCCACGCTGCCGTGACCACTTCGCTTCGAGCTGTGCCCGAAACGAAGTGCCTGGTGTTGCTGTCCGCCCAGGCTTCGAACCGGAGCTCGAGGTCCCTCTCAAGTGCCCAACTCACGTCCTGGGCCCGCCACCAAGACCCGGCGTTGTCCTGGGTCGTGAGGGCGTCTTCGATATTTCCGCCGGCGAATCCGGCGGACGAGTAAAGCACCTCTGCTGCCCCGCCACGGATTGCGCTGACAGTGAGGTCCCCTTCGAGGGACCTCATCGCGAACAGCGCATCGCGTGCCGCTTTCGATGCTTCCTCGGGCTTGTCCAGTTCGAGCATCAATGCGGCGAGCTGGGTACCCATCCAGCCCCGGTCCGCGGGCTTCGTGTACTTGGTCGGCTTCAGCAGTCCGGCCGCAGCCTGGGCGTCGCCGTCGATGTAGGTAATGCATGCGCGTACGACGACGCACGCATCCCGTTCGAACCGGTGACGTGTGCCTTCAGCGAGCTTGGGGAACTGGTCGCTGGAGCCGGTGGTGAGAAGGTCGTGAAGGGCGCCCACGAACCGCCATCCCCATTCCTTGTGCGTGTGCCAGTCCTTTGGACTTGGACATTGGCCTTTGTGGTCGGCCCTGTACGACAATTCTGCGACACGGTTGCGCATCAGCAGGGCGGCCGCCTCTTCGAATGTCAGGAGCACGGGCTCGCTGTTCTGATGTGGCGCGACCAGGCGGGGCATGACCAGGGCGTATCGGAGTCGGTCAGCAGGACCGAGGTCGTTGAGTTTTCCTGTCCAGGCCGCGCCCTCGAGGTCGTACCTGCGGCGGGCTACGGCCAGCTTGTTGAGCGCGTCGAGACTGTTGGCATCAACCTTCTGGGAGGCAGGGACGAAGATCTTACGGCCCTTGCCGGTTGCGACTATGGCCTTCCCGTTCACCTCGGCCCAGTAAGCGACCTGGTTGGTCGTGTCGACGAGCACGAGCAGGTATGGGAGACCGAAGGAGAGCCAGTGGTCGAAGTGGTAGGTGCTCGACTCGGTGAACCACCAGCCCGGTTCACCGTCGCGCTTAGCCGCTGCCTTCGAGTACTCGGTCTCGCTGCCCTTCACCTGCATGAAGACCGGCGCGCCTTGGTCGTATGCACGCTCTTGGGTCCCAGCAGTAGCCGTGTCACGAGCGAAGGTCATGAGGTCTGTGCCGATGTCCTGCCTCACCTTGACCGGGGGAGCCCAACGGATCTTTTGGAAGATGACGGCCGCCATGTCTTCGCCCATGGAGCCTGTCTCCGAGCTTGGGTGAACAGGTGAGGTCATACGTCCATCTTCACAGGGCGCTCAGACTAACGTCGCTCGCTTGCCTGCCATGGGCCGCCTCCCGGCTTGACAGCCGGGACAAATCCTGTTCTCCAGGACTCTGGCCCCGCCGCCTTGCGCGCTCTGCTCCGCCGACGGGTGCGTCCTAGTAGCCGCGAGCGGGGCGAGGCCGTCAGAGGGGTCCGGTGCGTTTCCGACGTCCGCTCATTGCACCGAAAGACCGTTCAAGCCGACCTCGTGAACGCGTGCATCTGCCGGGACGAGTCCTTCTGCTCCTGACGAAGGAGGTCTGGGGAGGCGGGCCTATTTGGGCGCGTTCGACGGGGGGCCGTCTTCCGCGACGAAAAACACCTGGATCTTGAGTAGCTCGCGCACTTCCTTTGGCACACGTTCCGCCGCAGCCCGCGCAGATCCAGGGACGACCATCGCGTATATCTGGTCACCCTGATTTGGGTCGATACGCCGGACCGGACTTCCGGAGCTCGTGGGCATTTTCGGGCCCGCCCGTAACGTTCCTGCTGGTCAGGGGCTCGAAGGGTCCGCGAAAGCCGGAACCGTGTAGGCACACGACTTAGGGC
>JAABUP010005380.1_pt1 | contig 19529 bp, 15 predicted proteins | sample 5559201 | NCBI WGS metagenome assembly JAABUP01 (sample SAMN10711887, study PRJNA513373) | rock metagenome | isolation source: Antarctica rocks | place: Antarctica
TGCCTGAGGAATACGATGCCATGACTTATGGTGATGGCCTGCCTCTGGAATTGCGTATCAAGATGGGCACTTTTCGATTGCGGTCAAATAGTGGCGAGGTTGAGGAGGCAATTGTGCGTGATTGTGCACAGTTGGAGTAGCCCACAAAATTGACTTGAATATAGAATCATTTCGAGTGGCTAGATCCAGAGGACTATCAGACAGGGGCAAAACTTTACGATTACCCCGATCTTTTTCGTGAAGTTGGAAACGCTCTCCTTTTGAAGAATTACTATCACGAAGCCCTCCGATATTACGAACCATTGCAACAACTCAGCGAGTATGAAGACGTCTCGTATCTCCTAGAAATGGCCAATTGCTATAGAGAAGTTGGTCTGACAGCGGAAGCAGAGAACTGCTACAGCACCATCATTGACATCGATCATGGAAATCTGGAAGCACGTGTACAATTAAAAGGCATGAGTAGAGGACTTACCGCGCCACGGCATGGTTTCCTAGAGCTTGACGAAGCGGTGACCGTAAGTCAGCACAAAGCTAGGAGACCTACAGGAACCAGGGAAGCGAAGCGATCTAAGAAAGCTACCGTCTCGTTACCATGGAGCAAAACTATGCTGGTTCCTGGTCCAGAGCGTCAATTGGCTAAACAGCAGAAAAAGCGAGCGCAGGAGGAGGATATTCAAGTTCTCTTCCAACGTAGAGAAAAGTTGATGGAGCAGGCCAGACAGGGTGACGAAAGTTTTAAGACTCAATATATGGCAATATTGAAGTCCTTGTACGAGGCATTCAGAGACAACAAAGTCTTCTATCCCTTAGATAAGCATCACAGGTTCTACGGCTACTCGAAAGAAGCTCGCCTACTGGCAATGAAACCAAAGCATGAGCTAGACGGTCTGATAACAAGGTCGAAATGGCTCTACGGTAAGACGTTGGTCCAGAATGAAGCCCCCTCTGTAAAATGCTGATAGAGGACTCCAGAAACGGCAGATGGTGAACTGGTTATTGTTCCGAACGAATACTGTGGGATTCAATTCGACGTCTGGCTGGACGTGTTCCTCGAGTATGCTTTGAATATTGCGCAAGGGATAAGTATCAAACAGTCATATGAAGTCATCGCCTCTGCTTTCCACGCGAATGTCTTCTATCACTCGATGGAGTCACTGTTTTTGATCCATGTCTGTTGGTTTTGTAAGTCTCATTGCGAACCTAATGCTATTCCGACCAATCTGATAATTGATACCTAGCCTGTGCTCTCATAGGAAACGATGATGAAACACTCTGCAACATTGCGCGTTGGTTCATGAAGGAATACCAGTTCGTCACCGACAGTTATCGCCTGTTCTCTGCACTTAACAGGCTCTGTGACTCTGCAAATTCTTGGTATAACTGTGGTCCCTCCCAGAAGTACATACTGCGGCAAATTAAGGCTGTTGACTTCTCATTAATAGGCGAGGGTCGACGGAATTCACTGCGGCAGGAAAAGGCATCTTACACTACCAAAGACAGCGACGGGAATCAAGTACGAGCAGAAGAGATGGATGTTGCCTTACTCATGCTTTACGGGCATATACTTTATGCAGGCAAAAGTTACTCCTACGCAATCAGTATGTTAACTCAAAGTCTCTGCGCCAAACTTGGCTTCAGCTGACCGATCATGTCCATTACAGACTACTTTCTTCGTGCTCTTGCCCTTGATCCGAGCAACTCTACGATCAAACTTTCTTTGGCTCTAGCGTACCTACATTATGCTCTCAAGCGACAAGCTGAAAATCGACATCACATTTTGATGCAAGGAGTTGCCTTCCTCTTGGAGTACTATGACGGCCGACAACAATCAATCAGCTTTTCCGAGAAACAGGAAGCCGAGTTCAACGTTGGACACGCGTACCATCTTCTAGGCTTGACGCACCTCGCAATCCCATATTATGAACGGTGCTTAGACCTGAGCCCAGCGGTCCAGACAGAGAAGGTAGATCTCAGGGGAGAAGATTTATCGCAGGAAGCAGCTTTTGCCTTACAAGGCTTCTGGGCTGCTAGTGGCAATATGAGGAAGGCTCGAGAACTTACAGAGAAGTTCCTTGTGATCTAATAGATCCGTCGATTGGTTGTTTTGCCCACTGGATAGGTAACGTGTTTTAAGCTGCTACAGTGGAGCCTATTCCGGTACATACCACTTGCCACATTAGGGGGTCGTGCTCGTAACCATGTTCCTTCGTGTTTGTTTGTTTGTTTGTTTTTCCTACGCCCCCCAGCCCTTAATGGGCTGAATTTTTATACCTGTCGGTTAAGTAGGGTTGGCATCTATAGTATTACTTGAAGCGTATACAGGGGGCGGTACCCCAGCCATAATCCTATACTCATTCTAAGGCAGTGCTTATTTCCCTCCGGTATCTATCCAGTGTAGAAGAACCCCTAACTCGTTACCTCCTACACCATTTATTAGTGTCTTATATACCGGTTAATCTACTATATAGAATACGCGGTAACCAGCTTATCCAAATACCTATAATTAATATATAACCTCAGTATTCTTATCTCTTCTTCCGTAACCATTAAGGCCTCGCGTATAAAGGTTTAGTCCAATAGGCGTTAGGATAACGAATTAAATATAATAAACTTATATAGGGGTAGAGTAAAAATCGATATTACCGTCTAACGGGGCCGCGCGGGAATATAGGTAGTTAACCCTTTCTACTGGTCTCTCTTCTCTAATATATCGTCTACCGCCTAAGTAAATCTTATCGTCGGGGAGTAGTATCGAATATCGATCGTAAAGGCCGTAGGGTTTAAATACCTACTAGGAAACACGGTTCGTCGCCGTAAATATAAAGGGCGATTAGTAGGCGAATCCGTCTGGTAGGAGACGTGCTGCCGGTACGCCTCCCAGCCTTCGGTGTCGTATCGTATAATACGGTATCGCGTCGTAGAAGCCAGCTCTCTACTAAAGGGGGACCAATCCTCTATAGGGCCGGCCACCGACGCGATGTAAGATCGTTTGGCTCTACTGAGTGCCTAAACACCAGTAGGTTCGTAGCCCCTAGCTCGTACAGCTAAGATCTCGAGGGGGCCTTGTTCCTTCGTGTAGAGGGTAAGACAATATGTCAAATCACACATACAAGCTATGCTCGACTGGTACCAAACCCCACCAAATAACATATATATCGTTTTCACTGATAATAATGTAACTTGTATTGATTTACGAAGCTAATCTGAAAGCTATTACCGAACGAAAACATCTAAGGCCGGATATCCTGAACCAAAGGTATCTAAAACTACTTTGCAGAATCATTACTCAGAGTACTCACGGCCCAATATGGGTTCGATAGTAGATATTTGAGGTGTGAAAGGCGCTCTTTTGTGCTTTTTGTAGCAGTATCTCAGTCAACCCATGGCTTTCGGCCCCAAATTCTAGGCCAAGCACATCCTTTCTAGGTCTCCTGGCGCTCCACAATGACTGCAACCCTCTGCTAGAGACTGCAGATTATATATGGGACGCGATCAGAATTACTTCAGTGGCAGGAGCCATTGGAGGGCGGCCAATAACAACACCACGGAATAAATATTTAGCGTCTTGTCGTGGTGGGGTCTCAGGCTCAAAGATTGTATCGCCCTTCGCCAATGCCTACCGGCTTGCTTTCCAGCTCGCGCCGAGAGAGATGGGCTTGGGCTTGGGGCGGTATGCGTCCGTATTTGACAAGAAATGAGGGGAAACAGCAAAAGTTTGTAGCCCGAACTGATTCCCAGAAATTTCAGTAGGGCCTGAAAGACTCTTCAAAAACGGGCGCCCAGCAATGGGTAAAGCAATAGTCTACGCTCAGCGCGAAAACGACCAAAGAATTGAAATCTAGAATCGTCATCAGTAATGTGTTTTGACTGGCGCGTAATCTAGATGGAAGGGTGAAGAAAAGGTCGGAGGTCCAGTTTTGCAGAGAATTATCGGGTAACCACTAAGCCGCTTTTAGTATAGTGGGCACGACTTATCCAAACATTCACTCACAGTGATCTGGCTTGCTGCAAAGCTTTTGGCCAACGCGTACACCTTGCCAACTTGCTAGGTGGACTTCCAGGTGCTCCTGTTCAAAATCTGCCATGGTGTGGTAGTGCCTGTGCCTCAAAATACTCCATTGAGCCGACCTGTGTGTTCAGAAATTATGGACTACGAGGCGCTCAAGGATCAGTGGAGCGAGGTCGAAGACCGTGATGGCATCAGACTCAGTTGGAACACGTTTCCAAGTTCTCGCATGGTAAGTACCTAGCTCGGAGCTCCTGCTGAAGTTCGCTGAATTCTTTTTAGGAGGCTTCTCGTCTTGTCGTCCCCATTGGAGCTCTTTATACGCCCTTGAAGGAGAAGCCCGATACCCCGCTGCTGCAGTACGAGCCAGTCACCTGCAAGGCTCCTTGTCGGGCTGTGCTCAACCCTTTCGCGTATGGAACTGATATCGACTCTTGAAAGTTACATAACTAAAGAATCCAGGACCGTTGACACACGAGCTCGGTTGTGGATATGCCCCTTTTGCCTATCTCGAAATGGGTTGCCCGCTCACTACAAAGACATCACGCAAGATAATATACCACCCGAATTGCACCCTTCGAGTACGACTATTGAGTACAGACTGGCACGACCTGCACCAGCGCCCCCAATATTCGTCTACGTTGTGGACACTTGTCAGGAGGAGGACAGCTTGAAGGCGTTGAAGGATTCATTGGTGATGAGTCTCAGCCTTCTGCCACCTAATGCTCTTGTCGGATTGATCACCTTTGGAACTATGGTAGAAAATTCGAGATCGGCCTTGTGTTAGGTACACTGACCATGTTCTAGGCACAAGTGCATGAGCTTGGCTACACAGAGTGTGCAAAGTCTTATGTCTTCCGGGGTAGCAAGGACTACAACGCAAAACAAGTGCAGGAAATGCTCGGTCTGTCGACGTCGGGCATGCGGACCAACGTACCTCCACAGCCTGGCCGACCCGCTCCTGTCATGGGCCCTGCCGCGAGATTCCTCTTGCCTGTTCAACAATGCGAATTTCAACTTACGAACGCTTTGGAGCAGCTTCAGAAAGATCCGTGGCCAGTGGAGAACGACAAACGGTCTTTGAGGTGTACTGGGGTGGCCTTGAGCGTAGCGGTTGGTTTACTCGAGACTTCGTTCCAGAATGCGGGCGGGAGGATAATGTTGTTCGCTGGAGGGCCAGGAACAGAGGGACCTGGTCTCGTGGTTGGTCCAGAGCTACGAGAACCAATACGGTCACATCACGACATTGACAAGGACAACATCAAATACTATAAGAAAGCTCTAAAGGTAAGCTACCAATATGTGTACATCATGAGGCTGGGATTTTGGGCTAAACAATGTAGTTCTACGAGAATTTGGCGAAGCGTGTATCTCACAACGGTCACATCGTCGACATCTTTGCGGGCTGCCTAGACCAAGTCGGACTCCTCGAAATGAAGGGGCTTTCGAATTCTACTGGAGGCCACATGATCCTCACTGATAGTTTTACGTCGTCGCAGTTCAAACAGTCCTTCGTTCGAGTCTTCGATAAGGATGCAACGGATAATCTGCTTATGGGCTTCAATGCTTCTCTGGAAGTCTTGACTACAAAGGAATTGAAGGTGACGGGCCTAATTGGTCATGCAGTGTCTCTCAATAAGAAGTCAAGCTCTGTGGGCGAGACTGAGTGCGGCATTGGCAATACTTGCTCTTGGAAGATGTGCGGCATCGACCCAACTGCAAGCTACGGGCTCTACTTTGAGATCGCAAACCAAGGAGGACCTACGCAGCATCAACAGGGTCCTCAAAAAGGCATGATGCAATTTTTAACCTACTACCAGCATTCTTCTGGCCAATTCCACCTCCGAGTCACTACTGTTGCAAGGAATCTTAGTGGGCCGGCTGGTGACCCAGCTATTGCACAATCCTTTGACCAGGAAGCTGCCGCTGTCCTCATGTCTCGAATTGCCGTCTTCAAAGCGGAGGTTGACGACGGACCAGACGTTCTCCGGTGGGTCGACAGAATGCTCATCCGACTGTGCTCTAGGTTTGCGGAGTATAGGAAAGACGATCCTTCGTCCTTCCGGCTGGAAAAAAACTTTACGCTTTATCCTCAATTCATGTTTCACCTTCGCCGCAGCCACTTCCTTCAGGTGTTCAATAGTTCGCCCGATGAGACAGCCTTCTATCGACATGTGCTGAATCATGAGTACGTAGGAGACTCTCTGGTCATGATCCAGCCAACATTAGACTCCTATACCTTCGACCAGGAGGGTAGCATGCCAGTCCTTCTGGATTCGGCTTCTATTCAGCCCACCCACATCCTCCTTCTGGACACTTTCTTCCAAATACTTATTTTCCATGGTGAGACGATGGCAGAATGGAGGAAAGCTGGCTATCAGGATCAAGAAGGGTACGAAAACTTCAAAAGCATACTGGAACAGCCGAAGGAGGACGCAAGGGTGAGTCGTTCCCGCCTATATGAGGGAACATAAATACCCTGGAGTAGTTGAGAGCTGACGGCCTCGCAAAGGACTTGGTGCAAGACCGTTTTCCACTACCGCGATTCATCATCTGTGATGCTGGCGGCTCCCAAGCCCGTTTCCTTCTTTCTAAACTGAACCCTTCGACAACTCACACGACCAGTGCATACGGAGGTGCCCAGTCCGCTCAGACAATTTTCACCGACGACGTGTCGCTACAAAGCTTTATGGACCATTTAATGAAGTAAGAGAGCCTCGTCTCGAAACTACTCGCCGTGTGCTAACAGGATGTGCTTAGGCTTGCTGTTTCAGGTACAAGCTGAGTCTCTAAGGCTCAATGTCTTTGCACGCTTTTTTAGCGATTTGGGCGAATCATGTCTTGGGATCAGGAACTATTGCACCTGTATAGACTGACGCTATGCTGTGCTTAAACCCCATAGACGCGGCCTCATGCCCAACGTCAAAGATTCAAAAAGCGAGTTTACCTCGAACTGTGCAGATTCCTCTTGCAAACTTCTCTCTCTTATGAGATCGTCGAAAATCTCGAGGCTGCTACGGTGGCACTGTCACCGTTGTGTTGCCGGAGGCTCATAGCTGATACATACATTCAGGCAGCCTTTGAGGTTGTCAGCAGGAGATCCCGCGCTGACAGAGGGTGCATACAGCAAAGATCAGCGCTTCGAGACAAAGTCAAATGGAAGTGTGCGGTGTGATGGGCAAAGGACAAGGGATGGCAATGGACTTATTGGAGAAGCTCGAATCAGAGAGTGGGTAAAAAAGTATCAATATCATGTCACAGTGTGGAAGGCGTACATTAGTTTATCAAAAGGCGCAACGGTCAGACGGCCGTGATTCGTGGGTTTGGTTGGGAGTGGTGATCAGTGGCCGCCTTGGTGGCCTGGGAAGTGCCGCTTCGGCGTCTACTCGTACCAGGACACCTTGCGTTGATCTTGTTCGAGCTAGGATCAGCCCCTTGGAGGAAAAGTGCTCCCACATCCTTTTGACTCGATCTGCTGCCTTTTTTTCGGCAATATTCGTTACTCGGGTACCGTTTTCTCTCAGTAGATTTCTATTCGGTCAATATTGTAAATGAATAAATGTGCTGTACGGAATTCAAGCACTTACGGAGTACACCGCCGTGAAGCGAATTGACGGGTGCTAGGTACTTTACCTTAGCCAGCCGTTTGAGTAACCCCGGTACGCTAAGGGAAGCGACAGAAAACTACCCTAATTGTGCCTAAGCTTGCTTCTTGGGACTCTGAGGTGATAAATAAGTAGCTAAGCCTCCCGCCAAGACATCGACATTTTTGAATGCTCTCATTCTCGCACGTCTCCTTGGATCCAATCTCGCCTTGCTATACTACCTTCGCTATATACGCCATCCTAGAATGCGACACCGTCCCCCTCATCTCCCAGCTCGGTATCACTCCCATCGCTAGCTGCATTGTTATCGTCGCTCAAGTGCAGCAGGCAGAATCTACGCACTACCCACTATCACTGGAATCCAGCCAACGCTTGAATGGTCGGGAGAATGACATGCGCGAAATGCTGGACAAAAAGTCGCAATGGCATTGGCACATAATTGTGCCGCCGTCTATGAGCCTCTGAGCGTGTTACCATATCCAATCACTGATTTCTACATGATCTAGCGGATGTTGGCCCGTTTTACTGCCGCTGTCATTAAAGCGTGGACTCCACCATGTTCTCAGAGGTTGCTCATCAACAACATCACCATTCTCCACTCTCCCCGTACTCTTCCCAGTATCAACCGACCAAGGATCTGCCATTACCGTTCCCTACGAACCCTTCACTCATCAACCAACGCAGCCCTGTGCAGAACCCTAGCTTCAGACAGAGATTGGAAAGACCGCAGCAATTATCACCTCATTCATGCTATACACCCGCCTCGGAGGCGTCAGAGCATATGCTTCGACGAAAAACCCCAAACGGGACCCTAGCCGCGGGATATGATGGGAGTCCCGTAGAATGGACCAAAAGACCGCATGCCATGAAGCATGTTCTGATGCCAACATCAGATGGCAATAGACCTACGGCATATGCCCACACACTTACTGATGAATTCGATGAACAAGCAGCATCACACAACGCTCAATCCTTCGTTTCACAAGTTCCATTGCAATCACGCCACCCCCAACGAAACAGTCATGGGCCTCGCGAAAGAGCTTTTCAAGAGGCAAGTACCATCGAAGACAACAGGCCAGGCCTCGGATGGAGAAATAATGGCGCACAACCTTTGGGACTAGATTCCGTGCTGAATCAATCCTCATTGCACCATCACCACTACAACCCGGCAGGTAGTCAGAATGTTCCGACCGTGCTACAGCCAATGTGGCCGCCATGTCTAGGGCTCACCTCCATACATACATCTGGGCCGTATGGCCCTTATTGGCCTGATGGAGCCTACGAGCCATATCGTCCTGCTCCTCTTCGCGACCCAAGATTTCAAGTCCAGGCCACCGGACATACATCAGACCCCTCTAATCAACTGCAGCCCGCGGTCAAGAATTATGGCCAATGGTTACAAGCCCACAGTGATTCCCAATACGCTCGTGGCAATGATCATCCGATTGCATCTGGGCCTATTTTTGATCGTGAAAGAGAAGATCTCGGCTCCCCAATGTCTAGCCTTGAAATTTCGACTAGGAGGAACTCGATATTCAACAACCGCATCCAAGAGACAGCGCACCAACAGTTTGAGATCCCTCTTGCGTATCGGAATAAGTCGCCCCTATGGAAAGAACAAGGCGCTCAAAATTTCAACGAGATCTACTCCGACCCCGGGACCACGTACCCTTTACGAGATCCGGAAAATTCTGTGGGCAATGCTCAATTCAAGGAAAAGGTTCTCATTTGGGCACATCGAATATATAGCAGTTTGTTGGCCTCGATCGAGGAGACTCGGCGACACTCGCCTAATGGCTCACAATACCCCTATCTGCAACCTCCACGGCGACCTTATCCATCTTGGTCCTATAACCAGAGCCGTGGGAGCCGATCGCATCATAACACCAGGTCTCCGAATCATGCACCTTTAGCGGAAGGCAGCCACAACACGGAAGTTGGTTCGCAACACCACAATCGCTACATAAAGGATTTACCGGATGATCGTGCATCAGCAGCCCACTCTCTACCTAGTTATTCGCCTTCGCTCTCAGTCGGACAATCTCGACAGAGGTGGCAGCCGCGAGACGGCTGTCTTAGGTCCCATCAACATACCTCACAGCCCAGCTATGTGCCGCCTCAACTTGCTGTAGACAGGCAGGCCAACTCCCCACAAGCTGCAGCCGCTTATGCCGTGGATATGCTTAGTAGGCTTTGTCAAGAAAGTGGATTGGAGTGGACGGATGGGATGCTGTTGACCGGCTGTCTAGCATACGGCTTAGGCGACTACAACAAAGCTATGAAGTGGTATTGTAAGATTTTACATCAAGATCCCGACAATGTTGAGGCCATGTCGAACTTGGCTGCTAGCTTACTTGCTCTTAATCGAAGAGAAGACGCCGAGCAGTATTGGTTCCGTTCTGTTAAGCTTCGACCAAGTTATTTCGAAGCTATCGAACACTTGATTGGTCTCCTACACGAAGGACATCGCGGACGCGAAGCAGTAAAGGTTATTGAATATGTTGAGCATGCCCTTCGAGTCGATGAATGCGCAAGTGTTCGTGGGCAGAAGCATGAGAGTCTTGGAGAACATGGTTCTGACTCCCCTAGCACCTATGCCTCTGGCAACCCCGATCACACAGCTACCGGCGGCTATGGGTCTAGTGGCTACGCCATACCGCCATCAGACAACGGGCGACTGCTTGCTCTTGTTCACGGCAAGGGCAACATGCTCTACCAGCTGGGAGACAATGCCGGCGCTGCTCAAGCTTTTGAAGATGCAATACTGATTGGTGCTGGAAGGCGTAATCTCGGTATACAGGGTTTGATCAGGACGACCTTGGCTGTCTTCTCAGAACACCCGCGCATGGGATCCGCGAATCCCCATGGACTATATGGTGCGGACGACCCGATATTATTGCCACCCAACGTGGCATTGGAGACCTCACGCCTTGTATTTCCCCCACAAGGCAGACTCCCCGGTCTAGATAAGGTACCTGATGGATTTGCTCATAAGGCTGCAGTCTCCATCATCAGCAATTCTCTGTTGTCCCTTGCCAAAATCTACCAAGATGGTATGTCCTCTAGCGGAGCTGCAGCCACTTCCCCAAGGGCCACGTCGGGAGTGCAGGAGATACTAGCGCTTTACTACCTCTCGCTATCTCTTCAGCCGAGCCCTTCCACTGCTAACAATGTCGGAATTCTTTTGGCGAGTGTGCAGCAGTCAGCTCGATCCAAGTCGAACAATAAGTCAAATGCCTCGCACACTTCAACGATCCCTGGAGTTGTGCCTGGTAGCGGAATTGCCTTGGCACTTGCATACTATGACTACGGTTTGAAACTCGACACGCGTCACGCACACTTGTACACAAATCTTGGCAGCCTCTTCAAGGACATCGGTCAGCTGAATGCCGCGATAAAAATGTATGAGAAGGCTGTCGACTGTGACGGCAGCTTTGACATTGCTCTTGCTAATCTGGCCAATGCTGTTAAAGATCAGGGCAAAGTCAGCGATGCAATCACCTATTACAAAAGGGCTGTTCAGTCGAATCCAGACTTCGCGGAGGCTGTTTGTGGCCTTGCGAATGCATTGAATTCCGTGTGCAGTTGGAGTGGTCGCGGTGGAATCAATCGCTTGGGCAACAATCGAGATCGCTGGCATGTGGATGAAAACGGAGATTTGTATGACTCCAAAAAGTCTCTAATTGCAAGCCACGGATGGATTGCACGAGTCGTTGCTATAGTCGAGAAGCAGCTTCGAGATGGGGAAAGCTGGGGTCAAGGTGTGCTTCACAGCGTTGGTATTCAACAGATGCTCCAGCAGCTGGGTGCAGCAAGCTCTTCCTATGGTGGTAACAAAATTACTCAGATACTGTTGAGGGACACCTTGGATGAATGGGCCGAGGAACAGTGGGAAGGGGCCAAGGTTGTGCGGCTGGTCGAACGAGCTACCAAGAACCTCTCCCAGAAAATCTACAGACATCAGTACGTTGACAAAAAACCGATCCCAGCGAGCTTCCGCTCTCGGCCGCAGCTTCCAGCAGCTCTCGCGGTTCCTAGCGCACCAACCGTGCTACCCTTCCATACCTTCACTTGCCCGTTGTCGGCAAAACAGATTCGCAAGATCTCTCAAAGGAATGGACTGAGAGTCTCTTGCTCAACACTGCGAGCGCCTTGGCTTCCTGCGGAAGTATATGATCCTCCAGCACCCCCGAAACCACATCTTAATGTTGGCTATATCTCATCGGACTTTAATAACCACCCGTTGGCACATCTTATGCAATCCGTCTTCGGTTTCCATAACCGAGGTCGTGTCAAAGCCTTCTGCTACGCAACGACTGCTAGTGATGGCTCTGGACATCGTCAGCAAATCGAGCGGGAAGCACCAGTCTTTTACGATGCTTCATCATGGTCGATTGATCGTCTAGTCAGCCGAGTCGTTGCCGACGGCATTCATATCCTTGTCAACCTGAACGGCTACACACGTGGCGCACGAAACGAAGTGTTTGCAGCTCGTCCGGCTCCCATTCAGATGTCTTTCATGGGATTCGCTGGTACTCTTGGTGCCGAGTGGTGTGATTACTTGCTGGCAGATAAGACCGCAATCCCACCTCAAACGCTCAGGCCTTGGAGAGGAAACGTTGATCTGGTAGACCAAACTAAGGACTGCAACAATGATAACGACCAGGATGATTGGGTCTATGGGGAGAACATCATCTTTACGAAGGATACCTTCTTCTGTTGTGACCACAGGCAAAGTGCCCCGGACTCTCAGGAACCGTTGATCAGCTGGCCAGAAGAACAACGGAGGCGATGGCAAATGCGTAAAGAGCTGTTCCCCTATCTAGACGACGAGACTGTCATCCTTGGCAACTTCAACCAACTCTACAAGGTTAGCAACCCCTACGAATCCTATCGAGTTCTTTGAGCTCTACTGACATGTCAGGATGGACATAGATTGAGCCGACAACGTTTAGAACATGGCTCCGCATTCTATCTCGCATCCCCAAAGCCGTCCTTTGGCTCCTCCGATTTCCCGACCTTGGCGAAGAGAATCTAAGAGAGACGGCAATGCGCTGGGTCGGTGGTGAAGTTGCATCCCGGATCATCTTTACAGACGTGGCACCCAAGCACCAGCATATCTCTCGTGCCCGCGTCTGCGACTTATTTCTCGACACACCCGAGTGTAACGCCCATACCACAGCTGCCGACGTGCTTTGGTCTGGAACGCCGTTGCTGACACTACCAAGATACGAATACAAGATGTGCTCGAGAATGGCTGCTTCAATTCTCAAAGGAGCCCTTCCCAAAAACGCTGAAGGAGATCGGGCTGCCGAAGATCTGATTGCCGACAGCGATGAAGCGTACGAGGAGCTGGGTGTGGAACTCGGTAGCGATCTCGTGTATCCCACCGAGGAAGGCATACGGGGAATGGGAAAAGGCAGGCTGATGGAGTTGCGCAAGTTGCTGTACGAGAGCCGCTGGACAAGTGCTTTGTTTGATACTCGACGTTGGGTTCGAGATTTGGAAACCGCGTATGAAGAGGCATGGCGTCGATGGGCCGCAGGAGAAGGAGGGGATATTTGGTTATAAGAAGAGGTCGTCTTTGCTATTTTACACGAAGTTATGACTATGATGTATGGATTAGCGAAGGTTATTTAGCGATGGAGTAAGAGGAGGGATTTTGGGACAATTGAGCGATACGCTTAGGGTATATAACAGCAGCAGCGAAGTGCTCGCTCTGTAGCGGAAAGTTGTGGGAATATCTCATTTGGGAAATAGAAGAAGCGCTGGTTTGCTCCGAGATATTATGGCTGTTGTTCAAATTGGGAGGAGCGAGGAGAATCGAAGATGACGGAAAATAATGCAACGATGCCGACATCTTAATCGTCCGAACACACAAATGACCTATGAGCTTGTACTACCTGTGCTCTCATGTTCCTTACAGCAATAACTGGTTGCACCAACAAAAGCCTCCACTGCTACATCAACCCACCCAATCCTGCCGAAGAGTGTCGAGTCGCAAGTCTCCTGGCCCACCCAGCCTTTGCGAATACCCCCCCAAACTTGTCATTTTCGCCCATGCCTACGCATAATTCTGACAAAGCTATACTGGATCAAACAGAGTAAACAAATCCAAGCGTCTCGTATTTCCTTTGCTGTCGATGGAAGTGAAATCATGGACGAGGGTTGTTTGAATCTGATGCGATTTGATCGGGAGCATGCACATGATAAGATGCTTATCGCGCGACGAGCAAGCTGAGCCGTTCCTTTGGGTCAAGGATTCGACCCGAGAAGAAGATTGTTCCATGCGACGATTGACAAATCTTCAAAGGTCAAACATGGACATCCATGATGGTCTGGACCAGGCTATTCAGGGTTTTGGGGGATGGGGCGTTGGAACGGGTGGCTACTTGCTACAACGTCTGCATCTGCATGGACTACTGTATGAAACAATAAAGTTCGTAACGCCTCGAGGCGACTCTCGGCAACCGCGTTGGACTACTGCACGTCACACGGATGTTGAATCATCGTGTCCATATGATTATGACGGGATCTTGAAGCGAGGTACGGAGTAGAGTGTACTGTAGACATGCTGATGATTATCTAATTCTCTCATGCGACGAAGAAATAGGACAACTCGATGCGGAGGTACGACCATTTTGATGCGCAAGGACAGACTCGGTTGCGAGCTAACTTGAAGAAGAGGAAAAGCACTTGGAAGAGGAGAGGAGAGAGGAGAGAGCGTTAGTGCATTTGATTCAGAGGCAAAAGACGTTGGGAGGATCGACATGCAGCAGGAGCAGCAACCTGGGAATCATTGACATTGACATTGACGTTACGCGGCTCGACGGAACTCAATCTGAGCCGGAGGAAGGTGCAGGATCGCAGGGATCTCCAGGGATCTCCAGGGACCCAAAAATTGCTTTAAGGTATGCACCAGGCATCAAGCAAGGTTGATCTTCGCTATTTCATAAAGCACCCCTGGAAGTCATCATCATTTCAGAGCAGTTCGAGACGCACGGAGAATCGTTCCGAGAGCCGTTGAAAGTCTCTCACAGTGTTAACCATGAGTGCCGCTCATCGGTCGATCAAGAGGGAATCTATCCAGGCGAAATCGACGGTTATTGGCGCGTGAATTGATTGATGGCTTTCTCCCGTCACCTTTCCGCCGTCAAATGGCTTCTTGAGACGATGCAACATCTGCGAGGCGAGACCATAAAGAGATAATATTGGCGAAGCCGGGCACCTCCACAGCCACCGAGGCTCCGTTGTAAGCATCTGAGCACCGAGTTGCATACAGAAACCGTTTATCACTGACGCACTGACACAAGTATTTAAAGGCGTCGCCTTTATTCTTTACATGTTCATTGTCCATCATCCCCTTTTGTTGCCGTGCTCGTGGGGGGAAATAAGGTACAAACGAAAAGGGGTTTCGAGAATGTTTATTCGCATTGCCGCAACAGGGCAAACGCCACCCTTTCCAGCCAGTAGTAGTGGCCCGAGCTTCTCCATGCTGCTGATCGAGATTTCAACGGCTTTAATTTCACTTGCACCAGTTGTATGGTAACGCAGGAGGCTCAGACGAGTCGGTATGGAAAAGAAAAGGCCCGAGATGGAGATTGTCGATGGAACGAATCAGGTGGGACGACCGTTGAGCGAACTGACGCCACATTTGCCATTTTGGAGCTGACTGTCTGAACTAAGTGTTGGGAGAGTTTGGAGTCGGAGGATTTGCGATAGACTAGCTTGCATTGGGGATTGATGAAAGTTTCTTCGACCATCGTTGATTCGCTCTTCCCGCTCATCGATCCAGACCCCCTGCAATCTGCCTCTCCTGTCCGATCCTAGCGCGTCCATGCAGGCGGTAATATGGTACGTGGTTCGTAGCACTACAAAGCCCACCATCACGATACATATTCCTGCATATGCACTAAAGCACAAGCCAACGTGTCGTGTCAGGGGAAGGGGAAGAAGAAGGGGAAGAGGAAGAAGAAGGGGAAGAGGAAGAGGAAAAGCGCCCTCCCTCTCGCTCATCTTCGCTCTACCTCCCACGCGCATCATGCGGCCGCAGGTCCCGCTTCTCTCCTTGTGCCGAACATGCTATCTCAGACTCCATCCACTACAGTCGCGCAAAGATGCGCAAAGTGAGGACTTGAGATGTCGCATTTTAATTTCCAACTTGAGAGGAGATACGTGCCAAGGCTCCCGCGGAGTTGAATGCGCGCATGATTTGATTCCACACCCATGCTCGTTCGCGAAGTTGGATAGCAACGGATGAAGGGAGAAGTGAGAAGCTGTGGAGACTAGACTTTTGGCGTTGAGAGTTGCCGAAGGCGTCTATGACGAAGCATACTCCGTACAACGCTCTCTCCCTTTCCCTTTAGCAATCCTTGCTTGCGCCAATAACAATCCTGTTACAGGCGGCGCGAGGTGGGATGACATTTCCTGGCTGGTGGTGGCCGGGTCAAATAGCGAATGTACTAAGGTCTAGACCTGTCTCGACATCAGACCTAGTCACCCCAGCAAACCCGGCAAGATGCCTCGTTTCCCGTCATGGAGCATGACATCTGCATGCACTAAGGCAAAGTCCCTGGCACTGTACCACTACACTAACACAACCTCGACGAGCCTAACAGAATTGGCCGGCTGAAAACATTGCGCTGAATGCGGCTTAGTCAGCTTGGCTCGGTTAAGCTCACATGCTCAATTCGCCTTCAACCGTTGTCGCGCAATTTACAGCACCGCGCTGCCATCATGCTAGAGGCTAGGGGCTTGAAACTTGTACCCGACGAACCTCCAGCATGATACCGAGTATGCATGATAGGTTGAGAATCAATAGTGAAGAGAGCAGCACATCTCACAAATCTAAGCTGATGAGAGTGAAAGTCATGAGGGCTGATCATGATTTATCAGGCAGACAACAAGTGGTGCCATAGAAACCCGTTTCGACTGGCCGTCAATGCGGTTACTCCTCATTCCTGCTCCATCCTTATCCGGCCTGGTCTTGGGAGATCTCTATGTACTTTACCATTACCTGACTTATTACTGTATCAATACCAGTCCGTATTACACCATCCCACACCAGGCTAGTTCAGTACCCTTGTTGCGCATCATCATCGAGATATCTGGCTAATCCTAGTACATGCCGGGACTACCTATTCAAACAAGTTCATCCTACTACGATGGCGCTTTCCTCACTTCTTTATTCGTACAAGCACCGCCGTCCAATTCCCCAAATTAGCACCATCTCAAGCCGTCTCGACCGAAGACTCACGAGCTTGTCCATTTTCCCTCAACTTTCTCACCACTCTTTCCTGTTTTGCTCTCACCAACTACGAAAACGAGACCTGCGACGAGTGGGCAACGACGAAACAGCGCAGACACTACTATTGAGATTTCCCCATGAACCGAGCCTTACAATATACAAGCAAAAGCCAAGCTAAAGCCTCCTTCGTACTAGCTTTTCAACCTTCGCCCTACCCTCTTCCATACTTTCCACTCCATCTTGAGGGTGAATTGTATATTCACATACCCTGGGGCTGGCATTGTAGCACACTTTACATCGGTTGCCCCTCAAACCCTCGAAACCCTTCGAACACTGTTTTGATTTCTCTTTTTAACTCGTTTTCCACCCACGTTCATGCACCGTTCATCGATTAAATCATATGCGCCTCGCCATTCTTAATCCATGTCTTAGAAAAAGCGATCATCTTTCGAACATAGCTTTGTACGTTGGTCATGTCCGCTCTCCTCTAAGACACTCAAATTCTTACAGCTCTCCTCTACTAAGATCCCTGAAGCGCGAGCCAGTAAGGAGCAAGCCAACAGCATGCAAGCCAACCAGATGCACGCCAACTTGGTTGAGGATTTCAAGCTCAAGCACAACAAGGGACCTTGGTCTCCAGCCGAAGACCACGAGCTCATCAAACTCGTCCGCACTCAAGGCGCTCACAGTTGGGTGAGGATAGCGCAAGGTATCAAAGTGAGGACCGCGAAACAATGTCGAGAGCGCTATCACCAGAATCTCAAGCATTCCTTGACTCACAATCCCATCACGCCGGAGGAAGGTGAGGAAATTGAACGGCTTGTCTCCGAGATTGGGAAGAAATGGGCCGAAATCGCACGGCAGCTTCCTGGTCGCAGCGACAATGCTGTCAAGAACTGGTGGAACGGTGGCATGAATCGCCGACGCCGGATGGTTGTTCGACGGGAGCAGGGCAACGCTCCTGGCCGCTTAGCCTTTGACGAAAACCTTGAGTCTCCATCGTTTGCTCGACCTGTACCACCTCCTACTCGACCACTCATGGTGCCAACCTCTCGACGGAGAATCGAACCTCCCTTGACCTCACCAGCTAACTCTGAAGTCTCAATGGCGGACTCTCTGGGCGAGGCTCCCTCTCTCACGTCCGATGCCAGCTCTCATCTCTCGATGTCTTCCCCACATGCGTACGCACACCCTCACCATCACCACCATGCGTACCTCCCCCCTCCTCCAGGAGTCCCGCATCGAGACTATTGGGGACACCCCCCAATTCTAGGAAGCAGCAGCTATTCGAACAACACTCCCGCCAATACAGCATACGATCGGTCACTACCAGCCTGGAGCTACAACGAGACGTCTAAATTACCTTATGGTCAACCACAGTCGCACCAACGTCTGCAACAGTTTGCCGATGTGGCAACCACAAGGTCTCCCCTAGAAAATGCAAATACACAACCGATGCTACCGATTCAGAATCAGACTCCTCGGAACCAGATTCCATCGTACCGAGAATTGGTGCACAATACCCATAGTCACCCCGGGCCCCCAGCGCTTTCAATTCCACAGTCTGCTTCGAGCGAGTCTGGTATGCGTCCACCGCTAGAGTTATCTACACAAGACCACCGAGGACACATGGCCCCGGCTACTCGCTCGTACACTGCTCCTAGTGAATCCCTCAATCAAACAGCATCATCATACGCTCCTCTCGCTCCGACTATAGAAAGCTCACTGTCTGCATCCAACACTGTCCCCAGGGTCTCACAGTCAGCAACGCCCAATGCGACGGCGGTGAACGAGCCCGAGGCGTCGCAGCCAGAGAGGAAGCCGATGAGCGTATCTTCACTCCTGACTTAAGGTCCTGGCCGACCCCTATCCCGGTCCCTTTTTTACTTGTAGTCCTACATAGAATGGGCTTTGTTCGATCTGCGCTGCCTGGTTGTGGAGTTAATGCTTTCCGGGCGTCAGCTTCTGGAGACTAAGACTCTTGGGCCATGGTGCACCATCGATCTGTCCTTACGACTTTCCACGATCATGCTATTCAGTACAATACCCCTATGCCACCGGCGTGTTATCGATCCGCACGGTGTGCTTTGAAAGCTCGGAGTCAGAAGACCGATATATGGTTTGAAAGGCTTCGCTGTTCATCAACATAGAGATGTTCTCGGAGTTCGGACTGCTAATCGACTATGAATCCGCTTGTACATAGAAATCGCTACCTATAAATACTTAGCTCTACAGACACAAAGGTTCCTCTGGGTACTCGCGCTTTTGAACACTGTCTCTCTGCTTTGTCAGTCCTTCTTTCGAAAAAAGCCTCTACAGGGATATCTTCTTGCACCCACTCGTTCACATATACCGTAGCCCAAGCTAACCACCAGATCTCTCGAGCCCTTCACCATATAAAAAAACCCCCCTGGCGGCGGACATGGAGGCCTCCGACGCCTCGCCCCACCCGCGACATCTCAGAAGCTCTTGTGAAACCTTCCAAAGAATTTGCCAAGAGACTGCGTACCCTTGAGATCCACCATGAACTCTGTCAGCATAGCCTCGGCACCAATGATACCACCCAGATCTCCACCGTGCGTCCCCACCATCCGCATTCAAACGGGGCCTCTCAGTGCACAGCCTTTCCATCATAAGGCTTACACATTCAGCACCCCTCGTACCCGGA
>JAABUP010005381.1_pt1 | contig 19527 bp, 17 predicted proteins | sample 5559201 | NCBI WGS metagenome assembly JAABUP01 (sample SAMN10711887, study PRJNA513373) | rock metagenome | isolation source: Antarctica rocks | place: Antarctica
CTTGAAGCGTCCTCGACTTCTTGCTCTGACCATATACCGTCGTCGGTTGTATGGACCGACAATGCCTGCCGAGGGCTGGATGCGTTGTGGAAGTGCAAGACCGCACCCTAGGACAACCGCCTTGAGCTCATGCAAATGGACAAACGAGGAATCAGAGCTCGTAGGCTTGAGACTGAACCTAGTAAATGCGATTGGTCGCATTGACCCGTGTGGAGTACGTCATATCGTAAAGTACAAGCCAAACCCTATCCATAATCCTCTCGCCTGGAACGCGCCCGAAAAAGCCCTTGCTTGACCATAACCTCAAAGCATGCAGATGGCAGCGAAGGCTTGTGGTACATGTTATGCAAAACAAGCAGAGCAGACAAGTGGGAAGTTGGATGCCATTCTAGAGTTGGCTGCTTCACTGAACTGATGCAGCATCTAAAGTGCTATAGAGACCAAAAAAATGTGTTTTGATAGTCTACTCACTACCTGAAAAGTCCTCTGAAAAGTCATTTCCATCACCGCTTTCCACTTCGCTGTCATCTTCAACAATGTAAGCGGGTTTCTTGGCCGTAACTGCTGCACGTCGGGACGGACGAGCAGCCACAGCTCGGCGTGAGGACACATCCGATATCTCAGCGTCCTTAGCCGGAGGTGAATCCAAGATGTCGTTAGCGATAGTGTCAACTTCGTCCTCAGCATCTTCGTCGGAGTCTACAACTCGTCTCTTGCTGGCTCTGGCATGCTTAGCCGCATATGCCTTGGCAGCTGGAGATAGTGGCGTTTTCTTCGGAGGTGCGGGTGCGGGAGCAGCCTTCTTCGCTGGAGCCTTCTTTGGTTTAGATGCTATAGAAGCTTTCGTAACGGGCTTAACGGGCTGTTTCACCACGGACTTCGCTCCGTTCGTGATCGGTTTAGTCACGATCTCGCTTGAAGAATCATTATCCTCATCGCTGGGCTTGATATCCTTGGCCGCGATGGCTGCTGATTTCCGAAAAGGTGGCCGAGGTGCCAACTTGGAGTAGTCCGTTTCATCGTCAGAGAGGCCAACGTCCAGCTTAGAGGGTTTGGAATTTGGCTTAGGCAACCCAGCACTGCTGCCAGGTCTAGACATTGATGTCGAAAATAACGATCTTCCCCCCGGTGTTGGGTCAGCTAAGCCGCCACCAATCCCCTTTACCATCTTACTAACATCTCCCAAGAGATCATCGCCATTATCACTCTCAGAGTCATCAGACCCGCCGTAATTGACAGCCTTACGGGTCGCAGCACGCGGTTGACGAGTTGTGGCCGGCTTAACCACATCCTCATCATCGTCGACTGACTCGTCGTCGTGCCTAGTCGTGGAGTTCTTGGCCACAGCGGCAGCTCTAGCCTTCTTGAACACAGGTGCGATGGCCGCATCTTCTGTACCTGACGGAGTATCCACAGTACCATCGAGCTGCATCCAGACATCCTCTACATGCTTCTTCACGGGCTTGGCACCAGTGACCTCGGCCTTGACGGAGGGTTTGGCAACCACCGAAGACTTGGTAAGGTGAGCAAGCATACCAGGTTTGGGCTGCACCCGATTGATCACAGCAGGCTTCTTCGGCTTAGAACCACCAAAGTCGGAATCGTCCGGATCATCTCCTTGAGCCTTTCGCTTTCTAGCCATTGGAGCCTTTGCACCTATCTTGAGTTTGCTTGATGCACGACGACCCAAGCTCGCCACCTTCTTCTGGCGTTTGTCTTCATCGTCAAGTTGGAATCTCCATTCGGCCAGGAAATTATCAAGGTCCTTCTTCCACAAGTCCTCTTTGCTCAATTTGATCAAGTCGTCGATCTCCACTTCTTTATCTCCAATCTGTTGCAGAAGCTTCTCCACACGCTCCTGAGTCAATGACCAGATAGCCATCTACTCATGACGTTAGCCTCTGTCCAACAACTTCTTCTCGGAACACTTACACCCAAGAGGTAGTCAAAGGCGTTTGCGCCCGTTTCGACGTCCTCTTCTGTTTCGTCCTCATTGTCGACAACTGGTTCCAATTCTCCCTCCTTCATGGCGTCGGTGACCTTCGGAAAGGGCTTGAAGTTCTTCTGCTTCAATTCTGCAACGAGGTCCTTCTTCTTCTTCTTTGAGACGACAAGCTTGCCGTCAATGATCATCTGAATGAACCGAGCTTGATTGCTGAGTTTCTCAAGGTCCTTTTGCATTTCTGCAAGTTGCCATTGCTGGATGTCTGTCAACGCTGATTCCTCGAACCCCGACAGTAAGCTTACCTTTCGCTTTTCATAGAACCTGATACGGACTGCAAAGAACTCTTTCATGATATCTTCGACGCTGGCGTATTTGGTGATTCTTCCCTCTGGATCGAACGCGACAAGGTTAGAAGTTGCTATGGACTTTGACAGTTTGAATTTCTCTTCTAATCCTTCCTCCACAGCAATCTTCATGTGCTTCTCCTCCATCTGTACTACAAAATGGACCTTCATATGAGTGTTGTAGTCAGTGTAGTCCTTGATGAAGGAAGGGATCTTATCCGCTTTGATAATTTCCTCAAGCTTGTCTTTGAAGTCTTGCGTCCATAGGCGGATAGGGAGTTCGGTGATCTCAACCTCGTTGTCGCCTGTCTGCTTTATAATACCACTGAACTTGTATCGATCTTGGCCTATAGGCGTCACTGTTCCTGCAAAACCTCGGAACCAAGGCTGCATCGGCTCCATTGGCTGATTCTCCATGAGGAGCTTGAGGTTCTTGACGATGTCCTCAGGATTGTAATTTGGAATGGAAGAACTCCATCCAGTGCCAATGCCGTCTGCACCATTTATCAAGACCAGCGGAACAACAGGGACGTACATCTCCGGCTCGATCTTCCGCTCATCATCAGTGTTGTACGTCAGGAGCGGTTCATCCAGAGGATTGAACACCCGTCTTGCAAATGGTGATAGGCGGGTGTAGATGTAACGAGCGCTGGCACAATCGCTACCTCCTTGGAGTCGACTTCCAAAGTTGCCGCTGGGCTCCAGACAATTGAGGTTGTTTGACCCAACGAATGTCTGAGCAAGGCCAACGATAGTCTGTTGCAGAGAAGTTTCGCCGTGCTGATAGGCCGTCAAGCCAGATACAAGACCAGCGAGCTCGACGACTTTCACGTCCTTCTTCAAGTTCCGCTTAAAACAGGCGAAGAGCACCTTGCGCTGACCTGGTTTTAGGCCATCGACTACGGAAGGAATGGAACGCATGTTATCTGCCATGCTGAAGAGGATAAGTTCCTTGTTGACGAAATCCGTGTACGTGATTTGTTTCGTAGAGTGGTCAAGGTAGGTTCCTGGCTTGAATTGTCGGAGCCATTCCTTACGCTCATCTGCCTTTTTCTTTGAAAAAGCGAGATCAATGAGCTGGGCCTCGTGTTCCTGCATCGTGTGGAATTCCTTCAAATGCTTGTCCAAGTCTCGAAAATATATTTGAGCATCCTCTGTCGTGCTGGTACCAAGACCTTTGTAGTACTTGTGCTCCCAACCACGCTCTTGCTTATGCTCTGCCTTCCACGCCTCGTACTCGGGCATGGTGAAGAAAGACCTCGACTTGGTCGGGTTCTTCGGGTCGCCCTTGTAAACTTTAACGATTGGCGTGATGAACTCTATCAAGAATTCGGGAATCCTCAGCAAACTTGGAAAGGTGACCTGCAGAAAGTTGATGAGGAGGCCCTTGATATGGCTGCCGTCGTGATCTTGGTCCGTCATGATCATGAGATGTCCATAGCGAAGACCTTTGCAATCAGTATATTCTTTCTTGTGCTGTAGACCTAGGAAGTTTTTGATGTTTTGAATTTCGGTATTCTTCGAGATCTGATCCACCGAGGCATCGCGAACGTTGAGCAATTTACCCCGAAGGGGGAAAACACCAAAGAGATCCGGTCCCACCACCGATCTTCCTGCCATCGCCAGTCCCTTGGCGGAGTCTCCTTCAGTAAGAATCAGAGTACAATGATGGCCATCTTTCGTACCAGCTCTGTTGGCATCGGTGAGCTTAGGGTTACTCATCCGGCTTCGACGGTTTCCATCGCTCTTCTTGAGAATTTGATCGGCCTTTTGTTGCGCGAAGTGAAGAATGTTGTTCACAACCTCGGTCTTCGCGACCTTTTTCAGGAAGTCATCGCTGACAGTGCATTTGCTGCCGAACTGGCTGGATTTAGTTGTCAGTTGCTCTTTTGTCTGGGAAGTGAAAGCCGGATTGACGATTAAGCAATTGACGAAGAGAAATATATGGTTCCGGATCTGGTTGATCTTGAGTACAGGTCCGCCCTTGTTCTTCTTTTTAACGATATCGATCAACTTGTTACATATCTGGTCGCCGATGTAGTTCACATGTGTACCGCCCGAGGTTGTTGCGATAGAGTTGACGAAAGATACCTGCTGGAAAGATCCATCCGATACCGCGAAGCCGATCTCCCATCTTGGGTCCGGACTATCGACAATGATATCTGATGTATCATTCAATGCTTCTTCGCCTCGCTCTCGTTTGATGGCCTTGGTATACATCTCCATGTATGTCTTGAAGTTACGGACATTCTTGATCTTTTCGCCGTTAAGGTGGACCTTGACCCCCTTATTGGTACCCGCCAAGTCATAGACCCTACGCTTTACGAGCGCTTCGAAGTCATCGTCCATGCCGCTCATGCCGAACTTCTTGAAATCCGGTGCGAAGGTGATCTTGGTGAAGTCATCACCCTTGTTGTCAGATATCTTAGCTTTGTCCATTTTGCTCATGTTGCTTGTCCAGGCCTGTGCGTATTTCTTCTTGGACTTCGAATCTGCAGTCTCAAGGATGAATTCCGTACTAAAGATATTGCAAAGCTTCGCTCCGTAGCCGTTGCGGCCTCCAGTGACCTTTTGCTGTTCGTCATCGTAATTTGAGGAGGTAAGAAGGTGTCCAAAAATCATCTCGGGGATATAGATGTGTTCTTTCTGCAGCATCGTATTAGCACTGTACGTAGTGTCATGGCTCCGTATATCCATACCTCATGAATCTCAATCGGAATCCCTCGTCCGTTGTTGTACACGCTGATTTCACCTTTTTCACGATCCACAGTCACCTTGATAGTATCCATGTTCTTATCCCTCTGTTTGTTGTCCGCTGCATTGACCAAAATTTCGTCAAAGATCTTGTAGAGACCAGGCACGTAGCTGACCTCCCTCATCTCCATGGAGTCTATTTCGGTGTTGTATACCCACATCTGCTTCTCAGTTCGCTCGATAGAGCCAATGTAGGTATCTGGTCGTTTGATGATGTGTTCGAGCTGGGTTAACTACACCAAGATCTTAGTATGAATCATATACTTTCATAGAGCTGGAACTTTACTTTCTGATATTGTTCTGTGGAGCTCGAAGCCTTCTTCGGCTTCGGATCGCTTGCGCCATCATAACCCATAGTCTCGTTCTCAATAGGCTGGAGCGGTTTGCCACCGGTTTTCTTAGAAGCGGGGCCTTTCTTCTGTTTTTTAGAGCTTGGTGGCGTGTTTGAAAGTAAGGACTCGTCATGGAATGGATCGTTGTCTGGTTCTGACGCTTCATCCTCACTGACGGGCTTAGCTCGCTTCTTGGATGTGTTAGGCTTCGATTTCGGTTTGAGTGTTGTCTGTGATATCTTTTTGAGGGCTGTTTTGGTGGTTGTGGTTGCTTTTCTGGCAGCTGCTTTCGGCGCTGCCTTCGTTTTCGGCTTCTGAGGACGTGTGTTGTGGTTAGCTTAAAGATATCAAGACTGGGACCTCATCGACAGTTCCTAGTGTGTGAGTAAGACGAGAACTTACTGCGACAACCGGAGGTGAGAAATTGTCTAGGCTCGCGCTGTGGTCATCGAAGACCGAATCCACCATGGAAGAGTCCATTCTTGGACGGTGCTCGCGTCCGCTACGCGCCTCTTATGTTGTGAAAGGATCGACAGAGTGAACTCCTTTATGTGCCTATAAATCCTCTCAACAATTGTTCCCGTTCTCGGAACTGCGTGGAAGAGAGGAGATTGGCTCCAGTACAACGCGACTACAGAGTAAGGTCTTCGATGTTGTGTTGTTGATTTGTTTAGGTGCTAAGAGCGCCAGGAAGAATAAGGTTATAAGCTAGGTAGCTTCGAACCTAGGCGAATTTTTAGCGTATCGTTTCCGGACGGGCAGCGTCGGCAGTATCCGTAAGGCCTTGAACATAGGGCAAAAGCGAAGAAATACGACATGAGGTAGTCACACTCAAGTCATTGGTTCGCCGGCGGGATAATCTGGAATCCTTACTTCCATGGAACTCACTGGGGAGCTCTTCAGTCCAGCGTCTGCTTTGTGAGTTCACATACGATACTTTGTATCCCTTCCCGATGTTTCCACTCTCTTTCAATTCAACCAGTACATGTGATATAGAACACCGTAAAGCCTACCAAGCTTGGGAAGTCGAGCTTTCCAGCTCAGCGAGATCTTCGAAGTCTTAGACTATCAAAGCACATAGTACCATCGGCTGAACGATCTATGACTTGCTCTTAATCACCTTTTGCTGGCTGATACAACAGTGCCACTACTGAAAGGTAACGAGCAAGTTTGGTGTGGGCACAGCTAAGGCTTGTAATATCTAAGTCACATTGGACTCGAAACTAACGGCTTCTAATTCACAGCATCAGGCTCAAGACGAAGAAAGGAATACGTCAATATTCAGCTAGTTGCGGTTTAATAAACTCAGAGTCCAATTCTTGGTAAATGAATCCCTAACATTATCAATGCTCTAACAAGAAAACACAGTCGCACACTGCGGCCACACAACTAACTGCTCATGGACGCATTGAAGGACGTGTTTGTCATTAATCTGCGTAGAGCTTTGTGGAGTGTGTTGGACCGCTACGTTTTGCTTAAGATCTATAAGAATAGTCCTCTACGTTGCCGCATCTGGAAGTAGGTGGGCCAGGTTTTGCACTCCATAGATCGCGCACCACTTAGAAAGCGTTGTATGGAGCAGTGCCATTCATAAGGTGAAGCAATTTCTTGAGCATGTGAATATGTAAAAGGAGAGCTGATTCACTCTGGGTGTGAATGCCAGTCTGTTGGACCGTCAATATTCTAAGGTACGAGTGAGATACCTGTAGAGGAACATCACTCGACTTACTTGTAAGACGTCAGACGCGTCTCTGTTGGCGTGACGGGATTGTTTATCTTGCTGCGATTTATGCCGAGGGAGGGGTTGTTAGCGGAAACCCCTGAAGATATCCTGAAACAAAGCACACAGCTCTCACAAACCCTCCCTTTGCTTTGCTTTGCTCTGGTCGCTGGCGGCATCTCTTGCATACCATTTGTCACTCATTTGCGCAGTGGAAAGCGTCTATCTAGTCTCACTCTTTTGACTATAGCGACTACTGTTTCTACTTCTAGAAACCACCACATTCCTTTGGAACGGTCATTCCAATCCAGCTGCGTTATCTACTCTTTTGATCGAGCTTAGTCCGCCACTATTCTAACTTGACCCTTCGCGATGGGTATCATTGAAGAGCAAGCTACGCAGGTGACGGAGGAAACGGAGCTTGCGGATTCACTCACACATATGGACAGCATTCCTCTGTCAACAGACTCCATGGTGACAGTACGACTATCCGACCCACAACCTTCAGCACTGTTGGTTGAACCAGCAGAAGTCGTTGTACCACACCATGAAGCTGTCGCCGGCCGCACAGAACTTGGTGCAGATGGAATTGAGGATGCTCACGATCTAAAGTCTGCCACGAAACTCATGGAAGTACAGGCAATAGATCATCAGGAAGGCGACGTATTGTACAGGACATCCGCAGTCTCTGGCCACTCAAAAGATGACAGCGAAGAAGTCCTCTCTGCAATCACTACTAGCAGCAATCGCTCGCGAAGGAGCAGCTCAAGTACAACCTCTACGGAAAGCAGTACTCGTGTCGACTGGGAAGAGTTGGAGAAGACAGAAGAGCAAGAGCCGCGGGATGAAGGTTCAGACGAGGTAGGCTATATTCGAGTGGCTCGAGCTGCGGAGTCAACGGTAGCGCTGATATTTGTAGTCCACGGCTTTCCTTCTTGCTCGGCTTGAACAGGAGAACAACGCTCTTGTAACGGACCCGAAATCTGGTCTGTCCAAGTCTTCCCGTACACGAAGCCAGTCGCGTCCCCCGTCAATACACCACCTAAAAAAGCTTATCAACGAGCCTCCCAAGCAATCTCTTCGCTATTCACTCCTGCCATCTCCACCTCCCATGACGGAGCTTGAGTTCTGGGCTGCTCTGGTTGCAGACTACCCTCAGACTGCCCAACGCCTCCCGACGTTGACTTTGAATAAGATTAGAAGTGGAATACCACCTCCCTTGAGAGGTGTCGTATGGATAAGCATAGCTGGTGCGAGGGATCGGCTTCTCGAGGATGAATACGATAGGCTTTGCGGGGAATCGAGTCCTTACGAAAATTTGATCGGAAAAGACATTGGCCGAAGTTTTCCTGGCGTAGAGATGTTTCGGGATCCAGAAGGCGAGGGACAGCAAATGCTTGGCAAAGTCCTCAAATGCTTTAGTTTGTACGACAATAAGATAGGATACTGCCAAGGTCTTGGCTTCGTCGTCGGACCATTATTGATGCACATGGCCGATAAGGAGGCCTTTTGTGTGCTGGTCCGGTACGTGTTTCTTTACGCTTCCGAGTCTCAAAGGTGCCACTGACATGTTCCCTAGATTGATGGAGCACTACGATCTACGGTCATGTTTCCTGCCAGATCTCTCAGGTTTGCACCTCCGTATCTACCAATTCCAACGCTTATTGGCTCAACATTTGCCAACCCTTGCAAGCCACCTCGACGCATTGCAAATTGAGCCGCTCTATGTGTCGCAATGGTTTCTATCATTTTTTGCGGTTACATGTCCATTACCTATGCTCTTGCGGATCTACGATGTTATCTTGACCGAGGGAGCGTCGGAGACTTTGATGAGGGTCGCACTGTCTCTCATGCGGAGGAATGAGAAGAAGATTTTGAATTGCACTGAATTTGAAGATATCATGCAGCTACTACTTTCTCGGGGCTTGTGGGATACATATAGTTGCAATGCAGATGATCTCGTCAGCGACTTTGTTGGATTGACCGGATTTGTCACGCACGAGAGTCTTCAAGCTCTTGAGGCGAGTTTCAAGGAAGCGCAGAAGGACGGCGCAACTGGAAAGATTGGATCGCTCCCAGACTTGCAGGCAGCCGCCTCAAGGTTTCTGGGCCGGTTCTGGGCCGGTTCCAATTCATCAACCAAATCCGCAACACTTACTTCAGGCTTGTCAGCTCCGTCTAGACCTGTAAGCTTTCTTCGGCGAACACCTTCCAAGCAAAGTATGGCATCGACGTTGAACTCGTTCGAAGGCGGATCAGAGAGCAGTACCAGTACTGCGCCGACGGAGGCGACGCCACTATCAAGACAACCATCAGCAGACTGCACACCAATAAAGTCAAGCACCGGTTCCTCTTCATCCCCGTTCATGTCAGGCCGGAGCGCCATGTCAAGCAAGGATAGAGATCTTCACGGACAAATTGAGGACTTGCTGACAGCTCTAAGTGATCTGCAGCGAGAGCAGGCAGCTTTGGCGGGCGAATTGCAGAAGGAACGAGAAGAGCGCGAGGAGGACCGCCAAGTCGTACGCTCTCTGGTGGACACAATGAGGAAATCAAGACGGCTAGAGGCCGTCCCCGAAGACTGCCGCCAGGAGGGAGTCTTGAGAAGTGAGATTAGAGATGTTGCTCACGAATCAGAAACTGGTGGAGAGACTGAAGGGGCCATTGCGCAAATCTTGGGAACAGTCGAGGATCGCTTCTCCTTGGCAGATTCACGTAGATCATCGATACTGCAGACGAAGCACCAGTTGCGAGACGACCTAGCCAAATGGAAGGAGCAGCACGGTGTGGTGGTCGCCAGATGTCAAGATCTCAACCGACGGCTCGGTGACCAGGACCAGGAAAACAACCAGTTGAAAGAGCGATTGAAAGACGCACGCTCTCGTCTACATGACAGTCATCGGGAGAAGCAACGACTCGAAAAGATGATACAGGACTTGCGAGCGCGCAAGCCTTCTTCAGGCTCGGAAAACTCGCACGAAGCCACTACCTCAAATGGCAAGGGTGCTGCAGATGTTCGCTCTTCCGTATCTGGTGGTCTGAGGGAGCTCAAGCTCGGCAGGTCTGGTCCAATTCAATCTCAAACAATCCCGTCCTTTTCGAAACGAACAAGCAGCCTTGCCGCCCAGGCAATACTGGCTACGGAAGATCACAAACCCGCTGCGGAAGACGCTCTTTTGCTTGAGCTGGTGAATGCCAAGACGGCGGAAGCTGTAGCAAGGCAAGAGTTGGAGGAGGTGAAGGGTAAGCTGGAATCTTTGCGGAAGATGCTAGGTGTTTCCACTATCACGTCGCCCGTTGCAGGCGGCCACAGACCCAGTCCAAGTGAGCCAAATATTGAGAAGACCGCGACCGTAAATGCTTTCAGCTCCTACATGTCTTCTGCGCCACGGGCATCACCAGAGCTTCCAAAGGCGATACCGTCGAGTACAGCGAGTGGAGGCTTTTTCAGTGGGTGGGGAAAGAGGAGTGTATCGAATACGGCATCGAATTTGGCTTCTCCAGAAGCACGATGATCTGCCAGCTTCATGTGCAACACCATCATACTTTTCTTCGATCACACAACTCACATTTGTCCAGATGTTTTGGCCAGGCAGATTCAATTTCTCTTCTCTGTCTGTTCTAATATTGCGCCGACGAGCTTCGAGCGGGATTGTCTGAATAGGCAGGTGCCTTTTTAGTATAGGTTTTAGTGCTTCTGGAGACTTCTTCTCCCTGAGTCTATGTCGTGTAAATGTTGGAACTTCCGTGTACTCGCGCATGCCCCTTTTCCCACCAATGCTTCGAGGCTCAGCCTATGATCAGGATCTGACACAGCACGCATGTGCGTAACATGGCAGGATTACTTGGAGTTGCGATGAGCGTGCCTGGCAAAGATCAAGCGCTGAATCGTGGGTCCTTCACGTGTCCCTCGAAAACCGTGACTCGAAAACCCACGCCTTGCAAATGTGCCACTGCATCAAGCGTAAGAAAGTAAATAACAGTGGCTCGTACCTACTTTAAGGCTGGCTTATAAACGAGGCATCCGCCACATAATAATATGAGACTACCGCAACGATTCCGCACCATATACATTCTTTATTCTTCCCGCACATCGCATTACTTACTTCCGAAACCCAGCGGCACCGACGCCGTGGATCAGGGATTTAGAAGCGATACCAAAAGGTGGAGTACGTGTAGAGTACAAGAGGGTAGGGCAGGCATGCATGAGCGGGTCGGCAACCAGCAAATTGCACCCCAGTATTGACATGCCGCCGGGACCACGATGCCGCCATCGCCTGCCGAGCCCTGTCGACACGTATGTGGTGTAATTCCTGGGAAGAGTTAAGGTAGGGCCGCTTACAAGTAAGCTCGTGGGGTCCAATGCCGTTGACAGGTCTACTATATCTTGACGCGACGGACCGTTGCACAGTTCGTTTCGTTCACTTGATAGTTCCGGTGTTTGGCTCGATGATCTGTTTTCTAATGCCGGAATTTGCTTAAGTCTTTCTGCCCAGCATGGAGATGAACTATGACGAAAATGTACGTATCCTGGTTCGAAAGCAGTATGAAATTGGGCACCGGTGTGCTAATGCTGTCTTAGACGCTGCATCAGCTGGAGCAGGAGCTCAATGTCAAGATTCTCCCTGGAACAGAGGTTATGATCGATGTCGGCACACATCATTTCGTAAAGTCTTCAGCAACATCCGATCGAGTGTTGGTGCCCCAACCTTCGGATGATCCTCATGACCCTCTTGTAAGTGAGGGGATTGCTAGACCAGGCCTTGATATAAGGTAAAGTCGTTGCTAACTTGATGGGAACAGAATTGGAATACCTTCTGGAAGGTATCCACCATGACGTGTGCAACAGCCGTCTCCTTCACACAAGGCTTCGGACCGCTGGCATTAGCGCCTATGTTCCCACAGCTTATCGAGGCTTTCCACTCGAATCTTACGGATGTTGTGCAATTCACGGGCGTATGTATTCTGGTCCTGGGCTTCAGCAACTTCATCTGGTATGCATTCGTGTACCGACTTCTACGCCATTTAGGGCTTCGAGAAAGCCATGTGCTGATTTGGGCTTACGCAAGGGTACCAATAAGTACATCGTTCGGCAGAAGACCCGTCTACATCGCCTCGGTGTTGATTTGTCTCGTCAGTAATATCTGGAGGGCAAAGGCGCAGACGTACAGCAGCTTTATGGGAGCCTGCGTGCTCAATGGCATTGGTGCTGGACCGGGCGAGGTAGGTACCATGATAAGCTTTTCGAACTTCGAGAGCGAATCGTTAACTGGCTATAAGACCATCCAACCTACAGTCATTGCGGATGTGATGTTCCTTCACGACCGAGGAAAGTACAACACGTTGTATTTTGCGTTCTATTTTGGATCTCTGATGGTCCGTGCTCCCTCCTTGGACAAATGCTGTAGATCCAGCTAACAGACCTAGGTTGGTCCCATTGTCGCTGGTCCTATGGCCGATCATACCGGATGGCGCAACTTCTGGTGGCTCAACGTGGCCATGCTCGGCGCTACTTTGATTATGGTGTTTTTCGGCTTCCCGGAGACAAGATGGCACCGTATCCACCCCGACGAGATGAAAATCGCTACTGGGTCTTCTGGCCCTTCGTCCAAGGAGAAAGTCATCGTCGACCTGGCCATAGCCTCTGATCTCGAGAAGTCCAGTCCATCGCGTGAGACGGCTGACCTTTCCCACGCCGCTACGGCCCAACGAGATCCGTTCCTTGGCCGGGGCACGCCCTCGAAGCAGCAGTTCAGGCTCTTCCAACCTAACGCACACCCAATCAAGAGCATTGCCATCGATCTCTGGACGCCATGGAAACTTTTCGCCTTTCCCATTGTCGAATTTGCGTCCTTTGTAGTCTCCTGGTCCGCTAGCTCCTTCCTGACGCTCAACCTGACGCAATCTCAAGCCTTCGCCGCACCACCGTACAACTTTTCGAGCGAGAAAATAGGCTTCTTCAATTTCGCCATCCTGGTCGGTGCGATGATCGGTCTCTTGACCGCCGGACCACGATCGGACTGGGTCTCTATGCGCGCAACACGCAAGAACAAGGGTATCCGTGAGCCGGAGATGCGCTTGCCGAGCATGATACCCTACGTCCTCATCATGATGCTCGGCAACTTCATTGTCGCCTTTGGATATCAGCATGCATGGGATTGGAAGGTAAGCCACTCCATTCATCTCTCTCTCTCCCCCCCGCTCTCCCTTTCCCTCTCCCCCAAAGCTGACGGAACGTCCCTCCAGGTCATCGTAATAATCGGCTTCACCTGCGGCGGCATCCAAGTCGCCGCCCTCCCTTCCATCGCCAGCACCTACGCCGTCGACTCCTACAAGCCCGTCAGCGGCAGCATCTTCGTCTCCATCACCGTCAACAAGAACGTCTGGGGCTACGGCTTCGCCAAGTTCATCACGCCGTGGATCATCAGTTCGGGCTATGTGCCACCGATCATGACGAACATGAGCTTGGTCACGCTGTGGTGTCTTTTCGGGATCCTGTTTTGGTGGATGAGCAAGACGTTTAGGCTTTGGAGTAAGGATAGCAAGGTGCATCGTATGTGACAGGAGCCGCCTTCTTTTCGCTTGTATGGTTTCAGTCGTAAAGGATTGCCCATGTCAACAGATGAGCACAACCCATCAATATGTATGGAGGACCTCACAACAACAACAACAACAACAACAACAACAACATGTCATCGAGGTCTATAACAGTGAAATTCAATAGATCACATGCTTTTAAATGCCTAGATCATGTGGTCTACATTACATAGTGTTGACGTGCTCTGTGTCTATAGAGTCCGTCCGCCAGATACTTAGATTCGGCAATCATCATACACGACCTAGAACTATACGTGAACACTTACCGTATATAGCCACCATACCAGATCCAACGCAAACCAGAGAGGATCCGAGACGTAATTAACACAATCTCGACGTAGTGATCGATCGATCCCATCCTCGTGGCCCGTAGAAGTGATGAGCACTGACCGTGTACTCTACTCTACTCTACAACAGACCAGCAACGCAAATACCTACCCTGACCCTTCATTCGTTGCAGCTCAAAAATAGAACGGGCTGAGGATCCGCAGATGCGGTAAGGGATGTTCGTTCAGCTGAAACTTGCTTATGATAGAGAAGAGGAAGAAAACCTGTAGATTGCATGTGGAAGCACCTACTAGCCCTAACTTATCCATATCCGTTACACACCGCAATTTCGAACGCCACTAGGATAAGTCGCGCTGTGTTATTCACATGGTAGGTTTGATTGCGGGGAGCTGTTGCCGAGCTTGGACGCGTGGAAGTGAATGTCGAGGAGCGTCACTCATTGATTGATTCACCCGGCGCGTGAAGCAAGCACGGTACGACTCTTAGTCCGTGTTTTCGCCGTGTAGAAAAGCTTTGCCTGAACCACTCTCCCTCTCATACCCCTAGAGTCTCAGTACATTCCGACATTTACCCATCAACGACCCAGAAAGATCGAACCAGCCCCGTCATCTCACGCCAACCGGCCCCACAACCACGATGTCCACCCCCAAACTCACCTCCCCAACCACCATCCCCACCGTACCCGTCCCCACCAACACGCCCCACTCACATCACCCCCACCCCCACACCCCTCCCAGCCCGCCACACATCGACGACATAACCTCCATTCTCCACACGCACACCGCCCGTCTCCCCCTAGGCCATCCAACCTTCGTGCCTCCCAACACGCCCGAGCATCACGAGCATCATCTCCCCAGCATCGAGTCCTCGATCGAAGCTCTTCCCCTGACTATGACTGCGAGTACGGCCTCTGTGGGGTCTAGTGCGGAGGATGGGAGCGAGAGTGGAAGTGGAGGGGGAAGTGTGCATGGGATGTTTGGGTTTGTGGCTGCTAGGCCGAGACGGGGGTTTAGGCTTAGGGATGGTTTTTCGAGTGGGGAGGTGGCTTTGACGCCGGTGACGAGTGAGGGGCAAGAGATGGTGGGGGGGAGGATACAGTCGCCGCTGATGGGGTCTTGGGTTGATGTAGGGGTGAAGAAGGGAGGTGGAGTAGTAGAAGAGATGCCATCGTTCGTTGGGCCGAGTGTCGACGAAGCGTCTAGGGTTGATGCTGGGATGCGGCGATCTCGGGACTTACCAGAGGGAGAAGAGTTGGAGTCGATGGAGAGATTGATGCTTCTGCCCCAAGATGAGCATGTGGGAGAGGTTGTAAGTCGAAGCCAACGAGTTGAAGGAGATGAAAAGACTCTTGTGAACTCGAGTGTGGAAGAGGGTGTCCTCCGTCCACGCACGTTTGACCACTCAACCAATCTGTCCGACGTACCACCGGGTCCAATATCTCTGTTGCCTCAGCCTGGACCAACCTTCGAGAAGTTGACCGAATTCTTGCGCAGGCGATCCTTCGTGTCTCTTGCTCAGCCACCTCCGGTGTATATGAATCCTCCTCCACCCATCGACACGTACATAGCTCCCTTCTTCTCCGCTAGGCCACGCTATCAGCGAACGAGATGTGAAGAAGTGGTGGGAGAGATCCAAGTTGTGAAAGATAAGGTTAATATGCTTGAAAGGAAAGTCGACATGTTGACGAACGCCCTGGCCGGAGCCATGACGGCAATCGAGGGACAGAGGAGAGAGATCGCCTTTCTGAATGCTGCTGTTCACCATGGTGCTGACCGTGATAATGCCGATGATGGTAAGCGTGTAAGTGAGAACAGAGATATACCTGATGCTAGTCGCGAAGTCACGGCGAGTGAGGCGAAGGAGAGAGAAGGGCAAATGGAAGACCATGAGGCGTGGAAATCTTTCCACGTGAGAATGATGAATCGCCACATCGGGACAAGAGCACCCCGGATGTAGCAAAGGTGGATTCGTCATGAAGTAGAAGAAGTCCTTGTTTGAAGAATGGTATGGAGCGGTGGATGGGTTGCGGATGTCGGCACCGGACAGAAGCTTTGCTAAATATCCACGTGTTCAGGTAATTGTCGGTATCATGCGGCCTGAATCACTAAGTCATTTGTCTGATTATTTGAATTCATTTTGAGGTACCTGACGCCGCTCCCCGGCAATCTTGACTATCATAGCTTAGCCCTAATTCTCCTAAACACGAGTTTTACTGCGGAGAGGAGACCTCACTGTGCCGAGTAGAGAATTTGATGCCTGATCTAGCAATTGAGACTGAAGGAGCATAGTAAATGTGATTTCACTCATCATCAGGATCGTACAAGTCCAGGCCCCCAAACACCGCCGGCTTCTCCTCCCTTCTCACCTCTGCCCTTCCCGTACCAGCAAATGTGCTCTCCCTCCTCACATTCTGCACGACCTCCTTCTCATCCTCGATCTCTATATCGTCTTCTTGCTTTGCCTCCTCTTCCAGCGCACTAGGCGCATTAGTTGGATCTACGCCTTGCTCCAACATGACTTGGATCTGTGCCAGTGCGCCTCTTCGGATTACTTCTTCCGTAGGCCATGGTACGAAGGGGATTTGAGCGCTAGGGTCCAACCATTGTGATTCTCCGGCTGCTAGAGAGGATACACCTATGCCTTGGGATTTTGTACTCTCCGCTGTCACAATTGCATCCTCTGCGGCAATGCCATTTACGCCGTTCGCCTCTTCGTTCTTTGCTTGTTCTCCTGCACTTATGGTTTGCGATTGTAACTGGCCTTGTGAGGGCGATGTCCGGATTGTTGGGGGTACTGTAAACTTGCTGATGCGCTTTGCGTAAGCTAGGAGCTCGTGGTAGGGTACAGCGCGAGAATTTGACGGGAAGGTAGTTGCAGGTATTGCGAGGAATTCTTTGCGTGTATCTGCCAGGAGCGTGAGAGTTGATTTGATCTGCGCATCTAGTGCCTCTGATGTCGATCGGAGGGAGAGAACGCGTGCATGGTTTGCTTGATGAATTGCAACTGTATACGAGGACGAATGAGACAATTTGCAGAGTATGAACATTATTGAGGGTAGAGAACCGACTTACGTTGTTCAAGCCCTTTGGTCAACTCATTGTCAGCGGAGAGAAGATCGATGGCAGCGGTGACGGATGGATTGTAGGAAGTGATGGAGTCTATGAGGCTGTTCAAAGCGGTTTCGACACGGTCAAGTTGAGCTTGGAGAGTCGCATTCATGGTAGCGGCAGTTATGTGCAGCGATGGTTGTCGATGATGATTGAAGAAGATGGTCGCGTCACATCAACACGAGTTCAGCTGATTGATATCAAATTGACATCGACATCGACGCCTTACTTTATTGGTAGGATGATATATTTAGGGATTAGCATAGGTAGGCTTTTCCATTGCATATAACAATCCACGTTTTGAGGTCTCTGTAAAGTGCTGGTCAACACTCCAATGATGCACAGAGCAGACATACTTTATCCCCCGGTCAACATGGTCCTGACAGAAATGCATGAGGCTCTACATCTGATAATCCTGTTTAGTGGCTGTCACCCCACCAAGACGCAGGCCAAATGATGCTTAAAGTGACGGCATCCGTCCCGAGCCTATATATCTCCAACCAAGGTTCGTCAACGCAAATCCTTTAACGTCTCTTGTTTAAAGACTGGATGTGTTACATGCATAATCTTCTGATTTTATCAACTGTGAGCCAACTCATAAAGACATTACCTACGGCCTCTCCCTGAATAAAGTATTTTACAAAGATACCCCACCCTAAATCGTGTAGCCTCTCGTGAGACCATTCACGTTCTTAGATAGCCGCCTAACGCATCTTATCAACACAACGATCTGATTCTGCCGGTTTCAACGATCGCAACGGTTCTGGTCGGGGTTGACGGTCATCATGGGGAAATCGTAAGTTCTGTTCTGTATTCTGCTGTCATATGTGCGGTTTTCAGCGCAGGGGCGTATGTGAGAATGGAGGTTTCCAGGGACGACGAGCGCAACAGCCCACATTAGCTACCTCAACTTCAACCACATGCAACACTCCACTGAGCATCGCGGTCGTTGGAAGCTGATCAAGAGAGCGTGTTATTTGCCTGATCTCATAGAGATTGTTGTAAAATTCGTCAAGAAAGTCCTGCATCGTCAAGATGACGAAGAGGAAGCGTTCAGACAGCTTGGACAGCACGGACGCGGAGAGCATGGTCACGGACAGCACGGACACGGATAGTATGATGGATTGCTCTAACGATCTCGACGATTTTAGCCAGTCGAAGCTCACGCAGCAAGAGCTCAGCGACCTCCAGAAAGCTACCCATTTCGACAAGAAAGAGCTCCAGCAATGGTACAAAGGTACGCTTCTTCGCTTGCCCCGTTCATCCTCTTCCAGCTGTAGCTGATGACGCTTCTTCAACAACAGGCTTCCTTAAAGATTGCCCCAGCGGCATGCTCACCAAAGAAGAGTTCCAGAAGATTTACCGACAATTCTTCCCCTTCGGCGATCCTTCCTCTTTCGCAGATTATGTCTTCAATGTTTTCGACGCAGACAAGTCTGGCTCTATCGACTTCAAAGAGTTCATCTGTGCGCTATCGGTGACCTCGAGAGGCAAGATGGAGGACAAACTTGACTGGGCCTTCCAGCTCTATGACATTGACGGAGATGGTCAGATAAGCTACAACGAGATGCTACAGATCGTCGAGGCAATCTACAAGATGGTACAGCCCTCTCCGTGTTTGCTTTCATGGCCAGATGCTAATGAAGTGTCGACAGGTCGGTTCGATGGTCAGACTGCCTGAAGACGAAGATACCCCGGAGAAACGCGTTCGTAAGATCTTCAAGATGATGGACAAAGACGAGAATGGGTCATTAGACATGGCGGAGTTCAAGGAGGGAAGCAAGCGCGACGAGACGATTGTATCTGCGCTCTCTTTGTATGACGGACTCGTATAGTGATTACATTGGGCCTTCTTCTGTGTATTAGGCGGCTACCTCGGTTTATGTGGTCAGCGATGGCGCAGAATGGATATCTCTGAGCGCTTCTTTGTTCTTTTGTGGCTGCCACATGCATGACTCGATATCTCGAATGTCTGCTCTTGAGCTGCAGTCTTCCGTTCACCCCGCCCACGCTGACATCTGCACCTGAAAAATGCCTTCTCAGGTTCAGTAGCCCTTCGACAATAAGAGACTGACAGTTGCTAGCACCAGAAATCACGTGAGTAGATCAATCTTTATGGCATCGCAGCAGATTCAGCTGCATCTATTAGGTGTTCTGACGCTGCGTCAGAGATCAGTGCTGCCCTCTACCCGGTGGTGCTCGGGATATCAAAAGGGTCTTAGATACTCACATTACCATGAGATGGAAGCAAAGGAGTTCATTCAGAAGGTAGGTATGTAGGCTACTGGTCAATGCAATAAATCGTCATGTTCTCACCTAGCACACTAACTTATGTGGACCTGGTCAGGGCGAAAAGGGATGCAAGGCGGCTGTTACGTAAGCAAGATTTTTCTCCGCGCGTCACAGAACAAGCAAACATCACAAAATCTGATAGATCAAA
>JAABUP010005382.1_pt1 | contig 19525 bp, 19 predicted proteins | sample 5559201 | NCBI WGS metagenome assembly JAABUP01 (sample SAMN10711887, study PRJNA513373) | rock metagenome | isolation source: Antarctica rocks | place: Antarctica
GGGTGTCCAGGTCGGCGTCCACGAGAACCTCCGGTTCGACGTTGGGTAAGCACGCCGATCCTGGGCACCCTTCAACGCTCCCGTGAGCGCAACACGCCGCCCGAACCCTTGGAATAGATCATCTAGGCGCCCCGACCCGACACCCAGGGCCGGCGCCAGTCGGGCCTCAGTACACCGGGCCGGTGTACTTCTCCCCAGGACCCGTCCCCGGCTCGTCCGGGTACACCGAGCCCTCCCGGAATGCTCGTTGCAGGGCTTGCAGGCCCTCCCGCAGCGGCCCAGCGTGCAGCCCCAGGTACTCCGCGGACGCGGTGACCAGCCCCGCCAGTGCGGTGATCAGGCGGCGCGCCTCGTCCAGATCGCGGTGCGGACTACTCACCGGGTCGTCCTCGGCCAGGCCCAGCTTCTCCGCGGCCGCACTCATGAGCATCACGGCAGCACGGCTGATCACTTCCACCGCTGGGACCTCGGCCAGCTCCCGGGCGGGCGGGCCGCCCGTAGGCTCCGGCGCGGGATCGTCGGCGGGGGAGTCCAGCTGATCTGCCATGCCTGGTAGCCTCACACCACGACCGCCCCCGTCTCGCATGGGGGCAGCAAGTGGAGCCCCGCTCCCACCTCGGTGCAGACCATGCGCCTGGGGTCCGGTCCCCCAGCTGCGCTGGGTGTGGTGTGCCGCGAGAGCGGGGCACCCAGGCCGGTCGGCAACGGGCCCTGAACGCCGTCGGCGTCGGGGCCTTCGTCGTGGAGAGCGCTGGTCCACCTGGTCGCGACAACACCGTCGAACCGAGGAGGATCCATCAGCGCCGAGACCCGCATCAACGACCGCATCCGTGTTCCCGAGGTCCGGCTCGTCGGGCCGAACGGGGAGCAGGTGGGGATCGTTCGCGTGGAAGACGCACTCCGGCTAGCCGTCGAAGCGGACCTGGACCTGGTCGAGGTCGCACCGGAAGCCCGGCCGCCGGTCTGCAAGCTCATGGACTACGGCAAGTTCAAGTACGAGAACGCGCAGAAGCTGCGCGAGTCCCGCAAGAACCAGCAAATGACCGTGGTCAAGGAGCAGAAGCTCAGGCCCAAGATCGACTCCCACGACTACGAGACCAAGAAGCGCAACGTCGTGCGCTTCCTGGAAGCCGGGCACAAGGTCAAGGTCACCATCATGTTCCGCGGGCGTGAGCAGTCCCGGCCCGAGCTCGGGTTCCGGTTGCTGCAGCGCCTCGGTGCTGACGTGGTGGATCTGGGCTTCGTGGAGACCACCGCCAAGCAGGACGGCCGCAACATGACCATGGTGCTGGCGCCGCACAAGGGCGCCAAGACCCGCGTCAAGGCCCAGCAGGGCGTGGAGGCGTCCGCGCACCCCGCCCCGCCCGAGCCCGCACCCACCGAGCCCGCCCCCACCGAGCCCGCCCCCACCGAGCCAGCACCGCCGGAAGCCGCTGAGGCTCCCGAACCCGCCGCCCCCCAGCAGTAGTTCTTGGCTCACCGCAGCCAGGACATGACCCGAGGACCACTCATGCCGAAGATGAAGACCCACAAGGGCACCGCCAAGCGCATCAAGGTGTCCGGCAGCGGCAAGCTGCTCCGGGAGAAGGCCAACCGTCGCCACCTTTTGGAGCACAAGCCCACCAAGCGCACCCGTCGCCTGGACGGCACCACCGAGGTCGACTCCCGCGACGCCGGTCGCATCAAGCGCCTGCTCGGCATCTGACGCACCCAGCACCCTGAACACCGGGCGGTCACCCCGCCCCTGATACCGGACAGGACCCACCAGTGGCACGCGTGAAGAGGGCAGTCAACGCCCAGAAGAAGCGCCGCACGACTCTCGAGTCGGCAGCGGGCTACCGCGGACAGCGCTCACGGCTGTACCGCAAGGCCAAGGAGCAGATGCTCCACTCGATGACCTACGCCTACCGGGACCGCCGGGCGCGCAAGGGCGAGTTCCGCAAGCTGTGGATCCAACGGATCAACGCCGCAGCCCGCTCCCACGACATGACCTACAACCGGTTCATGCAGGGCATCAAGGCCTCCGGTTTGGAGGTCGACCGCAAGGTACTGGCCGACATGGCGGTGCACGACCCGGAGACGTTCGCGACGCTCGTGGAACTGGCGAAGTCCAGCCTGCCGAGCGACGTCAACGCCCCGGTCACCGACGCCGCCTGAGCCTTTAGCGCGCAGCGAACCGGACCCCATGACGGCACCGCCCGCGGACCCGTTCACCGAGCGGACTCCGCGGGTGGTGGCTGCGGTCAAACTGCACCGCAGTGCCCATCGCCGTTCGACGGGGCTGTTCCTGGCCGAGGGTGCGCAGGCCGTGACCGAGGCGTTGTCCTACGGTGCGGTGCGGGAGCTGTTCGCCACCACAGCCGCTGCCGAATCTCACCGAATCATCCTCGCCGCCGCCGCCCGACGCGGGGTGCGCATCAGCCTCGTCAGCCCACGAGCGGCGGCTGCCCTCTCCGATACCGTTACCCCACAGGGGCTCGTCGCGGTCTGCGCCCTGGTGGAGGTCACCCTCGACACCGCGCTCGCCGGCGACCCCCGCCTGGTCGCGGTCCTGCTCGACGCTGCCGAGCCGGGCAACGCCGGCACGATGATCCGGGTCGCTGACGCCGCCGGCGCGGACGCGGTCATCCTCGCTGGGGACAGCGTCGATGTGCACAACGGCAAGTGTGTGCGGGCCAGCACCGGCAGCGTGTTCCACCTGCCGGTGGCCCGCCACCGCGACCGGGCCGGGCTGGTGGAGCGTCTGCGGGCCGCCGGACTGCAGGTCCTGGCCGCTGCCGCGGACGGTGAGGTGAGCCTTCCCGAGGCCGATACCCTCCTGGCCGCCCCCACCGCCTGGATCATGGGCAACGAGGCCCACGGCGTACCCGCCGAGGTGGCCGCGGCCGCGGACCACCGCGTGCGGATACCGCTATATGGGCGGGCCGAGAGCCTCAACGTGGCCACCGCCGCCGCGGTGTGCCTGTACGCGAGCGCCCGCGCACTCCGCGACCCAGGCGCAGCGCCGCCAGCACGCGAGCAGCGCACCGTCACCTAGGATCGACCGACTCCCCGCCGGCCCAGCAGAGAAGGTGCATACCGTCATGTCCGCGACCAACGACCCCTACGACCCCAAACAGGTCGCTGCGTTGTCGCCGCAGGCGCTGGCGGATGCTGCTGCAAGCGCCGAGCAGGCGTTCGCCGAAGCCACCGACCTGGCCGAGCTTGCCGCGGCACGCACCGCGCACCTGGGTGATCGGGCACCGGTGATGCTGGCCCGCCGCGAACTGGGCGCATTGCCGCCAGCGGCGCGGTCCGACGCCGGCAAACGAGTGAACGAAGCACTGCGGCAAGCCAACGCCGCTTTCGAGGCCCGGCGGGTGGTGCTGCTGGCCGAACGCGACGCGCAGGTGCTCGTCGCGGAAACGGTGGATGTGACGCTGCCCGCGCCGCACCACCCACGTGGCGCCCGCCACCCCATCACCGTGCTGCAGGAGCAGGTTGCCGACGTGTTCGTTGCCATGGGCTGGGAGGTGGCGGAGGGCCCGGAACTGGAAAGTGAGCACTACAACTTCGACGCGCTGAACTTCCTGCCCGACCACCCCGCGCGGACCATGCAGGACACCTTCCATGTGGCTCCCGTCGGTTCCCGTCAGGTGCTGCGCACCCACACCTCACCGGTGCAGGTGCGTGCCATGCTCACCAGGGACCTACCGCTGTTCGTGGTGTGCCCGGGGCGGACCTTCCGGACCGATGAACTCGATGCGACCCACACCCCGGTGTTCCACCAGATCGAGGGCCTCGCGATCGCCGAAGGGCTGACCATGGCGCACCTGAAGGGCACCTTGGACACCTTCGCCCGCGCAATGTTCGGAGCCGAGTCCCGTATCCGACTGCGCCCCAGCTACTTCCCGTTCACCGAGCCCTCCGCCGAACCCGATGTGTGGTTCCCGGAGAAGAAGGGTGGCCCTGGTTGGGTGGAGTGGGGTGGATGCGGCATGGTGAACCCGAACGTGTTGCGCGCCAGCGGTATCGATCCGCAGCGGTACTCCGGTTTCGCCTTTGGGATGGGCATCGACCGCACCTTGATGTTCCGCAACGGCATCTCCGACATGCGGGACATGGTGGAGGGCGACGTGCGGTTTACCCTCCCCTTCGGCCTCGCGCTCTAAGCCCGCACATAACCCCAAGGAGAAGGTGAGCTGACCGTGCGCGTCCCACTGTCCTGGCTCGCGACTGACTGCGGGTTGCCCGAGGGCGCCCTGCCCCGTGACCCCGAGACCGTCGCCGACTCCTTCGTCCGGATCGGCTTGGAGGTCGAGGAGATCGAGGTGCTGCCCGGGGTCACCGGCCCGGTGGTCATCGGCCGTGTCCTGCAGGTCACCGAGCTCACCGAGTTCACCAAGCCCATCCGCTATTGCCAGGTGGACGTGGGGGAGCCAGAGCCCAGGGGCATTGTGTGCGGCGCCCAGAACTTCAGCGCCGGTGACCTCGTGGTGGTGGCGCTGCCCGGCAGCGAGTTGCCCGGCGGGTTCGCCATCGCCGCCCGCAAGACGTACGGGCATATCTCCGACGGGATGATCTGCTCGGCGCGCGAGCTCGCGTTGGGCAGCGAGCACTCCGGCATCTTGGTGCTGCCCGAGGGGACCGCCGAACCCGGGGCGCCGGCCCCGGAGACCCTCGGGCTCGACGACGCCGTCATCGAACTGGCCATCACCCCCGACCGCGGTTACTGCTTCGCGATGCGCGGACTGGCCAGAGAGATGGCCTCCGCTCGGGGTCTGGGCTTCCGCGACCCGGGCGCGGTCGACGTGCCAGCGGCGGACGGCGCGGCTTGGCCTGTCACCCTGTCCGCCGACTCCGGTTGCGTGCGGTTCGCTGCGCGCCGGGTCAGCGGGGTGAACGCCTCCGCCCGCAGCCCGTGGTGGCTGCAACGCCGCCTGCTCCTGGCCGGGATGCGGCCGATTTCCGCGGCCGTCGACGCCACCAACTACGTCATGCTCGAACTCGGGCAGCCACTACACGCCTTCGACGCCGGCACCCTGCGCGGCGGGCTACGGGTGCGTCGCGCTGAGCCGGGGGAAGCCCTGATCACCCTGGACGGGCTCAGCCGCGCGTTGGACCCGCAGGACGTGGTGATCGCCGACGACACCGGGGTGGTGTCACTGGCCGGGGTGATGGGGGGTGCGAGCACCGAGGTGAACGGCGCCACCACCGACGTGCTGCTGGAAGCCGCCACCTGGGACCCGGTCGCTACGTTCCGCACCGCCCGCCGCCATAAGCTGCCCAGCGAAGCCAGCAAACGGTTCGAACGCTCGGTCGACCCGGCGCTGGCCCCGGTTGCGTTGGAGCGTGCGGCCACCCTACTGGCGGAGATCGCCGGGGGCACCGTGCAACCTGGACGCACCGACGTCAACCACGTCCTCGTGCCGCCGAGCATCACCCTGGACGCCGATCTGCCCGACCGGATGGCCGGCATGACCTACCCCGCGGGAACCACCGAGCGTCGACTCACCGAGGTCGGGTGCATCGTGCGCACCGAGGGGGGCCGGCTGCTGGTCACCCCCCCGACGTGGCGACCCGACCTGGTCCAGCCCGCCGACCTGGTCGAGGAGGTGCTGCGCATGGAAGGCATGGACGTCATCCCGTCCGTCCTGCCAGCGGCCCCGCCCGGGCGCGGACTCACTGCCAGCCAGCGCCGCCGGCGCGCGGTCTCCCGGGCGCTGGCTGCCGGCGGGTACGTCGAGGTGCTGCCCACGGTGTTCCTGCCCGCGGGGGTGTTCGACGCCTTCGGCCTCGCCCACGACGATCCGCGTCGGCGAACCGCCCGGGTGCTCAACCCCCTGGAGGCCGACCGCGATCAACTGGCGACGACGCTGCTGCCTGCGCTGGTGGAGACCCTGGTGCGCAACGTCTCTCGTGGCCAGCGTGACGTGGCGCTGTACAGCGTCGCGCAGGTGGTGCGTCCCGGTCCCACCGTGGAGCCGGTGGACGCCCTGCCGGTCGACCGGCGACCCACCTCGGAGCAGCTGGCCCGGATCGAGGCCTCACTACCGCACCAGCCCGTTCGCGTGGCCGCGGTGCTCGCGGGACAGCGGGAGCTGGCCGGCTGGTGGGGACCCGGGCGGGACGCGGATGCCTGGGACGCCATCGCCGCGGCCCGCACCGTCGCCGACGCCGCCGGGGTGGCGGTGGACGTACGGTCTGACGTGCACGCGCCGTGGCACCCGGGCCGGTGCGCGGCCCTGTTGGTGAACGGTGCCGTGGTGGGGCATGCCGGTGAACTGCACCCCGCGGTGATCGAGCGCCTGGGGCTACCGGCCCGCACCTGCGCGATGGAACTCGACCTGGACGCGTTGCCGCTGCACGAGGGACGCCCCGCGCCGACGGTCTCGCCGTTCCCCCCGCTGTTGCAAGACGTGGCGTTGGTGGTGCAGGACACCGTGGCTGCGCTCGAGGTGCAGGAGGCGCTGCGCGCGGGGGCTGGCGAGCTGCTGGAGGACATCTGGCTCTTCGACGTGTACACCGGCGCCCAGGTCGGCACGGGCCAGCGGTCACTGGCGTTCGCGCTGCGGTTTCGGGCCCGTGATCGCACGCTCACCGAGCACGACGCCGCCGCCTCCCGCGACGCCGCAGTCGCCGAGGCGGGTCGGCGGGTGGGGGCCCGCCTTCGAGGCGTGGACCGGGTCTGAACCCCCACCGGCGCCCGCGTGGGCGCCGGTGGGGCAGTGCTCAGCCCAGCCGTTCCCCGGTCTCCGGGTGGAAGGCGTGCTCGTCGTCGGGCCGCACCTGCACCTGGATCGTCTCGCCGATACGGGGCGGAATCCGGCCGTCGAAACGCACCACGAAATGCTTGTCGTGCAGGCCCTCGTCACCGGGCAGGGTGCCGTACACGTAGGCGTCCGCGCCGAGCTCCTCCACCAGCTTCGCGGTGAGCTTCACGCCCTCCCCGGTGGTGCTGACATCGAAGGCTTCCGGCCGCACACCCAGGGTGATCGTGCTGAGGTTGGCCTTGGACGCGGCGTCCACCACCGCCCGGCTCAGCGGGATCACCGCGTCGCCGAGGCGGGCACCACCGGGGACCAGCTCGGCGGTCCGCAGGTTCATCCCCGGCGAGCCGATGAAACCGGCCACAAAGGAGTTAATCGGCCGGTCGTAGAGGTTGCGCGGGGTGTCCACCTGCTGCAGCAACCCGTCCTTGAGTACCGCCACCCGGTGGCCCATCGTCATGGCCTCGACCTGGTCGTGGGTGACGTAGAGGGTGGTGGTCTCCAACCGGGTCTGCAGCGCGGCGATGTTGGCGCGGGTCTCCACCCGAAGCTTTGCGTCGAGGTTGGACAGCGGCTCGTCCATCAGGAACACGCTGGGCTCGCGGACGATGGCCCGACCCATCGCCACCCGCTGGCGCTGGCCGCCGGAGAGAGCCTTGGGTTTGCGGTCGAGGTAGGCCTCCAGGTCGAGCAGCTTCGCCGCCTCGACAACCTTGGCGCGGCGCTCCTCCTTGCCGATCCCCTTCAGCTTCAGCGCGAAGCCCATGTTCTCGGCGACGGACATGTGCGGGTACAGCGCGTAGTTCTGGAACACCATCGCGATGTCGCGGTCTTTGGGCGGCATGTGGGAGACGTCCTTGCCGCCGATGTGAATCGCTCCCTGATCGACGTCCTCCAGGCCAGCGAGCATCCGCAGCGCGGTGGACTTGCCCGAACCGGACGGCCCGACCAGCACCATGAATTCGCCTTCCTGGACATCCAGGTTGAGCTTGTTCACCGCCGGGACGGGGTTTCCGGGATATAGGCGCGAAGCCTCGAGATAGTTCACTCCAGCCATGAGAGATCCTTCCGGTTGGTGTGACCGCACCGGGTGCGGGTGCGCGGACGGGAGCCGGCTGAGCCCTCGGTACACACCTCACGGTTTACCGGCTGGCAGGCGTGCATCCGTCACCCGGAGCGATGGCGGCGCCTACCGGCCAGCGTAGCGGTCGGTACCCCCATCTCAGTGCGCTGAGTCACACAGGTCAAGCCCCGCCCGCGCACAAGCGCCCTCCAGCGCCCCCATCCAGACTTGTGTTGGATGAAATTTCAGAGTCGTGCATGATGTTGCACATGACGGTGCGGGTGGCGGTGGCAGGAGCCAGCGGGTACGCGGGTGGGGAACTGCTCCGCCTGCTGCTCGCCCACCCGGGCGATCTGGAGATCGGCGCCCTCACCGCCGGCGGCAACGCCGGCTCCCACCTCGGCGAGCACCAACCGCACCTGGTGCCTCTGGCGCAGCGGGTGTTAGCCGACACCACCGCAGCGGTGCTCGCCGACCACGACGTCGTGTTCCTCGCGCTGCCCCACGGTCGTTCCGCCGAGATCGCCGCCGACCTTGGACCGGAGACGGTGGTCATCGACTGTGGTGCGGACTTCCGGTTGACCGATGCGGGGGAGTGGACCCGCTTCTACGGCAGCCCGCATGCCGGCAGTTGGCCCTACGGCCTGCCGGAGCTGCCCGGGGCCCGTGAACTGCTGCGCGGTGCTCGCCGCATTGCGGTGCCCGGTTGCTACCCCACCGCCGTGAGCCTCGCTCTCGCACCCGCGCTGACCGCCGACCTCATCTCCCCCGACGTGGCCGTCGTCGCGGTCAGCGGAACCTCCGGAGCGGGCAAGTCCCTGAGCGCCACGCTGCTCGCCTCGGAAGTGATGGGCTCGCTCACCGCCTACGGCGTCGGTGGGGTGCACCGGCACACCCCGGAGATCCGGCAGAACCTCAGCGCCGCGGCTGGTACCGAGGTCACCGTGTCCTTCACCCCCGTGCTCGCACCGCTGCCCCGCGGGATCCTGGCCACCTGCAGTGCGCGCAGCAGCGCCACGGAGGCCGAGGTCCGCGCGGTGTACACCCGGGCCTACGAGCACGAACCGTTCGTGCACCTGCTGCCCGCCGGTCGTTTCCCCAGCACCGGTGCCGTGCTGGGGTCCAACGCGCTGCACCTGGGCCTGGCGGTCGACGGCGACGCACGACGCCTGGTGGTCGTCGCCGCGGTCGACAACCTCACCAAGGGCACCGCCGGGGCCGCCGTGCAGTGTATGAACCTTGCGCTGGGGCTGAGCGAGTCGGCGGGTCTCAGCACGGTGGGGGTGGCGCCATGACCTCGACGGTGGACCGGACCCGGGGTGTGACCGCGCCCGCCGGTTTCAAGGCGTCGGGGGTGGCCGCCGGACTCAAGGCCTCCGGGGCATTGGATGTGGCCCTGGTACTGAACGAGGGACCGGACCTCGCCGCCGCCGGAGTGTTCACCCGCAACCAGGTGAAAGCCGCACCGGTGTTGTGGAGCCGCCAGGTGCTGACCACCGGACGGCTGCGCGCGGTCATCCTGAACTCCGGGGGAGCCAACGCATGCACCGGACCCGAGGGGTTCGCCGATACCCACCACACCGCGGAGCACACCGCGGCCACCCTCAGCGACTGGGGGACCGAGACCGGTGCGGTGGAGGTCGCAGTGTGTTCCACGGGGTTGATCGGTGACCGGCTGCCGATGGACCGGTTGCTGCCCGGAGTGGCCGAGGCAGTGCACGAACTGGCCGGGGGACTCCTCGGCGGTCTGGACGCCGCCCGCGCGGTGATGACCACCGACACCGTGCCCAAGCAAGCCGCCCTAGCGCATCCCGACGGCTGGGCCGTGGGGGGTTTCGCCAAGGGCGCCGGGATGCTCGCCCCGTCCCTGGCCACCATGCTGGTGGTGCTGAGCACCGATGCCACCGCGAGCGCAGCCGACCTCGACGCTGCCCTGCGGCAAGCCTGCCGGCTCACCTTCGACCGGCTCGACGTGGACGGGGCCACCTCCACCAACGACACCGTGCTGCTGCTGGCGTCCGGGGCCAGTGAACGCACCACCAGCCCCGCCGAGCTGACGGCAACGGTCACCGCGGTCTGCGACGACCTGGCCGAGCAGCTGATGGCCGACGCCGAAGGGGCAACCAAGCACGTGCGGATCAGCGTCACCGGTGCGGCCAGCGAGGACGACGCCGTCGCCGTGGCCCGCACCGTGGCCCGCGACAGCCTCGTCAAAACCGCCCTGTTCGGGTCTGATCCCAACTGGGGACGGGTGCTGGCGGCGGTGGGAATGGCCCCCGCGCAGCTGGATCCCGACCGGATCGACGTGTGCTTCGACGGGCAACCGGTGTGCGTCGGGGGGGTCGGGGTGCCCGGGGCACGCGAGGTGGACCTCACGGGTGCGCGGATCAGCGTGGAGATCGCCCTGGGCGTGGGGTCGGCCAGCGCCGCGATCCGTACCACCGACCTCAGCCACGGTTACGTCGAAGAGAACTCTGCGTACAGCTCATGAGCCCCACCCAACGGACGGTGACGGCCGCGCAGAAGGCCGGCGTCCTCGTCGAAGCGCTGCCGTGGTTGCAGCGCTTCCACGGCAAGGTGGTGGTGGTCAAGTACGGCGGCAACGCGATGATCGACGACGGGCTCAAGCGGTCCTTCGCCGAAGACATGGTGTTCCTGCGCACCGCCGGCATCCACCCCGTGGTGGTGCACGGAGGCGGCCCGCAGATCACCGCGATGCTGACCCGCCTTGGCGTGGCGGGGGAGTTCAAGGGTGGGCTGCGCGTCACGACACCCGAGGTGATGGACGTGGTGCGGATGGTTCTCTTCGGCCAGGTGGGGCGCGAGCTGGTGGGACTCATCAACACCCACGGACCCTATGCCGTCGGGCTCTCCGGGGAGGACGCGCAGCTGTTCACCGCGGCTCGACGCACCGCGACCGTCGACGGCGAGGCGGTGGACGTGGGTCTGGTCGGGGACGTGGTCGACGTCAATGCGGCCGCGGTACTCGACCTGATCGGGGCGGGACGCATACCGGTGGTGTCCTCCATCGCCCCAGACGTCGACGGGGTGGTGCATAACGTGAATGCCGACACAGCGGCGGCAGCCCTCGCGGTGGCGCTGGGGGCGGAGAAGCTGGTGGTGCTCACCGACGTCGAGGGCCTCTACACCGACTGGCCCGACCGCTCCTCGCTGCGCTCGGAGATCGCCAGTGCCGAGTTGGCGCAGCTGTTACCCCGCCTGGACGCGGGCATGGTCCCGAAGATGGAGGCGTGTCTGCGGGCCGTGCTGGGCGGTGTGCCCAGCGCGCACGTCATCGACGGGCGCCTGGCCCACTCGGTGTTGCTGGAGATCTTCACTTCGGAAGGCATAGGAACCATGGTGACCCGGACATGAGCGCTACCGCCGCACTGCAGCAGCGCTGGCAGGTCAGCCTGATGGACAACTACGGCATTCCGCCGCTCGCGCTGGTGCGTGGCTCGGGTGCAGTGGTCGTGGACGCCGACGGCCGGGAGTACCTCGACCTGCTTGGCGGCATCGCGGTCAACTCCCTTGGGCACGCCCATCCCGCCATCATCGACGCGGTGAGCGCCCAGTTGAGCACGCTCGGTCACGTGTCCAACCTGTTCGTCTCCGAGCCTGCGGTCGCCCTCGCGGAGGCGCTGCTGGCCCAGATCGGCCACCCCGGCAGGGTGCTGTTCACCAACTCCGGAGCCGAGGCCAACGAGGCGGCGTTCAAGATCGCCCGGCGGACCGGGCGCCGCGGCATCATCGCCGCCGAGAACAGCTTCCACGGCCGCACCATGGGCGCCCTCGCGCTCACCGGCCAGCCAGCCAAACGCGCCCCGTTCGAACCCATGCCCGCCGGGGTGCAGTTCGTGCCGTTCGGTGACGCGGCAGCACTCGCGGCGGCGGTCGACACGGATACCGCGGCCGTGATCCTCGAACCCATCCAAGGTGAGGGTGGGGTCATCGTCCCCCCGGCCGGGTACCTCGCAGCCGCCCGAGAAATCACCAGCCGCCATGGGGCGTTGCTGATCCTCGACGAGATCCAGACCGGTATCGGGCGCACCGGGACCTTCCTGGCCCACCAGGCCGACGGGATCACCCCGGACGTCATCACTGTGGCGAAGGGCCTCGGGGCCGGTCTGCCGATCGGCGCCTGCATCGGCCTCGGTGCCGCCGGTGACCTGCTGGAACCCGGTCAACACGGCACCACCTTCGGCGGCAACCCGGTGTGCTGCGCGGCCGCGCTGGCCGTGCTGGGCACCCTGGCCGCCGACGACCTGCCCGCACACGCCGCCGCCGTGGGCAAGGAGATCAGTGCGGGCATTGAGGCGCTGGAGCACCCGCTGGTGCGCCAGGTGCGGGGCCGCGGGCTGCTGCTGGGCGTGGTCCTCACCGAGCCGGTGGGCCCGGCCGCGGTGACCGCCGCCCGCGAAGCCGGGTACCTCATCAACGCCCCCGGCCCGGACGTGCTGCGCCTGACCCCGCCGCTGGTTCTCACCATGCAGCAGGCGCAGAGTTTCCTCCGCGCGCTGCCCGCGATCCTTGACACCGCCGCAGCAGGAACGACCCGATGACCCGCCACTTTCTCCGCGACGACGACCTCAGCCCCACCGAGCAGGCCGAAGTGCTGACCCTAGCGGCCCAGCTGAAGCTCGCCCCGTTCGCGCACCGCCCACTGTCCGGTCCCCAGGGAGTGGGAGTCATCTTCGAGAAGAACTCCACCCGCACCCGGTTCTCCTTCGAAGTGGGCATCGCCCAATTGGGCGGTCACGCCGTCGTGGTCGACGCCCGCACCATGCAACTGGGACGGGAGGAGACCATCGATGACACCGGCCGGGTGTTGTCGCGCTACGTCAGCGCCATCGTGTGGCGCACCTTCGCCCAGAAACGGCTGGAGCTGATGGCCGCGGGATCGGTTGTCCCGGTGGTGAACGCGTTGTCCGACACCTTCCACCCGTGCCAGGTGCTGGCCGATCTGCAGACCGTTGCCGAACGCAAGGGCCGCCTCGCGGGGCTGCGGCTGACCTACTTCGGTGACGGGGCAAACAACATGGCGCACTCGCTGCTGCTCGGGGGGGCGAGCGCCGGAATGCACGTCACGGTGGCCGCCCCCACCGGGTTCGACCCGGACCCCGAGGTGCTGATCGCGGCCAAGCAACGCGCCGAGGACACCGGCGGTTCGGTCGCCACCACCATCGACCCACACGCGGGCGCCGACGGGGCCGACGTGCTGGTGACCGACACCTGGACGTCCATGGGCCAGGAGGACGAAGGACTGGACCGGGTGCGACCGTTTCGGCCGTTCCAGATCAACGCCGCCCTGCTCGCCCGGGCCGCAGCGGATCCGGTGGTGCTGCACTGCCTGCCTGCACACCGTGGCATGGAGATCACCGACGAGGTGCTCGACGGTCCGCACAGCGCGGTCTGGGACGAGGCGGAGAACCGGCTGCACGCCCAAAAAGCCCTACTCACCTGGTTGCTGGAGCAGTGGTGACCGCGGTGGTCAGCCGGGTGGCGCGCCAAGCGCGGATCGTCGCCCTGCTCGCCGTCCACCGGGTGCACAACCAACCCGAACTGGCTGCCCTGTTGGCCGCGGAAGGCATCGAGACCACCCTGGGCACCCTGTCCCGGGACTTAGACGAGCTGGGTGCGGTGAAGCTGCGGGGGGTGGACGGCGGCGCCGGGGTGTACGTGGTGCCCGAGGACGGCAGCCCGATCCGGGCCGTGGAAGGCGGCACCGACCGCCTGGCCCGGCTGGTCGCGGACCTGCTGGTCTCCGCTGACTCCAGCGCGAACCTCGCCGTGCTGCGCACCCCGCCGGGTGCGGCCAACTTTCTGGCCAGCGCACTGGACCGCGCGGGGTTGCACGACGTGGTCGGCACCATCGCCGGGGATGACACCATCCTGGTGGTGGCCCGCCCGCCCCTGACCGGTGCAGCCCTCGCCACCAAGCTCTCCCAGCTCGCTGGGACCCCGCACACTCAAGCAAAGGAGCACACCTCGGATGCCTGACCGCGTCGTCCTCGCCTACTCCGGCGGGCTGGACACCTCCGTCGCCATCAGCTGGATCGGCCAGGAGACCGGGGCGGAGGTGGTGGCGGTGGCCATCGACCTCGGCCAGGGCGGGGAGGACATGGAAGACATCCGGCAGCGCGCGCTGGGCTGCGGAGCAGTGGAGTCGGTCGTCGTCGACGCCCGTGACGAGTTCGCCGAGCAGTACTGCCTGCCTGCCGTGCAGGCCAACGCCCTGTACATGGACCGCTACCCGCTGGTGTCGGCGATCAGCCGGCCGCTGATCGTGAGGCACCTGGTGGCCGCGGCCCGGGAGTTCGGTGGCGGCACCGTCGCGCACGGGTGCACCGGTAAAGGCAACGACCAGGTGCGGTTTGAGGTCGGCATCGGGGCGCTGGGCCCGGACCTCGACGTCATTGCCCCGGTCCGCGATTACGCCTGGACCAGGGAGAAAGCTATTGCGTTCGCCGAGCACAACGCCATCCCGATCAACGTGAGCAAGCGCTCGCCGTTCTCCATTGACCAGAACGTGTGGGGCCGGGCGGTGGAGACCGGGTTCCTGGAGGACCTGTGGAACGCCCCCACCAAGGATGTCTACAGCTACACCGAGGACCCGACGGTCAACTTCCTCGCCCCCGACGAACTCGTGCTGGCCTTCGAGCGGGGGGTTCCGGTGAGCATCGACGGCCGCCCGCTCAGCGTGCTGGCGATAATCCAGGAGCTGAACACCCGGGCCGGGGCGCAGGGGGTGGGCCGCATCGACATGGTGGAGGACCGCCTGGTCGGCATCAAGAGCCGTGAGGTGTACGAGGCGCCCGGTGCGATGACCCTGATCACCGCCCACCAGGAGCTGGAAAACGTCACGGTGGAGCGGGAACTGGCCCGCTTCAAACGGCAGGTGGAGCAGCGCTGGGGTGAGCTGGTCTACGACGGGCTGTGGTTCTCCCCGCTCAAGGACGGCCTCGACGTCTTCCTCGCCAAGACCCAGGAGAACGTCACCGGGGAAATCCGGCTGGTGTTGCATGGGGGCAGCGTGGTCGTCAACGGCCGGCGCAGCGCCCGCTCGCTCTACGACTTCAACCTGGCCACCTATGACGAGGGGGACACCTTCGACCAAGGGCTCGCCAAAGGTTTTGTACAGCTGCATGGGCTGTCGTCAAAGATCGCCGCCAAGCGCGACCTGGGCGCGTGAGCGCGTCCGGTTCACTGTGGGGCGGACGTTTCGCCGATGCTCCCGCCGCGGCGATGGCTGCGCTGAGCCGCTCCACCCACTTTGACTGGGTGCTCGCGCCGTACGATGTGCGGGCCTCCCAAGCGCACGCCAGGGTGCTGCACACCGCCGGTCTGCTCACCGACACCGACCTCGTCGTCATGCTCGATGGGCTTGCCCGCCTGGCTGAGGAGGTGCGCACCGGCGCGTTCGGGCCGGACCCGGCGGATGAGGATGTGCACAGCGCGCTCGAGCGGGGTCTGATCGAGCGGGTGGGGCCGGAGGTGGGTGGTCGGCTGCGGGCCGGGCGCTCCCGCAACGACCAGGTGGCCACCCTGTTCCGGATGTGGCTGCGCGACGCGGTGCGGGTGGTCGCGGTGGGGGTGCTGGACGTCGTCGACGCGCTGGCCTCCCAGGCGGCGGCACACCCGGACGCCGTGATGCCGGGGCGCACTCACCTGCAGCACGCACAGCCGGTCCTGCTGGCCCATCACCTCCTTGCCCATACCCATCCGCTGCTGCGTGACGTGGCCCGGCTGCGCGACTTCGACGCCCGGGCGGCGGTGTCGCCCTACGGTTCCGGGGCGCTCGCGGGGTCCTCGTTGGGGCTGGACCCGGACGCGGTGGCGGCGGAGCTGGGTTTCGACTCCGCGGCGGAGAACTCCATCGACGCGACGAGTTCGCGGGATTTCGCCGCCGAGGCCGGGTTCGTGCTGGCCATGATCGGGGTTGATCTGTCTCGTCTCGCCGAGGAGATCATCCTCTGGAGCACGGCTGAGTTCGGCTACGTCACGCTGCCAGACGCGTGGTCCACCGGCAGCTCGATCATGCCGCAGAAGAAGAACCCCGACGTCGCCGAACTGACCCGGGGCAAGTCCGGTCGGCTGATCGGCAACCTCGCGGGGCTGTTGGCCACCTTGAAGGCGCAGCCGCTGGCCTACAACCGGGACCTGCAGGAGGACAAGGAGCCACTGTTCGACTCCGTCGCCCAGCTGCAGTTGCTGCTGCCGGCGCTCACCGGGCTGGTCGCCACCCTGCACTTTCACACAGACCGGATGGCGGAGCTGGCCCCGGCCGGGTTCACCCTCGCGACCGACATCGCGGAGTGGCTGGTGCGCCAGGGGGTGCCGTTCCGGGTGGCGCACGAGGCGGCGGGTGGTTGCGTGCGGGCCGCGGAGGCCAGGGGAGTAGGTCTGGCCGAGCTGACCGACGCCGAGTTCGCCGCTGTCGACGTGCACCTCGTCCCGGCGGTGCGCGAGGTGCTGAGCGTGTCCGGCTCCATCGCCTCCCGGGACGGGCACGGGGGGACAGCCGGGGTGCGGGTGGCCGAGCAACTGGCCGGGGTGCACCGAGCGGCGGCGGAGCACCGGGCGTGGGCGAGCGCGAGCCGCTGAGGCAGGTGCTGACCGGGCACCCCACTGACGCTGCGCGGGCGCTGTTGGGCGCGACCCTGCACGGGCGCGGGGTCAGTGTCCGGATCGTGGAGGTGGAGGCTTACTGCGGTGAGCAGGATCCAGCGTCGCACGCTTATCGGGGCCGGAGCCGACGGAACGCCGTCATGTTCGGGCCGGCCGGGCACCTCTACGCCTACTTCGTCTACGGCATGCACACCTGTGTGAACGTCAGCACCGGTCCAGATGGCGTGGCCTCCGCGGTGTTGCTGCGCGCAGGGGAGGTGCTCAGCGGTCTGGATGTGGCCACCGCCCGCCGCCCTACCGCTCGGCGCACCGCCGACGTGGCCCGCGGGCCGGCGAACCTCGCTGCTGCTCTAGGCCTCAACCTGAGCGACAACGGCGCTGATGTGTTGGACCCTGCGGCCGAAGTGCGCCTGGAGAGCGTCAGGCCCCCGCCGCAGGTGAGCTCCGGTCCCCGGGTGGGAGTCAGCGCGGCCGCCGACGTGCCGTGGCGGTTCTGGGTGCCCGGGTCGGTCGCGGTATCGGCTTACCGGCGGGCTCCACGGGCTATTAGCTGAGCCGCCGATAGTCTCCTGACGTGCAGATCAAGACACCCGTGCTTGCTGAACAGCCGTCCCTCGCGCCTGCGGATTGCTGGCCATTGCTGGACCTGCGCGCTAAGGCTGGCGGCCTGGAGCTGCGCTACCTCGACGACGACACGCTGTTCGAGCTTGCGCGGCTGGCCGGGACGGGGGTGCACACCGAAGACCAGATGCCGTTCCTGGTCCCCTGGACGAGAGGAAATCCCCTGCAGGTCGCGCGGAGTGTGCTGGCCTACCAGTGGGCCGCCCGGGCGAAGATCGCACCGCAGCACTGGGTCTTGGAGCTTGCCGTCGTGCTCGCAGGGACGCCGGTCGGTGTGCAGGCGATCTCCGCGGATGACTTCGTGGTCAGCCGAACCGTGGACACCGGGTCTTGGCTCGGCCGCCGCTATCAGGGCGAGGGCATCGGTACCCGGATGCGGGCGCTGGCGCTGCACCTAGCCTTCGACGGGCTTGGAGCGCAGGCGGCGACCACCACGGCCTGGCAGGACAACTCCGCCTCGCAGGCGGTCACCCGCAAACTCGGGTACCAGCCGAACGGCCACACGACTCGGTCGCGCGAAGGCCGACCGGTGATCGAACGGCAGTACCGACTGGAGCGGGCCGCGTGGCAGGCCGGCCGGCAGCAATTCGGGGCCGTGGACCTGCACGGCATGCAACCCGTCCGGGAGTTCCTGGCCATCACCTGACACCGCCCGATGACGAGACCACCGCGGCGGCCGATTGTGAAACAGTCGCCGCAATGAGCGCCTCCTTCGCGATAGATTTGGCCACGGCGGGGATCGATCAACTGGAGCAGGCCCAGCGGGCCGGCGAGGCGACGTCGGTGAGGCTGACCGATGGTTACCTCGCGCGGATAGTCGCCCTGAGCGTCCGCGGGCCGCACCTGAACGCGGTGCGGTGTCTCGATCCGACCGCGCGTTCGCAGGCCGCAGCACGTGATGCCGAGCGTGCCAGCGGTGCCGTATGTGGGCCGCTGCATGGGGTTCCAGTGCTAGTCAAGGACAATATTGACGTAGCCCACCTGCCGACGAGCGCCGGATCTGTTGCGCTGGCGCACTCGGTTCCTGCGGCCGATGCACTGCTGGTGGCTGCGTTGCGTCGAGCCGGTGTGGTCATTCTCGGCAAAGCCAACCTGACCGAGCTCGCGAACTACACCACCGAAGGAATGCCGTCGGGGTACAGCTCGCTGGGCGGCCAGGTGCTGAACCCCTACGACGCGAGTTGCACCCCGAGCGGGTCCAGCTCGGGTTCGGCGGTTGCCGCGGCAGCGGGTCTGGCGGCTGCCGCGGTCGGCACCGAGACGTCGGGCTCGATTCTCAGTCCGGCGCAGGCGTGCTCAGTGGTCGGCGTGAAACCGACGGTGGGTCTGGTGAGCCGCACCGGTGTGGTACCCATCTCCAGCACGCAGGACACGCCGGGGCCGATGACGCGCAGTGTGCGCGATGCCGCTTGGTTGCTCGCGGCGATGATGGGCGGCGGATCCTCTGGTGATGACGCCCGCCGCCTCGTCGGCGGCCGCGACCCCGAAGATCCGGCCACCGCCAACTGCCCGCTGACGGCCGCGCACCTCACCGCGGAGCTCAGCGGTGACGCCTTACGTGGCGCGCGTTTGGGGGTGATCGCCGACACCAGCGAGATCTTCGCGGCGGCCCTCGAGGTTCTGCGCCGTCGCGGCGCGACGTTGGTGGAGGTGGCGCTGCCGGAGGTGACCGCGGAGAGCGTGCTCAGCTACGAGTTCGCCCGAGATTTCCGCACCTACTGTGCGCGGTTGCCTGCCGGTTGCCCAGTGCGGACCCTCGCCGACGTCGTCGCATACAACGACGCGCATGCCCGCGAGGCGTTGAAATTCGGCCAGATGCTGCTGCTGGAGAGCGCCAGGGTCGACCTCGACGACCCCGATACGCTCGCCCGGTACACCACCGCCCGTGAGTTGGGCCTCGACCAGGCGCGGGCAGCCATCGACTCCGCGCTGACCGTGAACCGGCTCGATGCCCTCGTCTCCGCCTCCGCCGCCACCCGAGTGGGAGCTCGCGCCGGCTACCCGTCAGTCTCCGTACCCGCCGGGTACACGAGCCACGGGCGCGCACCGGTCAGCGTGGTGTTCCTCGGCACTGCCTGGAGTGAACCGCGGCTGCTGGCGCTAGCGCATGACTATGAACAGGCATCTCTGATGTGGCGCAGCCCGGCGGAGGTGAACCCCAGCCTTTTCCGGTGATCGATGGATGGGTGATCGGGCCGCCCACCGAGCGCGGTGCGGTTCTTATCCGGCTCGGGGTTGGGCGGTGAGGGTGGGTGGGTGGTGTAGGGGGTTGGTGTGTGGTGTTCGGGTGGGGTCGAGGTAGGTGGGGGCGGTCCATTCCATGTGCCCGGTGGTGCCGAGGTGCTGGTCTGCCTGCCGTCTTCCGGACATGTGATTTAGGCTGATTACGCTGCTATGGCTGGCTGCTGGTGGGATTGCTCGACTTCGAGTGGGGTCCGATAGCCGAGCGCCGAGTGGATACGTT
>JAABUP010005383.1_pt1 | contig 19523 bp, 19 predicted proteins | sample 5559201 | NCBI WGS metagenome assembly JAABUP01 (sample SAMN10711887, study PRJNA513373) | rock metagenome | isolation source: Antarctica rocks | place: Antarctica
GGTCGGACATGGACGCCTACGGCCACGTCAACAACGTCCAGTTCCTCCGCCTCCTCGAGGACGCGCGGGTCAGCGGCTTCGAGCAGTGGTTCGGCCTGGAGCGGGCCCTCCTGGATGAGGGCGTCCTCGTGACCCGCCACGAGATCGAGTACATCGCGCCGCTGACCTTCCGGCACGCCCCGATCTCGGTGGACATGTGGTGCACGAAGATGTCGGGCGCCGGGTTCGACCTCGGCTATGACGTGCGGGACCCCGACGGCGTCGGCGAAGGCCACTACGCCCGCGCGGAGACCGGCCTTGTCCTCTACGACTTCGCGAGCTCGGGACCACGTCGGATGCGCCCGGACGAACGCGAGATCCTGCGCACCCACGAAGGTGACCGGGTGCCCTTCCGGTGGCGCAGCCGGTGAGCACCCTCGTCTTCGACGACGAGCAGGGGTATGCCGACTTCGTCACCTTCGTCGGGCGCGCCCGGGCCGTCGAGCCTGACGGGGCCATGCACCTCCAGGCAGTCGGGACCACCCTGGCCGCCCACGTCGGCGTGCTGCCGGGCCGCGGACTGCTCGGCGAGGGCACCGTGACCGGGATGCGGGCCATGGCGCTGGGCGAGGCGTCGACGGTCGACGCCGTCGTGTCGCTGGCCAGCCTGGCTGACCGCTTCGCCCGCCAGCCCGAAGGGGCCGTCGAGGTGCCCGTCCCGCCGACGACGGTGACTGCGGTGTGGGCGTCCCTCGCTCCGCGGCGCGAGGGCTGGGAGCCGGTGGGGGAGGTGTCCGAACGAGAGCTCGAGCGGGCCGCGCGGGCGGGAATCGAGGAGGTCGCCCGGGGGACGGTCGCGACAGCCGGGGCGCCGGCGGTGGCCCAGCTGCGTCAGTCCGTGTGGGGGCGGCTCACAGCAACGATGCCCCCGGTGCCCGCGGGGGCGGCCTTCGCGGCATACGTGCTCGGTTTCCTCGACCCGGCCCGGGACGCGCGGGTCTTTGCCCGCGGACGCTGGGTCCGGGTCGCGACGCGACGGGGGCAGGTCCTCGTCCGCTGAGCCGGGCGTGTTACCCGCGCAGGGCGGCGCACCGGCGTCCACTGACGATGACCAAGGCGGCGACCAGGGCGAGCAGCCCCCAGATCAGCAGGTAGGCCCCCGTGTCCCCGCCGCCGGTGTGGAACGAGGCGAACAGGGCACTGGCACCGGCGATCCCAAGGACGCTGCCGAGGACGTCGGAGAGCTGCAGCGCCGCCGAGGCCTTGCCGTACTCGCCGGCCGGAGCCAGGTCGAGGAGGAGCACCGACAGCGAGGTCGACCCGAGACCCATGCCGGTGCCGGTCAGCACCATCGCCGGTCCAAACAGCCACACCAACCAGCCGGCGGCGGTGACCAGCACCAGCGCGAGACAGCCGAGCGCGACGAAGAGACCACCCAAGGACACCAGGGCCGGCCGGTGCCGGGCCATTGACGGGAGGCCCTGCACCCACGAGCCGCCGGCCCAGCCGAGGGACCCCACTGCCAGGACAGCCCCGGCGACCGCGAGGGTGCTGCCGCGTGCCTGGGTCAGCATGAGCGGGATGAAGGTGATCGACCCGTTGAACGCGGCGTTGAGGAGGAACCGGCTGAGGATGACCGAGGGCAGGCCCCGGGCCATCCGGAGGGTTCCGGCCGGGAGCAGCCGGGGGGTCACGACGAGCAGGCCGACCACTCCGCCGACCGTCGCGAGGGTCTGCCACGAGACCGCGGTGAAACGCTCGGACGTCCCGAGCTGGACGAGGCCGGCGGCGAGCGCGACCAGCACACCGAGGTTGGCGGTACGCCGGTGCAGGGAGCGCTCGTCCGGCCCGTGGGCGGCCCGGTCATCCTCGCGACGAATTGCCGCCGACTGCCTGACGACGACCGCGAGCGTGACAAGGGCCGGAGGGACGACGACCCAGAACACCAGCCGCCAGGTGAACGTCGATGCCAGCCAGCCGGAGAGGGGTGCTCCGACGAGGGACGGCAGGACCCAGGCGGCCGAGATGAAGCCGAAGACGCGCGGCCTGACCACGGCCGGATATACCTGTCCCACAACGACATAGAGGACGACGATGATGATGCCGGCACCCAGCCCGGTGACGGCCCGTCCGAGAAGGAGAATCGGGAAGGTCGGTGCCAGCCCGCATCCGGCCGCACCGGCAGCGAAGAGCAGCTGCCCGGCATACAGGCCCGGCATTGGCCCCGAGCGGTCGGACCAGACGCCGGCCAGGACGATGCCGAGCAGCTGGGCGGTGAGCATGACCGAGAAGGCCAGCCCGTAGCTGCGCACCGCGTCGAGGTCCTCGGCCGCCTGCGGCATGGCCGTCGCGATGGCCATGAACTCGAAGGCGACGATGGTCACCAGAGCGATCAGGGCGATGGTGATGAGCCGGTATGCCGGGGCGAACGGGGCGCCGGCGGCCTCTCCAGCCGCGGGCGTGACGGTGGCCGGGTCCCCTGTGCTCACCGGCGCAACTCTACGGCCGTGGGGAGAGCGTCGGAATACAGTTCTCCTACTCCAATTACATGATTACAGTGAACGTTATGAGCGATGACGACGTGCCATCCCTGTTTGACTGGGCCGGTGGTGCGGCGGCCTTCCGGCGGCTTATCGACGCCTTCTACGACCGGGTCGAGGGAGACGAGCTGATCAGCCCGATGTTTCCCGGAGGCGTCAGCGAGGAGCATCGAGCACACGTCAGCGCCTGGTGGGTCGAGGTCTTCGGCGGGCCGGCGAGCTACTCCGCGGAGCACGGCGGCTACGAGCGCATGCTGGCCCACCACCGGGGCCTGGGGATCACCCATGAGCAACGCTTGCGGTTCGCGTCGCTGATGAGCCGGGCGGCCGACGACGCGGGCCTGCCCGAGGACCCGGAGTTCCGGGCTGCGCTGATGGGCTACGTCGAGTGGGGCAGCCGGCTGGCGTTGCAGAACTCGCACCCCGGCGCGGAGGTCGTGGAGCAGGCACCGGTCCCGCGCTGGGGGTGGGGAGTGGCGCCGCCCTACCGGCCCTGAGCTGAGCAGCTCGCGGCCGCGAGTCGGGGTCAGTGCCACTGACCGCGCCGCGTGAGCACGTCCTTCAACGTGTCGATCCGGTCGCTGACGATGCCGTCCACGCCGAGGTCGAGCAGCCCGGCCATCTCTTCCGCGTCGTCGATGGTCCAGACGTGGACCTGCTTGCCGAGCCCGTGCGCGGTGTCGAGCAGGCGTGGGGTGACGACCTGGATGCTCCGGCCCCGGATCGTGAACCGCGCCGGGATCTGGAGGACCTGTGCAGGGGAGTGCAGCATCCCGGTGAGCCAGCCCGGGGCGAACATCAGTGCGGCAGTGCCGACCTGCCCGGCGGCGGTAGCCACCTGCCGACCGGCCAGCCGACGGAAGGCGGCGAGCCGGCGGTTCGAGAAGGAGCCGATGCACACCCGGTCCTGCGCGCCGTGCTCGTGGATCGCCCGCCACAACGGGGTCAGCGCGCCGGCTGCCTTGATGTCGATGTTGATCCGTGTGTCGGGGAAGGCCTCGAGGAGCTCCGTGAGCTCCGGGATCGGCTCGAAGGCGTTGATGCGGGCAGCGCGGACGACCGACCACGGCAGCGCGGCGATGAGACCCTCGCCGTCGGTCACCCGGTCGAGCCGGGTGTCGTGGAAGGCGATGAGATGGCCGTCGCTCGTCGAGCGAACGTCGGTCTCGAGGTAGCGGAAGCCCAGCGCGACGGCATTGCGGAACGCGGCCATGGTGTTCTCGATGCCGACGTTGGGGGCGTACGCCGCACCACCTCGGTGGGCCAGCGCCAGCGGGGGCGCGTCGAAGTAGGGATGCTCTGCCGCGGGAATCACCAGGCTCGCCCTCCCGTCCCGCGGGCGGTGGTCCTGCAGCGATTTGCGATGATGGGGCCATGGACCGGCCCGACCGACCGCTGACCGTCTCCCGGTGCCGTTCGGAGTGCTCCTGGTCGGGAACGGGCGACTGGCTTGCCGGGGAGCCCCTCTTTGCCTGCTCGGGGTGCGGCAGCGAGTGGGTCAGGTCGCAGGAGTGGACGCCGGTCGACTGGCAGGGTGACATCCCGGACGCCGTGCTCGCCGAACGGCACGGCGCTCACGACTCCTGACGGGGCGGGCCGAGCGTCAGTCGACGGATCACCTCCTCGCGGCCGCCGTCGTCGTTCGGCAGCCCCCATGCGCCTTCCACCCACCATGTCGCGCCGGCCTGGGCCCACACCTCGATGTCGTCCTCGGTGGCGTCCTCGCCGTAGAACTGCCCCTCGAAGCACACGTCGATACTCGACGGGTCGAGCCCCGCGGCTTCCCTGAGGTGGTGAACCTCGGCGGTCAGGCCAGCCAGCTCCTCGGGGCTGCGCGGCTTGCCGCGGAACTCGCCGTCGATGACCTGCGGCAGCCACCCCTCCCACCGCGCCGCCCGCTCGAGTGATGGCTGGAGGTCGGCGCCGGCTTTGCTGGCGCCGACCAGCCATACCGGTGGGTGGGGTCGCTGGACCGGCGGCTTCGGGACGAAGAAGTCGGTGTTCGTCACGGCGTAGTGGGCGCCGCGGTAGCTGAACGGCTGACCCTGCATGAGGCCGGCGTAGATGTCGAGCGTCTCGTTCAGACGCTGGACTCTCACCCGTCGTCCCTCGTCGGGCTCGAAGGCCGTCCAGCCGCTGTGCAGCGCCCCGAGGCCCGCGCCGAGGATGACCCGGCCACCGGACAGACGGTCGAGGGTGCCGACCAGGGAGGTGAGGTCCCAGGGCTTGTAGCGCGGGACCGGGGTGAGCATCGTCCCCAGTCGGATCGACTCGGTGAGCATCGCTGCGGCGGTGAGTGACACCCAGGCGTGGTTGCCCCACACCGCCTCCCAGGCGAAGAGGGCGTCCCATCCGGCGCCTTCCGCGGCGACGGCTGCATCCGCGATCTCGGTGGCGTCCCCGAAGGGCATGACGAATCCGAACTTCATGCCCCGAGGCTAGCCACTCAGCCGCGCGGTCCAGCCGGCGTCACTGCGTCCCGAGCTCCGGAGATCACCCCCTCGCGGATCGACTGCGGCGCGGTGTCGTAGACCGAGAGCGCCATGTCGCGTCGCCAGTCGTTGAAGGAGCGCAGCTGAGCCGTCTCCATGGTGCTCTCCGGACGCGGGCGTCCGTCCGGTCCCCAGAAGGGCGCCACGGCGCGGGTCGTGCTCGCTGCCCAGGCCTGGGGTGAGTGGTCCGCCGTCCAGGGTGTCGCGTGGCTGACGAGCGTCCGCCCAGCGAGCACGGCCTCGGCGCCGGCTCGTGCGAGGGCAGCGCTCGTCTCGGCACGTTGGGTGGCCTCGCCGTCGGTGGGCAGCAGCTCACCGATGGCGCTGCCGGCAGCGAGCCGGACGTATGGCATGAGGAGGCCACCGACCTGGCCCGCGCCAGGCGGGGCGGGGACCTTGCCGACGATGGTCTGGGTGAGGGAGAGCATGGCCGCGTTGTCCGCGTCCTGGGTCGCCTGCGTGCCGGCGAGGGCCTCTCCGCCACTGGCGAGGACGAAGCCGACGGTCCGGCCGAGTCGTCCAGCCGCTGCGTCCAGGGCGTGGGTGTCGCCGGAGTGGTCGCGGTCGATGGCGTGCACGAGGTCGGACTCCTGGGAGCGGACGAGCGCCTGGGTGACGTGGGCCAGGGCGGGCGCGCGTGTCGGGTCGCCGGGCCGTCCGGAGAGGTCGACCCGGTCGAGGGCGAGCTCGCCGACCAGGCTTGCCGTGACCCGGCTGTCACGCAGCACGACGTCGAAGGTCCCGGGGGTCCGACCGTTCTTGACGAAGTGGTCGCTGGAGCCGAGCCGGGCCGCGTCGGTGCCTCGAACCGAGACACCCTCGAGGACGTCGGTGACGGCGCCGGGGTGAGCCCCGATCAGCGTTGCGAGGTCGTAGAGGGCTGGTGAGGCGGCCCGCCGGAATCCGGCCAGGTCGTCGGTTTCGGCGGCGGTCGAGCCGACGGCATCGAGATAGCGGGCGGCCAGGTGCATCGAGGCGGCGTCACGCTGGTCGGACCCCGCCTCCACCACGAGCCGTCCCAGCGTGTCCATCGATTTGGCAGCCCGGCCATCGACAACCAGCCGGAATCGGTCTCTGACCAGGTGGTCGACGACGAGGACCTCGTGCTCACCGGGCAACGGGTGGAGCAGGAAGGCGCGGGTCGCTGCGACGTCGCCCCGAAGGGTGTGCTGGAGGGCGCCCAGCGCGTCCTCGAGCTGAGGGCCGACCGTGGCGTGAGGTCCGTCCACCCGGTCGACGGGTGCCGACGTCGCCGGGCGGGTGCCGACGTCGCCCCGCAGTATTGCCCTCTCGGCCTGGACCAGGGCCACACCGACCGTCTCTACGTAACGGACGCCTGGACTGTGGCCGGGGCCGCTGCGCGCAGCGCCGGCCAGCAGCTGGCCCTGGGCCCAGCCACTGCCCACCGTGCCGCCGGGACGTGACGGCACCCGCCCGACCGATGCGGCGAGTGTGCCGAGCCAGGCACCGCGCCACCGGCTGAGCAGCCGGTCCGTCACGGGGTCGAGACCACGGGCCCGCTCGGCGTTCGCCGCCGTGGTGAGCGCGACACCGAGAGCGGCGAGCACCTCGTGGCTGCGCGGGCCCGGGCTGGACCACTGGACGTCGTTCGGCGCCGACCCGGGAGGGGCCAGGGCGGCCACGACGTCGGTCAGCTGGTCAGGGGTCCACCGCGCCATCAGCGCCTGGGCGAAGACCGGGTCGGTGACGCGGTCACGCAGCCGCCTGGCGACCTGGTCCACGTGGTCGGCGGCGCCGACACCGCCCGCGGCGACGCGGTCGAGGAGGCTGGCCACGTCCGAAGCATCGGACTCCGCCCGGACCCAGGCGAGCCGGCCGACCACCAGGCCCAGCCCGTCGAGGACCACGCCGCGGACTGCCGCATCCGTCTCGGGTGCCGACCGCGACGCGGAAGCCGACACGGGGGACGCGGCCAGGGCAGGAGGCAGCACCTCCTCGGTCAGCGACCGCAGGGCGGCGGCGGCCTGGTCGCCGGCCTCGTTGAGCAGCCGCAGGCACGAGCCATACTCTGCCCGCAGCTGGGAGTACGTCGTGGCTCGTGCTGCAGCCGCCTGGTGGGCGAACGTCCGGGCGTCCGGCGATCCCGGTTCGGCGGTGAAGGGCAGGTCGCAGATGGCGGCCCGGTAGGCCTGCTGGGCCTCGTCCCACGCGCGCTGCAGGTGCAGGACCGTCCGCCGGGCCACGTCGAGGGCTTCCGCATAGCGCGCCAGTCCCGCGGCGGCGCGGGGGAGCCGACCGATGAGGCCGTTGATCCGGCGGGCGAGCAGTGCGCAGTCGTGTTGCGCCGCCTCGAACGCCACCCCTGCCCACGTGCGGCCGAGGAAAAAGGTCTGTCCGCCCTGGGTGGCGATGACGCCTTGGCCGGCGCGGGAGGCGACGCTCGCGTAGAGGGCGGCGGCGCGCCACAGGGACCCGGGCTCCCCGATCGGCATGGGGAGCTCGAGAGATCCCAGCGTCACGCGGCGACCGTCCGGCGCAGCATCGCCGCATTGTGGATCTCCACGTCACGGTAGTCCTCGGCCGCGCCGGCGAACCCCTCGCCGAGGATCTGCGCCGCCTCGGCCAATGCGGCGAGAACGGCCCCCTCGACGTGATCGAGGACCGTCACGGCTGCCGCCAGGCTGGCGTGGCTCGTCCCCACTCCTGCCGCCGCGCTCGATCCGGCGGCGCGCAGGCTGGGCACGAGTCCACGCAGGGCCTCGGCGTCGCGACCGGTGTGCCCCGCGGCGGCGCCGAGGTCGTCCGGTGAGGCGGTGATCTCTGCCATGGAGCGAGCCTAGGGCGCTGAGCACCGGGTGCCCGGCCGCTGTCCACAGCCATCCGCGACCGCCCCGGTCAGGCCGCCGAGTCGGGTGCCCGGGGCGTTGAGGGCGTCAGATCCGCGCCCAGACCGTCACGTCGGTGGGGACCGAACCGTCGCCGTCCAACGCACCGGAGGTCGCGAGGACGACTGCCCCGGCGGGCAGGGTCGCGGGGATGGACCCGAGGTTGGCGACGACAGCGATCGAGCCCCCTTCGGGGTGCTCGTTGGCGAAGGCCACGACGTCCTGCTGCACGGCATACTCCTCCAGCCAGCGCAGCGAGCCGTCGCCCAGTCGGTGCTCGCGGCGAAGTGCGAGGAGGGAGCGGTAGAGCTCGAGCGTGCTGCCCTGCTTGCCGACCTGCTGGTCCACCGCGCAGTCGGCATAGCTCGCCGGCTGCGGGAGCCACGTCGCGGGGGACGGTCCGAAGCCGAGCGACGGCCCCTGCTTCGTCCACGGCATCGGCACCCGGCACCCGTCGCGTCCGAGCTCGGCACCCTTGCTGCGCAGGAACGTCGGGTCCTGCCGCACGTCGTTCGGCATGTCGGTCGAGTCGGGCAGGCCGAGCTCCTCACCCTGGTAGAGGTACGCGGCCCCGGGAAGCGCGAGCATCAGGGTCGTCGCGGCCCGGGCCCGGCGCAGGCCGAGCTCACGGTCCGGCTGGACGTCGTCCTTGCCGATGCCGTTCGGACGCCGCTTGTCCTGGCTCAGTCCGAGACGGGACGCGTGCCTCACGACGTCGTGGTTCGAGAGCACCCACGTGCTCGGCGCGCCGACCGAGCCGGCCGCCGCGAGCGAGTGGTCGATGACCGTGCTGAGCTGAGGCGCCTTCCACGGGCACTGGAGGAAGTCGAAGTTGAACGCCTGGTTCATCTCCGTCGGCCGCACGTAGCGGGCAGCGCGCTCGGCCGGCTCGACCCATGCCTCGGCACAGAGGATGCGGTCCGGCTTCCCGTAGGAGTCGAGGACCTTGCGCCACTGCTCGTAGATCTCGTGGACGCCGTCCTGGTCCCACATCGGCGGCCGCTTCTCGGCGGTCCGAGGCGAGCCGACCGAAGGGTCGTCCTCGGCGTCGAGGTCGCCGGGGTCCAGCTCGCCAAGGTTGAGGCCGCCGGGGTTGAGCTCGCCGGGGTTGAGGCCGCCGGGGTTGAGGCCGCCGGGGTTGAGGCCGCCGGGGTTGAGGGTCTCGCGGTCCAGATCCTCCGGGTGGCCGAGCAGCTCCTGCTCCTCACCCCAGTCCGGCAGGCCGGCCTCCTTGACCAGCCCGTGGGCGACGTCGACGCGGAACCCGTCGACGCCCCGGTCGAGCCAGAACCGCAGGACCGACTCGAACTCGGCGCGGACCTCGGGGCTCTGCCAGTTGAAGTCAGGCTGCTTGCGGTCGAACAGGTGGAGATACCACTGGCCCGGCGTCCCGCCCGGCTCGGTGACCCTCGTCCACGCCCAGCCGCCGAAGATGGACTTCCAGTTGTTCGGTGGCAGCTCGCCATCCACGCCGGTGCCGTCGCGGAAGATGTAGCGCTCCCGCTCCGGGGACCCGGGCTGCGCGGCGAGCGCCGCCGTGAACCAGGGGTGTTCGTCGGAGGAGTGGTTGGGCACGAGGTCGACGATGACCTTGAGCCCGAGCTCGTGGGCGCGGGCGAGCATGGCGTCGGCGTCCGCGCGGGTGCCGAAGAGCGGGTCGATGTCGCGGTAGTCGGCGACGTCGTAGCCGCCGTCCGCCTGGGGCGAGGTGTAGAAGGGCGACAGCCACACCGCGTCCACCCCGAGGTCCCGGAGGTAGCCGAGCCGTGCCGTGACACCGGGCAGGTCGCCGATCCCGTCACCGTCGCTGTCCGCCCACGAGCGCGGGTAGATCTGGTAGATCACCGCATGGCGCCACCAGGCGCTGAGGTCGATACGCGCGGACGGTGGGGCGGCGAAGGCGGCGGAGGTCGGGGTCGAAGTCACCCCACCAGCGTGGTGCATCCCGGAAGGCCCGGCCAAACTCTCGCGAGTCCTGTCTCACTGCCGGTGCGGCCCTCCCGCGCCCGCCTCGCTCCTGCCGCGCGACGGGATGGGAGAATGGTCGGGTGACCTTCTATGACGAGGTGGGTGGGCACCCGACGTTTGCCAGGCTCGTGCACGAGTTCTACGTCGGGGTGAGCGGTGACTCCCAGCTGCGGGCGCTGTATCCGGAGGAGGACCTCGGACCGGCCGAGCAGCGGCTGCTCGGCTTCCTCGAGCAGTACTGGGGCGGCCCGACGACCTACTCCCAGGAACGCGGGCACCCACGGCTGCGGATGCGGCACCACCCGTATGCCGTGACGCCGGCCCAGCGGGACCGCTGGCTGATCCACATGCTCGCCGCGGTGGACACGCTCCACCTCGACGAGACGCACGACCTGCTGCTCCGGGACTATCTCACCCGGGCGGCATACTCGATGGTCAACCAGCTCGAGGACGAGACGGCGAGCTGACGTCCGCTCAGGGGGTCGTAGCCACCACGCCGCCGCTGTAGGGCGGCATCGGCGGCGGGCCCGGCACGACGATCCCATTCGCGTCGAAGACGGCCTTCACCCGCTCGCGGATCTCCCGCTGCACCGCGGAGCTCTCGTTGGCCACACACTTGGCGCTGACCCGCAGGGTGACGGACCCGCCGCTCATTGCCTCGATGCCGACGACGGACGGGTCCTCGAGGAGCAGCGACGTCCACGGCTCGGTGGCCCCGAGGTCGGCGACGACCTCGGTGATGATCCGGGTGACCCGCGTGAGGTCCTCCTCGTAGCCGACCTGGATGTCGACGACTGCCGTCGACCAGCCCTGCGACTTGTTGCCGATCCGCAGGATCTCGCCGTTGCGGACGTACCAGACGACGCCGTTGCCGTCCCGGATCCTGGTGATCCGCAGGGTGACGTCCTCGACCGTCCCGGTCACCGCGCCGGTGTCCACGACGTCGCCGACGCCGTACTGGTCCTCGACGATCATGAACACGCCAGAGAGGAAGTCCTTGACCAGGCTCTGCGCACCGAAGCCGAGGGCCACCCCGCCGACCCCTGCCGACGCCAGCAGCGGGCCGAGCGGGAGGCCGACGATGGACATCACGGTCAGCGCGGCGATGCCGAAGACGACGAAGGTGACGATGCTGCGCAGGATGGCGCCCATCGTCGTCGTCCGCTGGAGGTGGCGTTCGTGGGCCAGCCCGGTGAGGTCCGCAAGGACCTTCCCCGTGCGCCCGCGCAGCTGTGCGAACCGGGCGTCGTTGCGGCTGGCCGCAGTGGCCACCATCCGGTGGATCAGCCGGTTGGCCATCCAGCGCAGGATCATCGCGCCGACCATGGTGAGGACGATGAGGACGGTCGACTCGCCGGCCCGGTCCCAGGCCGTCTGCAGCCAGCTCCACGCCGTGGCCACCGCGGACGCCCCGGGCAGTAGCTGCCCGGGGCGTCCAGCGGTGACGAGCTCAGTCACGCTTGGCGTCGCACTCCTGCGCACGCACCGCCGTGCGTGCCGCGTCGAGCTTCTCGACGACGAGCCGGCGCAAGGCCGGGGGAGCGTCCTCGTGGGCGCCGAGCCACGCCTCCGTCGTCGCGACAAGGGCCGGGCTCGCCAGACCGAGCGGGTAGAAGGCCAGCGGGTACTCCTTGCCGATGATCCGCTCCCGGATTGCTGCCGACCGGGTGTTCCACACCGTCAGGAGCGAGTCGTGGTACTTGGCGACGTAGTCACTCAGGACCGACTGGTCGGTAGCGCGGTTGAACCCGGTGGCCACCGCCTCGATGGCCGAGTTGGACAGGCTGTCCTCCTCGACGGCGAGCCGCCACGCCTCCGCCTTGGCCTCCGGCGTGGGCCGGGCAGCCCGGGCGAGGTAGCCCTTCTCGTGCCCGGTGCTCGTGTTGTCGCGCTCCAGCTCGGCCCCGATCTCGGCGTCGTCGGCTGCGCCGGCTGCGGCGAGCGCCGTCAGCAGCGTCCAGCGCAGGTCCTGGTCGACCTCGAGCCCCTCGTAGGGCTGCGACCCGTCGAAGGCGCCGCGGAGCCGGGCGACGTCCTCCGCGCCGTGTCCGATGCCGCTGAAGGCACCGACGAGCTGGAACTGCCGGTCGCTGCCGGCCTCGGCCTGCTCGGCGAGCGTGCGCAGCGCGTCGGCCACCTTGCGCTGCGTTTCGGCCCGGCGCTCGGGCGCGCAGTAGAGCGTTGCCGACGTCAGGAGCAGCGACGGGATCTGCTTCGTCGTCTGGAGGATCGTCCTCAGCACCGTCGAGTGGTGCTCGACCGCCACACAGGCCAGGAGCACGTCGACGAAGTCTCGCGCGGCGAACTCACCCTCGCGGACCATCTCCCAGAGGGCGCCGAGGACGAGGGACCGGGGGAGGCTCTCGGTGAAGGACGCGGCGTGGGTCAGCGCGGTGGCGTGTGAACGCTGGTCGAGGCGCAGCTTGGCGTAGCTGAGGTCGTCGTCGTTGGGCAGGATCAAGTCTGGCTGCGGCAGTCCGACGAGTTCCGGCAGCTCCGTGCGCGCGCCGACGACGTCGACCTCGTGACGGCCGATGCGGGCCAGCGCCCCGTTGCTCAGGTCGTAGCGACCGACGGCGATCCGGTGCGGCCGCAGGGTCGGATAGTCGTCGGAGGCCGACTGCACGATCGCCGCCGACGTGATCACGCCGGCGTCGTCGGTGGCCAGCTCCACCTCGAGGGTGTTCACGCCGGCGGTCTTGAGCCACGCTTCGGACCACGTGCCGAGGTCGCGGCCCGAGCTGGCCGCGAACTCGTCCAGCAGGTCGGCGAACCGCGTGTTGCCCCAGGCGTACTTGCGGAAGTACGAGCGCAGTCCGTCGCGGAAGGCGTCCCGACCGACATACGCGACGAGCTGCTTGAGGATCGAGCCGCCCTTGGCGTAGGTGATGCCGTCGAAGTTGACCAGGACGTCATCGAGGTCCCTGATGTCGGCGTAGACCGGGTGTGTCGACGGGAGCTGGTCCTGCTGGTAGGCCCACGTCTTCTCGTGGCTCTGGAACGTCGTCCACGCGTCCACCCAGTGGGTCGCCTCCGCCTGGGCGGTGGAGGAGGCCCACTCGGCGAACGACTCGTTGAGCCACAGGTCGTCCCACCACGTCATGGTCACGAGGTCGCCGAACCACATGTGCGCCAGCTCGTGGAGGATCGTCAGAGCGCGCCGCTCGACGATCGAGTCGTTGACCTTGCTCCGGAACACGTAGAGCTCGGCGATCGTCACGCAGCCTGCGTTCTCCATGGCGCCGGCGTTGTACTCCGGCGTGAAGATCTGGTCGTACTTCGCGAACGGGAAGGCCGAGTCGAACTCCTTCTCGAAGAAGTCGAACCCCCGCTTTGTGACGTCGAAGATGTTGTCGGCGTCGACATACTGCATCAACGACTTGCGGGCATAGATCCCCAGCTGGACGGTGCCGCCGCGGGTCGCGATCTCGTCACGAACGACCTCGTAGGGACCGGCCACGAGGGCGGTGATGTAGGAGGAGATCCGGGGCGTGGCCTCGAAGGCCCACGTCGCTGCCGGTATGCCGTCCCGCTCGCCGGCGTCGGTGGGCTGCGGGCTGGGCGAGTTGGACACCAGGTTCCAGTGCGCCGGGGCGGTGACCGTGAAGGTGAAGGTGGCCTTGAGGTCGGGCTGCTCGAACACGGCATACACCCGCCTGGAGTCCGGGACCTCGAACTGGCTGTAGAGGTAGACCTCGCCGTCGACGGGGTCGACGAAGCGGTGCAGGCCCTCGCCGGTGTTCGTGTAGAGACCGGTCGCCTCGACGACGAGCTCGTTCTCGGCAGCGAGTCCGGGCAACGAGATTCGCGAGTCGGCCCAGTGGGACGCCGGGTCGAGCCGCGCGCCGTTGAGGGTGATCGACTGCACGGACTCGGCGACGAGGTCGACGAAGGTCTCCGCGCCGGGCGTCCTCGAGGCGAAGCGGACCGTCGTCGTGGTGGCGAACGTCCTCGGTCCCGTGGTGAGGTCGAGGACGACGTCGTAGCTGGAGACCGAGATCAGGTCGGCACGGGCTGCCGCTTCGTCGCGGGTGAGGTTCTGGCCGGGCACTAGTGCGCTCCTGCATTCGGGTGGGTGTCGGGAGGTGACGCCCGCCATGATCGCATGACCGCCTTCACGGCAGACCACAGACCGCGGCCGCCGCGACATCCACTGCACGCGACGGTGGCAGCCGGCAGTGAGAGGATGCGGGGCATGAGTCCTGCGAAGAAGAAGGCGACCCCTCAGCCGTCCGCGACGTCCGCGACCTCCGCGACGTCCCCCTCGGCCCGCACGAAGGCCGAGATGTGGTTCGACCCGGCGTGCCCGTGGGCGTGGATGACGTCTCGCTGGCTGATGGAGGTCGAGACGATCCGCGACATCGACGTGACGTGGTCGGTGATGAGCCTCTCCGTGCTCAACGAGAATGCGGACATCTCGAGGAGCTACCGCAACCTCATGGACAAGGCGTGGGGTCCGGTGCGGGTGGTCATCGCCGCGGCCGAGGCGCACGGCGACACGGTGGTCAAACCGCTCTACGACGCTATGGGGACCCGCATCCACCTGCGGAAGGTCCGCGACTACGACAAGGTCATCGAGCAGTCCCTCGAGGAGGTCGGCCTTCCCGCCACCCTCGCGAAGGCGGCCCACCAGAAGAAGTACGACGCGGCGCTGCGGCGCAGCCACAAGCGCGGCATCTCCCTCGTCGGCACCGACGTCGGCACGCCGGTGATCAGCGTCGAGGGCGTCGCCTTCTTCGGCCCGGTCGTCACGCCGGCGCCCAAGGGCGAGGCCGCGGGCCGGCTCTGGGACGGCACCCTGCTCGTCGCCGGGACCCCGGGGTTCTACGAGATCAAGCGGACCCGGAACCTCGGCCCGATCTTCGACTGACCCTCACGCCCACCGGAAGGACCGAGGGACATGCGCGTTCACATCGGCGGCGACCACGCGGCATACGAGCTGCATCGGGCACTGGTCGCTCACCTGCGCGAGGCCGGGCACGAGGTGACCGACCACGGTCCGCACGCCTACGACGCGGAGGACGACTACCCGGTGGCGGTGCTGCGGGCCGCCGTGGCCGTAGCGCACGACCCCGGTTCGCGCGGCGTCGTGCTCGGCGGCTCGGGCAACGGTGAGCAGATGGCGGCCAACAAGGTCACCGGCATCCGGGCAGCCCTCGCCTCCACCCCGGAGCTCGCGCGGCTGGCCCGGGAGCACAACGATGCCCAGGTGGTCTCGATCGGTGGCCGCTTCACCGCCATCGACGAGGCCAAGGAGATCGTCGACGTCTTCCTCGCGACCGAGTTCTCCGGAGCCGAGCGGCACGCCCGGCGGCTGGCCATGGTCTCCGACTACGAGACCAATGGGGTGCTGCCGGACGAGGTGTGACATTTTCGGAACGCTTCGCGGGCCGGTCTGTCCTAGGTTTGGTAAAGAACGGCGACCGCCGCGAGGCTCCCGCCTAGGCTTGACGGGTGGCCGCGAGCAGTGATCTCCTGGCGCGCAGACGGGTGACTGCGCGGCGTCTTCCGGGTGTGCTGCGGGGGACCCGGGTCCAGCGGTCCTGGTACCTGCCAACCGTGCGCGGCGCGGGACTGGTCGGCCTCGGTCTGGTCATGTTCGGCGTCATGGCCACCTGGCCCGGCTGGATGCCCATCGCGGCCTACGCGCCGCTCGTCCTGCTCGCCGGTCTCTACCTCCCCCCCGGCTGGCTGCTCGTGGTCAGCGCCACCTTTCTGGTCGAGGTCGCCATCAACAGCTCCATGCGCGGCTGGACCGTGACGGAGTCGGTTGCCCTCGCCTCCCTCGCGGCCGCCGTGTTTCTCATGCTGTCGGCATCCCGCTCCCGCGCGCGGCTCGGCGTCCAGGGCCACCACGGCGAGTCGATGTTCGTCGACCTGAGGGATCGCCTCCGGGCCTTCGGCGAGCTCCCCGAGCTGCCGCAGCGATGGCACGGCGAGGTGGCCATCGAGTCCGCCTACGGCCAGTCGTTCTCCGGCGACTTCGTGGTCGCCACCAGGTCCAGCTCAGGGCGGTGGCTCGAGGTCGTCCTCGTCGACGTCTCGGGCAAGGGGGTCCAGGCCGGCACCCGGGCGCTGCTGCTCTCGGGCGCCCTCGGTGGGCTGCTCGGCGAGACGGAGCCCGAACGGTTTCTCGGCGCGGCCAACTCCTACCTGGTGCGCCAGCAGTGGGACGAGGGTTTCGCCACGGCGGTGCACGTCTCGATCGACCTCTTGACCGGCGAGTACAGCATCGGCAACGCGGGCCACCCTTCGGCGGTCCAGTTCGTCAACGGCTCCGGCAGGTGGCAGGTCCTGGGCGAGACGGCCGGCCCGCTCCTGGGCGTCATCGAGGACGCGACGTTCCTGCGGGCGTCCGGTCAGCTCGGTCGCGGCGATGCGCTGGTCCTCTACACCGACGGGGTCATCGAGACCCGCCACCGCGACCTCACCGTGGGGGTCGACCGGATGCTCGGTGCGGCCGAGCGCCTCGTGCCGCGGGGGTTCGCCGGTGGCGCCCAGCGGCTGTGCGCCTCGGCCAAGGCCGGCGAGACCGACGACCGCGCCGTGGTCATGATCTGGCGAGACTGAGCGTTCGCCTCGCGAGACGTCCCGTTCCTTCGTCGGAATGGCGTCATGCATGGCCTCGTCCGACGCCAGGGCTGCGACCGGCCAGCGGGCGTCGGCGCCGCTGACTAGCATCCTTTCGTGACGCAGCAGCCCCCGGTGCGGACCTACAACGCCCGCCACGGGTCGGTGTCACCGCTCAACCAAAACCGGCTGGAGTCGCTCGGTCCCGGTCGGGCGGTGCCGCCGGGACCGCTCGACCTCGAGCAGACCTTCGGACGGCGGGCTCCGTTTGTCCTCGAGGTCGGCTGCGGTCACGGCGCCGCCGCCATTGCGTATGCCGTGACTCACCCGGAGCACGACGTCCTCGCGCTCGATGTGCACACTCCGGGCATCGCCCGGATGCTCGCGGCGGCCGAGCTTGCCGGGGTGCCGAACCTGCGGATCGAGCGCGCCGACGCCATGGTCTTCCTCGAGGAGCGAGTGGGGCCCTCGCGGCTGGACGCCGTCCACCTCTTCTTCCCCGACCCGTGGCCCAAGGCGCGCCACGCCAAGCGCCGGTTCGTCAGCCAGCACGCGTTGGACCTGCTCGAGACCCGCCTGGCGCCCTCGGGGCACCTGCTCATCGCCAGCGACCAACCGGACTATGCGGCATACGCGCGAAAGCAGGTCGAGGACCACGGCGCCTTCGTCGCCTCCCTGGCTGAGCGCCCGGACTGGCGCCCGGTCGACGGCTTCGAGGCGAAGGCGCTGGCCGCCGGTCGCCCGGTCACCGAGCTGCGCGTGCACCGGCGCTGAGGCGCCGACGAGTGAGAACGAGACGGAGCGGGCGACGAGAATCGAACTCGCGTCATCAGTTTGGAAAACTGAGGCTCTACCATTGAGCTACGCCCGCGGGTGACCTGGATGTTAGCGGGTCCTTCGGGGCGCTAGCCTAATGGCCGCACTCGTCGGAGCCATGGAGGCGGCGCCTCGGTCGTATGCCGGTGTGGGCGAGTGACGGGGTATGGCGCAGCTTGGTAGCGCGTCCGCTTTGGGAGCGGAAGGCCGCAGGTTCGAATCCTGTTACCCCGACCGTGGCACAGAAGGCTCTAAACTGCGAAGACGCGGGGGTCAGTGCCTTCTTGCTGGCACGAATTGCCATGAGAATGCCATGGCCCTCACCACGAGAAGGAGCCACCATGACTACCAGCACGATCACTACCGAGCCGATGTGGGTGGACTCGTTGACGCCCACGCCGATCACCTGCAGCCCTGGTGCGTCGACGGGGACGGCCACCCCGGCGCGGCGTTCGTCGACGACCAGTGGTGCCCCGGCCGCGAGCGCCGCGTACCACTGAGCCTCGAGGGGTCGGCCTGCTCAACTACGGGACACGAGAGCCCGAGTACGTGACGGTTCACCCGGTCAAGGACGTCGGGGGCGAGCCGACCGTCTACCTGGGCAAGGACGAGAGTGCCGGCGTGAGGCTCCTGCCGGATGAGGCCGAGAGCCTTGCCCGCCAGCTGCTGATCGTGGCCGCGCAGATCCGGGACGCGGCTCGGGCGGGGGCGACCCGATGACCACCACCACGCTGCCGACCCGAGCCGACGAGCTCCGGGTCAGGATCGCCACCCTCGTCGAGCAGGCGATCTCGGAACGGTCGAGCGTGTGGGCCGTCGCCCGCGACGCCCGCATCCCCCGGTCGACGCTGACCCGGCGGCTCAAGGGCGAGACGCCCAGCTTCTACTTCTACGAGCTCGAGGAGATCTGCCGCGTCCTCGAGGTCAACATGCCCGGCATCATCGCGGCGGCCGGGGCATGAGATTCCCTAGGTCACCCTCAGGCGGCGTTCAAAGCCATGGCGCCTCCGTGGAGTTGGGGGTTGTAGTTGGTGTCGTCTTGCCAGCAGCGCCAGAATGACGCGGGTCCAGGCGCGGGCGAGGATGCGCACGGCGTGGGTCTGGCGTTTGCCGCGGTTGATGGCGTCGGTGTAGACCTTGGCGGCCCAGGGGCTGGCGTGGCGGGAGTCGTCGGCGAAGTCGATCAGGGCGTTGCGGAGTTTCTTGTCGGCGGCCCAGCGGAAGCCGACGCTGGTCATCGTGCCGCTGGCGCGGGTCACGGATGCGACGCCGGCCAGGGCGGCTAGGGATTCTTCGTCGGGGTAGCGGGCGCGGTCGTCGCCGATCTCGGCGAGCAGGGTCGCGGCGCGGACCCCGTGGCCGGCTTTGGGCAGGCTGGTGAAGATGTGCGCGTCGGCGTGGGCCTCGAGGCGTTCGATGATCTCGGCCTGCAGTTCGCGTTCCTCGCGGTGTACTCGTTCGATGGCGCGCAACAGGGCCAGCACGGCCACCGCTCGGCCTTCGGCCTGCTCGGGGCTGATCCCCGCCGGCGGGGCGTCGTGGACGCGGGCGAAGAGCTCCTCGACGGGTTTGCGTCCGCTGTAGGAGATGCGGCGCAGGAACGCCGCCAAGCGGACTTTGGTGAGCCGGGACGCGGCCACGGTGATGGGATAGCGGCGCAGGAACGCGATCGCCAGGTCGGAGTCCAGTCGGGCGAACAAGCCGATGGCGCCGGGGAAGACGCGCTCGAGCTCCGCCTGCAGTTGGTTGACCAAACCGACCCTGGCCTCGACCAGCTGTTTGCGGGTTCGGGTCAGGGACCGCAGCACCGCGGTGGCGTCGCTGTCCTGGGTCAGGGCGCGCAGCCGGTGTCCGTCGGTGCGCAGCACGTCGGCGAGCAGGTAGGCGTCGGCGGCGTCGGACTTGGCCCCGGAGCCGCCTGTAGCGGCTGTGCAGCCCCTTGACCTGGCGTGGGGTGATGACCACCACCCGCAGCACGGCGTCGAGCAGCGCCTCGACCAAGGGGCCGTCAGCCGGGTCAGTCGATTGACCAGCCCCGCGAACGTCTTGCCGGTGTTCGCGATCTTGAACCGGGCCCGGATGCCGCCGGTCTCGTCGACCACGCACACCAGGTGCGTCTTGCTCGCCCAATCGATCCCGGCGAACAACGTCTTGCTCTTCATCAGTGTCGTCCTTCCTGTCAGGATGGGAGCACCGTCGGGCTGGGGAAGCCGGCCCGGATGCTCATTGCGTGGCGGTCCAATCCGCGTATCCCTAGCGCCGGTGATGGCTTCCCGGTCCGGGGGGCCTCGCAGATCTCATGCAGGTCCTCA
>JAABUP010005384.1_pt1 | contig 19523 bp, 25 predicted proteins | sample 5559201 | NCBI WGS metagenome assembly JAABUP01 (sample SAMN10711887, study PRJNA513373) | rock metagenome | isolation source: Antarctica rocks | place: Antarctica
GCCCCTTGACTTTGACTTCGACTGCAGACTGCTGACTGCGTCAGCCTTTCCAAGTATTTTGTCTGGTGGTTCAAAAATTCATGGGGATTCTGAGCTTTCAACTTGAACCATGCACATGCAATCATGCTGTCAGTATGGTGAGTCATGCTGCATGCATGATCTGGCATAGCATTCTGTGTAATCATACTGGGAAATGCAAACATGCTTTACATATGCCTAGAGCTGTAGTGAATTGTTGCCACATACCCATGGAGATTCAGGCATTCTCCAGCACATTAACAGTCAGCCATTTCTTCTATGTCATCGTTTGCTGTTATATTGTGACTGACTATGGTGCAGCTCAGTGATCCCCTGTCTGATTAGTGTTGCCGGCGGATGGAGCGTTTTGCTCCACAGACCCGCTCTGCAATGCACGAATACAGCTTAGTCTTGCAGTGCTTGTCCCTAAAATCTGCAGCGGACCCAACGTGTGTGGCTTGTTGATGCCTGGACCAGACCCTTGGGCCGCGACAGGAGTTGAATCATTGTCTTGGTTGCCCACAGCGCTTGCAGCTGCGTGAGCAGCGTCAAGGTTGGTCTGCACAGCACTCAGGTCATCACAGCATGTAGGTCGAAAGTGAACCTCGTGTCGATCGATCAACACAGTCGTACAGTTTGAGCTAGAGGCTGTCAACGTCTTACCTTTTGTTGTTTGTCTGCTTTCCTGCTGGCTTGGGTCTTTTGCACCGGTGGCGACGTCAAGTTTCGTGCTCATGCTGAAAAGTCGTTGCAGGCCCTGAGCTACAACTGCTAAGTATGCGATAGCGTCCTCGGATCAATTCAGGCAATCTGAAAGGCAAAGCGAGAACCAACTAACATGATCGGGAAGATGACTGTGTTTTCAGGCAGCGTCGATGGTTCGTACAAATGCATGCACTGCGTTGACCTTGTACCGTTTGAAAAGCAGAAACACAGCAATGACCTGCACCTGCATTAAGCGCTTGCAGCCGCTGTAGATAGAGCCATCAGTACAAAAAGCATAATCTTTCCAGTGATAACACCCGCGCACTTGTGCCGCCGTCTATGTAAGACCTGCGCAGGATTGCAGCGTAGGCAGACTCGACTTCCTGCCCACACGTGCTCAACATGACCGCAACACTAGTCTGCTTTGCAGCAACTTGTTGATCTATAACTTGTTACAGACGCCGGAGATTGTTCGAAACGAAAATCAGAATGCAAAAACTTCTTGCTGAAGTCAGCATCCTTGCATAGAAAACTATTTCAGTGGCAAATTACTTCCACGTACTTCGGCTTACAAACTCTGGTCACCCTCAGAAGTTCATCTGGTATACTTCTCATGCAGCATCTGCGCCAAACGGCCATCTTGGGTGTACCTCAGGATGGTATGACAGAACCTGCCAGGTCCTGTCAGGCAACCAGATTCAATGCTAAGCCCACTCATTGGCAGGGAGGTGGCATCTGTTGGTAATGCAATGGGGCAGAAGACATAGCAGCAGTCTGGCATTGTGTACAGTGCATACAGGAAGCTGTCTGTCACTGAATTGTTTGGCGGATCCCACTGACAGCTATGTGCTGGCTCGTGGTGTATCTGCCCATCTGCATATACAATCAGCTTTGATTTACATCGTTTGCATTAATGTTGCACGAAATGTGGGGCATGTTTAGTGATGGTTGGCCATTGTTGCATGCACCCTGCCATGCCAGTACCAGCTCGCTATTTTGTATGCCGTCTAAAGTAAGCAGTGAATGCATGTCATGGGCATATGTAGCTTCATGCAAAAGACATGTGTGCACATGCATTTGCTATGCCAAACTTAGACGTACGCTCATATACAACAAAAGCAATCACAGCCTCTAAAAGTACATGCTGCCAACAATGCTGCCAAGCTTGGGTTAGATTCGTCCCCTGCAAATAGGGCAATCTTAAATACAACATCACATCAGCAGCAAAGGTTGAATGCAAGGTTGGAATTCGCAGATGCCCTTCCCCCTGTGAAAGCAAACCAGCACGCTGTGGCAACTAGGTACCTGGCTGGAAATGGAGAGTGGTGATTGAGCCTTGCCAATCCCCTGTGAGCCAGCTCTGTGGTGGGCTTGCTAAACTATGCCTAGCAGGCAGCAGAGGGGGGTTCAGGGTGAGATCTCTGGGATCATCCACGTTCAGGGGCCCTATAGGGTACTCCCTAGCATGAAGCAGCGCCTGGACTGAGGCACACAAAGATGACACAGGGTTTGCTGCATACATGCATTTTGCCAGAACCTAATTTGGACATACAGTTGTGAACTCCAGGACAGTAGGTGCATCTAACACTAAAATGACCCCTTCCATTAAGTCTGTAGCAGACAAATGAGGGATGGCATAAGACAAACATGTACAACAGTTGTGTTTGTTGGCTGAACTGCATGCAATCATCGCCAGAAAGAATCAGCCTCTGCTGTCCCTTGTATACTTGAGCAACGACAAAAAGGTATGCATGCAAGACAAGCCTGCAGCATATTGCCAGTACTGTACTGACCAGGAGCTGGCCGCTGTGCATATCATACATTGGGCCCAGAATCCAACTCTGTCTGTCAACATCCATCATGGACATTTCACACTTCACATGGCTTCTGCACCCCCCTCCTCACCAGGCAACAAGTGCTTGTATGGCAAGGAAAATCTGCACGCAATGTACACACCGTTGTCCATGACAAAAGCATCAAAGACAACAAGCATCTCGTTGCAGCTGTCTGAATGGCCTGTTGACCTGCCTCAGACATACTCGAGCAACAGCGCTGTACTGCTGCTGTCTCAGGCACACTATTCAAAACTGGCTGGATGTGGAAGAGTTGTCAGCACTTGGCCATCACCTTGCTATGGCTGCAACACAAAGTGAGGTAGACCTGCACTCGGTGCGCATACTTGAATGGTGCAGTGTGTGTAGATACACTCATGCCTGAAATGTGTCACAACCAAAAGGGGGATTTTACCAGCAGGTGGCAAGGTCTGCTGAAGAGCTGCCAATGGTACGTGCCCTGAGAGGCCCTTCTGTTTTGACATAAGGGTGGAAGAAGCCCTTCTGGCACAGTGTGCTTTGCTTTGTGTATACCGTACAAGCATGTATATGTACGACTGCTAAGGGAGTGAAACCTCTCTCATTTCCTACATCTTTTTCCAGCCTTTTAGTGCTCACATTGCTGGCAGCCTGTATGATGCTGACGCCGTACTGGTGCGCCTGGCAACAGAAAAAGCAATCACCTGTGGTGGCATGGATCACCTTGCACACATGACTATGCAGAGATGATGCGCAGTCATCAATAGCTGTTAACACATTGAGCGTCCTCTATAGAGAAGCAAGCGGACTATATGTATGAAGTGCCATCTTTTGTGTCTCAATGAGATGCGACTCATGACATGCAAACGATGCAACAAATGACAAGACATCAATGTGCTTCAGGTCAGATCAAACAGGACACATGTGCAAACTCATCAGGTGATGAAAGATTGGTGTACCAGCTTGATTGCCAGAGTCCATGCTCCAGCTTATTTCTGTTGTGTCCTGGCAGCTCTCTGTCATACAAATTTACAAAGTGCATAGAATCGCTATCAACTGCATGCAAAAGTGCTGAGTTGGATGAACGAAGCCTGACAAGACTGCAAGCAATGCAAGCAGGTACAACAACATATAGCCAGCCTGAAGCTTTTGACGCCCGTAAGCCATGCCACTGCTGCCCGGGCTCATCTTGGCCGCGAGAGCCTGCCAAGTTTGGAACGGGACTCCATAGACTATGCAGCGCCACCGAGCCCTAAAAGTGGCTGTGAGTAGTGGCAGACACTGATTAAGGACCGCGCAGGCGCACGCAAAGGTCGAATGAGTACTGCTTTTACCTGCCATAATGCCCGAATCGATCATGCCAGTCTTCCTCAGCATCGTATGGTGTGGCTTGTGACCTGAGACCCTCGGGCTCAAGCTCTGCAGGTTGCTCAAGCCCGCTCTGAGCAGCGCAAACCACAGGCTTCTGACCTTCTCCGGCAACAATCAAATGCTCGTCTGTTGTTGATGTCAGGAGCTATTGATCATTTACAACTGCGCTATGCGAAGTTGCAGCAGCGCAAGCGATCGGCACAGGCCTTCGGCAGTGACGACCAATGCGAAGACGACCTCGACAGGGTGCAGCACTGAACCAGCAAGCTGTGCATGCAGTGACGGGTGCGATTCTTGGCATGATGCTCTTGGACTGCCCAGGCCAAGCTATACAAGCTGATATGAGCTCAAGTGCTTGCTACGGTTCCGTCGGACGTTACGGCGTACGGAGCATGACAGCAGCTAACCGAGCTAACGCACCAAGGCGGTGCAGTGTCGACAGGCCTGAAAGGTTTGCTTGTTTGTATGAGAGCAACACTTGCCGGGCGTTTACTTAAGGACCATGGACAGCAAAGGTACAGCGTATGCAGGAAAACAATGATCAGGGCCGGTATGTTGCCGCAACCTTGAACCAGCTGAGCAGAAAGCTATCAAGCTGATAGTATCAGCCACATCTGGGAAAGATCTTGACAAACTTGTTCTAGAAGAGAAGGTCTTAAGACCATGGAGTTGCTGTTTGTGATGAACAAGTGTGCATAGTTGTCACTTACCAGAGGTGTCAAGCAGCCATACAACGCTTGATTCAATGACACTAGTGAAGAATGTCTTTTGCCTAGGATACATGTCCCAGTGATTGCGACCATTTTGGATTCTTTGCTGACAATTGAGTTCATTAGGCAAGTGGGATGTGCTACTGGTATTGTGCAGGAACGCCATTCTTTGCTGTGTAATCATTGATCTCTTCTGGTGTCATGCCCTGCACGCAAATGCTCATGCAGTTGAAACCCTGACTCATCTGCCACCTGATTTCGTGTCATGGTTGCATGTGACATGCAAACAGGCTAGGCATCTACTGCAGAGGTACACTATGATACAGATGCTGAGGAAGTGTGGATGCATGCAGGCTTTTGATGCTTCGCAATGGACACATTGTCCTGGGAAGAACATACCAATTGGCATAGCATCAAGGGCTACCGCAGTAGGTCTCACCTCAAAAGGATCTGAATGTGAAACCCCATCTAAGGCCTTGTCTATGTATGCCTGGATCTCTTGAGGCCCCAATCCCTCAAAGGGATCTTCCTCCCCATCTGTAAAGCTCCTGCCCGCCAATACAGCTCTGGCTGCCTCTAGCTTCCTCGCTTCTTTATCCTCATCAATCTACAGTAGCCATGACCTCATCAGTGCTGTGGTTGGAAAGACACAACATCTGGTGATGCACATGCATGTGTATTCAATTGTTGTATTGATAATGTCTGCTGCAGCACAGAGCTTGACAGTGCTCAGTCTACAATCACATCCAACCTGTCAAGCTTCAATGTTCCTCCAGCAAGCATCACCTCACCTTTGCATCCACTGGATCTGGTTTGAGTCTGTTGAATAAGAACAGACTGATTGCTGTTACAAAAACGCCCCAATACAGCTTCTCCCAAGTCCTCAGTGGTGTGCCTCGCCCATCCATTTGTCTTTTCTCCCATGGAAACATCCACGATGTTGCTGCAAAACAAGCTGTTCATCAGCTTGCAGTCAACAGCCTGAGGATTCTGGTGCAATCGTGCTCATCCTGTTGACTGACAAAGCTGGGTTGTCTACTGTGTTGTTGCTGTTGATCACCTGCCTGAGCTCCCTGTTGCAAGGTGCTCGATGACGAAGCTCCAGGGACGGTGTTTGAAACGCTAGTTTTTCCCTCTGCATTTGATTGCTGATGGCTGGGTTCCACTTTCTTAGCAGTTCGAACAGGCATAACCACTTTTACATTGGCATAGTCGTTTGGAAGATTTGAAAACGGCCGGCAAAACGAGCTGGAGGACGGCAAGACAGTCGCGTCTTGTGCGAAAACAGGCGCGCTGATTAGGCTTTGTTGCACCAGCTTGCTTAGTCTGCAGGTCCTGTGCAACATGTTGACTACAGCTTGCAACAGCTTTGCAAGGAATGCACGCCAAAAGCACAGCAGGGAAATTGCAGGCCAAGTAGGCTTTTGGACCGGAGTGATCAATGCGCCCGCGGCGTTATTGAGCATTGACCAAGGAGTGAGACAGACCAAGGGCAGCCCAACGCACCATCACGCTTTGCGTAATTGGAGCTCCATGTGAAGATGGCAGGCTTGGATCCAGGATTCCTCACGAAATTCTGGGCCCCTAAGATGTTCAGAAAAACAAGAAATCACAGATCGGATGTATGATACTTTCTGTGCATCCCATTCAGCCAATGGCTAGTTTTCTGCTCTGTATTGTTCTACATGAAAGATCATCTCAATCGGATTGTAAGAAGAGTACGCTGTGTATGAAGCAATGTCTGGCCGAAGTGATCTGCAAGAAGCAAAGTCCATTGCCGCTAGATCTTGCACTCATTTGCATGATGTTGGATTTCCAGACAAGCTTTCTAGATGGATTGGCAGAGACGTGGGTAGCGTTGGAAACAAACAGCTTCATAAACAAATAATAAACAGGTGGCATGACAGCTACAAGAGAGCAATCCATGAGATATCATACCACTTATGCGCAGCTTGATGCTCATGTGTCAAAGGATTGGTGTGAAAAAAGAATCAAAAAGACTCCAGCAAAAATTCATTCATTGCCGCTGTTCACACATTTGTGCTGTCACAAGTCAAGCTTTCACAGGCAAAACCATGCAGCGGTTTGCACAAATGATAGGTCAATGTCAAATAGAGCTGGAACATTCAAACAGTACCTTCTCTTGGCTTCCACCTTCACTTGATCATATTTGACATGTCCTGCATGTCCTGCAGCATAACTGGGAGCAGCTTGACCTTTACACCTGCTCCACGCATGACTACTCGGAAGAAGACAGCTTGACCGGAGGACTTGCTCAGAGAAGAGCTGAAAACCTTGGTCAATGATACGCTGAAGGCTCTGCTAAACCTTGTACAGAACATGTGCAGCATGCCTGACATCAAGTCCATTCTAAACAGTATTTTGTCACCCTCCATGAAGCCTGTCCATTCAGACTTTGTGTGCCAATCTCCGTGCTTCAAGATGCTGTGGCTGGTGTCAGTGGTTGACCAGCCTGCCAATGCTTGCGTCAGTGGTGACAGATCTTGCAGCTGTGTCAAGCCAAAGAATAGGCCTTGCCCATCATAGGACTCTATGTGACACTTTATATGGTATACCTTGCCATATGGCATAGCAGGTGCCAATAGACATGACTCATCAATGCCAGCTGCTGTGTGCTTCTGCAAAACAGTCCTGATCTCTGTCATGACCGCACCATTGCTGCACTTGTCAAAGAAGAAGTGGCGCCCCATGAAATCCTCCAAACCAAGGAATTGCAGCAAGGCATTAAACTGCGCCTGTGACTCTGGTGCAATGATTGGCTGTGGTGCTGGGCGATCAGGACGCTCAATGGCCTTGCTTCTGAGGTAGGCCAACACTTGCTTGAAGCAGTAGGGATCATAGTCCAGGAAGATCTGCCCCTGGTTATCGAGCTGGTGCCTTGCTTCCCAGCGTCCATTGAACTTTGAAGCTAGCAAAGAGTCTTTGGCCTGCTGAAACAAAGCACACACTCAGAGATTAACACTGTAACATGTGATGTTACTTATAAGCAAAAGCTGCACAGCGTCAATGCATACCTGAGTCAGCGTGCCCCTGGTCACAACAAAGCTCTCCCCACCAACATTGAGCTGCAGTATGTCTCCTCCACTGATGCCTGGTGCTTCCATGCTGGCCTTTTCAGCTGCAAGGCTGTCTGATTCCTGTATGCAAACCAAACAGCTCAGGCAAAAGTCAAAAACGTGGTGTTGTGATCAGACCAGTTGCAAGTAGACTTTCACCTCTTGTTGCTGTTTCCGTTGTTGAGCCAAAGCTGCAATCATATCTCTGTGCAAGTCCAGGTTCTGCTGTAGGAATGCCTGTGTCTCGCTGAGCTGTTTAGACTGCATGTCAGCACTGTCGGCTGCAAATTGCTTTTCTAGATCATCACGGCCTGCTCTGTAATTGTCTACAAGGGCTGCACGTTCGCTATGATGACGAGCCTCCATTTCAGCACTGTCCTCATCATATCGCCGGTCCAGTGACTCTCGATGCGATTTGTGACCTCTGAACAAAGCTGCACTTTCGCTGGTATGGCGAGCTTCGAGGGCTGGGAAGAGCTGCAGTCGCAGCTCAGACTGTGCTGCCAGCAGACCGACTTCAGGCCACGGCGTCGGAGCATGGGTGCTCGTCAGCACTTTGGCGGAATGGGGGTCGGCTTCAAGGTCAATGGACACCCAAGGTTGCTGCATGATGTCAAGTCACAAAGAGCAGGGATTTACTGTTGAGACTACGGCCGCGACTTTCCGGTGCATGTCATCCAGGACCGCACACCGAATTTCGGCACTGAGCAAGTGACCTAGCGCATGTGGTGCTTCGACGGTTAAGGACTGTAAAGTCAGTTACTGGTATGATAGAGCGTAGCTTGACAACGTCATCCGCCACGTCGGTCCGCGGTAGTCATATCTTGTAAGATGACTACGCACGCATCAATCTCAACGTGCAGCAAATCATGCTTCACAGCAGATCGACTGTGATCAGGACAGCAGCGGTTGAATCATGAGTACACTGAACGAGCTGAATGAGCTGCAAGGCAAGTGCTGCTCGCAGCAAAATTGACGGCTTGCTCGGTGCTTGTGCATGGCGACAAACCTACACTGAGCTGCTTTGTTACACGCAGATCCTTTGAAGTTCTCATCATGCGGCGTAGCAGGTACTGCTGGTAGCATGAAACTGACAGCAGTCCACTGCAGTCATCACTGATCACATGGCGGCTTCGTAAACATATGCGCGGGTGTGCAGCTGCTCGTGCAATCGAGTCGCGCCTTGCCGATCGGCTGTTTGATGATCCCTTGGCGGAAGTGCTGGCCGGGCCTAAAGCTCTCGAGCTGGGAACTCAAGTAGCGAGCGGCAAAGGGTCTCGTGAGGTTTGTTTCAGTTTTACCTTAACAAGGCTGACTAGGCCATGGCCAGCGCGAATAGCTCTTACGAAAATCTTAACCGTTGACCAGTGGAGTTTGCGCGCGCAGTTTCTGTCACAGCAAGCTTCGTTCTATGGTTACAGCAGTGCAGACTCCAATCAACCGAGAAAGCTTGGTTGGGTCACGCTGCGCACCCGGTATCTGGATGACGCACTAGCCAAGGCCTGTGCACAGTTTCAGGGGCAGCCTTGCCAGGCGGTGCTTCTGGGAGCTGGAATGGATGCCAGGCCATGGCGACTGCCTTCCATGCACTCTGTCAGGTCAGTTCTCAGGCTGATTTGGCTTGACCATACTAGCTACAATAGTCCACTGAGTTTGCTGCTGACTCAACAGCCGTCGCCAATGACTACATAGTCATACTCCAAATGCATTGTTTCACTGCAAATGCAGTAGAAGTACACTATTATAAGACAAGGTAACAGCATTGTGTTGTGAGCCATGGCCATCAGCATACGGAAGTGCTGTGATGGCATGCAGCTGGTATGACTTGGATCAGCATGAGGTTCTTGACCTGAAAGGCAGGGTGCTTGAAGCTGCTGGAGCCAGCAAGAAGCATGGCCAGAAAGCCAAGTATCCACTGCATGCTGGCTCATATACCTCTGCTGTGGTTGACCTCAACAGTCTGTCTTGGACAGAGACCCTGATCAATGCTGGTGAGACTGCTGAGGGAGTATTCATGCATGAAGACTGCACATGTTGCCAATGTGGACCAACAACACCACCAAGGCTCAGCAGCTTTCAAACCTGCTGAGAAGAGAAGTGAACGAATGTAGCTGTGTGTTTGGCTGCAGGTTTTAAGCAAGAAGTGCCAACAGTTTGGCTAGCAGAAGGTCTGCTCAACTACCTTACACAGGAGCAAAATGAGGCCCTTCTGCACACCTTGCACAAGGTATGCTTGCATCCATGCTGTGCTACTGCAGCATCAGGCTTGTGCTTCCTCATGGCATTTGCCTAGCACAAGGTATTGCCTTTTTACTGCGCAGCCTCTGCAGCATTTGGGCATTAATGGACATGGTACACATAGATGGTTTTGGGGCACAAACAATGTTGTGCACTTTTGGATGCCATCCTAAGTGCGTCTTTGCAGTCACATCAATTGTTCTGACTTGTGTCATGTAAGCAACATGGTATATTCCAAATACTTACACAATTTCACACTGCAAGATGGATCAGCTGTTCTTTTTTGAAACAGGGTGACTGCATAGGCCGCATACATATTTAGGCAGTCCTTGCGACAGCTGATGCATGTCATGTTTGCATCCACAGATGTCAGCGCCTGGCAGTACCTTTCTGGGAACTTTGGCGAGCGAGGCCTGGGAACAGCAAAGGGTACGCTTGAATGAGGGGGGGCACTTTGTGAACCTCAGGAAGTTCCGCAGATGGGGTGGACCAAACAAGCTTGTAGAGGTACGGGTCTTGTGGGTCTGAGTCAGGCATTGCAGTAATGACATAGGATCATTTTAGATGCAACAGTGATGCAATGCAGAAAAGCGATTTGGTCAAGCATAAAATGACCTGCAAGACAGCTCCATGTGGTTTATGACCTCGCATCTAGTTGGCATGTGCCAAGCCTCTCATAGTCACAGGAAACACTGCCATTTGTGGCCAGTATGCTGCTGCAGATGGAGAAGTTCTTCAGAGCAAACCAGTGGGAGCCAATCAGGCTTGATTCTGGGGAGGCAGCCACAAGACAGATTGGTCCTCAGTACGAGTATGGGGCCAAGCTAGACCCTGGTACTGGCACCCCAGAGGAAATCGAGTATCTTCACCTTTTTGTGACTGCCACCCCAATTGCAATTGGCACCTTTGATTGAGCATTGTGTTTTAAGCATCTGTTGTTCGAAGGAATTGTGGAAGCTGCTTGTGGTTTAGGAGGAATGCTACTGCTTTTAGACCACAAGCAGCTTGATGGCAAATCAGATATTTTTGGCACTGTCGTTGTGTGTTTCACTCGGTTGCACCAAAGAGGCATTTTCAGGCCTGCAGCAGCAAGCATATAGTGACAGACACATCATTATCCAGCTCAACCATACCTGTTGAGCTGTTGTGCATGTTATTGTCCGCTTTACTGCCTAGACCTTCCATCCGAGTATGCAACCGGTGTAACTCTTGATTTGGCAAGAGCTTCACGCATTGTGCTGGCCACCTGTCTCTTTAGGTGGGTGCAAGCTGTCAAGCTTGACACCCTTAAGGTCACAAAGCAACTCCCAAAGCTTTTCCTGATCAGTAGAGCACTCTGTGTACATAGCTGCGCAGCCAACGCCAAGTTATGTGTGCAGACAGGGCAATTTGCCAGTGCAGTGCAGTACAGTACAAGGACATGCATGCGCCATTACGCTCCTGCTGATGCATGTCCTCGAATGTTTATGTCAGAGGAGGAGGGGGAGGAATTCACATCTCCGGCCAGGATTGTCAGTAACCTGGTCAAAAACATCAGTACCAAATGTTTATCATGTCTAAACAGTCTGAAACAAACTTGTAGACAATTATACGATCCTTCTGGGCAAAGGAGATCATAGATGCAGACCCTGGTCTAGACAGTGCTACAGAAATTTCAAAAGCTGATAGCGACCCTCGCCGGGCACTTGCGCCGAGTAGCCTGCTTGGCTCCACACCGTCGCGATGTCTTCTACGCAAGCAGTGACTGGCAGTGATAGCCGACATCCTCCCGTTGCAGCGAAGTTGTCAGAGCAAGAGCAGAAGCGGGTACAGCAAGCTGACGGCAAGCTTCAAGACTTCATGCGTCAAGCCCAGGTCTGCCACCCCTTTAGCAGGCTCTTTCCTGCATGCAAAGGTACGTACTTTTGATCGCAAACAGTTCCGGTCTGAAATCAGAGTTGATCTTTACAGGAAGCTGTCAAAGGCGGTGAGCAGGCACCCACAGCTACAACACAACGTGAGGGACATTTGTAAGGAGCAGTTTGAACAAGACGATCGGATAAGGCCGCGGGTGTCACAAGCAAGCCTGCTTGGACGCCGTACAAAGGCTCTGCTGAACAAGGTGGCTTATGACAGGGCCAGCAAGTCATCAGCACTGAGCTGAACTGCTGCGAGCAAGCCCATTCAACTGCTCTGATGGCAAATGTGTACAGAAGTGAATAAGCCTATCAGCTTTGTGTGTAACCAGCACTGCAGTTTAGATGAATGAACTTTCCAGGAGCACGCCACAGGGCATGTTATGAACAATGCTCACAGGTACAGCCATGAATCATGACAGCGAGGTGTCAACATCACAGCCATCAACCTCACCTTAAAGTGGTAGTGGTTGTTGCGTTGCTAGCTATACTGTTTCCTTCTGAACTTCACCATGCATGACGCAAACTTTTGGTGTGAGCCTATTAGCCTGTATGCTGTCCCATAGTCGCACTCACCCATAGCATTCATGCTTTGACAATTGCAAGCACCTCTGATCAGGTACATTACTGAATCTCTTTGCGTGCCATGCATTGCCATCTTATGCTCTAGCTGTTTGCTGAGCACTATGCAGATGAGATGCAAATGATCTGCATCTCATCTGTATGCATCATGGCCGGCCCTGCAGCACTGCTGTAAAGCATGTGGTGATGATGAGATTCCGGCTCCAGCTGCTTAGCGCTCAGCATGTGACCCTTTCAGAGCATGAAAACAAAGCCTGAGCTTGCTGGTGGTTGTGAAGCAGTGCATTGCAACGCCCCCTTTTGCTGTCAGTTGACTTGCATGTGTCTGATCAACTGAGCTATGAGCACACCCATAGACACATCCTGCTAACCTATCATGGCACAGATTACATCATCAGAGATGGGTTGTCAGTAGTATATCCTTCCTTAGGCTGGAAGTGACCTGCTGAGGGATGTACCACCTTTGCAGTCAATGCTGGTGCTGTCATCTCTCCCAAGCAATAGATGCCGTCTCATGCAGACAGCTATGAGAGCACATTTCACAGGAACCGTCACAGACAACTTGCGGTGAACAGTCAAAAAGCTGAATCAGATGAGGAGATTTGAAAGCCCTGAAAGGCCCTACAATCGAGAGGTTCATTGGCGTGACTGATTTGCCACAGACTGAAAGATACAGGTCAGCCTCAATGTTGACACTGCTTTGCACAAACCCTGAGGCAGATTGGTATGCATTGCAGCGCTGTGCCACACAACGTGGCCTGGTAAGCTGTGACAGGGCTGTTTCCAGCTAGCTGCTGTTGCTTTTGATAACCTACACTGGGGCACAGACTCACTGTCATATATGCCTTGTACTGCCTTGCATACATTCATGATTGCAAGGAGCAGCCTTCAGCCCCCAGCAAGTAGTGTGCATGTTGACTTGCTCAAGCTTCATACATCTGGCGCCACACAGCAGGCCATATCTAAGATCAATACTGGATTTTTTGCGCGCAGCCTGTATTCCAGATGCTGACTGGCAGATCAGTCCGATGTTGTAATACACATTGACACAACAAAGGCAGTGAGGCCTCTGGAGGAACCAGACTGGGACAATGAGGAGAAACATGAGGGTGACCTGGCGGAGACATGTCCATATGGATACTGATTATTGTGCAGCTACACAGTGGGTAGCATGTTTGCAGGACTGTGCCCTTCTGTGCACCTCATTGGCACAATGGCATATCTGAACTCATGTAGTTGAGCAATAGCCTTTTGTGTCCTGCAATAGCCTTTGGTTCCAGCCATGGCATGTAACAAGCCCTGAGTGCTCAATCGCATGTGTGGCCCAATCAGCTAGTCAAAACCAGATACCAGTCTTTTGTATGGTGATGCAGTTGTGACAGTGATGTGAGAAGACTGCAAGCCTTTCTGATCCACTCCGTGGCACGTGCTGCCCCGACGCTGGCGGGCTGAGCCTTGTAGTTCAGATAGACACGCCAGCAGCAGTCAAGCTTTCCAAACACATGGACTAACAGGTGTAACCTTACTTGGGTGTTGTGTAAGTTCAGCAAATCAGCCTGGCGTATTGTTCATGTGCTGCTTTGGAACAACATCAGGGTGCTGTGGCAGCATGAGCAGCTCATTCTGTAGCATGGTCCCCTGCAATGTTACAAGTTTTGCAGTCAGACCTGCAAGGATACCACATGCTGCAGAGACAGCTCTGAGGTGAAATATTAATGCAGCCTCCGGCATTACACTCTGCCATTGTGGATTTTGCTGAGAATCTGCCTTGGTGTTGAACATGTGATGCTTGTGGTGGACAGACAGTCTCAAAAGAGCATGAGAACATTGTCTTCAAGACTGATATTGGGGTTGACTATTTTGCAGTTTCTGTGCGGACCAACTGTGGCCCCCATTCTGAATGGGCCATGCATGTCTGTTCAGCGACACTTCAGCAGCTTGCAAGCCTGGTCAGTTGACAGCCTACTGTGCAAAAGAGACTCTTGAGCGAGTTGGTCAGCTTGTTGCTGAGATGTGTGTTCTATTATGGCTGACCTGCTGTCATCAATGAGTAATATTATTAATATTACTTGCTGTGTTGTTGTGTATACGGTATATAGAGCTTGGTTATGAGTTGCAGCACGGTCATAGAGCTGCAGATTTCAAGTGTACACACATGTCACGCCATGTGCCACAGCGAGCGAACGCACCTAAAGGTATAATCACTAACACAACCTCCGACTTCAGCTCTACATGCGTTATGCTTGCGCTCGTGGCCGGCCGTCAGGACTGTCAGCCTCGACCTAACAGCCAGCGACAGCCGCTACGATTGTTTCTCAGCAGCTTTCGACTCCAGCATTTCTACATGACTGTAAATATAGCCTCCGAGATGCATTCCAATGCATTTTATTGCATCGCGCAGCCTAACACAACCTTTGCTTGATTGCATGCTGTATCTGACACAATATCTTTTTTATCCAGGCACTTTACCAAGCTCTGCAAATCAGTGTATCCTTGGGAACGTGTATCTGAGATAAGGAAAGGGTTATCAGCTTTATTTTCCTACAACTGGCACTGCTGATGGCTCCCATCTCAAGGGGCCACTTTTGTCACGTGCTACAGCGCACGTGGGGGACAGATGCCCACGTGATGGCTAAAGAACGGGGCAGCTTGCACTAGTCCACGGATCGATAGTCAGTGACAGTACGAAGGTCGATAAGCCAGCAGCTTTCATATTGAGCACGTCAACCTTCTGATAGTCAAAGAGCTCTGCGCGATGGCCATGTCTGCAACTCTGCTCTCGCGTCGGCCGGACGTTTTTTCGCTCAACCCTTCCAGTGGACTACAGTTGTCTCAAATTGCTTGCCTTCGCGATTTCAGTGCCTCTAGACTGTGTGCAAGCTTGCCACAACGCTCCAGAGCGACCTTCAAGTGCACCGCCAATGGCGGTCACGATACAGCCCGTCACCTCAACGGATTGCCACAAGCACACATTACTGCTCTTGATAACAGAGCTGGAGTCGAAGAATTACTAGCATTGCTGAGAAGTAAGCAGCCAGGTAAGCTGCTTGCTCGCTTGCTTGCTTGCTGAGCCAGATCACTCTGCGTAGTTTTCACTTTAAATCTTAGGTTTGCAAGGCAAACAAAGACATACTTGCAGGCCGTTCCCATGGACCTGGGACTGTATATTTGGCCGGCACTGGACCAGGAGATCCTGGCCTTCTCACAGTGCGCGCAGTGCAGCTTATGCAGACAGCAGAAGTGGTTCTGTATGACAGGCATGTAGTGCAACAAATCAAGCCCACTTGGGAACCGCTGCTTTGTTAAAAGCCATCATTTCATGAGTTTCAAGTGAGATGCAGACTGGTGTCCCCAGAAATTTTGCGCCTTGTGCATGGTGGCGCGCGCATGGTCTATGTGGGCAAGCAGAAGGGCTTTCACACACGCACACAAGACGAGATTCATGAGCTGCTCTGCAACTTTGCCATGGAAGGGTCTTCAGTGCTGAGGCTCAAGGGCGGGGACCCCTTTGTTTTTGGGCGAGGAGGGGAAGAAGTGCAGTACCTGCAGCAGCGCAATATCAAAACGCATGTCATTCCAGGTGTGCTGCCTAGTCTTATGCACGCCCTGCTCTGCACCTTGCTGTCTGCTTGTCATTCATTCATTCATTCATTCATTCATTCATTCATTCATTCATTCATTCATTCATTCATTCATTCTTTTATTCATTAAACACAGAGTCTTCCCCTAGAGTGAGGTACACTTAGCCCTGAGTAGCTCCCTGTATGTGCTTCATATAGCCAGTTGCCCAGGCTTTGTTTTGCAGCTACCTGGTTTCCTAGACAGCACAGATTACTATCCACTCAAGCTGCCTGTGCAATGTAGTCGACTGAACCCATGGCAACCATGTCAATGTGCAGGGTCTGTGTCTTGTGCCCTTTTTTGCATCAGCCTTCCTTGCAAAGGCACCATACCTTGTAAACCTCATGGGTCATCTGCACAATCTGACTTTCAGCTGCTATGCTGCTGCAGGCATCACAGCTGCGTCAGGCATCTGTGCAGAGCTAGGCATCCCACTGACACACAGAGGCGTGGCAACCAGCGTCAGATTCCTCACCGGCCACTCCAGAGAAGGAGATGAAGCGCAGCTGGATGAGTCAATAGCTGCTTGTGCAGATCCTCACACCACCCTAGTTGTCTACATGGGCCTAGGTACCCTGCCAGCGCTGACACAGCAGCTCACAGCTGCTGGTCTAAGCCCCGGCACTCCTGCTGTTGCAATAGAGCGTGGCACAACAGCAGATCAGCGCACAGTTTGGGCACCTGTAGACCACCTCTGTGATGATGTAGAAGAGGCAAATCTTCAGTCACCCACCTTAGTCATCATAGGAGAGGTTGTGGGGTTGGCCAAAGGCTGGAGGCATGCTGACAGTACTGGACAGCAACAGAGGGCTAGCTGGTCTGAGTTCAGGGAGAATTGGCAAGCAGAAGCTGCACAACAGCAGCAGCAGCATCCTGAAGAAGCCAACATCTATGTCTGATGCATTGTGGTGTGTCTCTGAGCCTGCAAAGCAAGGCATAGCAGAATCTGTTGCTTTTGGCTGTTTTCATCCAAAGTTGTCTGTGATATGTTTTCTGGTGACTTATCAGTTTTAGCCTGTCCTGTGTCCGTTCATGCATTTATGTGCCAAGATTCTCTGGTTTGTGCTGCCAGCAGCAAAGATACTGAGGCAGCAGCCATTTCACAATACAGGCATTCTTGAAGCAGTTGTGCAGAAGTATTTGAGATTGCAAGCTGCCTGGTTCTCTGTGTATGTATTTGACTTACGGATTCACCTTCTCAGCAGGGTGTGACTGTTAGGCCATGATACTGGACAAAGAAGGCTTGTGTTGTTACAGCTTTGCTGCACATGCGGAAACAATTGATTTGCTTGTGAGGTGTCATTCAATACTTTTTCACTATGTTCTGCCCAGTGAAGTTGAACAGATGTTCAATGTACTTGTGTAATTAGCTTTGGCTCCAATGACCTTACTGATGATACCACATTTCTGTAGATGTGCGACTGAGCCTCGTGTTCTGAACGTATGCAATGGACCTGCCAATGACAACATAGTACAGTGAATGATAGAAGACGGCAGTTGCAGTGTGTGCATTTGATTGTTCTTGGCTTACAGCCTAGTATAAGAACACAAAGACAGAGCAATAGCTTAACCTGAATTGAAAAGGGGTTGCTGCTGTAGGCTTGCTGCTCAGCCAATTCGGCGACGCAGTTCAGCTTAGTGAAGCGCATGAGTGGCGCAGCCTGCCTGGGGCCACTGCTGACTCTCAAAAACTGGTCGAACAGTGTTCACAATCACCTGCACTGACTGATGCAGTACTAATTTATGAGCTGCTGATGTGAAGACATACATGCGTGAAAGTTCACTCAGCAGTTCTAGTCTGCATTCGTTCGTTTCAGAACGCTTCATTCATTTCATGGCAGAGGTCGACCTTGCATATCGGGGGCCAAGGATCCCCTCAGGCCTCTGAGCAGATGTAAAAGAAGGGAGCATCAGCGACATGGAACCCATTGAAGTTGACAGCGCCAGCAATGGAGTAGGCACCCATGTTGGGAAACACAATCCAATCTCCATTTCTCAGGAAAGGCAAAGGATGCTCTCTGACAATGGTGTCCAGACCATCACATGTGGGACCAAACAGAGTAGACCTGCATCACAGATAACACATTAGAGATGTTAAGCAGCACTGCTCCACAACATCACAGGATATTCACAGCAGCAAATCTGCCAACATAAAGCTCATGCAGGTTTGAAGCAGATCAAGTGAAATAGCACCATTGCAACAGAATGCAGACCATGACCCTATCAGATGCCTGTAGTAAGGTGCAACACTCTGTACAACACAACTGCACAACAAAATACATTTGGTATGCTCAAGCACCACAGCACCGTGCACAAACCTGCCATCAAGGCAGGTCCTTCTGATACACAGCAGCAGACTGCAGGAGCACAGTCAGTCAATCAATTAGTCATGCTTGTTCACAGTCATCAAAACCAGTCACCTGTAGACGGTCCTGTCTTCTTCATCCGGCACATGGGGCAGGCCAGGGTCTCGCAGCCATGTGATGCTAGGGTTAGCATGGTCATAGACTATGCAGTTGAGGGATCCGTAGATGCCGTCACTGACATAGTAGTCCATGATCTTGTTGCCGCTGCTGTCCTTTCGCACCCGAGTCCCATAGATGTTCAGTAGCAGACTGGCAGAAGCCTCAGCAAAATACCTGCAGCAGCGTCACGTGACAGTTAGCAGGATGACCATGAAGGATTCTTTTGCAGTGGCCCAAACAAGTATGAGGCTGGCCACCAGTGTGCTCAGCAGACAATTCCGCAGAAATGAAGCATGGTGCATAGGCAACTCTGACATGTGGAACACATGGACAGCAGTGACAGCAAAATACAGAAGTGAGGAACAACGACATACACGATATGCCACTTGCCTGTGCTACCAAAAGCCATGTAGCATGCAGAGGCAGTTGATTGTGCATCTTGCATCATCATATCAGAAACTTGACACTGTTACTCACCTTCCAGGTTCTGCAATGATTCTGACATCTGCATTGGCTTCACCAGAGAAATACTCCTCCAGTGCAGAGTTGACAGCTGATGGCACTCCTCCCAAATCAACATTGCCATTGTCATCAAAATTGCCACCACAGAAGCCTCCGCCGATGTCCAGCAAAGTCATGTTGAAGCCCAGTGCATTGCCCATATCAAAGACCTTCCTGGCCAGTAGGATGGCTGCTGTGAAGGCGTGAGGATTGGTAGCACCACTGCCCACATGGAAGGAGACCCCAACCACGCTGAGGCCAAGGTCTTTGGCTGTGCCAAGCAGGGCTAGTGCATCCACAGGGTCTGCGCCAAACTTGTTTCCGAGCTGGCACCGAGCCTGAGTATCATCTGCTCTGATTCTGAGGACAAGGTTGCAGGAGGGGTGCCACCGTGCCATCTTGTGGAGCTCAGACTCTGTGTCAAAGGTGGTCAGGCTGATGTCGTGAGCTGCAGCATATCTGATCTGACCAGGAGGCTTGCAAGGGTGGGCATAGATGATACGATCTGGGCTGACTCCCAGACTCGTCA
>JAABUP010005385.1_pt1 | contig 19517 bp, 16 predicted proteins | sample 5559201 | NCBI WGS metagenome assembly JAABUP01 (sample SAMN10711887, study PRJNA513373) | rock metagenome | isolation source: Antarctica rocks | place: Antarctica
GCTAGGTCAAGAAACAGCACGCATCTAGGAAGGACATCTTCTATTATAACGAGGGTGACGGTGAGAGCGGTGAGGGGATCTTCCGGTACATACGCATTCCCTCTCTTCAACAATCCAAAATCTTCATGTCTCAGCGCAAACCTCTATTCTTGCTGCAATTCGAGGGGTTGCGTTAGAAGAATTGTCTGCTAACGCGGTACAGATTTGACAAGGAAAGGTCATAATAAATCATGAAATCCACCAAAAAAAATCTCAAACCGCTCGTACATTGCAAATAAAGCAGAAGAGTGCGGGTCAAAGGCCAAGACGGACGACAAAACCTCCGACAAGGTACACAGACACCGCGTGGGTGAGCCTTCACCGGCTCCCCATCGATCCTTGCAATGGTGATAGTCCGATCCCGGAGTCAATCCAAAAGTCTTCGGACACCAACGGCCATCAGAGAATGAACCGAGCAGAAACCAGAGTACCTCGCCCCAAACCTAACAAAGGAGTGATACTTGAAGCTCCCTCAAGAATCAGGTACTCTCATACCCAAGACCAGCGCCCACCAGCAATACTGCGGCAGCAGCCGCAGAAATACTCCCTTTGGTCAGCCTCCATATCTATAAATAAGGAGTGGCCGGATTTAAAGTCGTTCTGTTGGAGGAGAAAGCGCCCAAATTGGTTGTTAATACCATGCTTAACGCGTGGGGAATCTTAGAGCCGGCTGTTCGTTAGCTGCACTTTACAAACAAACGGATGGCTGAGAAGGGAAGGAGTGTTGCTGTGCGTTTGCAGGCTTGGGAAGGATCTGGACACGGCATTTGTGATACTGATGCAGGAGATCCAGAATGAGCCTTGCTTGGAGGACGGGGTGTGTGTGGCTGATGTGATGATCTTCGCGGAGGAAGGGGCGAGCTGAGCAGTGGACGCTCTTGGTTGGCTTTGAGATCGCTTTCTTTGTCTAGTTCGATTGACGATGCTCTGCTACACATAAGACCGGAAGCCTCAACGGATTTGCGCGACTATAATACAAGGTTGGTTCTACAAGGGATGATGCAATATAATGCGCCACCTAGCGCCTTCGCATGTGCACCTATTGATACAGCTGAAAATGCCTGTTGAGTTCTGTTATCCTGCGATGAGGACCCACAGAAGAAAGAAAATCTAGGTATTATCAGCATAGACTACTAATGAACCCATACAGTGGAACATACCATGAGAACGCCAAACATTTTGGCCACCAGCCACCTGTTTCCCGATACTCTCGACCAGTACTTCATCAGCTCTTGTTGCGCGCCTTGTACGTTGTCAACTACGTCCTCCGTGTTGGCATCTATTCGTTGTATTTGTTCGCTATCGAAGTTAGCTCCAAACGTTTCCTTAATGAGCGAAATGCGCGAACCCCTGTTCCTGAACCATAGCGGCCAATTGCCCGAACACACCACCGAGCTCATTAATAGTCCGCTCAATCATATCTATAGCCTCACCTCGCATGTTGATGTACGTATTCGTTGGCTGCGCTTCTTCCATCATTAAAAGCTGCTGGTCCGATTGGGGACCAGTTTGCATTAATGTAGAAGATGACGACGGATCGAGGTTTAATATGTCGTGATTTGAGTTTTGGTATCCGGGTTGAGGAGTCCGCGACTTTGTTGGAGTATTGTAGAGAGGAGAGGCTGACTGCTGAGGATTGAGTGGCGGTTGCGAATGCGCAGATACGGATGAGACGAAGTTTTCCGTTCTTGATTTGGAGGCTTGTAGATTTTTCGTTCGGACTTCTAGGACTTCTTTGAAATTTGTGCCTACGTCGGCAAGCTTCCCTTGTAAGAGTACAACGACCTGTTTCGTCGATAAGCACTGATGTTCAAGTATCCCGATCTACCCCTCACATTTTTGTTATGTTCCCCTTCCTGCTCTGCGCCACCTCGTGCGGACTGTGATTGTTGTGACTTTGATAATGATTGTAGTGAGGATATTTGAGAGTTCAGCGACGAAAGGTCTTGCTTTATTACGTATGTAAGCTCGTTGATTTCCACAGGCCGGTCGTCGAAGAGTGTCTTCCTTTTCGCCACTATAGCAATCCATCAGCTCAAAGCTCGATCCACAGCACCATAATGCCATCCTAGTGACGAGTCGAGTATGAAGGCTGCATATCCACATACACTCAGCCAATCTGCCCAGCTTCTCCATCGTCCCTGTGATGCCTCTTCCTATCTCGGCTGCCCTTCTAGCGAAGTCTGACCTTGCGCCCTTCCTTGGTCCTTTGATATCGCCATTTGGAGACCCGTTTGCTGCTCTTCTTTGTGATTCTGTAAGCAGGGATTGCCGTTGCGAGCCGGCCTTCGTGGAAGAGTGTCGTTTTTGCGCTTGGGCTAGGACTGCCCTGAATTCGGCCGTCCGATCCTGTATCGAAGTTGCAGTCATCGTCTGTAGTCACGGCGCCCCGGCCAGCTGAATGGTTTGATTCCCCTGTCACCCGTTTCCAAATAATATGAACTGAGGCGACGATCTGCCAATAGTAAGTTGAGTTGGTTCTCGCTGTCGTAATAGTGATTGGGACTATCCTAGCAGAGGGTCGAATGAGAGATCAATCGCATGGTCTACCTAGAAGTGAAATTCGAAATATTACAGAGTGTTATGTGGATAGATGGCTTTGTCTGTGTCCACAACGGCGGTTGCATGTTGTCTAAAAAAAGGAGCCACCGGTAAAACTTCGGACCGTTTGAAACGTGGATCTTGACCAAGACCAATTGTAAGACAAACCTGCTCGACCTGAACATTCCCTTTCTGGATACCGGTTGTGCCAAGCGTTGGGCTTTTGGGGGCGCTGCCATTCTCAAGAGCTTTCAACTCCGAGCCCAAGACTTTTGAGCAGTGATGTCCTGCCATCTGACCGTGAGCTTTGGATAAATCGCACGGGCTGCGTACACCCGCAACGTGGTTTGAAGTTATGGTCTTTGCGCATACTCGACACAATTTTGGTACTCAACTCTTAATGGTGTACGGTGTTTCTCGGTAAATTGCTCGCAGACATCGTCAAGTATTCCTCCTTGTTTGTTCGTGCCAGGACTTGAGTACAACGGTGGAGATAAGGCTTGTACGTGGCCGACCACAGGACTCGAACTTCTAAGACACAATGTCTCGGCCAGGCCCCGCAAACTACACCACGAATGTGAATCGAGCCAAGACAAAGAAATGGGTGGAAGCAAAATCATTCTCATATGACGGAGACGATTGGGGCGATGTTGACGATTACGATGAATATGGGGGCTATGATGAGCCAGAACCAGAGCCTGCTCCGAAACCTACAGGACATAGACAAAGAGGCCAATCGGCAACACAGATACCTCAAGAAGCCTACGAAGCCCGTCAAGATCTCTATCAATCGCCAGTTGATAGCAGACAGCAATATGGCAACCTGAGTGCGCCCCCTCCCCATCAGCAACAGCAGCAGCGTAATGGAGCTCGAAGCTTTACAAACCCCCAGCCACAACATCACCCTGCCCTAGCGAGAACAAACTCATTTGATCAGGAGGACGAGCAGCGTGCCTTTTCTGCTGGTGGTCCCCGTCAATATGGTCCAAGCGAAAGCTTTAATTCGCCTTCACCGCAAGGTCAGATTGTATCAGCACTTGATTTTCAACCTGGGCAGCAGTTTCAGGACTACCCGGTCCGGCCTCATGCAGCGCCTGGGAGGCCCCCAATATCTGGCCCTGGCCGTTCGAGCATGGAAGGTCAGCGGAGATATGGCGAACAGACACAGTCTGCTGGGGCAAACTACCGAGGGGGTTCGTATAACGACCAAGCCAGACAGTCAGCTACGGGTAGTAGATCACAGTCCATGGCCAGCAATAATTCTGCAATGGATTTCCACAATCGAAGAGACTTCTCACCTTCAGCCATGCCTCCACCTCTTCAGACTCGCGGCTCGCCATCACCTCATGGCCCCGATCTCAGTTCTACCTCACGACCTCCGCGGAAGAGTAGCCTTAGTCAAGGCGGTACACCAACCCAACCCTTTCCGACCGAGGCTTCGCCAACCATAAGAGATCAGGGAGAGGCTGTGAGCCCTGCAAGAGATCGAGCTGGTAGTGGAGCGGGAAAGCCGCTGCCTTTTGTTCGTCCGGCGGAAATTTACAGGCGTATGCAGGAGGAGAAGGAAAAGGAAAGACAGTCTCAAGACTCTTCGAGGCCCAGCATGGACGCGATCTTGGGTGGACCAAATGATCGCCCCAGCTTGGGAAGATCACAAGACAGCGACTCCAGCCAGCGGCTAAAGCCCACATTGGACCCGGTCAAGGAGCGGAAAAGTGAATATGCCATAGAAGGTGTCAATCTACAAGACCAAGCAACTCCTGGAGAACCGCGATCAATGGGTGCGAAAACATTCGAGTTTCCCAAGCGTGCGTCAAATACAGGCTCTCATGCTCCCAAAAGCTCTCTTGGCCCAATGCTACCCGATGTGAGTCGAGTGTCTGGATTTGGGGAGTCTTTTTTCGGGTCTACGTATGAAGCGGGCGAAAGTTCACAAGATGGCTTCACTGGATCGCCCTCACCTCAGCCCGCCCCACAATTTGAAAAGAATGCGCCTGTAAGGAATTTACAGCATCAGCCGTCCCTTGGATTTACCTCTGCCGTGCATCAAGCTTTCGACAAAGCCGAGGATCAGGTGCCGCTCACTCCAAGTTCAACTCAAGGTTCAAGCGTCGGGCGTAGTACCAGTGGAGGAACCAGCACTGTCAGCCCAATCATTAGTAGAGGACCGAGTACTGCAACGGAAAATTGGAATTCTAGACTACCTGGCATTGACAGTGTTTCTACTCCAATGATACCTGAGGCGGCAGAGGGAGGCAGCCCAAGACCGTTGTCCTCGGAGTCCCTGGGAACACCGACTCAGATTACAAGAAAGCCTTCTCCATCTCAACATAATGTACCACCAGAGGCAAAAGAACCACCGCCGTCCTTCATCCCGGGCTATCGAAGGAATTCGGACACACCTAGTCTCGACAATAGCCCGAGAAGAACACCTGCTCTCGAGACAAGCCGGCCACTACGGCAACCACAGGAGATCGAGATTGCTGCTGCGACTCCAACAGACTCAAGTATCAACGCAAGTAGTGGCTCTCAGGCTTCAGAGATTTCCCCTGTGGAGAATCTAGGCACAGAGCACATTGGAGAGGGTTCCAGTCACAATCCAAAAGCTGCTCCCGGAAGACCAACTGGATACGCTGATACAACAATTTCGCCAATTTCTCCTGCCCATGATCGTTTTCGAGGTCGCACAGACTCTTCGAGCAGTAGCCGAGTTCGCAACCTCGCAGACAAGTTTGAAAGTGGCAGTCGACCTGGATCAGCACACTCTACTACACCCCGCGCCAGTGTTCTTGGGGGTAATGCTCAAAAGAAGGAAGATCTACCGCCTCCGCGGCCGTTGGCTGATCGTATGGAAAGCTTCCGACCACATCTGCCTGGTGGGTGGGAATCATCAGCTTCTATAGCTCCAGCAGCGGCCTTCAATAACCTACAGGCGCCGGATGTCCGACAGCAAGTTAACCAGATAAATTCCGCACCTGTCCATAACTCTGAAAGTCCCGCCGATACGAGGGAAATGAGCGAAGAAAAGACTACCCCTACTCTCGATCAGCAACCCTCCGCGGTCGCGCAGATGAAAGACGCATCTGAAGAGGCTTTTGCAGCCGTAGCCGCAGCTGGAAGTGCCTTAGCCGGGGTCTTCGGTACAGCAGTTGGAATGGAGCAGCATGATTCCTCGCCAGCATCAACTGCTGAGGCTCCTTCGAATGAGCGAGTGAGCCAGAAAGGCCGTGGAAACGATCAGTCAGCCATTCGTAGCCAAGGCACTTTGCATCCAGAAGCGTCGCGGCCCCATATGCCGGCTGCCAGTGACGATGAAACGTCGACCACTGCACCCACTCCTCTGGCGCAAGATCCTCCGAGAGGACTGGCTGCGCAACAAAACGAAGCAGATGATTTCTCATCCCCGCCTATGCACCAAGACGTCGAGGAAAACAAAAGTGATGCAGATGAAACGAAAGCGACCAAGCAGCCGCCAGCGCTGCCATTACTCAGTACTGATACGAGACCTCAGCAGTATGAATCTGATAGGTTACGGAAAGAGATAGTAAGAGAACTGACTCCAATGTCCGCTAGCGAGCCAACGACTGCAGAGACCGACTATTCAAATTATCAGCCAACTTTATCTACAAATCCAAGCGTAAGCCATCCTAAACATGAAAGCGGAGTGCTTCCGAAAGAGTACGAAAGCTATTGGAATGATGCCCCCAGTGATGATGAAGTCGATCAGCTCAATGGATCGCCGGACGAAGTGAAAGACACAACGACCCCTGAACGTCAGCAAGATGCGGCAGCGGTTGTTTCACCGTTGCAACCAACTCAAGGGCACCAGCGCCTACCTACAGCATCCTCTCCAAGGGAAGAGCCTCCTCGTGGAAAATCGCCCATGCTCCCGCATCGATTCTCTTGGGAGCAACCATTGCATGAATTACCCCCTCAAGCTGAACCGGCTCACGAGCAGCCAGCTGCTACATCATCTGATTTCCTGAAATCTGCTATTTATCCAGATGGCCATTCTCGTGCCCAAGATGAGCCTCCTGAGGATAGCAGCACTCTTTCACCGACCACTGAGTTAGACCGCATTACAAGTGAATCCCCAAGGGTGTCAGCGAAAGATTCATCGGTCCAAGGAACTAACGACCTTTCCGGTCCCGAGACAAGGGGCTTGGGAAACACCAAGGAATCACCAAACTTTCCGAGCGGACTTGAGCTGGTATCTTCACCTACAGATAGTCAACCTCAAGCTTTCCCAATAGCTGAGAGAGAAAGGAGTCTAGACAACGTTCCTCCCCCGAGCCCAGTGGTCCATAATGAGCTGAGGCAAGAGTCGGAACCTCCTCGAATTGGGCATCCATTTCAGACTAGCTCAGATATTCCAGCACCCTCCCTTGATCTCCCCCCAATGCCAGCTCCTGGAAATGCCCAACCCAAAATCCCAGCATTTCGAGAGATCTTGGCCCTGAAGTCTCCAGCTGAGCGCATCCGCGCATACGATGAGACCCGAGCACAGTTTGCAAACCTCAATACGGGTCTTGCACATTGGCTTGTATCAACGGTCAACGATCTTCCACAGCACAATGATTTGCTTGTAAGGGCTGGACAGGCTGCGCCAAATTTCCAAGGTCATAAGCCATCCCCGTCAAGATCGAAGCTTGGCGGTCTTTTACCCAGTGGGGGACAGTCAAATCAACAGCCATACTTCCAACAGTATCTCAACGCAAGCCCTGGAGCAGCTCCGCCGGATGGCAAAGCAGCAGGTGGTACTATCGGCGGAGGCCCTTCGCAAGGCTTTCAACCTTCAGGCGGCTCAGGCGGTAAGTTGTCCGGCCAGCAAGTTCAAGCCAAAGGCAAAGATCTGCTACACACAGCAGGTGTATTTGGTGGAAAGGCCAACGTTGCTGCGAAAGGACTTTTCTCCAAGGGGAAGAGTAAACTCAGAGCTGCCAGTGGAAACGAAAAGGTATAGCCGACTCTCTTCTATGTGATCCTTGACTCTTCTAATCCATACCCATTTTTAATATGATATGCATTGATATCACTGGGGAAGCGGGCGTTCGATATCTAGCACATGTATTTCTATCAGCCAAAACGAATGCCAGACTCTCAATTACAGGCTGCTTGACCGATTCTATTCTGATCTCCTCTCGTACTGACCGTCGTTTTTGAATTACAGTGATTGATTGATACTTGTGTTGTGTCAGGCTTCCCCACGACAATCTTCTAGCAACGAACCCTCCTCCCGAGGAATGCATCAATCACCGCCCAACCCCCGAGCCCAAATTTCTGCTGAACCATCGTCTGACCCATACGCCTACCATGTCAGAGCAAAGTATCAAGGCGCGTCTCCAGAACCTCAAACCTCATCCCATAGTTCACAGCCAGGGTCGCCCCGAGATACCCCATCCGTTGAAAGCTTCACTCAAAGCCAGCTTGGCGACGATGAACGTAGCGAGGAGTCCGAGCCATCCAGCCGGACCAATCCTCCTCGAACCTCCAGCTTATTTCTTAGACATGGCCAAAGAGATCCAAAGATCAGTCAGTCAGTGCAACATCCCGTTGCGATCGGAGACAATGCCCCAATCTTTCTCCAAGAGACGCCTTCAGCAGAGTCGTATATTGGATCCCCCAAAGAGATACACACGCCTCGATCTACGACCAGTAGCAATCAAACGCCCACACAAGCTACTTTTACTGATCCGAACTTGCTTGCAACGCTTCCTGGTAGGCCAGATCCAGTGGAACAGAGCATTTCCCGGCAAGCAACTCGGGAGGAATTAGCCGCGTATGATGGCCAACGTCCCAGGCGACTCTCTTCACCTCAATCAAGGTTCTCCTCCCCGGTGCCGTATAGTCCAAATGACCGCGCCGCTACACCAACGAATCGCAATGCTCTGGAGATGGGTTCTCCTCAAAAACCGTCGTCCGGAGATTCAAAGAGCACCATCCGCAATGTCACCGGTGAGAAAGGCCTGAACGAGTCTCCAGGAACGTCACCAAAATCTTCTAGCCTACGAAATGCCGACCTTAATCTCGTATCGCGTGCACCTGCACGTATGAATGCGCTAGCAGCGTCGGAAGTATCTTCTACTGTCACAGATGCTCATAGGGATGGTGCAAAACGACCGATCTCTAGTCCTGTATCCTCGGCCCGTGATTCTTTAGTTGTCCCTCGACCGTCTGAAGACCGATCAATTCGAGGTCCTAGTATCGATAGTCTGCCTAGTCGCATTGACCTTGACCGTCCACCGTCACCTGTATCTCCCTACCAATACTCCAGTCGGGAGCCACCAGAGCGAAGAGGCCGGGCTGGCCCCATTCATTACGGCCTTGGTCATGACTTTGTGCCTGATAGTGAACACCACAATAGAAGTCGCTCGCGTTCCTACTCCAACGCACGGCTATCTCAAGATTCGCACAGGCCCAGCATCCATGAGTATTCGGCATTCAGGGGCAGTAATGATGCATCTCCCCATCCCTATCCTGGGCGATCTTCCCGGGACCACTCCCCCATGCTTCGTCAGCAGGCACCGGATTACCAGATTGAAGCAGTAAAATCTCCCATTGAATGGCCATCGGAAAACCAAGCGTCGGAAGGCAGATCAAGGTCCAGGCGTGGCTCCAGAAGTTCGGCGTTCTTCAAGTCACTGGCGTTGGGAGGCTCCTCCAAAACCGAGGAGCCACCATTACCGAACTCGCCAGATAATGGAGTATCGTCTCCGCCAGTCGATTCACCAACGCCTGGAGACAGGAAGAGTAAGAGGAGCAGCGTCTTCCGTTCTCTCACGGGGAACTCTGGAAGCGGTAGCACCAGTGCTCAGAGTAAGGAGAACGTTCCCCCCAATGGTTCAAAATCGGAGCGTACACAACCTGTTCAATCTACACCTCCTCCCCCACCGCCGCAGGTCGAAGACGATGAGTTTCCCTCTAGAGGAAATTCACGAAGCGCTGCAAGCAAATTCAGTAAACGATTGCAGAGATCATCAACGTCGGGAAATCCCGGACAAGGAAGTGGCAAGAAGAAGAGATTCTCGGGATTCGGGGTGAGTGTTTGCAAGGAATGTCTGCATAATTTTAGACTGACTACTTTCAGAGCCTCTTTGGACGTGGGAATCCTAGGAGAGAAAGTTCGTTGAATCAAAGTCAAGGCCCTCCTCCGAGGGAGCCCCCGTCAACCCAGAGACAACAGCGCAATCCTAACGAGACAGCTCCTCCATCGGCCCAACAGCGGCGCGATCCTTACGAGACGAGTCCCCCTTCCACCCAACAACAGCGTAGTCATTACGAGACAATTTCTCCTCCGACTCAGCAACAGGATTGGTACAAGCCACCGAAGGATAACTACACTCCCCCACCACCTGGGGGCTACTACGCGCCTAGACCAGCTCAAGTAGATGAAGCGCCTCTGCCTTCAAATCATAGATCGCAACGCCATGGACCACTCTCATCCGGGGTACCAGACCCTCCAGCTTACATCCATAACACTGCCCTACGCCAGGGCTTGGATCCGCGAATGTCCCCGCCAGCTCAAACGCAGGACATTGCTCCAGCCCGGCCTTCCGCAACGTTTCCTCAAACTAGCCCTCAACCCTCGTCGTCCAGCGTTCCTCGATCCTCTACTGTTCACAGCACCAGTCGTGAACCATTCTCTCAGCGTCAGAGGCACGAGAGCAAAAGCTCAGGTAGCACGTGGACACGCTTCTCTCAACATGGTGGTTCCACGAGCCGGCAAGACCAATCTCGACCGACTTCAAACACGACCCAGAAAAGCTCCTACCAAGAACCTACCTCTTACCCTTCTCTAGCCCGTACAAGCAAATCTTACCACGTCCCCTCGCGCTCCGACTCCCCACCCCCACCTCCACCTCCACCCAAGGACGATTGGAACCGACCCCGCCTCCAAGAATCAACACCCAGTAATGTCCCGTCTCGAAGCTCCCAACCTACCTATTCTCCATCTCAAACCTCGCCGCGACCCCCGTCAACCCAATATCGGCAATCACTGCCGCCTCTTCAGACTAACGTAGCCAGCAAACCCAGAAGCGCCGTTACTTCGGGCAAAACCCTGACGCCGGAAGAGAAGCGCAGGTCACGGCAGCAGGAAATCGAGAACGCTACCATGAAGCCCCAGACTCCTCTAAACGATGGTGTCAGAACCGGATCTAGACGTGTGGGGGATACTGAAGATGAGCCCGTGGTGATGTCGGCGACCAGCTTCCCTGGACAGGAGTGGCAGCCTGATTATTTGCACTGGGATGGCGATTAAGCATCATAAGTATGTTTCATTCTCTGTGATGTTTTACAACCCCGAATTTTGATTCGATGTCAAGCCTCAGGTTTTCATTGGGCGGATATACTTTGTATTTAAGAGCTGCTGCGTGCCAAGATACCACGACTGAATTGGATTTTACATTCCTTAAGGTTGAGCCTTTGCATCTATGACTCTCCCCTTGAGTACATCATACTCGGGTGATCTGGTTCAATGACGGTCGACTCTTAGCCCTCTCTCCCCACTACAATCGTGTTTTGTTTCTGAGCATCACTTGAGATCAAGCTCAGTTTGGGGCATAATCCCTAGGATGCATAAGAACGAAGGGAAATCCACCCTAGCGAGCGTGTTTCTTACAATTGTCACCCTTCGAAGGTATTTACTTGAGTGGAAGCAGAACAAACAAACCGAATTTGGACAGGTGACAGACCATGCAAAATGGATATCCACGGGTATTGCTATATAATGGTTCTTCGCTTCTCGGTCATTCTCCCCAAGATTTAGACTTAGTGAGACAAGATTGCCCTGTCCGCTCCAGTGTCCCGTGACCACAGAGTTCCAACGAGGTCTGCACCAGCCAGAATTCATCGTAAATCATCTTCTCTCCCTGCTTCTTGCAACCGATCATCAGAACTGGCCTAGGTCCCAGCCAGGCGACCATCAGACATTCCTCACCTCCAGCACTGGTGCCAGTAGACAAGCGTCACCGACACCACATCGTGATACTATGTGATACTACCCCATAGACACCGCCATCAAGGACGTAGCTGCTTTTAGGACTGCGGGTAGAGGTCCCCTCGGCAATTAATATCTGATTTCTTTCTCAGTGTGACATTCTTGCAGGCATCGGACGGATATCTGCTACACTGTCTTCATGATCGCTTGTGGTTGAGGTTGCTTGGAAGGAACAGCAAGGACGTAGCATCGGATCGATTGTGAATTGGCCCCCTCACGTCGCACAGCTCCAAATCTGCCAGCTTATCTCCTACAATGCGCCCATTTCCATTGTCATAGACGTTTCAAATACCCCAATTACTGTCGAACAGCCGCTGCTTCAGCCAACACGCTGTAGGTCGCAAACGCCGTCGTGCATGTGGCTTGTAGGACCGCAGGACTAGCAGCGTCTGCGTTCCCACGCCTGACGGCTTCCTTATGCGTCAGTGTTAAATTCACCATCTTGTTCTCAAGCTTGCTGTTGGGGATGTAGGCGAAGCCAGCGATAATGGTGAAAGTGTGAAGGTTACCTCGAGAATGATGCTGAGAATGTGAGATGGGGTATCTGCAGAGTGCTGTTGATCGAGCGAAAGATGGCCGCCATGCTCGCTTTTCTAGTCCAGTGATGCTCTCGCCAGATTGTAGGACATGGTAAGCGTTTGTCCCTTGCAGAAGCTCAGCTTCGTAGTCTTGGTCTTTTGAGATGCGGATTTCGATGGATGAAACGCCACGGATCAGGCAGTGGAAGCCGTTCGGACTGTATGGTGGGCGGATGCGAAATTTCCGTTTCCCGTCCATGACTACGCAAGCGTCTAGGAGCTCGTTCATTGCCAGCGAGAATTGACCAGTCATTCGATACCATTCTGCATCAGACCTTGCTTTGTGTTCAGCTGAATTGGGCATTATGGCGGATCTGCAATGCTAAAGCTTATTATGATGGTTGTAAAGACTCTTGTGATGAATTCCTCTCTATGTTTTGAGGTACGTAGCTCTATGTCTTGCCTGTCAAGGACGCACAACGGATGACCGAGCAGAGGCTTTGTTGGACCCGACAGAATGGTAGCCACAACAAGCTGGTATTCTCCTTCAAGTTTAAGGGAGGTTTGAGGCTTGTCGGGGTTCGGCGGTTTTTCAATGGGAATCCTGGAATCCCAAAAGGCAGAGACGCTGAGAGATGTCCCGAGCCATTAGTATTGAATGTGGATATCGAGTTAGAGGAAAGATTCAGAGAGGGAAGAGAAAGAGATCACCAAGGCTGAGGCCGGTGTGAGGCCTGCATTATTGGTGGTGCAGTGACTGGCAATATTTATATAATATGTACAAAGCTGGTTTTGTTTTCAGGAAAGACGGAGAGGTAGATAATTTTTGAGAGGAAGAAAAAGAGCACAGTGACAGGAGAAGTTTATCAAAGATTTGTGACGTAGACGATTAACACACTGAAGTAACATTCTCTCGAGATTGATACGTCCATAAAGCTATCACGTGACTCGGGTTCTGGGTGTAAAGATGTAGAAGTGTGGGGTTAAGATTCATCGATATTCAATTGCGGAGAAGGAGTCCTCTTGTCAGTCATTGTGGGAGCAAGACTGTGAGCTCGCGTGTCATCCTCTTCTCCACTTCGGGCCGTAGCAGCTCTCCCTTCATCATCAGAGACATCTTCTCCTTCATGTTCGCTCTCAACGTCGTCTCGCTCTTCTTGGGTAGCGATGACACCGCTTCCAAACAGCGTGTCGAGTCTGGATGCTCGATCCCACACTCTCCGTCCATCTTGATCACTTTTCTTCCGAAAGTACATGATTCGATGCTGCGGGATCCATTCTTCGTCCGTATAATCACCCCCACCCTTCCACTCTGAGACATCCATTTCCATCACATCAGCATGTCGGTCATGATATCCGACAATGTAGTCAGATTCGTCCAGAGATGGGTCATGGCGGATACGAGAAAGAATGTCCTTGGCTGGTCGCAGCAATGGCTTGGAGGCTTGGGTTCGATGTGCAGCTTTTCGAAGCTTTTTAGCTCTTGATTTAGGCAAAGTGGTTTTCCGAGGGCCCGATGAAGAGTCGCTTGAGGTGGCCTCGCTGTCATCCTGGATATCGCATTTGGCTATGTGCAGAGGGACCATATCATCAGAAGATTGGTTGAATGCTGTAGCATTCAGGCTGGCCAGAGAAGCATCTATGTCCGCCAGGTCGAGTGCAGGGTTGTTTGAAGCCATGCAGCTTACAGTGATTGGGAACTTGGGTTAAGAGAAAGGAATATTCTAGGGGCAACGGAATTGAGATGGAGAGTTACGGAAATATGATCGCAAGGGAGAAATGTTTTAATGCTTTCAATTGAAATGAAATAGAATATTGGAGTAGACAACAGTGCAATTTTGGAGTTATTGTTGGACTGAGTCATCATCGAAAGTTTCAACTGGGCAAAGCGCCTCTACTGAAGGCAGGAACAGACCACACCGTGACTCATGCCGATGTTGAACTCTCCACTCCGCCACTCACTTATGGGTACCTTTGACAAGCGACGGGTGGTAGCTGGGGTGAGGTTAACGTAAAAGCCTGGACATCTCTGCTGTACCTTAGGTTTCTTTATCCGGCACGTGACTGCGACGCTAGAGAATAAGCTTCGACCTTCACTCACGAGTACCTTATTCTCTTCCCTTGGTCTGCAGCCTCAACAAGTGAACGGGTGGATAATGTGACGACTGGTTTGGTGATATTTCCAAAATTGCACTATGTCTTACTACGGGAGAGAGCCTGCCTACAATGGCCATAGGTCATACGGCCAATATCAAGACGATCGACACATGAGAACGTACGAGGACCAGGATTCTGGGTCATATTCAAGGGATCGATACAGAAGAAGCCCATCACCACGCGCTCGATACTCATCTCCACCTTCGCATGGTAAAACATAGACAGGATACTCACACTGCTCAATCTGCACCCTTGCTAATTTTGGGCTTGGGAAGATCGGAACAGGAACTCACACAGTGATGACGACTTCGAGATTAAGGGCGCATCTACTCGTCGAGGGAGGGAGTCGATAACTTCACGAGATGAAAGCAGAGTACACGAAGACTACCGACCAGCCCGCTCTCCATCACCGCGAGGTCGATACCGAGGGGAATATCGAGACAGAGACCGCGAAGGATACAGATCACCGAGCTATGAAAGCCCCAGGCGAAGTCGGAGCCGTCGCCATCGAAGTCGTAGCCGAAGCCAGCGGAGAGAACGCTCACCTTACTGTGGAGGCCCTCCTAGCAGAGAAGTGATATTGGAAGGATTGATGTTGGACATGGTTGAAGAAGACGTTGGCCACCCCACCCAGTCAAAGCTCGATACCTACTGCCTTTAAATGAACAACACAAGAGCCTAAGTGTGACACCAATTTTGTGGAACTCTAGCTAAGATCTGTCATATTCTCCATCTCACAGATCTCGAAAGAGCTGAAGCAGTCATATAATGTTGAGAAACTTGATGATGTACGAATCATCCGTGATAGGCAGACAAGTACGTGCACTCTCGATCTACCTATATTAGTTGGTACTGACGCAGGCGCAGAGATTTCACGAGGTTTCGGCTTCATAAGGTTCTTGAATCTCGAAGAGTCAAAAGCTTTTGTGGAGCGCAACTACCCGACAATCTACCTTTATGGAAATCATGCTTCAAATAATGACGATCAAACAGCCAAAGTCCGTATAGCTTTCAGTCGTGAGAGAGATGATCGATCTCGTGCCGACAAGGCCGATGGAGAGTGGACTTGCAAAATTGTATGATGCACTATCTTCTAAATTTTAACTGGCACCGCTGATCCTATAATAGTGTACTTTCGTTAATTTTCCTGGCCGGACGAAATGTCATAGATGCCAGACCCCTCAGATTGGTAAGCAACATGTATCATGCGATGTGGACATGCTGACCGTTATAGATATGGCTTCCTACGGCCAGACATTAGCAGCTAAACCTCAGTACATGAACAGTGGCGATAGTGATGTTTCGCCAAATGGCGCACCCTCTCAATTCTTGCTCATACGTGGACTAGAGCCCACAGTGTCGGAAGATCTCCTCGCCAAAGGCGTAGCCAAACTGTACAAGCCAAGTCGTAGATCATCACCCCCGGCAAATGTTTCATCGAAGAAGAATGCCAAGATAGCATCAACGACTGGTGATGCAAATCTTGGGGCCAAAGAGGGCAGTCTGAGACGGGTCCTCCTGGTTCGCGATAGACGTAATCATGAAAGTTGGCGCTATGGCTTTGCTGAATTCGCCACTATTGATGTACGCAATTCTAGTTTCTGCTGCTCATAAATACTGACTCTTCATTAACAGGATGCACAAGCTGCTTTGACTCGTTACAACTCTTTCGAAAAATTTACCATTTCTTCGAAGCCGGTTACTGCGGATTACATCCATGCAGGGGTCTTCGTGCCCGTTTTTAATGCGACTGAAGAAGCTCTGAGGTTCACTTTTAGCCCGTTAGGCAACACTGCCACCAAGCTTGCGTATTGGGACGAGGAGGCTTGGGTTAGTGAGTCGGTTGTATCTACTGGCTCACCAAAGCTAGGTACAGCATTGAACGAAGGTCAGGCTCGTTCGTCAGCGGACCAGGCTGCCGCTGCCGCTGAAAATGAAGGTCTTTTGAAAGCGGGTACCGAGGGCGAGGCCAAAACAAAAAAGAGAAAAGCTGATGCCAGCGCTGCCGCGAAGCCAAAGAAGGTATTTGAAGATTGTCATTGATGGATGGGTCGCTGCTGACCTACACAGACTGCGCCAGCCCACTTACAATTCTGGAGCAATCGCCACGCTGAGCTTCATGGAGTCAAGCCTGAGAAGTCGGAAGAGGCTGAGGTTGAACCTGAAGGAAAGTCAGAAAAGAACGGCGCAGCTGAGGAAAACAATCCGCCCACCAGATCCTATGCCGACCTAACGAAGAAATGCTGCTATCTTTGTTCACGGCAATTCAAGACTGAAGCTGAAGTGAACAAGCATGAGCGCCTGAGTGGTCTTCATCGCGACAATCTGAAGAACGAGGATCTTGTGTCCAAAGCTCAAGTCAAAATGGAAAAGGCCGGGGTACCTTCCACCAACTTGGGAGAGGATACGTCGGAATATCGTGATCGTGCTAAAGAGCGCCGGGCAGCTTTCGGCGGCTCCAAGAAGATCTCGCTTCCTCTCAAAAAGAAAGCAGCCCAGCCAGTGGAAGAACAACAGGACGACCCTGCCCCAGCTCCGTCCAAGGGCGCCTCACTGCTTGGCAAAATGGGGTGGTCTGCAGGGGAAGGCCTCGGAGCTCAAGGCACGGGTATGACCGCACCAATAGCGACTGACATGTATGTACAGGGAGTCGGTTTGGGTGCTCAAGGAGGGAAGATTGGGGACGCTGCTGATGAAGCTGAGAGGAATACGAAAGGGGGTTATTCTGAGTTTTTGGAGAGAACCAAGGACAAAGCCAAGGAGAGATTTGAAAGGCTGGGCTGATGCAGGTGTCTTGAGGGCACCGTAAAAATCTCGGATATTGCTTCAAAGCGCTGGTCAGCCAGCCAGAGCTCGAGGTCAGATGCAATTGATGACGTAAACAGAAACAATGCTGTCCCACTGCATTTCTCCCATTTTCCTCCTCTCTTACTGTAATCTCTCAGCGAGTAGAAACCCATACCAAATCGAAATTCCCAACCCCGCCAGATTTGTCAACGCACTGAATCCATGCATTCGACTAAATGATTTGTTCAGCGTCACCATCTCCTTAGAATGCGGTCCTTTATCATAATATTTCTTCCCGTCTCTCGTCTCTGTATACCATCAGCACCTAATTTCCCTTACCTACCACCAACTCTCGGAAACAATAGCACGTACCCTGATGTTTCCTCTCCTTCATAATCTTCGTCGTCACCGGCCCCGCCCACACCAAATTCGCTAAATTCATCACAAATATCCCCGCAATAGGCGCCAACACGGTCCACCTATTTCTCGGCTCCAGTACCCCACTGAAAGAACTCGACTCGTTTGCTCCTCCTTGTGGCGATAGGTTCTTAATGCCAGGGTATGTGAGGGCCATCACGACTGGTAGGGCGGTTTGGATGGCGAAGTAGACGGGGGTCAGGGCGGCTTGGAGGGTGGAGAATTGGGGACGGGGGAGGGCGCGATAGGCTACGATGCCGTTGACGAAGGATTGGAAGACGGTGGCGCCGAGGAGGGTACCATAGCTGAGGCGAAGGAAAAGTCAGTGGGTAATACATCAGCTGGCTTGAGGGGGGAGGAAAGATGGGCGATACCTGAGGATGTGGTAGGGAGCGGGCGAGTAGAGGAGGGATACGTCTGACATTGTGGCGAGATTTAAATGTCGAGATTCGAAATGTGAGAGGGACCAGATGAGTTTATGAGGGAGAGAGGGGGAGGGTCTGTATTCCCTCGGTCCATGGTGGTTGATATTCGCCGAGGCCTTAATTTGGACTAGCGTGATGCCATGATATCAATATTTTCCACATGAAATCCTTTCCCTTCTGCCTTTTCCTGTCATCTGCGATAATGCATCGCGACAGTGCCTCCAGTGACACGCAGCTTCGCAGGTGCTGACCGTTACGCCACGCGTATGAAAGCCTATCGTCGGGCCATGATGGTCTTTTGTCAAGGTGTGTTTCCCGGTCATTATGGCAAGCGCTACTCCATGGGGCATCAAATCCAATCAACTCATCGACATCTCTTGAGAATTAGCATAGGTTGCTCAATGCTGGATATGTGCGGGTAGATGTTGTGTGAATTGGTGGGATATGTGTCTATTCGTAGGGTATAGCTGAAGCTTCGACGTATTGCTTTCATGAGGTTCTCAGGACGGAGACCAGACATTCATTTCCATTTTAACCCTTTTGAGGTTTTCTCTTGACAGCTGTTGTATGCACGATGGGTTTGATGGGGCCTCGGCCTCGGAAGGGCTCATGCAGTCTAGCCTGTTTGAGAATTTCGCTCCACGACTGTCGTATGCACCCCGGCACACTAACAACCCTTGCACTTCGGCGCACTAAAACCCTAGCCTTGCTCCACCTGCAGGTTTGTCTTGGGTTTCGTGCTTAAGAACCCGTTCAGTCTTTGAATTTCCGCTTTTCTCTGATCACAGCAGGGTCGCTGTATGTTGCTTTCTCTCAAGTCCTTCTTACTCATGTACTGAAGCCTTCCCAAATTGCATTGAAATTCTGATAACTCTGCCCATGACTCTCAGACCCATGTCTTCGGGCGGCCGTCTGAGAACACACACCCAGCTGAATAGATGCGGCGCATTGTGAAGAGATCTGGTCAACGTGAAGTTTACTCTTACTCATTCGCCTGTTGATGCTCTAATAGCACTAGAGGCAGGAAGCACTGATCTCAAGAGGGTGTGCCTAATCATCAAACTCTATGCGGCTGACGAGCTGACCGTGCATAAAACAGGCTGGAAGGGCAAGAATCAGCACTCTTTGCCCTAATGATATCCCGAACTGCACCTGGCATTGCAGCTTGTTACTGGAGAACGTGAGCATGCAGAAAAGCGGAAAATTAAAGAGCGCTATTGGATTCGCCTTATGCCGCTGGCTTTGCTCATCCCAGAGGGTGTTCGTCTGCACGCCCAATCTGACAACAGCGGGGGTATCCCACCCAGCTTGCAGTCAGGCGTGAAAGCATCGGTCTGGACTCTAGAGGTTCTGCTGACGATGCTCATCACTGTCTCCCTTCTCAATCCCACCACATGGGGCAAACGCCCAGCAGAGTGGCGGAGAATAATTCCTCTCATTGGGCTCGCACGTTCGAGGCTTCACTTACGATGCATAAGGATGAGGGCGGCCCCAACCCTTTCCGCAGCCCATCATAGATAGATAGGTCGGAGATTTCAGTGGATGGTGTCCAGCACCCCTATAATAACAGTGATCTTCTCTCCACCCCAGGAGAGATCATTGCCTAGGAAGTAGCTGTGCCCATCGACTGCTCAC
>JAABUP010005387.1_pt1 | contig 19510 bp, 17 predicted proteins | sample 5559201 | NCBI WGS metagenome assembly JAABUP01 (sample SAMN10711887, study PRJNA513373) | rock metagenome | isolation source: Antarctica rocks | place: Antarctica
TGACGCAGCAGGTGCTCGCCTTCATCGCCTATTACAACCGGACCACAGCCAAGCCCTTCAAATGGACCTATCAGGGCAAGGCACTGGCCGCCTAACCGCCAACCTATTTGAGCCAACGTGTACTAGCCGGGACTTCAGTCCCGGTATCACCCACGCCGGGTGCGGCCCTCACCCCGGCTCGGCTCCGCTCGCCACCCCTCTCCCAAATCGGGAGAGGGGCTTCGTTACGGGCGTGGGAGAAGCATGGCGGGCAGTAGCTCCCCTCCGGGGGATCCTTACCCCCGCCTCGCCGCGTTCGGCACCCCGCCGCCCAGCGGGCAGTAGCGCCCACCCATGAAGGGCGCAATGCCTCCGGGGGACCCGCCCGACCGAGGAGCGGGGCCATCGCCGCCACCGACGTGTGGCGTTGCTGCGACGGCGCATACCCGTGCCCGGCGCGGGCAGCCCATCGTCAGAGGCGGAAGGGCTATGCGATTCCGGGCGAATGGGCTATGGCCGCGCGCCGCGCGCCACCCTACGCTAGACGACACGATCACCCGGCACATCGGCAGGCCCGCAGAGCCACAAATCCACCGCCCCGTTCATCGCGTCCAACACCAGGCTGCAGCATGAAAACCGACAACCGTTCGTCACAGGAGAGGAAAAGCCGATGGAGAACCGTGCCCCCAGACACCCAGGCCGTCCGCTGCGTCGCCTGATCCCGGTGGTGTTGCTGGCCCTGAGCCTCGGCGCGATACCGACGTTGCACCCCGCCGCCCTCGGCGCGACCGCCGCGAGCGGGCAAGGGTCGCCCACGTCCGAGTCATCCTCCTCGCCCAGGCCGTCCGAGTCCCCCAGGCCGTCATCCTCGCCCGAACCGTCCGGTTCACCCAGGCCATCCGGTTCACCCAGGCCATCCGGTTCACCCGAGCCGTCCGAATCCCCGAGGCCGTCCGCCTCGCCGCGTCCCTCATCGGGCTTCGACGATGTCGGCGACGATCACCCTGAGCGCACGGCGATCGCCTTCGTCGCGGACAAGGGCATCGTCCACGGCTACAGCGATGGCCGCTTCGGCCCCGACGATCACACCCTGCGCGCCCAGATGGCGGCGATGATCGCCCGCGCGCTCGGCTGGGATCTGGAGGATCACGGCAACGGCTTCCACGACCGCTGCGACGATCGCCAGCGCTGCATCGACGACGACCTCTGGCGCAACATCGGCGCACTGTCCGAGCGCGGGGTGGTGAAGGGCTACCAGGATGGCACCTACGGCCCGTTCAACGAGATCTCCCAGGTGCAGACGATCTCCTTCATCGCCCGCGCGATGGTCGCCGCCGGACGCTGGACGCCGGTGACGGTCGATAACCCGGCGCTCTACCCCAACGTCACCCTCGCATCCGGCCACCGCCTCGATCTGCTGACCTACGTGAGCAATGCCGGGGCCATCCCCGATCGTCCGACGGCCAGCGCGTGGGCCGACTGGGAGGCCCCCGCCACCCGCGCCTGGTTCGCGCAGCTCCTCTATCAGGCACTCGCCGGGCGCTGAGGCCCGCGCTCGCGCCCGCACACCGAGCCGTTCGTAGCACGAACGAGGGGCCACGGCGAAAACGCCGTGGCCCCCTCACGCCGCGAGACAGGGAACGGGATGGCGGCGCTCAGCGCCCCGCCGGGATCACCGTCGCCCCGATCACCGCCAGGATCGCCAGGATCAGCGCCCCGACAACCGCCACATTCGCGACCCGATCCTGCAAGACGACCAGCGCGATCACGTAGAGGATCCCCGCGATCGGCATCACCGCAGCGTAATAACGTCCCCGAGTCATCGTGTCGCTCCTCGCGCGGCCACGCCGCGCCATCGATCGTCGCCCGCGCCCTCCGCGCGGGCCAGCCACAGTCGCCCGGTCGAGCCGCACCATGCGGTACCCCCGGCGCGAGACCCCAGAGAACGTCGGTATCCCGCTCAGCGCGGCAACCCCGGACCCAGCACCACCACGCGCAGCAGCAGCGCGACCACCCCCGCCGCGATCCACGGCCAGGAGCGCCCCACGATCAGCGGCTCGCGCGGGGTGGTCGCGGACTCCTCGTGGACCCACATCGGCAACCACACCAGGAAGGCGTTGCCCCCGAACGAGGCCGCAGCGGCGGAGATCAGGATCAGTTCGGGGCTCGTCGGGTTCAGCGCCCCGGCGACGATCGCGGAGACGCCGATGGCGAAGTAGGGCGGCAGCGCCAGCATGATCGCGCGCCGTTTCCGCGCCGCCAGCCCCCAGCCCAGGAACGGGTCCAGCCGCCGCATGGCGAGCCGCAGCGCCACGAGCGAGACGACCACCCCGATCGCGGTGCTGACGATCTGCCAGAGCGGCTTCAGCGGCAACCCCGCCATGAAGTCGTGGACATCGCCGAAACTGGTGAAGGAGAGCGCCAGCAGATACCCCCCCGCGACGAGGAAGTTGCTGAACCCGAGCAGCCAGAGGAAGTAGCGACCCTGCGCCCCGCGCGCCGCGCGCAACGCCCCCCAGGCCAGGAACCCGACGACCACATTGGCGAATGCCCCCGCAGCGGCGATGAACCGCAGCGCCCCCGGCGCGATCGCCCCGTCATCGAATTCGGCGTCCACGCTGGTCACGCGCGTCAGTTGGTGGCCCGTCAACACCACCGCCAGCCCATGCCCCAACGCCTCGTGGACGAAGACGGCGATCAGCCCCACGATCAGCGCGATCCCGATCACGGTCAACAGATCGTTCGCCGGGAACGGATCGGCGGCGACTGCGGCGTCACTCTCGACCGGCACCGCGACTTTGGTAGCCATTGTTTCCCCTCCTGAATAGTCGGCAGTCGGCAGTCGGCAGAAAGGATGGATCCATAGTCCGTAGAAGAGTTTGTGGCGAGGACGGAGTTGGGCCATACACCAGCGCGCTCGTTAGAGCCCTTCTGCCGACTGCCGACTGCCGACTGCCGACTGCCCTTCACCCCCGCGCCGCCGCCACGATCGCCTCCAGCGCGGCGACGTGCGTGTCGAACGCCGCCCGCCCCACCGGGGTGGCATGGTAGAACGAGCGCCCGCGCCGCCCGCGCCCCTCCTTGCGGACCTCGGCGTAGCCATGCTCCACCAGGGTCCGCAGATGCAGGCCGAGATTGCCATCGGTCAGCCCCAACAGCTCGCGCAGGGCCGTGAACGCCAGCTCCCCCGCCAGCGGGAGGCCGATCAGCGCGGCCAGCAGACGCAACCGGTTGGTATCCGCCAGCAGCGGATCGAGCGGCGCACGGAGCAGCTCGCGCAGCATCGCTCCCGCCGCATCCTCCGGCGGGGCGGCCGGGGTCGCCGCCCCGCCGCTCCGCCCGTCGCGCCGCGCGCTCATCGCCGCACCCGCAGCGGCGATGACGAGTGACGAATGACGAATGACGAATAGGAGGCGAAGGGCGAATAGCCGACACGATGGCGCACCGGGCGGACAGCGCAAACCGCCACGCCCCACCGACCGTCGCCCATGGCCCACCATCCCGCCCACCGCCCGACCATGCGCCCTCCCTCACCCATCAAGCACCCACCATCCCTACAAACGGCGGGTCGCAGCAACAACCACGCCTACTAGCGCCGCGTCTCACACATACGGGTCTGGGTGGCCGGGGCCAGCCCTATCCTCCCTTGTACGGAGCCGTCCCCACCCACCCCGCGTCGGGGCGGGTCGCCGCCGCCGGGGAACCCGCTCGCGGGTCGGGGGAGGGGTTCTCCCCACGCTATAACCCCACACGCTATACCGCCCCGCCCCCATCGCCTCTAATTACTACGGACCACGGACCACGGACCACGGACCTATCTCTCTGCCGACTGCCGACCGCCGACCGCCGACTCACGCTCCCGCCACAGCCCCAGCAGCACCATCCCGCCGCCGCCGAGCAGGCCGAAGAGGAGCGCCGCCCAATCCGGGAAGAGCTGGCGCAGGAGCGGCGCGAGCACCACGATCCCGCCGCCCAGGACAGCCAGCGCCCTTTCGCCGCTGACGACCCCGTAGAGCAACAGCGCCAGCCCCCAGAGCCCCCCCGTCAGCAGGATGATCGCGAGCGCCTCCGCCGGGACCACCGTGCTGACCAGGAAGACCGAGCCGAAGACGATCACCCACCAGGCGCGCGTGAAGCGCGCCTCCCAGCCGCTGCGGATCGTGTCGTCCCGCAGCCAGCGCGTCAGCGCGTACGCCGCCACGCCGAGCGGCAACCAGAGCGCCCAGCCGATCGCGAACGGCAGGAATTGCAGCCCCGTATAACCGAGCAGCCAGACGACCCCCCAAACGATCAACCCCGCGCGCATCGTCGTCCGCCGCGCGGCGTGTGCGCTGCGGGCCGTCGCCGCGCGCGCCAGCCCCAGCGCCGCACGCGCCTCCTCCACGCTCGGTTCCCCCCCGCGCGGCGGGCGGAGTTCGCGCTCGCCCATCGCCAACCCCTCCCGTATCGTCGCTCGCCGCACCAACCAGCACGCCCCCACGGCGCGATTACTCTGTCGCGCAGAGTATGACACCCCGGCCACGTCCTGGCAAGCGCGGTGGGCGCGGTGGATAGAGGCAGGATCAAGCGGGTGGCGGGCGACCCGACGATACGGGCGTTCGCTTCGCGCGTTCGATCATTCGATCAGTGGAAGAAGGGGAACAGGTTCATCGCGATGACGACGAGGATGCCATCGCGGCAGGAGTATTGGGTCATCTCGATCGTCACCTTCGACGCACCGGTGGCACTCGTCGCATAGTGCAGATCGATCAGCGTATCGGGGCAATGGGTCAGATAGCTCCAGGTCTGCACGCGCGTCGGATCGGAATCCGCGTGTCGGAAGTCATCCCTGCGCCAGTCCGGCCCGAGACTCCGCGCGAAACCCGCGAGCACCGTATCCCGGTCGTCCGTCGTCTCGAACGCCGCGAAGCGATGGGTGCCCCAATCCCGCCGTTCGACCCACTGTCGCGTCTGCTGCCCGGCGGGGTAGGCGGGGAAGGTCGGCGGCTTCAACGTACCGAAGAAGACGTTGAGGAGCGGGTCGACCCCGATGTAGAGGAGCAGGCAGCACAGCAGCGCGACCCCGATGCTCCCGAGGCAACCGAAACGCCGTATGGGTCGTTGGCGTAGCACCGGTTATCTCCCCACGCCGGGCACAATCCCCCGCCCAAGTCGCCGCGTTATAGCCGGATCGCGCGTTGGCCTGGCGTGGTCCGGTATCGTCCTCATGCTACCCGCCCGCGTCGCTCAGGCGCGCGTCGATCGCGCGCAACTCATTCAGGGGCTCGGGAACGTGCCCCCGCACGATGCTCCACAGCGTATCGTTGTCGATCCCCAGGTAGCCGTGGACCAACCGATCGCGCGTGGCGATAATCATCCGCCACGGCACCTGCGGATTCGCGCCGCGCACGCCCTCCGGGAGATGCGTCGCCGCCTCGCCGATCAACTCCAGATTTCGCACGGTCGCGTCGTAGTGTAGCGCGCTCGCGACAAGCCCGGCCTGATCGAGCCCATTGGTGTGGGCTAATATCCGCTCGGCAAATCCGATCGTGTCGTCCAGGTAGAGGTGCCAGGAGCGCGGCGCGGCGTCAGACACCGATCGCCTCCGCCTCGATGAACGGGCGCAACTCGGCGCGCAAGCCCTTCTCCGTCACCAGATCGACCGCGACACCGAATAGATCCTCCAGATAGGACTGCACCCCGAAGTAGCGCTCCGCCGTCGCCGGGCCATCGAACGCGACCAGGATGTCGATGTCGCTCCCGTCCCGCGCGGCATCGCGCGCGGCGGACCCGAACAGCGCCAGCCGCGTCACCCCATACCGCCCCGCCAACGTCGACTTGCTCTGTGCCAGCCGCGCCAGCACCCCCGCCCGATCCATCGCCGCCGCCGCCCTCGCGCGCCACTTGCCCTTCATGGACACCATGCTAATACGCCAGTCGAGGTTATAGGGCTACACGCCATAGGACACCGCACGGCACGGCACCGCCGCGCTACCAAACTTTGGTACGCCGACACACCGACAACCCACGCTCCCGATCGTCGGCTACGTGCTGCGTTTCGCAAGCGGCGGTAGGGTGTGGTCCTCCCCCGCTCCTCGGATAGGCGGGTGCCCGCCGAGCGGCGAGGTGAGGGCGATTGCGGCATCCTCTCACACCTACAACGAAACCCCTCTCCCGATTTGGGAGAGGGGTGGCGAGCGGAGCCGAGCCGGGGTGAGGGCCGCACCGGCGCATGGGTTGCCGTTGGACTGAAGTACCCCGGAGGGCAGCCACCATCCCTGAAGGGCACCCTGTACCCCCGAGGGCCGCCACTCCCCTGAAGGGCAACCGCTCCCGGCTGGATGGCCTGCGGCCACGCAGTACCCCGGCGGGCAGCCACCACCCATGAAGGGCACACTGTACCCGTGAAGGGCACACTGTCCGCCCGCGCGGACCGGACCAGCATTATCCCCCGCAAAGGCACACCCCCCCGCTCCTCGGATGGCGAGGCGGGGGTGAGGGTGCCCGTCAAAACCCGCCCACGCCCACAACGAAGCCCCGCTCCCACTATCGCGCGACGGGCGGCGGGAGCATGCCCGCACCGCCTCAGCCCTTGAGGAAGCCGAGCAGCGCCGCGTTGAACTCCTCGGGGTGCGAGGCGTTGACGCCGTGCGGCCCGCCCTTGACCACGACGAGCTGGCTCCCCGCGATCGCCGCGTGCGTGCGCTTGCCGCTGACCTCGAACGGCACCACGGCGTCCGCGTCACCGTGGATCACCAGCGTCGGCACGGTGACCTTCGCCAGATCGCCACGGAAGTCGGTGCGCCCGAACGCCGCGATGCAGTCCAGCGTCCCCTTCGGCGAGGCGAACGCGGCGATGTCCCGCGCGTAGATGCGCTGCATCTCGCTCACCGCCGGGCCGCCGCCCGGCAGGATGCTCTTGACCGGGTTTGCCCCGCCCGGCGTGAAGAAGTTCTTGGTGAACTCTTCGAGGAAGGCGATGCGGTCGCCCTTGACCCCGCCCTCGAACCCGGCGATCGTCGCGTCGTCCAGCCCGCCATCCGGGTTATCCGCCGACTTGTAGAGGTAGGGCGGGACCGCCGAGGCGAAGACCGCGCCCGCGAGCCGACCCGTCCCGTAGGTGCCGATGTAGCGCGCGACCTCGCCGCCGCCCATCGAGAAGCCGACGAGCGTCGCCTCGCGCAGGTCGAGTTCCTCCATCAGGGTGTTCAGGTCGGCGGCGAGGGTGTCGTAGTCGTAGCCGTCCCACGGCTGCGACGACGATCCGAAGCCCCGCCGATCGTAGGCGATGACGCGGTATCCGGCCCCGATCAGCGCGGGCACCTGGTTCTCCCACGAACGGGCGCTCAACGGCCAGCCGTGGATCAGCACCACCGGCTTCCCGACCCCGTGATCCTCGTAGTACAGTTCGATCGGTGTGCCATGCTCAGTGCCGACGGTGATCTTCGCCACGATGGAGCCTCCCAACATATGCGGCGGTTTTTCCGCCTCTGCATCGGGAGTACGCAAGTCGCTTGCCGCCAGACAGCTTCGCCGCCGCCCGGAGAAGCCGCCGTCACGATCGTCGGCAAACGCCAGCTCGCCGACCGCGCGCGGGCGATCGTGCGGGCGCGGCGGGCCGGGCTGGAATACGTTGGCGGCGCATCTGCCCGCGTAGAGAAGGAGCGGGAGAAGGTCGATAGCCGCGCCGACGCTCGACGCGCCCCTCTCCACACAGACGCGCGGGCGAGTTATCGCCCCGTCACTCCACGTCGGCGGGCGCATTCGCCGACACGTCCGGCATGAAGATCGCCGCGAACTCGCCGTTCGCCAGGGTATGGGCGATGACCTCCTCGATCCGTGCCCGGCTCAGTTCGTCGAGTAGGAGCAGGTCGCTGGTCCAGAAATAGCGCCCGCCGAACGATTCGCCGGTGCGACGCCAGCGCTCTGTGAGCGTGAGCACGTTCTTATAGGTAACGACCGACGCGAACCAGCGCGACCCGTCGGCGAAGGTGACCGCCACATTCGCGTTGGCGTCGGCGGGATCCCACGATCCCGGCTCCCAGACCTCGGCCTCGATCCAGATGGTGTACTCGTCCATCACCCTATCCTCGTCGGCGTACGTGGGGAGGCCGCAGGGGGCGTCGTACTCCTCATGGCATGACGCTTTGGTGTGGCGGCGCGGCCTTTTTTTGATAGCGCCCGTTCGTTGCCAGGCCGAGTGCTCCCGCGCAAGCACCCGCAAGCTGCGGCGCTATCGAGCGAACTTCTCGATCGCGTCCGGGCTGACCGGCGTGAAGAAGTTAAGCAAATTGCCATCGGGGTCGCGAAACAGCATGGAGCGGTTGCCCCAGGGCATCGTTGTCGGCTCCTTCACGAATTCGCCGACCAGCTGCCTCAGTCTCGCATACTCTTGGTCGACGTCATCGACGCGGAACTCGATGATCGCGGTGTGGTTATCCGCTGCGTGGGCGGCTTCGGCCCCGAACATGGCGATGGTGCGCGTACTGGCGATCGCCAAGGTACAGGAAGGCGTCCGCAATTCGGCGAAATCTTCCGTGGCCCGCACGAGCGACAGACCGGTGATCTGTTCGTAGAATTGCACGAGACCGTCAACGTTGTCGGTGATGAGTCGTATCGAGGCAAAGTCCACGGTACATCCCTCCCACTATGCTACAATCGGATCCATGAACGATACGATACGGTATCGTATCGTATCACAACGGCAGGTGGGGCGTCAAGATATGGCGAAGAGCGTTTTCGTCCGTGGAGAGGAAGGGCCGCAACCGATGATCGACAACACCGGCCCCGTTATCGATCGGCGTGTTCGCCGCTCGAAGGAGCGCGTCCTTCAGGCGACCGTTGAACTGTTGACTGAAGGTGGGTTGGGTGGTTTCAGTGTCGATGAGGTGTCTCGCCGCTCCGGCGTCGCGAAAACCACCATCTATCGCCACTGGCCCGCGCGCTCAGAGCTGGTCATCGATGCCTGTTCCCGACTCACCACAGAACAGCACGTCCCCGATACGGGGAGTTTGGAGGACGATGCCACGGCGTTCCTGATCGGCATCGCCGATCTCTTATGTACGGCACGATGGTCTTCCATTGTGCCATCGATCGTCGACGCCGCCGAGCGCGATCCCGAGCTTGCGGCGATACACAGTAGGATTCAGTTGGGACATACCGCCCCATTGCAAGAAATTATCGCGCGCGCGGCGCGCAACGGTGAGCTGCCAACGAGCACCGATTCATCCACCATGATCGCCGCGCTGCTCGGCCCGCTCTTTTATCGACGGTGGTTCTCTCGTGAGCCGCTTGACGAAGCGTTCGTGAAGGCCATCGCCAAACAGGTCATAAGCGTCTATAGAACAGCCGACCGCGCCGCGTAGAATGCGTGACCCTATCCCGGTGGTCCGGTCCCCGGAGGGGAGGTGCTCCCAAGCCGGGTCTTGGGGCTTCGTGGCCGCAGCCCTTCGCCGGGGCAGTATGCCCTTCAGGGGTAGTGCAACCCCGGTCACCGCCGGGCCAACCAACCGGAGCATTGCTCTAGCCGCGCCCGGACGCTTCGTATCCGCAGCCCCCAACCGGGAGGGGAGATCCTTCAAGAGCGGTGTCCGCCCTGCGGGGTAGCGGCTGCCCTCCGTAGGTGCCGCAATGCCGGTCCCGCGCGTGCCACAGCACACCACTCCGTCGCCCAACACACACCATGACGACCCCATGACGACCTCAGTCCGTAGAGACAGACTTCATAACTGCTTCGATCCACCGGTAATCTGCTTGACCCGTCTATGCGCGCTTCTCCGTCCAGGTCCCAGCTACCATTCCGCTACACACGTCCCACCATAGTGCGTCGCAACCCATTGCTATCAAGAGCCTCCCGGCTATCGCGCCGGAAACCGCTATCGACCGTGCCGTTCAGCCCACCCGCGCCTCACCCGTCGTCCCCTCCGCCTCGTCGCCAAGAAGGCGCAGCACGTCGTCGTAGAGGAGGTAGTGGACCGTCGCACCCGGTCGTCCGCAGAGGCTGGTGAGCCGCGCCGCCACCCTGGCCCGCGCCTGGACGTGCGCCGGGCCGGTCGCGCGGTCCAGCGCCGCCCGGTCGCGGAAGATCACCGCCGCCGCCTCGCCGCCATGTGGGGCGTGGAAGAGGGCGTCCCGAAACGGGGTCGGCAAGGGGGGCGTCGTCTGCACGATCCGCGTCCAGCTCGCCTGGTCGGCCCCGGAGAGGCCGAGCGCCGCCAGCGTCGCCCGGCGCTCCTCGCTCGCCGCCGCCACCTCGCGGGACCGCGCCGCCTGCCGTGCCGCCCGCTCGTCGGCCCCCGCCGCCTGTGCCGACTCCTGTGCCGCCCGCGCCGCCGCCGAGACGAACCCGGCGGCCGGTGCCCAATCCTGCTCGATCTGCCGCCGCAACCGCCCGGCGGTCAGCTTCGGATCGTCCGGGTTGGCGTCGCGGAGGGCGTCGAAGATCGCGAGCTGCCGGGTGATCGTCGCGACGGGGACGGTCTGCCGTAAGCGTGCGGCGACCCCCGCCGTGATCCCCCGTGCCACCAGACAATCCCCCTCTGCCGCGACAATAACAACCGGAGCGGTTTCCGCCTGGGCGAATTGGCCCGCATTCGTTCGCGGCCTCTCGCCCTGTTGTTCCGTGGTCTGTTGGATCAGGTCTGTTAGACCGGGTCTGTTGTGTGTACCGGTTTTCGTTACGCGCCCTGCATTGGTCTGCCGTACGCCCTGCGGACCGCTCCCCGGTACAGGGGCCGTACCGACGCGCGGTACAGGGGCCGGACGCGGGGGTGTACCGGTGGCCGGTGCGGGGGGTGTTGAGGGGGAGGTACGAAGTACGAAGTATGAAGTACGCTCGGTTTCGGGTGTTGCTTGCGCCTGGGCCGTCGCTTGCCGCGCCAACTCGGTCGGTGCTGCGCTTTCCCGCTCGCCTCCCGCTTCTTCACTTCGTACTTCACTCCCTACGCTTCGTCCTTCGTACGTCGTACTTCGTGCTTCCGCGAAGCGTTCGCTCAGCTCCGCCAGCCGCCGCTGGCCCTTCTCGTTGAGCGTGGCCGCGAGGCGTCCGCCCGCGACATCGACCAGGAAATCGGCGAGGGCGCGCGGCTCGTAGAGGAGGTAGTCGTTGGCGACGTTCTCCCCCTTGCGTCCCTTGCCGACCCCCGACTCCTTCAGCAGCAGCCCCGCCGCCCCGAGCCGCGCCTCGATCCCCTGGATCTTGTCCTGGCTGAGCCCCAGGATCCGCTTCAACTGGCGGAACGAGGGGAGTTCCCAGCGGGGATTCGTCGGGTTGATGTTCTTCTTCAGGTAGAGGTGGTAGGCGATATCCTCCAACCGGATCAGCGATGTTTCGAGATAGGTGGTGGTGGCGTAACAGTCGAAGTACTCGTTCCAGGCCGTCTCGAAGCCCTTGCGCTGGCCGTCGGCCAGCCGCACGCGCCGCTTCGATTCCGCCGAGACCGGTGCCGCGCCCCGTTGCGCCGGGTCGAGCGTCTCGCGCCGCGCCAATGCCATGTCGTCGTCCTCACTCCCGTGTCGCGCGCCCATCGCGCCCAGCATCACTATTGATCGGCGGCGCGGCGGGGGGGAGGTCTCTGGCATACGCTGTTAATACACTTCCAGATCATACTTTTAAGCCGCTTTCGTCCCCCGACCGGTGTGTGTCCACGGAGGCCGATCGTGTGAAGCGCGTGGACGCCCCACGATGCCCGATCGCGCCCCCCCCGTACTAGATCGGACCCGGCGAGGGTGGCAAAGAGTGCCACGCTGGCACAGCGAGGCGTCCGCGTGTGATCGGCGTGGACGTGGGCGCTGTCCACGCCGATCACGCTTCTCGTCCACGCCAATCACACCGGGCGTCCACGCCGGTCACACCGATCGAGCGAGCGGGCGAGCGGGTGAGTGGGCGAGGAAGGGACGGAACAGGAGGCACAGCGACACAGAGCAGGACGGGAGGGGGAACGAAAAGAGGGGACGGGGACTCGGGGACGCGGAGGTGGGGAGCAGAAGGGATGGGGCGACAGGGGTGTGCGAACAGTTGCGCCAGTGGCGCTGTCGCCTGGTGGGATCGGGGGTTGTGATCGGCGAAAAGGCGGGGTATGATCGGGGTTTACGGCGGCGGGGCGTCATCCGGCGCTTCCGCACAGGCGTATGAGCAGAACCGGGCAGCGCCGCTCCTGCCGCTCGGCAGCGTTGTCGAGGCGTCGTTGCGGGAGCGGCGGCGGGCGAACGGCCCCTCCCTGCACCTACGATGACGCTGAGGCGAGCGGCAGGCCGGGTGCTAAACCGGAAGCGTCCATGAGAACCGCATACCTCATCGTAGCCGCTCGGTCCGCGCGGGCGGACTGGATCATCCTAACAGCTTCTCTCCCTGCCGCCCTCGGTGTCTCTTGCCTCCTGTTCCGTCCCCTTCATCTCGTTCGTGCTCGGCGTCTCGGCGTCCCTGAGGCCAACCGTCCCCTTTCTCGCCCACGCGCCCGTCCACGCGCTTCACACCGGGTGTGCGTGGACATTCATGGCGCGAGGGTGCGGCGCGTATGGCGGCGGGGTGGCCCGCTGGTGGCACTGCGCGGTGGCGCGGCTGGCGTGGGATGACGCGCGGTGTGGTGTGGCGGGCGTGGACGGCCACATTTGACCTCTGCATGCCGGTTTCACGACAAACATTCCGTCCACGCGCCGCACACAATGCCGCGCCCTGGGCGATCGCGACGCCGCCGCGCGGATCGCGCCGCGCCCATACGTACGCGGGCAGATCGGCTATCCGCAGCTGTCCAAGCGCTTCACACGATCCGGCGCGTGGACGGTACATGCCGATTCAGGGGAATGTCCACGCGCTTCACACCACGGCTGACGTGGACATCGCGCCGACACGGGCGCTGAGCTGAACGCGGGTCTTCCCTGGCTTCACCGGGTGTCCTGTCCCCCGCTCCCGGAGTGGCGGGTCCCCCGGAGGCATTGCGCCCTTCATGGGTGGGAGCTACCGCCCGCTGGGCGGCGGGCGGTGCCCGCAGGCGGCGGGGTGCGGGCCGCACCGGCGCAGTAGCTCCGGGGGTTGAAGTACCCCGGAGGGCAGCCACTGCCCCGGAGGGCAGCCACCACCCCGCGAGGGGGTACAAGTATCCCGGAGGGCAGCCACCCCCGGCTAGGGGCGGCTACGCCGCCACGAAGTACCCATGAAGGGCATACCATCCCCCTCCGGGGACTGGATCACCCCGATATTTTCTCCCTCCCGTCCCCCGCTGTGCCGTTGCGCCGCCTGTTCCGTCCCCTTTCTCGCCCACGCGCCCGTCCACGCGCTTCACACCGATCGGGCGTGGACGCCGGGGCGTGCGGGCGAATGGGTGTGCGTGTGCGGTAGGATGCCGCTGCCGGCGTCATGCGGGCGCGGCGAGTGGGATGGGATGGCCGCGTCCCGATTCGCGCGGGACGGCGCGTGGCACGAGGGTGGAAGGATGGACGAGCACGGGATCGGGATCGGGAATCGTGGGTCGGGCGACGCGGCCCCGGCGATCATGCCGCGCCCGATCGCGCGCGACAACTGGCGGGCCGCGCTGGCATTGCGGGTCACGCCCGCGCAGCTCCGCTTCGTCGCGGACAGCCAGCCGGTCGCCGCGATCGCCCTCGCCAAAGCCTTCGTCCGCCCCGATGGCTGCCGCTGGCACCCCTACGGCCTCTACGCGGGCGCGACGATCGTTGGCTTCGTGGCGGTGTCGCACGACGAGGCCGAGGCCGCCTGCTGGCTCTACCACTTCTTCATCGATGCGGCGTGGCAGGGGCGCGGATACGGCGCGGCGGGGCTGCGCGCCCTGCTGGCCCTCCTGGCCGCACCGCCGTTCGCCGCACATGCGGCAGCGCTGACCGTCCACCCCGCGAACACCGCCGCCCGCCGCCTCTACGCGCGGGTCGGCTTCCTACCGACCGGGGCGGAGCGCGACGGCGAGCCGGTTTGGCGGCTGGCGTTGGGGTAAACCCTGCCCCGCCATGCCCGCCCCCGCCCCTCGATGCACCCCTGTCGTGCGCCAGATCGCGCCGCGAGCATGGTTCCGGTCGGCGTGGCGCGATCGCCACGCTGGTGGAGAATGCCGTTGGGCTGAAGTACCCCGGAGGGCAGCCACTGCCCCGGAGGGCAGCCACTGCCCCTGAAGGGCATACTATCCGCCTGCGCGGGCTGGAACGTTAACGGCGCGATGCCAGCAATCAGAAGCGTCAATAACGGCGATGCCCCCTCTCCTAGAATTGGGAGAGGGGGTGCCGCCCGCAGGCGGCGGGGGTGCGGGCCGTCCTCGCTGGGGGGTGAGGGTGTTGGCGTGGCACCCTCCCTGCAAACAGGGCGCAGCGGCGCGAAGCGCATTAGGGACGTCGCTCGGCGCGGATGAAGAGCCGGGCGGCGTAGCTTTCCCCCCGCCAGGAGTCGCCGATCGGGGTGTGCCTCGACCGGCACCGCTGCGAGGGCAATACCGTCGCCGCGCGGTATACTGCACCGCAGACATTCGGGCGGTGCAGATCGTTCATCGGTGACGTGGCGCCCCCGCGCGACGTACTGTGTGGTAGGCCACGCTCGCCGGTGGGGACGATCACCGCAGAGACGCCGAGAAGAGGACCTTGGCCGCGGAGACGTAGAGACACAGGGTCGGGAAAAGAGCCGGAACAGGAGGCACAGAGGCGCAGAGGCGCAGAGGAAGATGGGAGCGGAATATCGGGATATATACAAGAGCGGGATAGCGCCCGCGCCACGGCTTGCCGCCACCCGCCGCTCCTCGGCCCCGGCCCCGGTCCCAACCTCACGGACCAGGACCAACCTCCCCCCACCTGCCATCTGCCGCCCAGCGATCTCGCCCAACGCTACGGACTACGGACTACGGACCGTTCTCTCTGCCGACTGCCGACTGCCGACTACGGACTTCTCTACTCCGCCGCCGCCACGCGCGAGGAGCACCCGCCATGTATGCTCGACGGCAGAAGCCCGGCCCGGCCCGCACACCGCGAACCGCCGCCCCGCCGACGGCCTTGCACCCGGTGCGATTCGGCGCGCTCCTGCGGCAGGCCCGCGCCGCCGCCGCGCTGACGCAGGAGGCGCTGGCGGAGCGCGCCACGCTGAGCACGCGCACGATCAGCGATCTGGAGCGCGGGCTGAAGTCGCGCCCGCAAGCGGCGACGCTGCACCTGCTGCTGGACGCCCTCGGGCTCGATGCCGCCGCACGGCGGCGCTTCGAGGCGGCGGCGGCACCGGCGCATCCCGCCGCGCCCCGCGCCCCGCGCCCCCCCTTGCTCGTCCCGCCGCTGCCGCGCCTCGCCACGCCGCTGATCGGGCGCGCGGACGATGTCGCCGCGCTCGTCGCGGCGGTGCGCCGGGGGGGAGCGCGGCTGCTGACCATCACCGGGCCGGGCGGCGTCGGCAAGACCCGCCTCGCGCTGGCCGTCGCCGCCGCGCTGGCCCCGGGCTACGCGGATGGCGTCCCTTTCGTGCCGCTGGCCCCCCTCGCCGACCCGGCCCAGCTCCTGCCGACGATCGCGGGGGCACTGGGGGTGCGCGAGGGGGGCCTGCGCGGGGCGTTGCGCGGGCGGGCGCCCCTCCTCTGCCTCGATAACTTCGAGCACCTCCTGTCGGCGGCGGGGGCGCTCGCGGCGCTGCTGGACGCCTGCCCGCAACTGACCGTGCTGGTGACAAGCAGGGCGGCGCTCGGGCTGCGCGGCGAGCGGGCGTACCCGGTGGCCCCGCTCGCCCTCCCGCCTCACGATGCCGCGCCGGACGCCATCGCGCGCGCGGCGGCGGTCGCCCTCTTCGTGCGGAGCGCGGCGGCGAGCGACCCCACGTTCGCGATCACGCCCGGCAACGCCGCCGACATCGCGGCCCTCTGTCGCCGCCTCGACGGCCTGCCGCTGGCGCTCGAACTGGCGGCTGCGCGGCTGCGCGTGCTGACCCCGGCGGCGTTGCTCGCGCGGCTCGGCGACCGCCTGGACCTCCTGGCCGGGGCCGCGCCCGATCGCCCCGCGCGTCAGCAGACCCTCACCAGCACGATCGGCTGGAGCTACGACCTCCTCACCCCGGCGGAGCGGGCGCTCTTCCGGGCGCTGGCCGTCTGCGAGGGGGGCGCGGGCCTCGGGCTGCTGGCGGCGCTCGCCCCCGCCGCCGCGCCGGACGCACTCCTCGCGGGGCTGGAGAGCCTGGTCCGGCACCAACTCCTCCGGCGCCTCGATCCGGCCACGGCGGCGACCCCGGAGGAGGAGCCGCGCCTGGGGCTGCTGGAGACGATCCGCGCCTACGCGCTGGCGCAACTGCGCGCGCACGGCGAGGAGGAGGCCGCGCGCGACCGCCACGCGGCCCACATGGTGACGCTGACCGCCGGGAGCTACGAGGCGTGGACGGGGGCCGGTCGCCCGCAGCGGCAGGCGTTGCTGCGCCGCGAGGGGGACAACGTGCGCGCGGCGCTCCGCTGGTTGGCCGCGCGCGGCGACGTGGTCGGCGGGCTGCAACTCTGCAAGGAGTGTTGCCGCGACTGGATCCAGGCCGGGAAGCTGCGCGAGGGCCGCGCGTGGTTCGAGCGGTTCTTCGCCCTCGTCGCGGCGGGGGCGGTGGCCCCGGTCGGGCTGCTGGCGCACGCCTACTTCGCCGCCGCGCTGCTCGCCTACCGGCACGCCGACCCCCACGCGGCGCGGCGGCTGGCCGAGCGCTGCCTCACCGTCGCCCCGGCGAACGACCCGGAGATCGTCGCCGGGGGGCTGACGATGCTCGGCCACGCCCACCTCGATACGGGGGCCTACGACGCCGCCCGCGCGGCCTACCTCGCGGGGCTGGCGCTGCGCCACGCGCCGGGGGTGCGGCGCGAGCGCGGCGTCTCGCTCCTCGCCCTGGCGGTGCTGATCCGGCTGGAGGGGGACCCGCGCGCGGCGCACGCTGCCCTGCTGGAGAGCGAGGCCGCCTTCGCCGCGACCGGCGATCAGTTGCAGTTGTGCGATGTCTACCGCGAATGCTGCCTCGTCGCGCTCGACCGCGACGACGACCGCGCGGCGGCGGACTGGCTCGACCGGTGCGTCACCCTGGCGGAGGCGTGCGACCATGTGCTCGTCCGCTGCCAGGCGTTGGGGCTGCATGGCCTCCTCGCCCTGCGCGCGGGGGACCACGCGGCGGCGCGGCGCTGGCTCCGCGCGGCGCTGACGCTGATGAGCCAGCACGGCCAGGAGCAGCCCGTCGCCACGCACCTCCGTTACTGCGCCCTGCTGGCGGGTGCGACCGGGCGACATGCGGACGCGCTGCGGCTGGCCGGGGCGGCGGCGTGTACCTCCCCCATCCCCGACCGCGCCCGCCCCACGATGCTGGCGCGCGAACTCGACCGCGTGCTCGACGCCGCCCGCGTGGCGCTGGGCGACGCGGCGGGCGACGCGCTGGCGGCGGGGGTGGCGCTCGACGCCGAAACGGCCAGCGCCGCCGCCTGGGACTTCCTGGCCGGGGGGCGCGGGTCGTGAGAAAGGAGCAGGCGAGTAGGCAGAGCAGGGTCCGTGGTCCGTAGGCGGCGGGCGGCGGCCTACAGCACCACGCAGCACGCTTGCCCCCGCGCCGCAGCCCTAGACCAAGGTGCTGATGGGAGGGGCATGATCGGCGTGGGTTGCCGCTGGACTGAGGTACCCCGGAGGGCGGCCACCACCCATGAAGGGCATAGTTACCCGTGAAGGGCAGCCACTACCCTGGAGGGCAGCCTCTCCCGGCGAGGGGCTGCGGCCACGCAGTACCCCGGAGGGCAGCCACTACCCATGAAAGGCACACTATCCGGCGAAGGGCATAGTTACCCGTGAAGGGCACAACATCCCCCTCCGTGGACTGGGCACAGCCAGAACGCGGTAGGTAGTAGACAAGCGTCACAATAAGCCAGATTCGGCGTTAGGAAAGGAGAAAACGGCATCGATCCAATTTGCTGTCGTTTCTCCTTCCCTGAAGGGCTAAATCGGCCCTCCGAACGCTTATTACCGGTACTTTGTGGACTCGGGTCAGGGCGAGGGGTAGAGATCAAGCCCCTGGCCGTGGCGCAGGGACTGGAATAGGGCGCGCAGGGCGGGTGGCGGGGGCAACGGCGACCAGGCCCGCCAGCAGCGCCGGAGCAGGATCCACGGCGCGAGCCACGCCCGCACGGCGCGTAGCGCCACCGGCCAGCACCCCGGCGGGCGCGGCGGGCGTATTTTCCCCCCGCCCCGTCGCCGCGCCAGCGACCGGTTGGTCTGTCGTGTTGCCCGCCACCGGGAGCGCGTCGCCAGCGGCAGCGGGCGGGCGGTGCCACCAGCAGAAGGCGAAGGCGCAGCAGACCAACTGCCAGTGACGGCGCATCGCCGCGTCGCTGCGGACCTGGTACTGCGACCACCCCAGCGCGTGTTTGGTCTGTTTGTAGGCCTGCTCCACCCACATCCTGAGCCCGTACAGGCGCACAATCTCGGCGAGGTCGGCGTCGGAGGTCGGCAGGTTGGTGGCAAGGTACCAGGTCGCATGGTCGGGCAGCGTCACCGGGTCGGTGGTGGCGACGACGGCGCGTAGCCCGCGCGTCGGCCCGTAGGGACCGGCCTCGACCTCCAGCGCCCACCACGTCTCCGCATGCCCATCGCGGAAGCGGCGATCAACCGCGACCCAGGCCCCTGGCGCATCCGCACCGCGCCAGCCTGCCGCCTCGGCCGCCGCCCACAACGCGCCGACCGTCCCGATCTGGTGCCACCACGTGTGCGACGGCTTGAGCGCGAGCACATAGCCGACCGCCAGTTCGTGCAGCCGCTGGCGGAACCCCGCGTCCTCGCCGTAGAAGCTGTCGGCCACCACCGCGCGGAATGGCAGATCGTCCGCGACCGCCGCCGCGACCAGCTCCCCCGCGATCTGCAGCTTCGTGCGGAATGCCGGGTCGGCCTTGCCCCGCGCGAAGTGGTGCTTGGGGGTGTACGGCGCGTACGCCACCGGCCAGTAGACCGTCTCGTCGGCCCAGAGGCTGGTGACGCTCACGACCCCGCTGTCGGTCTTACCCAGGTTGGCGAGGTACTGCCGTCCGACGTGGGCCGTTTTGTGCCCCCACTTGCGGTCGCCGTGCTCGTCGATGACCAGCACCCCTTGTCCATCGGGTGCGGTCGCCGAATCCGACCGCAGCAGCGCCAGCCGCCGTGCGTTGACGGTCGCCGGGTCCCACGTCGACTCTGACAGGAACCCCTGGAGCGCCTGTGCGCGCGGGTGTTGCGCGCCGACTACCGGCTCCGTGTTCGCCAGCCCAGTCGCGGTCTTATTCCGCTCGGCCGGGAGCAACAGGCCTTCCAGGTAGCGCCGGAAGCCCTCGCGCTGGCTCCGCTGCGTAAACAGGTTGTCAAATTGTGCGGCGTACTCCTCCAAGGGCAGCGGCGCGGCAGTCGCGGGCAGGCGCTTCGTCATGGCCTCACCTCCGCCTCCCGTTCTACCACCAGCGCCCCGAGTCCACAAAGTACCGTTACTGCATCGTTCCTTAGAAGCGGTACACATAGGAATGGCGCAGGACACGCGGTGGCGGCGGGGGTCGCCCCCAAATCCAGGGCTTGGCGCGGGCATTTAATTGCTTCGTGGCGACCGCAGTGGCCC
>JAABUP010005388.1_pt1 | contig 19506 bp, 21 predicted proteins | sample 5559201 | NCBI WGS metagenome assembly JAABUP01 (sample SAMN10711887, study PRJNA513373) | rock metagenome | isolation source: Antarctica rocks | place: Antarctica
GAGCAACGAAGAAAGGAGCAGGCAACGCTTGCCTCTCTCGACTCAAGAAGTCTTGAGCCCCTGATCATGACCCCCATAACCGGCCCGATTCAAAGTCACCTTGGCGACCATTTTGCCCGTCTATTCGCAACTATGCTGTCCTGCAACCGCTCATCTGCGGCATATTGCATGTCTTCGCTGCCTGCAAACAAAGCTTGGAGGCTCAGTGGTTCTACCGCTCAACACTATCTGCTATGATCTGTCTGGCGCCACGCTGCTGCTGTCAAACGTTTGCATTTGAGATGACCCGACTTGGCAAGAGGTGTGCGGAAGCTATAGGTCCTTGCAAATATCAGGATGAATATCGTGAACCTGAAGCCAAGAAGCCAAAGATTCCAATTCTCACTATGGATCAGGTCAGTGTTGGTTGCTGCCCAAGCTGGCTTTGCAATGCACGACGCTGAAATGGCTCGCTGCTGCTGCAGCTGCCACAAAGTCTGGTGTCATTGATTGCTGGCTACTTATGTCAGTCAGACCAAGGAGATTTTCGTTTGACGTGCAAAAGTTGGCGTGATGCGTATCCACTGGAGCCCAGAACAGTATTGAGACACACAGCAGATTGGAGAAAGTCAGCTGAGCAAATAAGGCGGTTGTTGCCAGCAGCCACCATTGTTGTTCAGGTCAGTGAGGTCAAAAGCCTATTAGAGCTGCTGGACTCCCCGCACTGCAGTGATGTTGTCAGACTGGACACCAGGCAACCTGGCTGGTTGTCACAGTGGACTCTGGAGCCTGCACACTATAAGCCAGACAAAGTCAAGGAGGTATTGCGGCCATTACAGGCACTACAGGATGGCATAGCACACATGAACACACAACCAAATATTGAGTTGCAGCTACGCATCAGGTCCACACAATTGGCCTTGCCTGCTCTGCGTATATGCTTGGGTCATTGTCACATGCCATTTTTCACCTGCGTGTCTTGGAGAGCCTGACTTCCTTTGCGACGCAAGCTTTTCCATTGACGAATATTCGTATTTTGAGCTTCTCATTGTCCTACAGATATGACTTGCTGCCACAGTTTCATGCTGCTGTTGAATCCTTACCACAGCTGAGAGAGATGCATATTTTCTCATGGACAATCAATGCCATAAAGCATGTCAACAGGTTTCTGAAAGTACTTGACAGTGTGCCAAATGTCACCGCCTTGAGGGTTGCCACAAGGCACTGTCCACTTGAGCTTTATGCTTCGTTCTTGACACATGTCACGCGACTGGAGCTGAGTTGGGGAGTGACTGTAGACTATGCACTGCTCAACTTTGGGCAATTGTGTTTTGCAAACATTCAACAGTTTGCTGCATTTGACGGGTACGCAATCATGTTCTCACAGATTGCTCACTGTCCTGCACCTGCTGAGATCTGTGTGCAGGCATGCAACGCAACAACTTTGCTTGACTTGCCAAGCAACTTGCGGCATTTGTCTTTGATGCAAAAAGCTTGAATGCATAACAGGAGATGTGAAGTCCTTTTTAGATTGCGGTCAGGCACTTTCTAGGCTCTCAATGTTAAAAGTGTTTCAGATAGGGGACTTTTTGACTGATCATGTAGTTAGCTTGCTATTGGGTGTGGTCATGCCACAAGTGCACACCTTTGAATTTCAGCTTAGCTTTGATACAACGGTCAGGAGCAGGCATCTCTCACAATCAGGAGACTATTTCAAGTTGAGTCCCTCACAAAGCACTACAAAGCTTGCTGCTGTGTTTCCAGCATTGAAGGACCTCAAGATATGTTATACAGGCAGCTTGCAGGACAGAATTCAGCTAGAAGCCAGCTTCATCAGCCAGGAGCACTTCCCTTGCCTTCGAGGATGGACATATAGTTGCCACAAATTGCAGATCGAGTTTCCAGGCATGTCTCCAGCATGCTACATTGTAAAGAGATGAGCCAAGGTTCTGCTTTGAACAAGCTGAAAGCGATGCACCGTGCCAATATTGTAATTAATTAGACACAGACAGCAAAAAATCTTAGGGTGCTTTTATTGCTTCAAGGCACTGCTATACATGGACAAAAAGGATTCCTACAAATATGACAAAAAGGCTATTAGGCTACAAGGAAGGTTATAAAAAGGCACCTAGTAAATGTGACGCCGCCACTGAGCATCTTCTGCATGCATGCGTCGTTCATCACTGTCATACTCAGCCTCATAAGCCTCTTGCTCGTGCTCCTCACCTTCCCTATGCGACTCCATCAATGCAGCGTAATCAGAGTTCACATCGTCAGAATCAATGCAATCCATATCCCATACCTGCAGTACGTGAAAGTGCACCTGAAGATGAGCCATGGCTGGCAACTTCTCACTGCGCAGGTATCTAAATCTGCTTTCAAGGTCCTTGTACAGATCAGACCTGACATCATAGATGTAAAATTCACACTGCAGGTGATCTAAGCTGGGCAAGCTGCTTAGCAGCATGAGGTTTTTGCCAATGCTAGACTTGTATATGTTACGCAGCGAAAACAAATCTAAAAAGGTGAGACATGTCAGACTACATATGTTGTTGAAAATGCCGTCTTTGTGATCGATGTTGATCAAGGCTAGATGCTTGAGAGCTGTGAGTGCAGACAGAGCCTTCCAAGCAATGGGATCCCTCCACTGCTGCGGCTGCTCCTCTTCCTGTCCTTGCATGTTCTCGCCAACAACAGCAAAGTGCTCCAATGCAGGCAGCAACTTCAAGCTCTCCAACTGCTCAGGCAAGAACTTGTCCACCTCGGTCAGATCCAGCCTAGTCAAGCCCAGCAGATTTGTGAACTCTGTGCACAGCTGGAACTGAGGCATGTCAGGCCTTGTACAAGCTACAGACAGACGCTGCAAGTTTGTGAGTGCAGGCAGAGATTGCCAGGACTCTTCACTCTGAGACATGTCTGTCTCCAAAAATGTCAGCTTCGACAGCGAAGCTAGCTCGCAGTATGGCACATCCACCCCCCGGATTTCAAGCAGCGTCAGGTGCTTCAGATTCCTGAGTTGAGTCATCCCCAGCAGATCAAGGGCAGGGAGCTCAGCAGATGTGTACTCACTCAACTTGAGTGAGGTGACTAAACCCAGACACCAAAATGGCGAGTCTGAGTCAACTCTGCTGCTTGCACCAACTGAGGCTGTGGCCGGTTGCATCATCTGGACAGCTTCTGGCAAACCTGATTCTAGTTGCTGTGTTCTGTGCCGAAGCTTCAGAGTGTAGTCAATAGCCTGCTCCAGCATTGCTGCAGTCTCACCGCCTTTGTCATGAACGCGGCATGGGGGCCTCGGGGCATTGGTCGCGGGGGGATTGGGGACGAGTTGACTCAGGCTCTCCAGTGCGTTGTCAACAGGATCTAAAGGGAACTGGGTGGTTTGGAAAGCATGCGGCCAATCTGACTCTAGCTGCTGTGTCGTGTGCTGAAGCCGTTGAATGTAGGCAAGAGCCTCTTCCAGCAGCGTCTCTACATTGCCCCTGTCTGTATGAGGCAGGATGCTGTGCAGGCTGTCTAGTCCAGCGCAGAACTGAAGGGATTCTGTGAAGTGAGCAAAGGGCCTATCTGGCAGCTGAAGTGCAGTTGAGGTCTGGATGAGCTGCCCAGGCCCTGGCAAACCAAGCCTTCTCTGCATTTTGCTGTTGGATTCCCCTGCGCAGTTTGAGCCAGGCCTGACTTGGCCAGTTCCTTGGGAATGAGAACTTCCAAGCATGCTTTGCAGGAGGACTGCTGCCGTGGGCCCGTTGGGTACAGATGCCAGCATTTGGATCTGAGTGTGGTCAGTCTGATGAGTAATGCACTGTGCTGAGGAACCTGGCTCTGGCAGGCGTGTGGTAATGTCTTGTTGTTTTGGACACCAACGGCCACACTTTAGCTGTGCAAATTCCCTGCTCGGCATAGGCTGCAACATACAACGATTAACTGGGCTGTCTGCATTAACTGGGTGATGACGAAGAAGTACCGCAAGACTTGCATTCAGGTTTCCAGTCAAAGTATGCCAATCAAAATGTGTCTCTGAGCATTGTAACTGTGTGAGCATTGTTGAGGAGTGGTTGGCAAGGACGTGATGCTCAGCAGCATACAGTGGTGGAGGCTGCGTGACACATTGAGCACTTTGACATTCTTGGAACTGCGTGTCTTGTTCGGGCAAGCATGTCATCGCTGGGCTCACAACTCTCAAGCCGCCCGTCCTCAGTTCTGCACAGGACAGTCACTAGTCTGCCAGTTATGACGCCCTTGACACGGCTAGAAGTGCTTGCCAACGATCATGATAAAGGGCTTCCAGTGTCGCTGGAGGCTAGGTCCGGTCGGACACTGGAAGATATGTTGCGCACACCGTAAGGCAATTCGCAGATGGGTCTTGATTATTGCAGACACCTCTGTGTGGCACCCTTGTGTGTTCGCATAGGCCTCACCACCGCACCTCAGATGATATAGAGGAGATCGAACATCCTCTGACAAAGTGGTCCAAGTATGGTCTTGACTTGCCAACACCAGCTCGCTTGGAGCTCTGCATGGTAAGTCAATCACCAATTTCCTAGGCGCTGCAACACAACATTATATTGTTGGACATCACCTGTTGCTTGTCTTGCAAAGCCAGCAGAGCCCTGCACCCCACCGGACAATGCAGGGGACAGGATGATAGCGCTGTTGTGGCTGTTGCAGTATATGGGCTTTGCCTCCTTTGCAGCAGGCGATACCATTTTCAAGCAGGGAGACTATGGCGACCACTTCTACATCATTCTCAGTGGTGCAGTGGATGTGATGGTCAGGGAGGGCAACACAGCAGATGAAGTATGCACCTTAGACATACTGTGTGTGAAACTTAGTCTGGACACAATGATGCTTTAGGACCTCCATTCATTGAAGCATTTCAGCTCAGCACTGCATTGTGGTTATTCAAGTGTTCCATATGCAGGAAGACAAGGTTGTTGCGCATCTGCTAGCTGGTGCAGCTTTTGGTGAGCTGGCGCTTATGCAGGTAAGCAACACCCAGATATATGAGAGCCCTGAAAGATTCTGCTCCCTGCATCTTTCTTGGCTTAGAACATGACTTTCAGAACTTATGTCTCTTGCACATTAAAAGCTCCCTCAACTCAGCCAATTGAGCTGCTGAAGTAAAAACCAAGTACAATGTCTCACAGCAAGTCGACAGAAGCCTGCTTGGCAGCTGCATGAGGCGGTGTCAGCTGCTGCGGGCTGCTGTTTGATGGCTTTGATTTTGTGGAAAACTCAAGTGTGTCTTGCGCCTGCAAATGTTGTGACACACAATGAGTCTGATTCTGGCTACATCTTCTCACTCCATCAGTGCTGGTTCAGGGGCAAGGGCAGCGCCGAGCTACCTGCTACTGCACTCAGGCTACTGAGGTCTTCGCTGTCGATATCAAAGATTTCCAGCGCATCTTGCGTCCTCTGCAGCAGGGGACCCATCAAAGCAAGATGCAAGTTTTGCGTCAGGCAAGCTTTGCAAACACATGCGTCTTCAAAGGCTTGGTGCCATCCACCATTGAGTCTGTGTACATTGCATTGACCGGCACCAATTCCTGTGTCAGTGCCACTACTATTGCTGTACTGCATCAGTCTTGTGTTGCATGCATCATGAGCTGCCATGTAAGCATTGCTCTGCTCATGTGACAGCGATCTGCCCCTTGCAACAACATCAACAGGAACAGGCAATATCCACAACCTGACAACTGACAGTGCGTCAGGCTGTGCAATGCAAACATGCTTGTATCTTGCCGATCCCATATGCAGGTGCCAGAGTTCCAGGGCTTGCCAGCTAGCACAATAGAAAGTTTGGCTCTTGTGCTGACTGAGAAGGTGTTTGCCCCCAAAGCCATCATCTATTATCAAGGCAGTGAGGTGGAAGATGTCTACTTTGTGCAGCGAGGCACTGTCACGGTGAGCCCCTAGCATTCATCTTACGCTATGACGTTTGCTCTGACACACATGCGTGCTGCAAGGCTTGAGCTGAAATCCTGCTATGACACTCATGATGATTCTGTGACAGCTGTGGTGCTTTGATTCACATTATTTTAGATGCATGGGCTTTGAATTGAGCAGGGCATGTGGGCTACCGTTCTGTTGATTGCACCTGCACTCAAGATCAGACTGAAGACACACCGAACTCATACTGCGCCGCCTCATGCGCCGTTGAATGGAATGCATTGCTGGTGTAAGAGTGCTACATATCTGCAAGCAGACATGCAGCAGCAGCGCATTGTGCCTTTTCTGCCTAGTACTTCACAAGAATCCAGCTGACCAAGCATGCAGATGGTGCGTGAGTTTGAGATGGATCGCAAGACGCGTGCCCTCGCTGGCCAGACTTCCTCCATTCCTGCCTGGATCTCTGACAGGAAAGCTGTTCCTGCTGGCCCAGGCATCAACTCAGCTACAAAAGTGCGCAAAACCTTTGCAAAGCCTCTGGCTGGCATCAAGGCAGGCTCCGCAGGGAAAGCCCATGCTTTAGGTAGGCTCTTTTGCAAGGCTCTTTTCATGATTTTGAGCGTGCCAGATCTGGATTTGCGTATATCTCTGTCCCTTGCAGTGGGACCGGTTGTTAAATTTGAATACCCAACAAATTCTACAGGGGTCATCTGTGGTCCCCCCTCCCTTTCTGCCCTCCCGCTTCTCCCAATCTCGTTGATGCCTGTTCCCTTTGATTAATCTGCTGCAACTGCATGACAAAAGATAGCATATACTTCACTGTTGCATGTCACGCAGCTATGGCACATATCAGGCCCAACCTTCAGTGATGCATTACATGGTAGTTCTGCATAGTACGCAAAGGAAAGCAATCATCTGGCAGTCAAAACATAGTACAAAGGGCAAAGCAACCATGCGACATTTTCACTACAGGTAGTACCACAGACAAATCACCTCCGCCAAGTTATCACAAGCTCAGCTTGGATGTCATCAAAAGCCTCACTGGTGAAAGGACCACTCGCAAGCCCGCATCCAGATCTGGTGCAGGCAGCAAGGGCAATCCCTCAAGCTCAATGGGCACTTGTTCCAGCTTACAGGGCTCTTCCTTCAGCTCAAAGGGCGCTCTGTCCAGCTCAAAGGGCCAAGGCAGCCCTTTGCAGAGGGGTGATGGGCAGCAGAAAACCACAGCTACTCTTTCAGCCACCAAGACCAGCTCAGCAGATGCAGCAGTTATCAGCAAGGGCAGTGTGAATGAGAAGGGCAAGTTGTATACAGCAGCTGCAGCAGTAGGTGGTAGCTTGCAGCAGACTGTCCTAAGCCCTTGCAAACGGCAGACTACTTTCAGCTTTGAAGATGTGAAAGAGCACATCCCGGAGCCAGCTGCCGTCTCAAACAAGGGGCTTTTGAGTGAGGCTATGCTCACTCAGAGCATCCTGCAACAGATGAGCTATACCGGTAGTCATGAAGCACCTTTTCCTTGAGGTGTGCTTTGGACTGCTGCATTACATCTGCCGTGACCTCACACCTTGTCAAGGCCACTCTTTTGGTAGCTTGATGCACACTGGCCAGGTGCCACAGCACATTCGAAGCCATTGCTGCCATTTATGTTTGGTATGCAACCTAGTGAGCACTTGCCAGCTGCACCAATGCATGCACATCTCCTGTCACACATGTGTGTGATGTTGTAAATGCATCTGTCAACAACATCACATGAATGTGTGTGATCTGACCTGCCTGTCTGAAGTGGCATGTGTTTGCGTTATGCTTCTGTGGTTGGCTGCAGCTATGCAGATTGTGTTGCCCTCCACGACAGCTGAACAGGTGACCACCTGGTGATGCCAGCTTGCACTCTGTGCTTGTGTGTCAGATCACTTATATGGTGAGCATAGCTGAGGTGTCTGCCAATGGTGATGCAGGTGGACTCGCTTGGAAAGTCTGAGTTCTTTGGGGAGGTCTCCATCACCAAGTCCACAGTTGCTCCCGCCACAGCAGTGGCATCAAATGTAACTGCTACAGTACTGGTGATCAGCAAGTAGGCTTTCCAGCTTTATCTGCCTCGGATACTTGTCCGACACCTGCAGTTCATACACTGTATCATGCTCATGCTAATGTTATACCATTAGGGCACAGACTTCTGGGCATTGACCCTTGACCTGAGCAACAGCAGCGTCTGACTGTGATGGGTGTGCAACTGCAAACGTGGACATGAAGTCAATTTTAACATGACCGCACAGCATCATGACAGGGTATTCAGAGTCATGCTGTGTGCAAGCTGATTTATCTTGTGTGGTGCAGGTGGGATCTAATGAAGCGTGCCCCCAAGGAACTGTTGGATCACATTACAGGTCGGGCACAGACTTCCATAATTGATGACAATGCTGTACGAGAGCAGTACAGAGAATGTAAAATGTGGCAAAGGTAAGTCTGAGCAATGTCATATGCTTGTGCACACATTGCCAGACATAACACAGTGTTGACCAGTGTGGTGCCTGCACAATGCAGATACAGACAGTCGGTGGTGAATGATGTTTTGCAAAGAAGCAAAGCAGTCAGGAGCAACAACCCTGTGAATGTCTGGAAGGGCTCTTTCAGGGATGAGGCACCTATTGATCGCAATCACAAGCCATGGAAACCAAATGGACTGGCAGCTTCACTTTACAACACTGGCAGCTGCGGTCTCACTGCAAATGCCTGAGTTGTTGCACATGTACTTTGGCTCTGCCTAATGTTTGTAGCCAGGACAAACTGCAGTGTGCAAACTGCATGCACTTGAGCCACAGACTATCAGGCCTGGTTGTAAATGTGCATGCTCCGATTAGGGCACCTTGTGAATTGCTATGCTCATATTTTAACATAGCAGTCCCGAGGAAATGTAGTGCAGAAACAAAAATGCATGGTCATGAAGCTGCTGCTCAAGCAAAGGTGTGTCAATAGCCAAGCATGTCCAGGTGCTATGCTTGCAGAGCTCGAGACAGCTGTTGTCTATTAGCTTTCGTTACAACACATGGGTACACATATCGCTACCAGGAGTCTACTCAAATTCTTGGAATTGGAAGCCTATATAACACTGCTACCTCAGTGGTGCACAAACATACACTCGTTTTAAAAAGGATTGTTCAGTTCTGGCGTCAAAAACGTAAACAGGAACTGCGGGCATGCCGTGAGACAGCAAGATACGCTATCGAGCCTCAAATTGCACAATCCTGTTCGTGCGCTTCTTGTACAGTATTCTGTAGCCGCACTCTCGGCAACGGATCACGTCTCCTTGCTTCAGCGTGTTTTCAGTCCCGCAGTCGCCGCAAATGTACGCCACGCTTGGGTTTCCGTACGAGCCTGCGTTCATGATCTCAGGACACGAGGCATCAAAGGTTCGGTTCCAATGCTGTAGTGGTGACTGCTAGTTGCGAGTTTAGAGATTAGGGCAGCAAATTTGTCTCGAATTCGGCAGTCTGTGTGTAAGTGCCACTGTCATGGAAACCGATGCTGAGTTGCCTTGTGTGCGAGGCGACGTTGCTGCTATAACGTGTTGATGTTTGCAACCTGGATTTCAGCTACTTGTAATGGCAGCTGCGCATGTGCTCATCTCCGGGCATCATGCATCCAGTCATCAGGCATCTGAGTTCTTGCAAGACCGACTACCAAATTCGCAGACGAGTTTCGCCCTGAAGGTGTGTTCAGCAACAAAACAAGCTCTGTGAGCTCGACATTAGTTAATCTTACAATATTCAGGGGGCTGCTGCAGGCAGATGAGATCGCTGTAGCCTATGGGCAGCGGGCCTTGCCAAAGCTTGTTGAGGTCTTGTCTTTGCCTGACTTGTCCGATGCCTGCAGCATCGAGTGCCTACAATTACTTCTATCCTTGATTGGCAGTCAGGTGACCCCTTTGTCAACAGCACCGAAGGCGCTCGTCATCATGCATACCTAAAGCAAGTTGTTGACATGCTAGCTGCAAGTTGTGACAGCATCCACAAGGTACTCTGCTGTAGTATATTGATGCTGTGTTGGCCACCGACAGGAACGTAAGGCGCAAGCAATTTCAGCCAAGGTAGTGCAGTGCGTAGCGCCCTTCCTGGGTTGTGAAAGTGGTGATATATGCAACCTGTCGTGCCAAGTGCTGGCAAGCTTGGCTCAGCTCTTTCAGGGCCGTTTGGCCATCCTTCAGGCCTCTGGCCTGGAAGCAGTCATTGCAGCTCTTGGCAAAGCACCCGAGAGTGGCATTATCTGCCTTCAGGTATATGCATTGGCCTCATGTATCATCTTTCTACAGAAGGATTTGCAGCAGGCAAAGGCTGCCCTGGCATGCACACACCTGTGACAGATCTGCTGTCATCTCATCATCCTCGTGTCTCAAACACACACTCTGCCGTTATTCATTTGTTGAGCGCATCCTGAACCATCACTGGAAGGTCCTCAAAATGGGATTGAATGTAGGCTTTCAGCGTCAGCATTGACGGCTCAGCTGCTCTGCTGGACTGCTCAGAAAATGCCTCAGAAGCACTGGTACACACCTTGCAGCAGTCAGTCCCAGGTCCAGACAGCAGTGCAGCTGTTGCAGCCCTGCAGTGCTTAGCCCACTTGACCAGGACATGCCGGGGAGTATCAGCAGCTCTGCAAGCACAGCTGCCCTCACGCCTTGTGACTGTTGTCAATCAGGTCAGTGGGCACCATCTCTTCATTGTCCTGGACGCAAGTGTCCTTGTCATACAATGCACTGGAAGCCATCCACAGAATTTCACATCATCATGACATGAGGCTGTTACGAAATTTGCGCTGACAGCCTCTGCACGAAATAGAATGTCAAATATGACTCATCAAGCTCACGTTCTGCTGCTGCCCATGTCTGTGCTCTTGTTACTCACAATGTTGGCTTTCCCACCACACCAGTTGCATGCTGACACAAGGCTTGATGACAGGCTCTACAAGTACGGACATGGCCTGGTGAAGATGAATGGCGGCAGCAGCTCTGCACTGCAGCAGCAGCTTGCCTAAGCCACTTGTGCCAGCACACAGAGGCCAGGCCAGCGGTCCAGGCAGCTGGCGCCATCCCCATGCTGGCCAAGCTGTGTGACCTGGATCAGTGGTCACTGGATGTAGTACGCTATGCTTCAGCAGCATTGGCTAGCATTGCAGTTGGGCCAGATGTCAAGGTGCGTGCATCTGCTGGTTAGTAACAATAAGTAATTAGAAGTTATGCATAGCCAACAGGCATCAGTTGTGCCTGCATCTGTTGATATGTACAACTTCTGTGGTAGAGTGGACCCCATGGAGTATTTCTGAGGATGCTATAATCTGCAGAGGCGAGAAAAAGGCCTGCATTGTATGCAAGCATCGCTCCAGCACGACAGGTTGCATTTGGTCTCTCATGGTATGAGGCTTTGCAATGCACTGCTATCCATGTCAGAAGGTATCTGCACAATGTCTGAGGGAAAGCTGCTGACAACAGTTTCAAGCTTATGTGCATCTGCGGCTCACAAAGCTGAGACGTGTGGCTGTCAGCCTGCTATGTACAGTTTCTCCTAGCTCACTCGCCTAGCTCATGCTAACCTTTGTGTATGAGGGCTTGTAAACATTATCACTGCAGACTGCTTTGGGCTGAGTGGCAAGGTCACACCAGAGATTATGCGCTGGTTTCACTCTAGTATCACTGTTTCAGTAGCATTTATGTGGACTGCTGTTTTGCAACACACATGTACTGTGCTGTTGCAGCTGGAGACTTTTGAAGCAGCAAGATCAGCACTGATGGTATTGCTAAAGTGCAAAGACAGTGCAGCAGCTGGCAATGCTAAGCTGGCGATCTGCAACACAGCTGATCACCCCAAAGCACGCATAGAGCTGCAGAAAGTGTTGAAGGAAGAAGCTGCTGAGTACTTGAAGGGGCTGCCAGACCTTCCTCCAGATTACAGATACCATGTGCCAAAGTCAGCCATGATGTATACTTCTCCAAAAACCGTATGATCATTGCAAGGCTATGTTGTTTCGTGTGTGACTTGCCTGCGTTCGCCCAAAGACAGAGGCATACTGATGATGAGTGCAATGGCGTGTTATTTGGCAGCTTGGGAGAAAACCAGCATCCCGCCTACCATGATCAAGCAGTTGCTTGGGCTTGTTTAATGTTGTTGCCTGCAAGTCTGCACGCTTGTGCTCAAAACAGTGTGGCCCTGATCATTCTGGTTCCACCCTGCTCCAGTTTGACGTGCTTCACAAGCGTCAAATGTAATTGAACCATGATAGCTGAATATCGACTGTCCGTACAATGCAACTGTGAAGCAGACTCGGTGTGTGATCTGCTGACAAAGAATAATCGCTGAATACTGAACAGAATCATTGCAAAAAGCCAGCCGTTAAATCTTCAAACTATGCTAATCTATCTATGCTGTTAGGCAATACTGTGCAATTTACCAACTTATCAATCAAGACTGATTGCACTCATATGACGCTTGGTGTATGATCTGTTCTGCTGCCCCTGCTGCATTGGTACAATCTGTGTACAATCTAATGGTCAGCCAGAACGTTGGTGATGCATGTTGAGGACGCTGCAACAGGGCACTGACTGTTCTGTCTGGCTGTTCCTGTTCCTCCTATTCGTCACTGTCCTCCTCACTAGTCTCTTCTTCCGATGCTCCATCTTCTGATTGCGTGGCTGCAGAGGGTGCAGCCTCTGCATGATTTTCAGGCTTGTCGCCATCAGAATCTGATGCCAGACTGTCATCCCCATCTGTACAACAGCAATTGCGGTGAGCACAACACGGCTGCATTCAGTCAACACGCAATCAGAACCATACGATGTCAGCCATGGCTTCAATGCAAGCATAAAAACAGTGGACCAACCGTCAACCAGACTCTTCACATGACCAGACTGGTCATGACTGCTGTAGCACATCGTGATGGAGTTGTTGAAGTTTGGCATGTAACAACAGCATAATCTGAGCTGAAATATGCTGAACAGACAGTTGACACAGCACAAGCAGTACCTTGAATGGGCGGCAAGACCTCTCGCAGGGTAGGAGGGGGATCGGGATACACCAAAGCTTTGGTGCCCACGTCCTGTAAAAAGGTGTTCTTGACAAAAAATCTGCACAAGCAGCAATGATTGTCAGCCCTGGCAGGGGCAGCTGTACAAGCTGGCATCTCAGCTCAAGCCGTGTGTGCAATTTGTGCATGCAATCTAACTGGTCCTCGCAACATATCCAGACACATGCATACCACCAGGCAGGTACACAGTATGTAAGACAACAACTGCTGCTGCTGCTGCTGCTGCTGCTGCTGCGGCGAACAGGAGTGTGCACAACCTTCCCCCCTGCTGCTCATTGATGACGAGGAGTGTGCATGGCTTTTCCCCTGCTGCTCGATGAACACATTGCTTCAACAAGAAAACAGCATGCAGCTTTGGTCTAGGCCATTGAAGGGAAGCTTGGCGACAAAACAGGTATGGTGAAGTCAGAGGTGTGTACCTGAAGCATTGCAGGAGGTGGCTGTGGTCTTTGCGGATGTCTTTAACTAGCAGCTTCTGCAGCAGGGTGGGAGCACGCTTTGCCCGCTGTGCACCAGGTCTGCACCACCAAATGCACAAAATGAGTACAGAGCTGCAACGGGGCTTTGCCTAGTGAAATCAGCGGACTCATTGTCAGCACACAGCTTGATTTCACTACACATTGCTTCTTGGCCATGGCAAATGCAGAGCTGTTACAGCATGACAGGCAGCTACTTTGAAGTTCTACAAAGACTGGGTGCAATGGGCATGAGCACAAACACACCTGACATGTGATATGTTGACGACGCAATACTCCGGAAAATGAAGAATTCATGCTCAAGAGATGTTCAGCTCAAGAATTTACAAAAGCATGACATGGATAGTTCAGCTGAATGTGGTGCCTGACCTGTCAGACTGACGGCCCCCTTGACCCCTGCCTGCTGCATTCCGTCCCCTACCTCGCCCCCTACCCTTGCTTTCCCACTTCTCTTGAGCCTTCTTCCTCTTCTCCATGGCAGCCTGATGTTGTTGCTGCTGCCGCTCATACTGCAGTTCCATATCACGCATGCTCTACTTCTGCTCTTGCACTCATGGCAGTGCAGGTTTCCTGATACTGAAGCTCACATGGCGTTGCAAAAGACATGACAGCTGCGTTTCTACAGGCTCATGCATGAGATACATAGCCCCAGCAGGAGCAACACATGCGAGCATTGTGAATACTCAAACTCTTGCAGTTGTGGGCAGATGCATTGCACATTGACTGCATGTGGGACAGCCAGCCAGACCGCTTATATGTGGCCTGGAAAAAACAGACCATCTGAACTTTCTGCACTTATTGCTGCCTGGCAAAGGCATGTGCAGGCTGTGGCAGCTGCAGGCTCAAAGGGTAAGCAATGCAAGCCCCACAGGCAAGCAATGCAAGCCCAAAAGGGAAGCTATGCAAGCCTGCAAGGCAAGCTATGCAGGTCAAGCCCTACCTGCGCTTTATGCTTGAGGTAGAGCGCCTGCTTCTCTTCAGGAGTCTGAGGTGTTGCGCTGGCTGCTGCCCCCTGGCGATCAGACCCATTCTGGCTGCCTGCGCCACCTGCATGTCACAAGAAGCAAATATAAACTGCATGCATGCGTCTGCACTCCCACAAAAACTGACTGCTTGCTTGTGGCCAATACTCATCAACACAAAATGCATGTGACAGTGTGTATTGAGGAAGGGGGTCTTTGTTGTGTAATGGAAGCTGGGCCCTGCAACTTTCCATGTGATGGATTAGAAGCTCTAGTGTGAAGATGATCGAGAACGAGGGGCTTGAGGTAGGCTGCAGATGCTCAATCATTCTGGCCTACCATTGGGGAGGTCTTTGACCAAAAAACCAACAATTTTCCTAGGACCCCACTTGATATCAACCAATGTATGCTGCGTGAACCTGAAACCACAAAATGACGACCTGCATTTCCCAAGGGCGAGCGCGGTTGTCATGACGGTTGCTTCCCTTGTATGTGTAGTAGCAGCTGCCATGACCTACTTATGCGGAATGTGATGATTGACAGACACATGACCAACGCAAAGCAACAACAAAACGTACCTTGATCAGCAGATGCCCCATCCGGCCGTTCAGCTTCGTCATTGCCATCATCATCACTGGCATACTGCATCAGACTGGCAAGCCCTCCAAGCTGCCCATTGGCAGCTGCTCCCCCGTTGGCAGGCTTGTGCCTTTTGTCTGCTTGTTTGCCTTCTTGCCCAAAGTCCATGGGCCTTTTGTTGCCAGGATGCCTGCCCCCAGGGCCTCTACCAAAGCCCCTGCCAGGGCTCCTCCCTGCCCTGCCCCCAAACCTGCCGCCTCTGCCACCCCTAACCCCTGCTCAAGCACAATCAGGTATAACCCACTGCGAATGCGTTTGATCTTGTTCCACTTGTGATTACAGCTGTATGCAACAGTGTCCAACTCTGACAGCTCAAAGGCTTGACACAGATTCTAGATGAGGTTGCTATGAACATGTGTGACACACAGCATCATGCTTCAGCCTGACCTCGAGTAGTAATGCAGTGATACGTAGGCACAGTCAGGTACATGCCAAGTGCAGGTGACTTGCAAAGCAAAACACAAGGCCAAACTTCTGGCAGACAGCAACAGCAGCTTTACAATAGCATATGACATCATTGTTGTTGTAGGTGCATGTAGGATAGGTAACACATGTCATTACTGTTGTTACAGTACCTCTGCCGCCAGGTCCAGCAGTGAAGGCTGATGGGGGTCCATCAATGGCCATGTCTGCAGTGCCGGCGAGCTGCTGCAGGCCCAGCTCCCTCTGCCTCATTAACACCTGAATACACTCAACCTTTTGATGTCACAGAAAGCATAAAAAGCTAACTTCTGTTGTAGTTACTTCTTTTTTTGAGTTTCCAGGACACAATACTACGTACTTTGTTTTTGTATCCCGGAACTTAGACACAAATCACCCATGCTCAAGTCTGTTAGGCTCATTCCCATCAGTTGAGATGACATAAGCTTCAGCTGCCAAATGGTTAAGCTGATCTGCTGTTTGCTCTATCCAGCAGATGGCTTCCCAACCTGCTGCACAATTCTTGCTCTGCAAGCTGGAGTCAATATAGCACAGATGGCATGTCAGTGTGCTCTTCCATCGGATTGATACTGGTAATTTCTGGTCATGCATTGCATGTTTGAAATCAGGCATCTGGACCAGCTGCTGCAGGATCAGCTTCTAGACAAGCAAAAAGTTGACACTCTGGTCAGAGGAGCAGGTCTGGTGGGTGCATGCAGGCAGCAGTATAGTGTGACTTTGCACAAATGTAGATGCTTGAAAAGTAGTACTACTAGGAACTGGCATCCCAGCGCACGTCGCATATCACCATGGTCATTGTGAGCTGAAGCTTACGAGGGCAGCAATCAGGGCCAAAGCTATGATGCCCAGATACCAATCAGCTGTATGTCCCTCATATCAACACGTTATTTGCACGTGGAGCTGTGCACATTTCAGTTCCGGGCATAACATGAGACACGCAGTGCAAAGTTGCTCGACTCAACAACTCAGCATCAACTCAGCATCAACTCAGCTCAGCTGTTGTTTCCATACCCTAGGGCTCCTCTGACTGCCGTGCCATTTATAAGTGCAATATTGTGGTCAGCTTCCATGTGCATAAGATGGCAAACATATCCGCGAGGGCCAACAAAAGGCAACTGCGGAGCTGTTGGTGTGGGAATTGTCAAAAGAATTGCTGTCTGGACTCTGCCATGTCACTTGACTGTGTTGCAGACTATGTGTGGACTGTTGTCAATTATTATCCTTATGTCAGTTACGTTAATTGATGAATCTTGAACATTGCCCGCTAAGCAAGCGCAGTCCACACTCCAGAAGCCAACCTTGATCATGCCAGTCTTATTATGATCATGTATACATGCAATACATTGTGTATGATGATGGTACAATATATTACACACAGTATATACGGCATACAAGCTGGATGACCCAACACTATGCTCTGCCCATTGGCATGAGGATGTAGTGCGCATGCTGACTTTAAGAACAAAGGCTTACACGTTTTGATGATCTTTGATAAATTAAGTAAAGAATCAGTAGCCTGTGTGAGTGTACCTCTTGGAGCCTCTTGCGGCGGAGGGCAGTTTCGGGTTCCAGCTCCCCTCGAGCCTCACGCTCTGCCACAGCCTCTGACTTGCGAGTCACATTGTCTGCTGTTGGGTAGTGCTTGCGCCTCTCAGCTTGCCACCTGCACCACTGGCAAGACATATTCAATCGTGCTCAAATTAACATGGTGCACACAGGCGTTCAGGGTTGTAGCTCAGAGGGCAGAGTGATCGCTTTGCATGCCATCATGTGAGGATTATAGACTTGAGCAAACACGGCATCAGTCAAGCATTGCCAGCTTGGCTGCTGCTAGGAGATAGTTGTGCTGCTAACAGATGGCTGTCCCTCTTTACATGCCATCTTAGAGCTATCTCCTCCAGATTTGCATGTGTACTAATGCCAGCAAAAATGGTGCATGTGGGAAAGGCATGAACACTTGTGTTGATTCCGGTAGCTTGCATGCAGATCTGAGGCTGTTGCTTGCCGACATGCAGGTGCAGGCCTATGAGCATGCCGTGCCTAAGACCTGTTCACACTCAGCAACATTGCAGCAGCAGACCGGAAAGTACAACACCGGGATTAACAAAGTTTCTGGTCACGGCAGGCAGTTTGCTGACCTAGCAGCCTCCAAACGGTCTTCTTCGCCCAGAGGTCTGTAGACTCTTGGCTTCTCAGCCTCCACTTGCTTGTCCAGTTTAGCCAGTGCCTTGGCATTACGTCTTTGGTCCTTGCTCATGCCAGAGGAGGGTGGGGTGGGGGGTGGCCCCTGCACCCCAAAGCCCCTACCTTGGCCCTGTGGGTACAAAGCAGCAGGTTGCAGATGTTGATGCAAAACCCTGAGCGCTCGTCGCATCGGAACAGAAGTAGCGTTGCAGCTGTGTAAGTTTGTGAACTGTTGCTGCTGTGACAATAACAGGGCTGGAGTACCCGTGGTGGATGGTTCCTGCTCCTTGCTTGGGATTGTGAGCTAATGAAGGCACGTCTCTTGAATAGTTCAGTTGAAATGGCAGGCCTGGTACACTCTCGGAAGATTGTCCAGAGCTCCAAGAAACTGCTGGTGAAACACGACAAACAGCAACAGCTGCTATCTAGAGACAAGCCATTAGCAACTGTGCACATCTACAGTGTAGCGCTGACTAACGGCTGCAAGAGGGACACACACATTGCTGGCTGAATCCATGGCATACCAGAATATACAGGGTGGCTGCTAGCCCTCTGCTACCATGAGTTTAGAATGGCACAAGATTGGTGTATGACTCACTGGAGGGGTGGCTCTACCGGCACGGCCTGGAGAGGGGCCCCTGCCAGCACCCCTAGCCTGACCCCTGCCACCTCCCCTGCCTGGCTGACCAGGTGGCGGCCTAGGTCCCATGCCCCGGCCGCCTTGAGAAGCCCCTCCAAAAGGAGGGGGACCCATGCCAGGAGACCTACTGCAGGCACACAAACAATGAGAGCCTAGCACTTACAGCAATGAGCATGAGGGCTTACATGTGTCAGTTTGCAAGGAGGGCATCAGAAGCATCTGACCCTAGGCAAATTCGTCATTCTGTTGAACACACAGACAAAGATGCTAGTTGCCATAGACCTATTGTGCATTGGTGCAGGTACATGGCAGGGGATGTGCAATCTGTATAATCAAGACTAGCAGTAAATCTTCTGTACCATTTGTAACCTAGCCAATGCGTTACAACTGCAAGCTCAAACTTTGCTAAAACTCGCCTTCCAGTAGAGCCAAGCATGCATGACATCCAGCAGCTCCTCTTCCCATAGACTGCTGCAGAATGCGTGTGTATGGCAAATGCATACATGATTGTGAGCCATAATGCATACTTGACAGCAAACCCACACGCACATAAAGCGCAGAGGCATGGACGCACTTGAAGCCATTCAGTCCAGGGGCAAATGCTGGCCCACCCAGCATCTGAGGGGAGGCTAAGCCAGGACTGTGACCGAAGCCTGCTCCCATTGGAGGCATGCCATGATGCTGAGGGCTGTTCATCACGGCAGGACTGCCATTCAGTGGTACCAGAGCATACTGCTGACCATCAGCATAAAAGGGTTGCTGGAAATTGCCTGGTTGCTGGTGATGCATAGGAGGCTGCTGCTGTTGCTGCTGCTGCTGCCAGCCTCCCTGCAGCAGACATCATGAGCTTGCATTCTGCCATTGCTGTGCTATCGCCAGGGACAACGATAGCTCGACTGCAGAAGCAAGCATGGCAGTCGCGGTGAGTTCCAAATGACGGTACACGTCAGATCAGAAGGAGCGTGAATGGGGCAGCAAGCCTCAACACGAGGCTCGAGCAGCGGTTCTTGTTTGGCAGGTAGCTCGTGCATGGTGGAGTCGGCTTGACGACTCGTGATGCAGGGTATCTCACCTGCTGCATCCCAGGATGGTAAGGTGGTCGAGGACCAAAGCCTGGACTGGGCCCATGATTCTGCATGATGTGCCGAGGATGTCGAGACTTCAAGACTTCGCAAATTGCACTCTAACGCTCGCAATGTTGAACTGGCGGAACCCTACAATAAAG
>JAABUP010005389.1_pt1 | contig 19502 bp, 32 predicted proteins | sample 5559201 | NCBI WGS metagenome assembly JAABUP01 (sample SAMN10711887, study PRJNA513373) | rock metagenome | isolation source: Antarctica rocks | place: Antarctica
AAGGCCGCTGCAAGTGAGGTCAGCAACTACATGCAAGTACATGCAGACGCACCTTCTAATCCGCTGCATCCATGGCAAGCTCGACGCCATGTCCTCATACACACCATCAAGTTGACCGGCGGTCACATTTTGAATGGCCAGCAGGACGCAAAAGACTGTGGTCAGACGTGCAAGATCCGATGGCATGCTGTTGAGTGAAGCGAACTTGAGAGAATTCGGGCCTTTCCGCGGCAGGCACAAAAGCCTTGGCTGTCTTTCAGCGTGTCAGTTGTGCTTTTATGATGACTGTTCCACGTGACATTGGGGGCATAGAACTGCAAGGAGATTACAGCACTGCACTTTGCAGTCAGGAATCTCATATTACTAATCTACGCAAAGCTTCGAAATGGTCGAGTTGACTTGATCTCTACGCGGAACCTTCATACATGTTTTGCTCAACAAGTGAGAAAGCCATTCAGGGGTACCGTGATTTTGGACCGACCCCTCATCGTCGAACGATACTGTTGCAGCTGCACGACCTAGTGTGATCGACAGGTTTAAACGGTGACAAACCCCAACGTCGTATGCTTGTCGTACGCGGATGCGACATCAGAGTGCTCCCTTCTTGTTGCCTGAACAGTCGTCGGAAGCGGAACAGCCGTACTGCTCGACACGTAATTACCTCGGCTCTCCAGGAACAGGGGCCTGCTTATTTGGGTTTAGACTTTGGCACTTCGGGAGCTCGTGCTGTATGCATCAGTGGTGAGACAGAAACACAAAGTCACTCAAGGCTGAGAGACACAATAAGCTGGCCGATGTAACTTCATGTCCATGGTTGACATCAGGGCAGCGCAGTGTCTTGCATGATGCAAGAGTATCATACCACAGAGACAAGCTTTCATGGCCGCTGACCTGGGAGAGGTAGGCCTGCTCAATGGAAAACGTACATAGCATGTAATTCAAGGCTTTCAAGGTATAAGTCACATGGAAATGAATGTAATTGCATGGTTTACAATGCAGGGCTCTGCATGAGTTGCTTGAGCAGCTCCCTCTTGAATGGCGGCAATGCACTGCGGCCATAGCTGTCGCAGGCACAACAACCACATCGCTTCTTGTCGATAGGCGTGATGGAAGTATACTTGCTGACCCTATCCTGTACAATGAGCCACAAGGTCAGAATGTAGTGTCTGCTGCTGAGGTAAGCTACGTTTGGTTAAAAGTTTTACGTAATCATGTTAACCGTTTAACTAATCAGAACACACATATATGGTATGCCTTACGCATTTTTGTGGGGTGCCTTCCACCACTTTCTATGCTGTCAATCTGGCAATTGAGACAGGCAGACATCATAGACCCCCAGTTCCTAGATCATCTAGACTTTGCCCACATTGTCCCCTAGCTAGCGCTGGGAATGAATATTATCTTGTCTTTGACTATCCAATTTTCCATCCACTCAGAGACACTTATCACACCCTTCCCAACTCCCCAAACCTCTGCAATACAATCTTTTCTGGCTCAGAAGGATCTCATGGTTGTGTACAAATCTGTTTCAGACTATGTAGACATGATAAGCACTTATTATTGATGTACTTGGTCAGGTCACTGTGGCACATTCCTGGCACATCTGTACAACCTAGTTAACTACGTTGGTTTGCTGAAGATGTACATCCTTCTCATGATTGTACTGCAGATGAGTGAATTTGTGCTGTCGCAACCGTCTACAAGTTGTGTTGACTGCTCAGACAAGCACTAGCAATGCTTTGTGGCGTTAAGGTGACAATGCGATGCTGCTGCCTCAGGCCATTGCCCCTGCTGGTCACAGTGCTGCAGCCTCAGTCTCATCTCTGTGCAAGCTCCTTTCCTGGCATCAGCAAGGGGTTTGGCAAAAGGTGATGCTTCTACTCAGCACATTCTGTGCTCAACAAGTGCTGGGTTGCAGCTCTGACAGACAGTTGTACTGAGCCTAGATGTGCACAATCACAAAGGCAGAAATGACGTTCTCAACATGGTGCGCACAAGGTTATAAATGCAGTGTGGCTCAAAGATACATGCTAGCAGGTGGGCAATGATCTGGGATTCTTCTGGCCTGATTTTACTTTGTGTTCAGGCTGAGGAGCGTGGATGTGAGGCTGGATTGCTGCACCATGCTGACTGGATGGCCTCCTTGCTGCACGGCTCCTTCACCTGCACAGACTGGCACAATGCTGCTCGCCTGGGCTACAATGCAGCAAGTGAGGCTTACCCACCCTGGCTACTTGCACAGGCAAGCCAACTTGAATGCTCACATGTTGCGTTTTTCTTGAAGTTTTGCTGATGGCATAAGACAGCGTGTCAAAAGTGAAGCTACCAATGTCACCAGCTGTGTCACATGCTGCTCAAAAGCACACTGCTCTTGGCAGGAGTTTGCTGGAGTCATGCCCCAGAGGGTGTATGAGCCTGGCAGCCCAGTTGGTGCGGTGACACCTGCAATCAGCCATCAGTGGGGCTTCCCGCCATCTTGTCTTGTCTGTGCCGGCACTACAGGTGACATCTGGCTGACATGGCTGAACCCTCTTAGCAATCCAGAATCTTTTGCTGTCACTTGTTTCTGGGCAATGGACTTTCAGTAGGCAGTGCAAGTGATCTCACCAATCTGGTTTGGCAGCCAAATTTTGGCTTAACTACAGTGCTTGTTACATTGCGCTGGACTTGAGGCTGGACAAAGGATGTAAACGTCTTCTCTCTCTCTCGCTGCATGCAAGCATATGGCATGGAGTACATGTCAACGTTACACTTCAGCGTGACACTTGAGTTTGCGCTGTTGCCCCAAGGCCAACAGTGCACAGCATGTCAATGCATGAAAACATTGATTTCATGCCAGACAGTGTGGCAGCATTCCTGGCAGCAAATGTGGAGAAGGCTGGGGAGAGTGTGTCCAGCCTGGGCAGCACCCTGGCCGTGGACCTGCTGAGCACCACACCCATCGATGCTGCTCGCTATGGCATCTGCAGCTACCGCTGGCAGAACAACTGGATTGTAGGTAAGCCAGTGCACTTCCATATGTCGTGCTCAAAGCTCACTTCGCATGAAACCCCAGTTATTGCGCTTTACCACTGCCATTAAACCTTTGCATGTTGCATTGTGATGGTTGCATATTCTGCATCAGGGCTGTTAGCAGAAGAAGTCATGTAGCCCAGTCCACTATTGCGTGTGAGCCAAGTGCAATATGCTATGTGCTGCAGATGGTGGCTCAAACACAGGTGGAGCTGTTTTGCAGCAGTTTTTCAACAATGAGCAGTTGAGTCTTTTGAGTGAGAAGATTGACCCACAGACTTCCTCAGGTGATTGCCACCTCCTGCATTGGTGCATGCAAATTGCAAACAAAGCTGCTGTTCAGTTTTGGTATGTTGCAGCTTTCTTTGCATTTTTTACATGACCAGTAGCCTACAGCTTGCGCCATCATATTCTGTATGTTGGCTTCAGCACCTTGATTTGCTTGTCAATCTGCAAAACATTGATTGCAGGCCTGCAGTACTACCCTCTGCTGGGGCGAGGCCAGCGGTTCCCTATCAATGACCCCAACTTGCTGCCTCACATGTCGCCTAGACCAGGTGAGTGCACATTGCATACACTCAAAGCCTTGCTTGAACCTTGCGGCCGCTACAGTGCCAGTGTGCCCAGTGTCTGCCACATCTGTTATGTAGACTTGGGGGATGATGTGCAGCATCATCTTGCAAAACCTGCTATGATTCCAGCTTGCTATTATCAACCATTCGACAGTCTAGTATGTTTGTTGCGCACTAGAAGCTTCCATTCCAGGCTTGCATGCATCATGGCCATGAGGGACGTGCATTACACTGTTTTTAATCTGGTGAATCATCCATTATGGCATGAGCACTGACAGCAAGGGGTGTTGTGTGTAGAGGACGACAGCCTGTTCTTGCATGGCCTGCTAGAGGGCATTGCTCGCATTGAGTGTGAAGCCTACACCTTACTGAAGCAGCTGGGAGCAACACCAGTCACGAAGGTGACTTGCATCATGTACCTCACTCTGCAAGTTGTGTGTGTCCTGATTTATGCACACGCACAGCCAGGTGAGCACTTTGACTTGGTTGCAGGACTAGACAATGATGGTTGTCATATCTGCATGAGCTAAACTCAGTCACACAATTGTTTGTACTGCACGAAGCAAGACCCTGCCAGCCAGGGAGTTCAGTATCAAGACCTGTTGTGCAATTGGAATAAATTGTGGGACTTGTGCACCATCTGCATGACATCAATGTGTTGGGCCCACTAACCAATGGTGATGCAGGTGCACACGGCAGGTGGTGGGTCAACCAGCAAGGTGTGGACCACCATTCGAGAAGGCATGCTTGGTGTCCCAGTTGTGACGTCTGAGCAAGCTGAGGCAGCGTATGGTGCTGCTTTGCTTGCCCTTCACAGCTTTCAGCAAACCAGCTCATAGATATCAATGGTCACAATCAGCTTCTGCCAGTGCTTTTCGTGACGTGCAATCTGAAAAGCTGATTGAGCTGCAGCTGTAGCAAGTACATTCGGGGGCAAAGTGGAGGCGATTTCAATTATGTCATGTCATTGTCACAAGTCACCGTCTAACTTCAATGATGACATGAGTGTAGATGTTTGAAAGATCTGCTTGCTTGGCTTGCCATTTGACCTTTGGTGTCTCCTAGACAACTGAAGTTGACGGGACCCAAAGTACCAGATTTTGCTCGCTGCTGTCTGCTGTCTGCAGCAGCAAGCAAGTGTTTGAGCTGCACTCAGTTGCTCGCATGAGTAACCTCAGACTGATTTGGCTGCAGCTGCAGAGCAATCGTTTCCAGCGTGCAAACTTGACGCAGTTTCATTGCCCTTGGTCCTCCTCGATCCGTCCCCTGCTTCTTTTGCGCGCCCGTGTGATGTACCATGCTGGCCATTGCTGAGGCCGGGATTTCTTGACCAGTGTTGTGACTTGAGTTGAGTTACATCAAGGGCCAACTGTTGCTCGTGTGCTGTTGCGAACGGTAGCTAATTGCTTGGCGCTGATCCAAAGCTCCACATTGGACCCAAACCGTCATCTTATTTGACACACGCTCCCGTGTTTTGCATGATCTGAGTCGCCCGAATCAAAGGTTCTCAAGCTTGCAGAGCGACAGCCCGCTGAGGCCAAGGGAGTAGCATCATGTCGGGACGGGCACCAAGCGCCATCGCTATGCGAAGGATACAGGTGAATTTGCGTGTACTGCAGCGGAAGTGCTTCAGCTGGCTAGACTTGGAAGAAAAGTGATCTGAGGTTCTGCAGAGTGAACTGAATGACTGGCTTATCCATCCTCCTGAGGGCTGCGAGCTTGTGAAGTTCGAGCCTCTGCTGGTCTGGATCATCACAATGACTGGACCAGAGTCTGCTGCAGGATTGCCACAAATTTATGCAGGCGAAACCTTCAGGTATACTTCATGATGGACGAGCAAATGATAGTTTGGTCTTGATGCATGCAGGGCTGTGCCATGCGCTTTTCAACGCTGTGTTGTCTGCAGAGTACAAATCAAGTTCACAGATCACTATCCGCTTGAGCCCCCTGAGGTAAGCAGACGCTGCACAACACTCTGTACATGCATCAGCATTGTCCTGTCTTCCTGAATGCCAGCAGCAGACAAACAAGACCACTTGCTTAAACACAGCAACTTACAGGTCATATTCGTCCCTCCCAGCCCTGTGCACCCGCATATCTACAGCAATGGGCATGTGTGCCTAGATATCTTGTACGATGGGCGCAATGGAGGCTGGTCTCCTGCCCTTACCATCAACAAACTATGCCTTTCACTACGGTCTATGCTGGCATCAAACAATGACAAGGTATGCTATCTTGCCAGGGCATGATTTTGATGTTTCTGGCAGCGTTTTTAAGCGCATGTTGCATTCAGACGTCTGTGTATCACATAGTTGCATTGCTGCTGTGCAGAAGCGGCCAGCTGGTGACAGTGACTACTGCAATCGCACACGCGGCCGATCCCCAAAAGACACCCGGTGGGACTTCGACGATGATACTGTTTAAGTGATCAATGAAGAGCTGTATGGGCGGTCTGCCCCAGCAGGATTGGGAAGTGCATGTATAATACAGTCAAAATAGCAGTCCACTGTCCTGATGGCCTATGCATGTCAGGCTCAGACCTTCCCAATTCTACCAGCACAGCCTGGCCCCTGCGTGTGCATCATGACACACTCTTTGTCATCATCATCATGAGCAAGCATAGCAGCAACATATTCAGGATGTGCTTTCTTTGGTTGCAATGGCTGCACAGCTTATCATGTAGTCATAATGCAGCTTTCATCTTTGAAGCCAACTCACTGTTGTCCCTGAGGCTTTGGAAAGAAAAGAAAAGTTTACGCTTTCAATGATCATAACGGGAGCCTTCTAAGGCAGCAGCCGTGAGTCTTTAAGGCTTTGTGCTGTGAATGTTCAAGATTTCAATTGAACACTTGATCAGACTAATCAATACTGTTGGAAGCATAAGGGGAGCTGGGACATTTTTTTTTGCCAATCTCTATTGTTTAGGGTTTAGGGTTTAGGCAAAGCAATACTGCATCTGCTGCCTTGTGCAAAACTGAGCTGTTGCCTTTGTTCATATATTTTGCCTACCACTGTCTTGCTCCCTCTGAATATGTTGAGGTCCGTATACGGTAACAACATTCTACTGCAGCTAAAGTCATGTACAAGAACAGCGGGTCTGGGGCACAGCAGCAGGTCGATCTTCACAGCAAATGGCCATTTCAACTATTCAGGAACAGGCCTGCTGTCCTGTAAGTCTTAAAATTGCGGCTTGGTGGTTTCACAGGTCATGCGTTCTGAGAAAATTGAGGTCGATGCCACTTTTGTATGCTGGACTCTCAGGCTGTCTGCTTACAATAACATTAGGGTGCAACCCTTTTCCCAGGTCAAGTGTTGAAGCCTTTGAGCGTTCAGATGCCGGCGTCAAGTCCAGGCTAAGCTTTGTGCCACTTTGACTGCTACTTCTTACCCTCTGCAGTGATGTCAAATGTCTCGAGCCGAAGACACGCTTCATAACCAGAACAATTGACACAGAAATAGCCAGCAGCGCTTCAAAAGGCAGGGTGCAACATACATCACATAGTGATGCAAGTTAAAAAACACACAGGCCAGCAGTTGTAATTGCTGGTCTTTGCATGGTACCGCTGCCTACCTGTGCATATGCTGCAGCAAAACTGGCAGAAGGAAAGGCAGCTGCACTCACAGCTTTGTCTTCTGCATCACCAGTGTATTCGGTATCACCCTCTCTGTGTGTGTCCACATGCACAGCCACCCTGGTCCTGGATTGATAGAGTGTGAACAGGCTACGGAATGCATCTGATCCCATCAACCGGCTGCAGCACAGTGGTAAGGCAGCGTGTTAGATGGGCAGCACACACATTCAGAAGTCACTCCACAGCATGTACAGTCTCCTAGGCTGTCAACCTGCTAAGCAAGACTCTGTCAAGCATCGTCAGAAACGCTTTGAGACATGCATTGAGACAGCATCAGAACATGCAGGTACAGCTTTGAAGCTGCCAACATGGCATGTTTCTGCAAGAGGTGCACCTAGCAGTTGTCAGGATGCTGGACTCGTAGTTGTAGGCAGACAATAGGCCTAGCAGGGTGCCTCTGAAATCTCCAAACTGCTGGCGGCTGTACTGGGCAAGAATGCGCTGTCCAATGGCCTTCAGGGGGATGTATCCCGCCATCCCTGAAATGACCTCCTCCATGAAGCCAGTGAATACCTGCTGAATGGCTGCCAGTCTCTCAACCTGCATTGCAAGGAAGTGTAAGCTCTCAAGCAAATGATCAATGCTGTTGGCAGCAAAAACATGGCTCTCGCAATTGCTATGCGCATCAGCAGACGGCCTACTCATGCCCAGATGTTCAGAATGAACGAATGACTTGGTAGGGCCAAACGCGGCTACCAAAGGGAAAATTGGGCAGACGTGTCGATGTATGTGACACACAAAGGTCTGTGCGTATGGCAACATGCTTAGCTGTTACCAGTTGTGTCAGCCCTAACCCTGTCAGGACTGCACATCCAACACAAACAGCTCATCAAAACCGAACTTTCACCTCTGTTGATGCCATGACTGGCGGATTGTGGGCAGAATGCGCCCTTGTGAGGTGCAGTGCAAGGCTGGGGGTAACTTGTGATGAGGTGCCACGTGGAGACAGCAGTGACCAGTCAGCCCCACCACACTTGTGGGGCTCACCCAGACTGGCTGCCTCTCCCACCTGCTGAGCATCCTGCCTGATTTGCCTCAGCTGTTGGACATAGCACTGCACCCACAAACAGCACATGCGTCAGATGGTACCACATCAGTATCAGCTGCAGTGTAGTGCATTGCTGCATGCTGCCGCTTGACTAGTGCACATCTGCTGGTGCTCAACATAGTGGTGATGTCTGCCATATGTGTCTGGTACAGACCCACACTGATGCAGTAAGTGCAACAGTATGATTGAGAGTGCAAGGCAACACATGTGCAGGCTTGGTCAGGTGGTGTGCAAGGTTGCAGCGTGGCGTCAGACCTGCAGCACCTCAAACCAAAGCTGCTGAGCCATGTCTTGGCTGGCCTCCAGGGAGTGCCTCTGGCAAAGCGCAACTGCAGCCTTCAGGGCTTGGTGGGCAGCCAGCAGAGTGGTTTGGGGTGGGCGCGAAGGGTCACCGGCAGCTCTGGGGGTGGAAGCATGGCGCTCCAGTAGGGTGTGGCCTGATGAGTAAGAAAACAACGAAGCGGAGCCAGCATAGCCTTTCAGCCTGCACACAAAAGGTTGACCAAGATATGGGTTGAGCGCACAGACAGCCGTTTCGGTACAGTGTGGCTGAACGCACAGCTGCACGAGTGCTTGCTGCACCAAGAGCCTTAAATGACAAATAGTCAGAATCTGGCTTTACCACATTGACGAAAAGAAACAAAAACCCCGTGCAACATGCATGTGTGATGTTGGCAGCATGCTGTGACAGTGCACAATCCTGTGGAGGAGCAGGTGGGTGTGAACAGCATACCTGCCAGATGCAGAGGTGACATTGGGTAAGAGCACCTCCCCTTGCAGGACGCCTTGTATCAGAGCAGAGTTGCAGCGCTCAATGTCGCGCACATACAGCTTGATGGCAGCAGCAATGTCCCCTAGTCTTTCCAACAGGTAGGCGTGGGCATCATTCACCTCGTAGCATTGACAGCTTGGCAGGCAAGCTTCTACCCTGTATACACCACCTGCTCAATGAGCATCACCATGCTTTTGCCTTTCAGCTCTGCCAGTCAATTATCAATTAGGTCATGCTCTGCCGTTTTGAGGGAAAATCTAGCAGAAGGCAGGCATGATACTTATAGCCCTGGACTCAGGGCTCACCACCATGCTTCACATACTGAATCAACCATTGATACACTGCTGAGTCTTGCTGCATGGAACTTGAGCCTTACATTTGTAAGGCGCAGCGACAGTGTACCTGTAGCTGTCATGGCTTTGCAGGAATGGGAGCACTGCTGCTGGTTCAAACTGGCACAGCAGCCCCACAAACTGCTCGCACATTGCTGGTTCAGCCAGCAGCTGATCATGCACCCCACTGCTCACCCCTATCTCATCTGGGGACCCCCTCACCTCATTTTCTACAGCCCTGTTGGCCTTGGCAACCTGCAACCCACTCACAGCTTTGCATATCTCAACACCACATGCATATTGGTGTCCAGGCATGTGCTTTTGTACTTCTAATGGCTATGCATACTATCATTAACACCTAGATGCCCATGCATCTATGTAACACATGTATGATGTGTCTGCTTGTCAGTGCATTGCCGTGTATGTAGTGCATGAACATGGCTGACCTGTGTGGCTGCTTGTAGGTACTTGTACTGCAGCTCAGGCTGATCTCTGAGGGACTGCACGACGCCGGCATGTTCCTCTGGGAAGCGCTCCAGCACAAGAGCTGCAGCTTCAAGGGGCTCACTCTTGGCTAGCTCCCCAACAGACCCCATCACAGCACCCCTGAAAGCTGCTAGCCTGTCCTCAGGCATGTGGGCCTCATCCAGCACATCTCGTATGTACTTGAATGCTGCACCTGCATGCATCCACATTGCAGATGTGAGATTACATTGGCCTCCGTGGATGAGTGTATGCATAATTTGAGTTCAGGAATATATTGCTGTCATGCAAAAACAAGCACAAGCAGGTGCTGACGCCTGCCTACTTGCGGTTCTTGCATGCTTGCAGTTCATGGTGAGCGATCCCTGACATTCACATTCAGACATGATGTTACTGACACGACCAACAGTAGTCAAAACCTGTGATCTTGCCTATGTTGTTGATACTGTCCCAAACATTTCAACACAGCACCCTGCAGCCAGACGGCTGTCCATCATTTACTTGTCATACAACAGTTCAAGAACAGGGTGTGGTTGAGCTTACCAGGAGGCGAGGCCGCGCCAATGGTGCAATGCAGGGCTTGCAGGAAGTTGCCTGCCAGGTAATGAGCACGCACCACAGCCTGCTGGAAGCCTGCTTCTTGTGCCAGCTGCAGAGCCTGCTCCATATCAGAACCTGTGTTGGCACAAACCCCAGTTTGCAGATTGGCACCAGAACAGGTGCACTTGGCTGCACTGGGCAGCAGATGGCTTCCTGAGACCAGGTCAACTGTGGCATCTGTTGCACCTTATATTGCAAGGTCCATGAGCATGCATCAGAACAGATGACACAAACAAGCTTGCATTCAACCGTACAACTAGGAAGTCAGGAGTTGGATAACAGACTGACAACATGGAATCAGAGAGGTCTGCTGTATTTGCAATCGTTGAGTGGCAAACACAAGATTTGTGAGAAAGCAGTAGGGCAAGATTTGCACACCCTGCAGGGTAGCAGTCTGAAGGACAGCCATGAAGGAGTCTTCAGAGGCCGGGTGGGGGTCCTGTGCCAGGTGGCGCAGCACCTTTATTGTGGCCTGGGGCTCTGCTGTGGCCCTGCCCTCCACCAGCAGCCCCCTCACAAAGAGCAGCGCCTCAGCTGTGCTATCGCTCCCGTCGACATCACTTTGCCTACAAACCGCAAGCCTGTCATGTGCAGCTGCCTTGTTTGCCTGAGCACCACCACCCAGACGTTTTGAAAATGAAATACACAGCAGAAGCAACACTAGGATGTGCACACCCTCACTGTTGTGTTGCTTTAGGTAGGTCTCAATATTGCTTTGACGTTCTAAGTTGTGAAGACACGGGTTGAGTGCTGATGCTTGTATATGCCAGCAGTATACACAACTACAGCAGCATGTCAAGTACCTGAAAACGCCAGCATCCAGCAGATGTAGCACAGCATCCACCACAACCTGTGTGGCACTCCTCACTCTGCTGCTCAGCTCAGCAGCCTGCTGGGTAAGATTGGCAGACTCTAGAAGGTCAGTCTCCAGGGCCTCCCACCCACCCAAACTCTGCTGCAACACTGCCAGCACCGCACCTACACCCAACACCCAAGTTACAGTTTGCTTGAAAAAAAGTCCAAGATCCTGTCTTGCTTGCAAAAACTTCACCTGAATGAGTGCTAGTGGTGAGCAGCTGTGATGCTGAATGGACAAGCCTGCTTGCACTCGAAGGACAACCAGAGGGTATAGGTAGGCAAGTGCAAAACATGTTTGCTTCCTGCTGTAATGCGAGGCAGCTGGTTTGTGCATGACAAAAATTCCAGGCTTTACTGTTGCCAAGGCACAGAATGCATGTTCTCACCAGGGTCAAATGCCACCAGGCGGCGCAGCACAGGGCAGGGCCCAGGCAGCATCTGCGCCAGATCAGCCTCCTTCTGCTCTTCTTCAGAGGCGTCCTCAGGCTGCCCTGAGCCCTGCCCCACTCCTTGAAGCTGCTGCTGAAGCATTGGCGGTGTTGTGTAGATCAAGAAGGCCAACAGCTGAGCCTTTACGAATGGTATCATTGCTTCCGGCAAGCCACCACTACCTGCAACATATGTAGCTTGTCTCTGTCTTTGCGCACAGACACACAGGGTAGCAAGTGGACACTGCCTTTGCCATGCATCTGACTGCTTTGCTTGCAATGTTGCTGCTGCCCAAGGTGAGGTCCCCGTGCTTTGTGCTCTGCACGCCTAAGCAGGATTTGCCAGCCATGAGCACAACCTCTCTGCAGCACCAGACTGCAAGCATGTACAGCAGCTGACGTAGCAGGCAGACTGGGAATGCTGAGCAGTAACATGGTTCGGCAGCACTGCTGACATGGGAAGAACACCACATAGGCATTGCTTGCGCACCTGGTGGAAAGCTACAGCCTGTGAGGCAGCAGCGCAGGTACACCAGCAGCCTGTACCCTGCTGCTTTGCTGTCACCACTGGGGCTGTGCGCAGAGGGCCTCAGCAGGGCCATCAGCAGATGGGCAGCAGGGCCCATGTAGTCATTGAGGCCTCTGTTGAGGATGTATGTCAGGGCGGTCAGCAAGCCATACCTCCAGCACAGACGCAGCACCTGCATTCCAAACATGGCTGGCTTTTACAGTCATGCGCAGTAGAGCGCTTGCAAGCAAATTGCTGTCATGATCAAGACACGGCAGACTTCCCAAGTCTGTGAGCCGAAGCCATCCAGCAACACACCTTGTTGCCAGCAGATCTGACTGTGTGCAATCAGCTGCACTCTACAAGCTCTGGCAAATCCTCAATGCATCACATGCAGCACACCATTTTGTGCACAGGCAGGAAGTGTGGGTGCGTCTGTTCCTCAGGCATGTTTGGGCAGCACGGCATGATTGATACACATGTAAAGAGGCAGAGACCTGGTTGAGGTCCAGGGAGGCGATGTCCATGTGCAGGACAGCTCGCTCCACGGCTTCTGGCTGCCCGGCACCGTTGAAATGCTCCACCAGAGCCTGCGCCACCAAAAGTATGTTACGCTACCTGAGAGGAAGTATCCAGACCAAGCATCTGGTAGCCAAACATCTAAAGGAAGTACCCAGCCCCTAAAGATGGACACAAGCCACGTACTTCAGCAAACCGTGCATGCAATCACTCTGCCCAAACAGACTGCAGGAGCGTACTCAGCAATTGTTGTTGGTTGTGTGGAGTGTGCCGTCTGCTGCAATGCAACTAGGCTTTGTTCCATGGCATTTAGACAGGTCTATATGGTGCAGACTAGATACACGGATACGGTGAGTGTTTGCCTGCATGACTTCTGGTGGGAAAGAGGGCAGCTTGGAGGCAAGGATATGGGGCAGCAGGCGCTCCAGCAGGATGCCCTGCTGCTTGCGTGCCAGGTAGCGAGGGTAGATGCCCTCCCACAGCACCTCAGCCCTCTTGATGAGGATGCACAGTTCTATGGCAGTGTCGGCCGCCCCAGCAGCCTGCAATCATACTCCAGATGATAAGCAACCCTGGTTCAGCCCTAACAGGGCATAGAGGCAGGAGCAGACAGAACACGACAATGCCTTGATGTTGCCCTGGTCAAACAGCAGATTGGGCTGGAGTGTCTAGTCAATGCACAACAGCTGCAGACTGTGCAAAGCATCTGATGCAGTTTTCGGCTGACAACATGGCTGTGGCCAACGAAATCAACCTGCATGTCTTCTTCGTCCTCAGCATGATCTTGCAGGTATGCGTCAGAAGGCTCTGGCAGGGCAAGGTCCAGGTAGGCCAGCAGCAGAGCCACAAGGGCAGCAGCCACTGCTGCAGCATCTGCCCCCTTGCCCTCTTCCCTCCAGACTGTCGGCGCTGCTGTTGATGTGCCAGCCTGCAATACAGGCTGTTTGACACTACATGCCAACATATACTGCACAACAATAAACCTGTGCCAAAGAGCAGGCCAGACATACATGAGAGCAATGCCCAATAGGCATGCACTTTACACAGCTGTTTTGATACGCACATTGAAGATGGCATGCCATGAAACTTGTGACAGCGGAACACCTTGTTATGATTAGGCTGAGCTGCAATGTAGATACGCAGGCCCAGCCAGAGGGCATGGTCCCACAGCAGCAGCTCCCTCAACGCCGCAAGCCGCTCCTGCCAGCTCAGCAGCCGTGCACTGTGCACTCCTGCAATGACACATCTCTTCACAGTAACAACATCTACTGACATTACTAAGCAGATGGCCACTCTGAAGTTTTTGCATATTGCAGTAAACATGCTCCTGGGCAGCCTGGTATGATACTTGGCGTCTCGTTAAATTGACGCCGAAAAGCGTAGTCTTTTCTTTTTTCCTCTTTTCAGTAAACATGCAGCGTAGGGCTGGACCAGTGATTCAGAACACAAGCATGGCATATGTAGTACAAGCTGTGCAATATCCTGGCATGCAGGTCTGTAGCTGTGGCGTACTCACCTCGGGAGGCAAGCAGAATGAGGCGGTCTGGGGTGAAGGCAACTGAAACATGGCAGGCTTGCTCTGGGATGCCTGACGCGTTCACAATGTGCTGAGATCCGACCAAGCTGTCTTCAAACACCAGTCTCTCTCTCACACCAGTGCCTGTCAACACTCATGCCTCAGTGTATCCGACCAAACTCATTCCAGTGCACAGCCTTGCAACTCAGTGGCTTGACCTCACTTTCATGCAAGGCTACTATGAGAAGCAAGGGCCGAGGCCATGCTGATATGCCCAAGGCTAGATTGAATGGGGGAGCTGCAGTAGGGAGAGGCACACCTGAAGCATCATACAGATGCACATGGGAGCGTGGTCCTTGTTCACTCACTACAGCCAGAGCCTGATCATTCAGCCAAGACACCCCTACCACCTGCACACACATGAATAGTGTCAGTGCAGGATCATCCACAACAGTGGTCAAGTTCATCGCTCTCTGAAACAAGACAAGTAGACGTTTTGCTCATGTCAAGTTAAGGATGAATGCAGCAGCACCTGGTGCAGACCGTTACTGAGCTCCTGCCACAGTCTTGGCTATACAACAGGGCATGTTGAGGCAACGAGTGTTGTGTATGGGCAGCATGCATGCATGATCATACCGTGTGCTCAGAGTCCCAGGACCTGAGAACCCTTGCAGGGGGAGGGGCAGAAAGACCCCTGGGGGTTGCAGCCTGGGCCTCACCCGTAGCCGAGGCAGGCAGCCCTGCTAAAGGCACATCCATCAGGTAGATCTTCTTCTCCCATGCCAGCACTAATGCGGCTGAAGGCATTTGCCTGCAATCGCAATTTGATTATCCTACTTGTTTGGTATGATATCATGAGTGTGTTTTGACAGGTGCTAGAATCACTGTATGCATTGCATAAATTATCAAAAGCAGCTTGTTATCATGGGACTGGTTGGGTAGCACTGCGAGGTGCAGATCAGTAAAACAAACAAGCACAAGGAAGTCACACACAGGGCATTGCTTCGGGAGTCCATTGTCCCACTTCAAAGCAGACCCTACTTGGTGGGGGAGCTAGATTTTGCAGGTGTGCGCAGACGCCAGGTGGGGTAGGGTAAACACCCCTCTCTGGCATCCGGGGGGCGAGCCAGGTTGTGCAGCACATTGAAGCGACCATCCGGTGTGACACGGGCAATGAGCATGCCACCCAGAGTGGCTGCCAGGAACAGACCCTCATGAACGGCAGCATTCTCCTGCAGTACTTAAACAATGCTGCTGACAATACAAGACTGCAATTTCCTGTGAAATGCAAAGCAGGTTGCAGACAGGACACCGTTTGCAGCACGCATCACAAAAGCCCATTGTACCTTCCCAGAAAAATTCAAACCAAATCCCCCAAAATATTGAGTCTCTGGTCTCACACAGGTTTGCACATCACTGTGTGGGCATGACACAGCCAATGGAGGCTGATGCAAACCTGTGCGATGTGTGTGCGTGCTGGATCAGAAGCATCTGTGTGGGTGGAGGAGCGAGGTGGCAGGAGGGGCAGCACACAACACACCGGCCCCAGCTGCTTGCCATCAAGCAGCATCACTGGCTGACTGCTTCTGCTGAGCCTCCCTGCATATCACAATCTGAACGCTTTGCTGGCATGCAAACCAATGCAATACTTGTGTCATGCTGTTCATGGAAGGCAGGCTGAGCAGGAGCAGTCAGCTAAGAAAGGCATAGCATGTAACCGTCTGCCAGAAAAGTAGCATTAGCAGCAGCAGCAGCAGCAGCAGCAGCAGCAGCAGCAGCAGCAGCAGCAGCAGCAGCCAGAAGGTCTTCAGTCAACATACATGCATTCCTGAAGTGATCTAAGACAAGATGATGCAGCAGTACGGTTCATACCAGCAAAGATTGAGGTGATACTGAGATAGGCTGTCACGTTGTGAGACACTAAGCGGCCCTTGGCATCTGCAGTAAGGGCCAGCTGGGCACTGCCCTCCACAAAGGTGGCACTAGTGACTGCACTGGCATGAGCATCTTTGATGACTTTCACAGCCTCCCAGCCTGTGCGCTTGAACTCCCACAAATTGACTTCCCCATTGGCGTGCCCTGCCAACAGGATGTTGCCCTGTACCATGAAGAAGTCATTCATCCACAGTGTGGACATGCAAGTGCCTCTGAGCTCCAGTGTCAAGCATGAGTCATGTCCCCTGAGAACTGACTCATGCATGGTCCTGCACAAACAGGAAGTTGACAGGACACTGGTGACAGCATCATGGGTGTGAACAGAGTGTGCTGATGATGGCTTGCCTGTAGGCTGAAAGCCATGCTGCTGACAGCATTGTCCTCAGGCCTGGCTTCACCCAGCTGCACCACCCGAGCCTGCCCACTGGGGTGGCCATCTGCAGAGAGGCCTCTAGGCATGAGCACTCCCACCACCCCACTGCTAGTGCCCACTGCCACCACACCCCGAAAGGCTGCAACTGCCCTGCTGCTGCCTAGGGAGCCGCCCACAGCAAAATATTCCTGCAGAAGGTGCAGTTTGTAAGCAAGGCACAAGGGCTTTGTCACACCAGTGCAGATATGCTACAGTGAGTACATACTGGATGCATACTGACTACTGTGCTTTTCACACCCAGTATGCCAATGACACAACACAAAAGGACTCCGAGACCTGAATCTCGAGAGCTGAGAACAGCCATCCTCAGCTGGGGCGGAAGACTCCTGATGTAACATGGTTGCAGGCCTGTTCAGAGCAAGAGAGCTGCAAGGCCACAGTGTTAAAATGGTAGCAGCAGTTATGCAGGTGTACCTGAAAGGCAGGCATGAGGTCCAGGCGCAGCATGACCTCACCCCCCAGCAGGCCCCCCTTGCTGTCAGGCCTGCCCTCCTGTGGCCAATCTGCAGCCCCCCACTGCAAACGGGACCTGCAATGATTGGCCACATCAGCACACCATTGTACAAGTGCCATATCCCAACACAATCTGCATGCTGTCTGTGCAGCAGGCAATGTTATCATGCAATTGGCACAACATTTCAAGATGACAGGCGGTAAGTCTGCACCCAAGTATAGTGATGCCTTGCAGCAGCATGAGCCAGGCGACATCCAGCCAGACAGTATAACCATCTTGACAATGGTAATACTTGGTGTGATGCTGTTGACCAGCGCAACATAGAGGGTGGACATGTGTTGCACAGAAGCAGCATGATGAGGCGCCAGCAGGTGCTCACATGAGTGCCTCTGCAGGGTTCTCCTCAACCTGACTAGCTGCCAAAGATTTATCTGCAGCATACACACCAACTTAGCATGCCTGCAAATTGCAGAACACGCTGTCCCTATGTACAGCCATTGTCTGTTACGAGGACTTCTTTTTGTGTGATTGTACTCAAAATGGGATCCTTGCAAGCATGCTCTCGCGATTTAAGCAGACAATCTGGTTTTGGACTGCTTTCCAGTGCAAGACAGGTTCTGTCACATGCATTGAGCTGCTGTTGTAGTTTGCATATGTTGGGCTGCTCAAACATAGATATTGATGTGTGCATCCTAGCCAGCAAAGCTGGACAAGTGCGTCCTCGCATATGTGATGCAAGCCATGGCATGGTAAAGACAACAAGGTGCTGAATGCAGCAGGAAAAGCATGCATGACCTTCTGCCATAGCCTTCAGCAATGGCAGCACCTACCAGTGAGAAGCCTCCTTTCTGTTTCTTCTGCTTTGGCCATTGCTGCCTCATGTGGCGGCAGCACATCCACTGCACCATTGTGTTCCTCATCTTGCTTCTGCTCATGCTCACTGACATTGTCAGTGGGCTGTTGTTGCTGCTCAACTGCCTGTGCGTCTTCATGAGACATTGCTGCAGCCGCCGTGTGCTGGCTGTGTGGGGCTTGTTCAGAAACTGAAGCTGCCAAGCTGGCCTGATCATCAATAGTATGGCCATGGTCCTTTGCTGTACTGTCCTGCTCTGCAGCTGACTCTGTCATTTGTGTTGGCGCTATATCATAAGCAGCTGGCTGTGATATGATCTGTGCGTCATCCTGTTGTTGCAGAAGCTGTTGCTGCTGATTCTGCACCTGCCGGCTAGCATGAGCGGGCTCCTGCCAAGACTGGAGATCTGGTGTCAAAAAGCTGCTGACATCATCTGGAGTCCTACCCGGCTGCTGCTGGGGCAAGTGCCCACTGAGTATGCCTGCTGATGAGAGCTCTAGATTGTCAGCAAAGTCATCCTCATCAGCTGACAACGCATCCAGACTATCTTGCAAACTTGCTGAAGTGCTTGCTTGGCTGTTTGCAACAGCAGTACTGGACTCAGGCATGTCGAAGTTATCAGCTGGCTTTGGCAGAGAGTCTGTGGCAGGCTGAACATAGGTGCCCAGTGGCTGCTCCCCAGCTGCTCCTGCTGCCATCCCTTCTGCTGCTTGCTCAAAGTCAGACTGCTCCACATGTGGTGAGGAAGTGTGGAGTGTGTGTGAGTCATCAACAGATAGTGTCTTTGCATGGGAAGTGGGTAAGCTGGACTGCGTGTCAAGCAGCGCGGTGTCCAGTAATGATGTATTGTGGGGCAGCTGGATAGAGCTTGTGATGGAGAGCTCATGTGTCTGCTCATGCAAAGTCTGCTCATCTGTCAACAACAGAGAAGGCAAATTGTCAAAAGGGTCTGTTGGGGCATGCGCCAGCTGCTGGTGGTCTGCCCTGCCAGGACCTGACAGATTGTCAGAGACTGCTGCGGCAGCTGCAGGCTGGTGCGATGACTTGTTTGACTGCTGACTAATTGAGACCACATTCCCCTCTGACACAGGCTCCTGCGTAGCAAGAGCTGGCGATTGCTGGTGTGTGATGCTACCTGCAGCACACACCAGATGCCATGATTTCGAGCTTTGTCTAGGACGCACCGCTTCACAGGGCGACTGGCGATCAACCAGCAATCACTCATCTGTCCAAAGTGCCTAGCCAGGCTTCTGCAACGCTTCGCACGAGGTGCTTACCAGGAGACTCGAGATTGCCTGAATATTGCTGCTCGCAATGGAAAACGTCATTTAGTTCCTACAGCACCGGAAGGGCCTCAGTCAAACGAAGCATGCAGCTGAATGCTTGCAGTGCACGGCTGCTTACCTCGCTGTCCTCGTCTGAAAGAAGCTCAGCAAGCAGCTTGTCAACATCGGACATTGTGATGCACACTGTCGAGCTGCAACCGCGCGGGGCGAAAGCGGTTTGACATGCATCACACTATGCATGTGAAACATGTGATGTGGAAT
>JAABUP010005390.1_pt1 | contig 19499 bp, 25 predicted proteins | sample 5559201 | NCBI WGS metagenome assembly JAABUP01 (sample SAMN10711887, study PRJNA513373) | rock metagenome | isolation source: Antarctica rocks | place: Antarctica
CGACATCAGAGCCTGGATCGCCGCTTGGAACACCGAACCAAAACCGTTCGTCTGGAAGAAAAGCGCAGAAGAGATCCTCGACTCCCTCTCCCGATATCTACAACGGATTTCAGGCGCGTGACACTAGAGCGGCACCGCCGTGTCACGAGCGAATCGGTTACCGGGGCGCCGGTCGTCGTGCCTCGATCAAATGACGGGTCGAGGACGCGACGAGAGGTTCACCGCCCCGCATCTGCTTGTCGAGTTGGACAAGCCTGTCGCGGTACTTCTCCACGGAGAAGTCCGGTACCCACCAGACGCATCGTCGCAGGATCCACACCACCGAGCCCACGTCGTAGAACTCCATGCGACACCGGGCGGTGCGCAGCCCGAAGACGACCAGGCCGGCGTCCTGTGCCGCGGCGGCTTCCCGCTGCGGGTCGCGCCCCTTACGTTCCTCAGGGAGCGGACCGAGGAAGTGCTCGATCAACTCGAACGCCGATGCCGCTCCGACGTGCTGCGCGAAGTAGGAGCCACCGGGCGCCAGGACGCGGCGTGTTTCTTCCCAGTCGGGCCGGACCGGGTGTCGGGCCGTCACCAGCTCGAATGACTCGTCCGGAAGCGGCAGGGGTGCGTCCTTCACGGTCTGGATGACCTGGACACCGCGCGGTCCGAGTAGTTCACGGGCGCGCTGTGCGTTGGGCGGCCATGCCTCGGTGGCGACCATCCGCGGCGGGAAGGTCGGTGCCTCGGCGAGGACCTCGCCGCCACCTGTGTCGATGTCCAGGGCGGACTCGACCTGACCGAGCCGACAGCAACGAGTTCCGAATAGCCCCAAGGCGGTCGATCTTCGGTTGCTCGGCCGTTAAGCCAGTCGAATCCCCAACCGGTCACATCAGCCGCAGCCGCCTCGGCCACCAATACATCGAACGATCGCACCCCGACATCGTTTCAGCCACCAAGAGCGCTCCGATCTCCGCCTGAGCCGTGCGCTCCTGGGCCCGTGTTCGATAGCGGATCCCCTCACTGCAGTTGGCCCAGCCGCTGTAGGCGGTGACTGGCCCCGGCCGACCCGCTGGCACAGCCCGGTTGTCGCCCCGGTCCAGGACACCGGGCACACCGCCGGAGGCGCGCTGGCAGTCGCCGAGCGACTGACCCAAGTGGTGAGCAGCGACCGGTAGGGGATCGTCTGCGGGACGACACGGGTGGTGGGACGGCTCAGGTGGCATCGGCCGGGCGTTCGGCGGCGTTTCGCAGCACGCAGAACTCGTTGCCTTCGGGGTCGAGGAGCACCGCCCACCCTGAGCCGTCCGGTTTGCGGCGGTCATCGTGCAGGAACGCACCCAGGCTGAGCAGACGCTCGACCTCCTGCTCCCTCGGCAGCTGCGGCTGCAGACACAGGTGCAGCCGGTTCTTCACGGTTTTGGGCTCGGGCACCTTGAGAAAAAGCAGTTCGCCGTCACCGTCGTCCAGCACCACCCCGACTTCCTCGTCGTCCGGTTCGTTATCGGGGTGAACAGGGCGGTCCAGCACCTGGCTCCAGAAGTGAGCCAGGGAGAAGGGGTGCGCACAGTCCACCGAGATGTTTTGGATCAGGGAGCTCATGTTTGCAGTCTCACCCTGTCGGAGGCACTGCGCCAGCGAGTTGGACGCCGGCAGGCTGGCCGGAGTCGCAGCCCGCAGGTGGATCCGCATACGAGGACGCCAGGGCCGGCCAGGCCGGCGGACCGGCCCGCAGAGGAGCCCTATTCGGCGTGGGACTGGGTGATCGTTTGCAGCCCGGTGATGTCGTCGTTGGTGAGGCTGATACTGGTGACGTTCATGTTCTCCTCCAGGTGCGCGACGCTCGATGTACCGGGGATCAGCAGCACGTTGTCGCGGTAGGCGAGGAGCCAGGCCAAGCCTACCTGGGCGGGCGAGGTGCCGATTCGTGCGGCGAGGGCCCGCACCGCGGCGTTCTCGGTGACCTTGGGCAGGCCCGGGAACGCGGACCCGAGCGGGAAGTACGGCACGTACGCGACGCCGGAGTCGTGGCACAGGTCCAGCACGTCGGCGTCGGTCTGGTCGACCAGGCTGAAGGCGTTCTGGACGCAGACGATGCCGGCCTGCGTGATGGCCTGCTCGACCTGGGCCCGGGTGGCGGCGGAGATGCCGATAGCGGCGATCTTGCCCTCGTCGCGCAGCGCGACCATCTCCGCGAGCTGGTCCTCGAGGGCCACCCGCTGGTCGGCCGGGGGCTCGTGCTCGTGGGAGTCCATCAGCCGCAGGTTCACCGCCCCGAGCCGGTCGGTGCCCAGGCTGCGCAGGTTGTCCTCGACTGCCGAGCGCAGCTGCTCCGGGCGCTGGCCCGGCAGCCAGCCGCCCTGCTCGTCGCGGAAGGCGCCGACCTTGGAGACCAGCACCAGGCCCTCGGGGTAGGGATGCAGCGCCTCGCGGATCAGCTCGTTCGCCACGTCGGGTCCGTAGAACTGGGCGGTGTCGATGTGGTCGACACCGAGCTCGACCGCGCGGCGTAGGACGGCGATGGCCTCGTCGTGGTCGCGCGGCGGGCCCAGGACCCCAGGACCGGGGAGCTGCATGGCGCCGAAGCCGATGCGGTGCACGGGGAAGGGGCCCAGAAAGTTTGTGTCCATGCCCTTGACGCTAGCTCGCAGACGTCGGTCACCCGCGCCTACCGCCCCTGCGCCCGACCGATGATCATTCCTGTGCCGTAGCAGAATCGGCTTCGGGTCATTCGATCTTGATGAACGGGATGCGGCCCGGGCTTCGTGCGGTCACGAGCTGGGAATGTCGATCCAAGATCGTCAGGGCTCGTGCCGGCGGCGGGAAAGGATCGCGGCTTAAGGTCCTCGTATCGTTCATCGTCATGGACTTCCTCGTCTACAGTCGGGGCGCACCTGTTGCCGGGGACTCAGAGGACGATCCTGAACTCGACGAGCGGCATTGGTCGTACATGGACGGATTCGCCGACGGGATGACTGCCCGAGGCCCGACGCTCGGAACTGATCGGCAGACATGGACCGGCAGCCTTCACGTGCTCGATCTGCCCGGCCCGAGGGCCGTGCGTGAGTTCGTGGCCCGCGAGCCATACAACCAAGCAGGGCTGTTCGAGACGCACATCATCTGGCGCTTCGCCAACTTGCTCGGCCGGACGATGTGGCAGTTCGCGAGCGCCGCGGACGAGCCTCGCTTTCTCGTCCTCGCGCAGGCGGCCGTAGACCGATCGAAGGACGCGAGACCGGTGCCAGTCGCCGACCTGGCACCGCAGCTGCGTGAGCGCTTGATCGTCTACGGAGCGCTGCGAGACCTCGATGACGAAAAACTGGCCGGTGTGGCGTTGGCGGTGCAGGTTCCGACGCGAGAAGCGCTCGACCCGCTGCTCGGAGACGGACTGGCGGGGCTAGCCGACTATGGCGATGTCGGGGTTCACGACTGGGAGTTCGGCGGCCGTCGTTGACCTTGGGCGAAGCGCCGGGCGATGCAAGTCATGCCAGTCGTGAGCCTGGCGGTCGACGCCATCCCGCATAGGAACCGGGCTGGGACGCTCGCGATTCGAGGGTGATCATTAGGGGCGGTGTCCAGCGCCGACGATCTTGACCTTCGCGTATGACGCCCCGGCCCAACAGGTGGCCCGGATGGGAACCGCTTGCGACGCACCGGGGGGGCGCCTGCAGCCGATCGGATTATGTGTCACAAGACGTCCCCTCACGGGACGCCCCTGAAGGCCTTCTTACGGTACTCGACTGGCGAGGTTTTCGGGCTCGGTGATGATGAATACCGGTCCGGCAAGGAGAAACCACACTATGAGCGAAATCTGCACATAGAGCGAAAGTGGATATCGTTTGGGCCTCCCCTAAGTCGACTGGTTTCGTAGGCGTCAGCGCCAGAATTCGGTGAGCTGCTCGGCAAGAGCTCTGCCTTGGTTGTAACCGGCTCGAGCAGCGGGCGGACGCGTCGACGGATCCATCGCATTGGCGCCGAACATGTTCTCGGAGTTGCTATCCGGGAAGATTGTTTCGACTCTGCTGCCGCGTGCGCGTAGCTTGTCGACCTGTGTTGTGAGATGCATGCCCCAGTCCAGCGGATGCCGTGATCTGCCGCCGAATGGTGACAGCACCAGCACCCGTGCGTATCCGGCTGCCAGATCGGCATTCTCGTTTCTTCGGTAGCCGCCGTCGATGTATCGCCTGTCGCCGATGCTGTACGGAGGGACACCGAAGCCGTTGGAAGTGCTGGCGGCGACGGCGTCCACCAAGTCGACTCCGCTGTGGCGGTCGAACACAATCGGCTCGCCGGTATGGGCATCGACCGCCGGGATGAGCATCCGCCGTTGCGGCCAGAGCTGACTGGGCAGCCGAGCGGCGACGGTAGCGTGCCACTGCGTTTGCGCAGAACTGTGCGACGCCGCGTCCGTCTCGAGCGCCGCTGCGCCCATCCTGCGGCGCATGTCGGCCGCATCCTCAGCGGCACCGATGATTGCGCTCGATTTCTCCATGTGGTTCGCCGCCGGCCCAATCGGAACGCGTCCACCGTCGGATCCAACCGGAGCAGTGCGTGGCTTGGGCGCAGCGCCAAGCATGGCAGCAAGCAGTTCGGTCGGTTGGATACCGCTGCTTACCTGGGCCGCGGCGGTCGATCCAGCCGACGTCCCGATGATCAGATCGGCCTCGGTCACATCCAACCCGGCCTCAAACAGGCCGGCGATGACGCCGATCAGCCACGCATTGCCTGCCGATCCGCCACCACCAAGGACCAACGCTGTATCGAAGGGGTGTTCCGAGACGCCGTCAGCGGTCGTCTCCGAGTTGAACTGAAGTGAATTATGCATAGTCGTAGCTTTCTGAGAGTGCGTGCAGCGCTCCCCGCGACGGCTACGTCAGTCGCGCGATCGTGAACTCAAAGGAGCGCCCAGAGTGGACAGTGTGTGCATCGGGCTCACCTCCTCGAATCGTGTCACGTTCGCCGAGAACTCTACTGGTTTGGGCTCGGCGTGCCAACCGACGTGCTCTGGTTCGCCCTGCCCAAATCCGCCCCACCCACCGCGCTCGACCCTCGGCTACATAGACAGCGAGACATCGTGCTGACGATCGAGCGCGGCGAACACTACCGGGCGGGCCTAAATGTGAAAACGAATAACAGTCTTCACCGACCGGGCGCCGGAACCGCACCATTCCGACCATCGATGGCCTATGCCATCGGCGGCCCGGAACCCGCGTCCATCAAGGCGATATGACGCGTCAGTCGGCTGCTCGTTCCGTCAACCGATCCTTTACGGGCGCAACGCAGTCGCTTCTGGTTTCACGAACTGAGGTGTCCATAGCCGGAGTTCCGCTTGCGGTCACCGAGTCAGCGATGAAACTCGACCGGATCTGTCGATGAGCGCGAACGTCACTCCGGGCGAAGGTTCGATGCCGCGAACCGCTGGATGATCGCGGTCAGTCGGCGGTCAATTCCCGTTCGCACCAGAGACCAGGCTTGCCACCGAGTTCGGCAGCATCGGCCGGGCCCTGCGGGACGAACCAGGTCTTGGCCAGCACCGTCTGGGATGCGACAGTGTCGCGAGCGGTGGCTGCCCTGAGTGTGCGCAGCGTGTAGGTCACCGCTGCCAGCCGACACAACTCCTGGATGCTGGCGGTTGCCACGCCTCGCCCGGCAACGCCCTGGGCGACCCGGTAACCGAGTTCTGCGGTGCCGTCGCCGACAAACTCCAGGTTGAACCGGCTCAGGACAGCACCATCCTCGGCGACGAGGACGTGGAACGCTCCGATGCCTGCGTCCTGATCGGCCAGCAACGCGTTGTATCGCTCGGCGAACCGCTGGTAGAAATCATCGCCCCGGTCCGGGACCGTCACAGCGAAGTAGGCCCGGTTCGTCAGCTCGAACTCCAGGAGTGCCTCAGCATGGTCAGATCGCAGCCGTTGCAACTCGGGCACGGACCAACCTATCCAGCTATCGCGGCGAAGCCGACGAGCTGATCTGCGCGCGAAGTAACGACATCTGGATATGCCGCCGACAGCGCAGACGGTATTTTTGCGAAATGCGACCCCTTCGGTACTCCATCAACGTCACATTGGACGGGTGCTGCGATCATCGTGCAATCCCCGCAGACGAAGACTTGCATTGTCACGCGGTCGAGAGCCTCAACCGGGCCGATGCCCTTCTCTTTGGCCGGGTGACTTACGAAATGATGGAATCCGCGTGGCGGCCGCCGGCACCAACGGAAGCAAGACCCGATTGGATGGAACCCTTCGCCCAGACGATCGGCGCGGCAAAGAAGTACGTCGTGTCGAACACCCTGGAGCAGGTCGATTGGAACGCGGAACTCGTGCGCGGGGATCTGGGCAAGGCCATTCAGCAACTCAAGCGGGAGTCAGGCAAGGGACTGTACGTCGGAGGTGTGAAGCTCCCACTGGCGTTGACGGAGCTGGGATTGATCGATGAGTACGAGTTCGTGGTGCATCCCAGGATCGCGGGGCATGGGCAGACGTTGTTCGCGGGGCTATCGAAGCATGTCGACTTGAAGCTCGTGAGCCGGCTTGAGTTCGGCTCGGGGGCAGTGGCGATGCGGTACGAACTGAGAAGGTAGCCATCGGGCTTACCAGCCGACGCCGCACTACGACTGATCACCATTTACGCGACACCACTAGACCCGGGCGAGGCATCCGCACATGACGCCCGTGACGCCCGTGACGCCCGTGACGCCAGCGTCGCCGGTCCGGACCTCGACCCCCGCCAGGCCCAGCTTGGCGGCGGTGCTCCGAGCGCGTTCGCACAGCAGGGGGGCGAGCTCTGCGAGCAGTGCCAGCACGGCGGCGGCCAGCCGCTCCTCGCCGGAGTCATCCTGCTCGGGGGGGTTTTCGTTCGCAAAATGATCCTTGGCACCGAATATGGCAGAAGGGATCGCGCGATCCCGAATCGCGCTGTCTGGCTGATTCGACTTGCGGCCGGTGCGCCGCCCTGCATCAATTGCATGGGTAGTGTTCCTGCTGCCAGACAGGCACCAGTCGAGAGCTACTGGCCTTGAACTGCCCCTGTCGTAACCGTGTGATTACCACAACTTGTGAAGTCGTGCGCCTCGATTGCAATGTATGCACGCTCGTCGGGAGGGGTTACGTGAAGGGTCGTGGCACGCGCGCACGAGGCTGCGGCTGATTGGTTCGTCGGATTTCCCGCTTGTAGCTGAAAGAAGGACGAGGCTCCTGGACGCAGGAGTACCGTGCGGGACGGCTTGGAAGAATCTCGCTGCAGAACTAAAGGTTCACTCGCCCCCTGACTGTTGAATGCAGCGACGCCGACGTAGCCAAAGACTGAACATGCCCTGGCGGAACGGTTATCCAGAGCAAAGAAATAGATGGTGGATCCCGCCGCTCCCTGCTGACTCCGATAGCGGACACCGAGTCCGTTGGTATGACACCGTGAAGTAGCAGGTGCGCTTGGCAATGCTGTCGAGGTCTTTGAAGAACTCGGAGCAGGTGCGGGAGCGGTCGGTGTAGTCGGTACCGACGGGATTGCACTAACCGTCGAAGCCGTAGGAGTCGCCGCCGGCGCGGTGGCGGCGGAGTGAGTGTGAGCCCCTCCCGCGCACCCGCTGATAACCACGACACTACCCGCCAGTGCCAACGCTCGTAGGAAGGTCGGAGCCGTGTCCGCGCATCCCGCAGCGAGCAACCGGGTTGAACGGAAGAAGTCACTTTTGGGCGCCCGTCCGTGAACACATCTGTCGGCCCAATTAGTCATGAGCTCGCAAGCTATCTTGTCGGGCGTAACTTTGCACCTCCGAATGGATTCTCAGGAACCGTCCCCCACCTTTGGCGCCCAAAGGATTGCTTGATCTGAGGGTCGAACCTCGTCGGTATCAACATTGGGCCCACTGTGAATGGCTGGCGGAGTATTACTTCCGTCAGTCGCTCCGGTCACGGCCGCAGCCGACTTCAGCGCATCCGGATGGCTGAGCCCCATCGATCCACCGACGGTTTGCACGCTGATCACGGTGCCGACTGAGGAGGAATTGATATGCCCAGACCCTGGGCCTTCGGAGCGCACGACCCCGGCGAGATCGCCCGCGTCAAGCGGCACCAGGTAATCGACTACCACTACGCCACCAACCCGCTGGACGTAAGCGACTGGGCCGTCGACATGCGGATGTCGCTGCCCGTCAGCAAGTCCGTCCTGCTCGCCCAGAAGCCCGAGTCCGCCTTCCTCACGGCCACCGAGGAGCGCGACTTCGGCGAGCGCTTCGCCGCCAAGAGCCGTAGGCCCTCCCTGCACGACGAGGTGAGCACCACCTTCGTCGACAAGCTCCGCGACATCGTGAAGCAGGCCAAGAACGCGCGCTTGGAGTGGCCGGAGCGGATCGAGCAGTTTCCGGTTCGTAGTGCTCGACGGCGACAAGCTCCAGCCGAAGAAGGCGGAGCTGCTCGTCCTCCTGACGGAGGACCTCTCCGACGAGGACCGCCGACCCATCCGCGACGTCGTCCGGAAGGAGCAGCAGCGGCTCGCCGACCACAGTATCGTTCTGGCAGGCGCGCAGTTCCAGCTGCTCAGCGACTGCAGCGCCGACCTCTACCGACGGTCCGACCCGCTGTACGTCCCCGAGCTGAGCAGAGGCGCGTTCTGGTAGGCCGCCGTCGGCCTCGCCCTCTCCAGCATCTGCAAGATCGTCTCGCTTCTGGAAAACCGGCGGCAGCACGACCAGGGTCGCGCACCAAGCCCCGCCCCGCCGGCCCGCACCCGCGGATTAGGCACGTTCCTCGGGGTCGCCGATCCGCGTTCATCGCGACGACCGCGGGCTTTCACGTCGCGCTTGAGCCGGGCGCGCCCACAACGCGAACTCGGGCGAGTTCCTTGATCCACGGGCCACAGATGGGCCACATCTTGTGGCCCAGAGGGGCATTCAGTGGTCTCCAACGGTCAATAGGCAGCGGCACTTTGATCACGGGGACTGGCAGCTGACCTGGGAAAACGCTGCTCAGAGCCCGGAGCGGGTGACGAGAATCGAACTCGCACTGTCAGCTTGGGAAGCTGATTTGTGGCGTACACGGGACCGGCACGATTGGCTGTCTCCGCAGGTCAGGCGGGGGTTGCAGGTAACCGTCGCTGACCAACAACGTCCGTGTCGTGCCCCTGCTACGGGCACGTGGCGGGCACGCGCCGCCGCATGCTCGGGGCGCCCAGTGGCCGTGCCTCCAAGTCGCCACCCTCGGGGCGCGCCGAAGCGCCAGACGAGGTCACGATCTTCTCCGCCTTCTCCTGCTCCAGGGAACGGGTCGTCTCGACCATCCGCTGTAGCAGGGGGCGACGTGGCGTGATGATGCCGTTGCGGCTTGGCCCGGCACGACATTTGGCGCCTCGCGGCGCGTCCTCATTCTGTCGCACTTGCCCGATTTCGTCCGGTTCGCTCCGCAAGTTTGGCGATCAAAAGTCGGGTCGGTGGTGTCGCCTCCAGGGGAGGGGGGTGGAAAGGTGCGGGCTATGAACTCGATGACGCGTTCCACCAAGGTCATCTACGGTGAGTTCTGGCTACACCAGAGTTTTTGTCTGTTCGAGGCCACCTACCTGGAGGCATACAGCGCGGAGGTCTCCGCGATTCAGGCCTGCCGAACCGCCGGCGAGTTGATCCGGCTGATTCCCAACCTGAAGCTTGCCCAGTCGCCGGTAGACCTCGAGGAGGAGCTAGCAGATTACTGGGACGACGACCCGTGGGACTGGAAGGAGACGGGCGCGGCGTCGGACGGGGATTGGCCGCCGATGCCGACCAGCGCAGCGCTTGAACTGTTCGCGGCGAACGATCCGATCTGGCACGACCTGATCGAGCAGGTGGACTGCGAACGAGTGACAACGGTTTTCAACGGTGATTACCTGCATATTCCGCTGGATAAGGAAGCGGAGCTGCTGTCGGTATTGGCCAAGTACGGCATCGAGGCGAGGCGAAACGACAAGCTGATCGAGCCGCTGGGCATGCCTTAGCTGGCCTTCTACCTGCGTCTCTGGGCTAGCGAACGGGGACCGTGTCCATGTCGGCGCGCTACCGGGCGGCAGGCCGCGACATCCGAGGGTAAGCTTGGCGGATGCCTCTGCCTGGCGGCGCTACCAACCACGAGACGACCGCAATCTCGGACAAGATCGAGGACTTTCATCAGGGCCGGATCGACGAAGGGGCTCTGATTCACTACTTGACGCAAGAAGTCCGGTATAAGAGTGGCAAGGACCCGGAGGCTCCCGAGGTTGGTAGCCCTGAATGGGAGTTGTACCACCGGGACGGTGGCCGACCCTACGTCGCCGGGTCCTGGGACGAGGTCAGCCTCAACGCAAACGTGGGCAGACTCCCGCAGGACACTTATCGGAAGATCGATCGAATCATAACCGAACGCTCCATAAAGAGAGTTTGAGTCGCGCGTCAGGGCGCGAATTGAAAGGCGATCTCAGTCACGTGTGCCGATGACGATTTCTGGCTGGGCGGCAGCAAGATCGGCAACTGGTTCGGGAGAACAGGTGACTGAGGGCACCGGGAAGGGGACTCGCTTGGCGCCCTCGCCGTGGACCGCACCGGATGGCCCCGTCCGATGACCAAGGCTCGCCCGGTGACGCGGATTCTGCCGTATCGGCGGCATTGATCGTCCGGCGTGGTTGCAGTTGGACGCTTTGCCGCGGTAGGCGCCGTACAGTAAACGCGTTGCTGCATGCGGCCGTGCGGGCGTTGATTGTTGAGGGAAGAAGGCAGAAATGGCGGACGAGATCCGGGTGGGTTCGCCCGCGTACGAGGAGCGGATGGACGCCCTGATGGCAGCCCGATTGGCGCAGCCACTTTACGGCGAGCCTTCCGAGCAGTTCATGACCCACGAAGAGTCGCGGAAACGTCGAGGGCACGTGGCGCCTTTGGACCGACGGGAGGCGGTTGCCGAAAGTTCTGACGGCGGCCTTCCCGCCCCTCCGGCAAGTTCCTCGCCGATCGGCGAAAGTTTTCTGGCCGCCCGGTACCGACACTGACGGTGATGCCGGGGCGGCCGCAATCTGGGGGGGGGGGCTTTAGCGGAGGGAGTTTGTGATGGCTATGCGCATGGAGGTGGGTTCGCCCGAGTACGAGCAGCGGATGGATGCTCTCATGGCAGCCCGATTGGCGGAACCACTTTTCGGCGATCCTGCTGGCCATTTCACGACGCTTGAGGGACTGCTGGAACGCCAAGGGGATTTCGACTTGCTCGATAGGCTCGACCGCAACGCAGGCAACGGTGAAAGGTAGGAGAGCTGGTAAGCGGCCTTCAGGATATTGGGGAGGGCCGGACGGTGTGCTCGGCGATGGGGGCGACTACGGGTCCTGGCGGCCCAGACTGCTGGGAACTCGATGGGATTGGGCACTGGCTGCGATCTTTGGCTGGTTTCGGTGCTGAGCGCGGGGGTGAGCGGGGTGAAGCAGCTCAGCATGCGTACTTCGGTTGCACGGGTGGGCGGTTAGCAGCCGTGTACGCCGCCGACGACGGGCTGGTACTCAGCCCGACCGACCTGACCAGGCACCTCGCCTGCGCGCACCTCACTACGCTGGACCTCGCGGCGGCGCGGGGTGAACTGGCCGCACCGAAGTTCGACGACGAGGCGCTCGACCTGATCTTCCGGCTCGGGCTTGAGCACGAGGTCAACTATCTCGACCTGCTGCAACAGCGGCACGTCGATGTCGTCGTGATCCCGGAGAAGGACCCCCACGATCCGGACCGCGACTTGGACGTGTCGATCCGGGCGCAGCTCACCGTTGAGGCCATGGGCGCCGGGGCGCAGGTGATCTACCAGGCGACGTTTCTGCACGACGGCTACCGGGGGCACGCCGACTTCCTGATCCGGGCCGAGCGGCCGAGCGGGCTGGGCCGGTGGTCCTACGACGTGGCCGACACCAAGCTTGCGCGGCGGATGAAGGTCGCCGCCCTGCTGCAGATGGCCGACTACGGCCGCCACCTGTAACGGATCCAGGGCTGTCCGCCGCGGACGCTGAGCGTCGTGACCGGCGACGGCGCCGAGCGGACCTTCAAATATGTCGACGCGGCGACCTACGCCCAGCGCGCCACCGGAAGGCTGCGGCGGGCCGTTGAGCATCCGGCACCGACGGCGCCGCAGCCGAATGCGCACTGCGCGCAGTGCCGCTGGTCGCGGCGCTGCGAGAGCGGGTGGCGGGCCGCCGATCATCTGTCCCTGGTCGCGTTCATGCGCACCGACCACCGCGAACTCCTCGAGGGCGCCGGCATCGCAACGGTCGAAAAGCTCGCCGCGAGCGATCCCGCCGCCCTACCTCCGGAGATCGGGTCGAGCGCCCGGCACCGGTTGCCGGCCCAGGCCGCCCTGCAGATGCTGGAGCGGCGCAGCGGCACCCCGTGTTACGAACTGCTCGGGTCGGCGCCCGGCCTCGGTTTGCTCCGGCTGCCTGAGCCGAGTGCCGGTGATGTTTATCTCGACTTCGAAGGGGATCCGTACGCCGAGGGCGGCGAGGGCCGCGAGTACCTCGCCGGGCTGTGGGACCGAGCCGGGACCTTCACGGCGTGGTGGGCGCACACGGTCGATGAGGAGCGTGAGCTGACCCGGGACCTGCTCGCAGCGCTGAACCGGCGGCTGGACGCCGACCCGGGGATGCACATCTACCACTACGCGCCGTACGAACGGTCGGCCCTGGCCCGGCTCACCCAGCGGCACGGGGTCGCCGAGACGGCGTTCGACCGGCTGTTGCGCGGCGAACAGCTCGTCGACCTTTACGCGGTGGTCCGTCAGGGCCTGCGGATCAGCAAGGGCAGTTACTCGCTCAAGAAGCTTGAGGCGTTCTACTGGGGCGGTGTTCGCGGCTCAAACACGCAGAACGACGACGTCGCGGACGCCCTGTCCTCGGTTGTCGCCTATGAGAAGTGGCTCGTCGACCGCGCCGATCCTGCGATCCTGTCCGCGATCCGCGCCTACAACCGTGACGACTGCCGCTCCACCCACGACCTGCACGCGTGGCTCGAGCAGCGCCGCACCGAACTCGAACAACGGGACGGCCCGCAGGCCAGGCCACCGGCGCCGGCCGTCGCCCCGACCCTGACGCTCAGCGACGCAGAGCAGGCCGAGGCCGACCTCGCCGACCGGCTGAACCTGGTAGGCGAGCCGCTGCTGGCCGGCCTGGTCGGCTGGCACCGCCGCGAGCTTCGCCCGCGGTGGTGGGACTACTTCCGGGTCGATGAGCTCAGCGACGAGGAACTCGTCCGGGACCGGACCGCGATCGGCGAGCTCGGCCCACCCGCCCCGACCGGCACGATCGCCCGCTCGACGATCTACCGGTACACCTTCCCCGCGCAGGACTGCAAGCTCGGTGACATCGTGACCGACGTCGATACCCACCAGGCCGTTGGCACCGTGCACGCACTCGACCCGGTCGCCGGCTGGATCGACCTCAAGATCGGCAACCGGCGGCGGGCGCCGATCCCGCGGGGCCTAGGGGTCAGCGCGCCCCTGCTCGCCACCGTGCAGCAAGCCGCCATCGCCCGCGCGGCGGACGATGTCCTTGCCGGAGTCCGCTCTCCGCTGCTTGACCGCACGGTCCCCGGCGACCTTCAGCCCCGGCCCGGGGAGATCCCCGCCGACGTCGTGTTGCGCGCCGGGCGTGACCTTTCCGGCCGGGTGCTCGCGGTCCAAGGACCGCCCGGAGCCGGCAAGACCTACGTAGGCGCCCGGCTCATCCGTCAGCTGCTGGACGCCGGTCTACGGGTCGGTGTCACCGCCCAGTCCCATGAGGTCATCGGCAATCTGCTGCGCGCCGTCGGCCGGCCCGCCATTCAGAAGTGCACGAGGCAGCAGCACTGTGGGCACGCCGATGTCGCCTGGAGCGACAACAACGCGGCGATTCGCAGCGCGCTCGACACTCGGGCACACCGGCTGGTCGGCGGGACCGCGTGGTTGTGGTCACGACCGGACATGGAAAGGGCCGTCGAGGTCCTCCTGATCGACGAGGCTGGGCAGTTCTCGCTGGCCAACGCCCTGGCGGTGTCGCGGGCGGCCGACGGTCTCGTCCTGCTCGGGGACCCGCAGCAACTCGCTCAGCCGGCCCAGGCCATTCATCCCGACGGTGCCGGGATCTCGCGCTCGAACACCTGCTGGACGGCCAGGCCACCATGCACGCCGACCGCGGGGTCTTCCTCGACCGCACCTGGCGGATGCACCCGGACCTGGCCCAGGTGGTGTCCGGACTCATGTACGACGACCGACTCGGCGCCGTCCCCGACACCGCCAACCAGGCCCTGCTCGTTCCCGGCCTTCCCCCGGCGGGCGTGCACTGGGTGCCGGTCACCCACACCGGTAACGCGTCCGCTTCCACGGCAGAGGCACTTACAGTTGCCGATCTTGTCGCCCGGATTCTCCGCGGCCAATGGCGCGACAGCAACGGTGCCGAACATTCCATGCGGCCCGAGGACATCCTGGTGGTCGCGCCCTACAACGCCCACGTCGCACGGCTGCGCAGCCTTCTCCCGGCCGGCATCACTGCCGGTACCGTCGACAAGTTCCAAGGCCAGGAAGCACCCGTCGTCATCTACTCGATGGCCTCCTCATCCGCCCAGGACGCACCCCGCGGCGTGAGCTTCCTCTACGACCTGCACCGACTCAACGTCGCGATCTCCCGCGCTAGGTGCCTAGCGGTCATCGTCGGCTCGCCGACCCTTCTCGATGCGCCCGTCACCAACCCCGAGAACCTGCGCCGTGTCAACGGACTACTCAAGGTGATCGACGCGCAGCCTCGGGCCGAACCGCTTGACCGAATCGAATGGCGGTGATCGCTATCTCAGGCGTCAGCAACACTTATCGCCTGCGTGGCTCTTGTGCCAGGGCCCCCGTTCTAGCTCTAGTTTGGGAAGCTGATTCTGTGCAAGCGCAGGACCGGCGCGATCGGCTGCACTCGCAGTTCAGGCGCCAGTTGCGGGTGACTGTCGATGACCACCAGCGCCCGGGCCGTGCCCCTCCTACGGGCACGCGGCGGGCATGAAACAACCAACTTAACCGTGGAGCCACCGGGGTTGGGGGGTGCCGGGCGAGCTTGCGTGGTCTTAGCGCTGAATAACGGGCAAGGATTGGCAATCGGCCGACTTCACGTCGGTTCCAACTGGTCCAGCTGCCGACCGGCGGCGTCGATTTCGGTAGCTTGCCTCAGTGCGCTACGTTGACACTGGCTCCCGCGACCCGAAGCACGCGCTCGGGACGTGGTTGACCGAAGTGCTCATGGGGGATGCGTCGGTCGTAGCTGTGCGGGTTCAGACCGGCTACTTCGGTGCGGACGCTCTCGGCTACTGCGAGAGCGCCCTCCAGGTCCTCGCAAAGAGCGACGGCCACACGCGTCTCCTCGTCGGATCCAACGAGGGGCAGACGCCGCGAGCGACAATCGCGGATCTGTTGAAGATCGCCGGGGCGCCACGTTCGGGATTGCGGGTCGGAGTTGTCAGCTTCCAGTCGGGACTCTTCCACCCCAAGGTCTTTCACTTTCAGCGGGGTGACGGGTCATCGACGGCCTACGTTGGCTCTGCCAACCTCACTGTCCCGGGTGCGAGCGGACAGAACGTTGAAGCAGCCATGATCCTCGACTCAAAGCAGGGAGATCCACAGTCCGTCCTCACGGAGATAGCCGACGCGGTCGACGCGTGGTTCATCGAGCAGCGGTCAGGCATGTACCCGGTGAGCCTCGACGCCGACCTTGATCCGCTCGTGGCCGCTGGCGTGCTCGGTGTCCCTGCGGCGCCCCGCACTCCGAGGAATCTGCAGCCCGCAAAGGGTGGCGGGCAGCAACAGCAGCCAGGCCACTCATTGAAGCAACTCGTGGCGATGCCGCCAATCCAGACGCCGCTGACGCCGAAGCCAGCCCCGAGTCCAGTGACGGGCGGGCAGGCCCCTGGTGGGTCTTCGCCTGGGCATGCAATCGCCACCACGTCAGGTTCGTCAACAACGACGCAAGCCCAGCTCACGGTTGTGAAGCGTTGGTACAAGCTGCTCCACCGTTCGGATGTCAGTCGCCTAGGTGCGGGAAGCAACCCGCAAGGCGCTATAGCGTTAACTCAAGGGCCCCGGATGAAGGGCCACGCGCAACACCCGATTAATCACGAGACCTATTTCCGAAGCGAGTTTTTCGCCGACGGCCAGTGGGTCCTGCAGCCTGATGGTACGCGGGAAGTCGCTGCGGTCACAGTCGATATTGTCATCTATGGCGAGAGCCGAGGGAGCTACGAGCTACAGGTTAGGTACAGCGCTGGACTGGTATCCGAACAAGGGAACCGAACCGCGTTGTTGCACTGGGGCCCTGAACTGAGTGAGTACCTCCGTCGCGAACGCAACCACGACGGTGATGTCGTGACGATTGAGAAGCTCAGCGACGGCAACTACCGGCTGACGATCGCCGCCCAGGAGACGGGACAGTTCATCGCATGACACACCTCAAAGGGAGCCAGCATAAGGGTGGGAGAGCGAAATGAGTTGGGACGTGACCTTTCATGACATGAAGCTGATCTACGCCGAAGGCATCGGGCCTGCGGTCAGATCGCAGCGCTTCATCCGCAGGCTCCACAAAGAGCTCAAGGCGGAGCTGAATGATCGACTCACAGCCGTAGCGCGAAGAGAAGGGGTGCACGTCCGCCTCGAAGCCCCTGTTCACGGGTCATTCAAGGACAAGGACGTCGACGTTGCCGTAATTCATCCCGTTAACGGTCCGCTGATGCTAATGGGCGTCCGGAGCCAAATGACCTCCGTCGGGAAGAACGTCCTCACCTATACCCAGGACATCGTCGGTGAGGCCGTATCCCTGCAAGATCGCTTTCCAATGGCCGTGTTCGCCTATACGTACCTATTGCCGCTTTATCCGTCGGACATTCGGACGGAATTGAATTACCGTCGCTACGCGCGAATCTTCGGTAATATCGCCGGCAGATCGGGTGCGACCTACAAGGCGGAGCGCGGTCGCTACGACCACTTCGCATTCGCGCTGGTCGATTTCGACACCGACCCACCATCGCTAAGGGAGGATCTGGTCACTGCGGCAGTCTCTACTGTGGATCTCCGGCTGACCAGTCTCGTCGAACGCTGCATCGAGACATTTGCCGAGCGGAACCCATGGCTCGAATACTTCAGCGGTCCACCCGCCAGCTGAGGAGCATGTCCGCCATCTCCTTCGTGGCCTCGAGGTCGTTCGTTGTCCAGCCCAGGCTGGCAAGGTAGGCGTCGCCGACCGTGTATGCGCCCTGCATGTCGCCGTCTACCAGCGCCTGATCGAGGCGTTCAAGGAGCCCCACCGGTGCCGGACGTGTGGGCAGAGCAGGCATACGGATCGCGTCAGCCTCACCTGGGATGACAACAAGGACGCCGCCTCCCAGGGCGTGAACAGACAATTCGATCCCCAGGCGAGTCACGGACGAGTACCAGCACAGCAGGAACGCTGCCGGATCCACGTCCTGCCTCCAGTAGCCGGCAACGAGACTGTTCGACGCGACCACGCCGGTGTCGTTCAACATGATCTTCGGCAGTTCCCCGAACACTGGCACCACAAGATCAGGAACCCTCACCCCTGGCACGACGAACCACTGCCGGCGAATTCGAGTCTTGTACCGAGTGTGGACGCCCATGCTCTCTCCCCGCTCGATGTAGCGCTGCTCACCCTTCGTGAGGCGGGCCTCGTCTGGCAGCCACAGCGCTCCCACGGAGCAGCTCGAGAGCGAGGACGTCCGGGCGCCGGCGCGGCGGAGCTGCCTTCCGCTGCGTAGCGCGGGGACGAGGCTCCTGGACGGCAGCTGAAACTCGTGTTGCGTTGTCTGGTCGGGGTGGAAGAAGGTCTTGTCGCCGGCGACATACCCAATGTTAAACTTCGCGTAGGTGTCAGCCCGGACACTGTTGTTGAGGAAGGTCTGCAGCGGGCCGGAGTGAGTCTCGCCGAGCAGGGCCCTGACGAACGGCTTCTCACCGCTGGTCACTGCCGCTACCTCGATTGATGTTTGGCTGGGGCGGTGGCCGCGAGTGAGGTCGACACGAGATGCGAAGAGTTCGGACTCAATGACCTTCGTGGACGAGCCCGCCCGGTCTGCCAGCAGTAGGACAACATCCTGAAGGAGGTCAGGGAAGATCCGCTCCCTGCACCGCACGACGCGTAAGGACCCAAAGCGATCCGCCATGAACGACCAAAAGGGCCGCGCGTATCTGACGTAGAGGGCGTCCGCTGGCAGGACAAGCGCGAGTCGACCACCCGGTCGCAAGAATGTCGCGGCGTGGACCGCGAAGGTCATCCAAGTGCTGCCCGACGGGTCAACCAAGACGCCCGCGCCTTCTCCGGTGGCTAGAGCGGCCTCGCATGAACCCTCTGCCAGATGGCGGAATCGCACGAACGGCGGGTTCCCGAGAACGCCGTCAACCGCGAAGGGCTCGACTTGATGAAAGTCGCCATGGATCTTGGTGACTCTCGAGTCCGTGACGAGTTCATCCAGCGCGTGCTGGTCCAACTCAACGGCATGCACGTGCACAGTCAGGCCTCTGACATCAGCGATTTCAAGCGCCGCGCCCACGAACGATCCGTCACCGCTACTCGGCTCAAGGAGCGTGGTCGCGTTGTCGGCGATGAGCCACTCAGCCATCCATGTAGAGGCATCGTTCGGCGTGTAGTAGGCACCCATCGCGCGCTGGTGGAGCGGGTTCATCTACGGCCTCCCACGGCCTGCTGTGCGGCCCGCCCGACTCCAGACGATCTAAGACTTCGACCTGAGCAGGCAGTCCCTGGCCGTGGGCTCACCCGTTCGCTCCCTTGACTGGCTGAGCAGCCAGGTCGACGCTGTAACCACTTACCAGAATCAAGATAGCGGCTACCGGGGACAACGACGTGGACGCAGCGCGGGTTAGCGCAGAGCTGTTCGGACGTACGTGTCGGCTTCCCTTGGCCATATGGGTCCTGAAGAGGGATAAGCCACGGTTCTCCAGTCGGAGCCTCCGCGCGAGGTCGGAGTGCCGAGCGCTGTTCGCCAGGAGCTGGCACGATTCGTGCGGGCCGGGTTGCTCGACGAGGAGCGGCCGGATGCAGAGAACCGGGTTTACTACACCCGTACGGATTCCCCGCTCTGGGCGATTATCCAGGCCGCGGGCGAGGCCGTGGAGTCGTAGGTGCTTCATTCAGACACCGAAGCATTTGCGGACTGTTCCGGGACCGCCTGCCACAATGATGTGGATGACGAGGCCAGGTGTGGACGGCGCGACCGAAAGTGTCGGTGTCGCGTGCTGCAAGGTCGTTCGGGGTCCGCCAGCCACAGGATGATTGGGCCAAGATCAAAGTCCGCAGAAGCTCGCAAGACCTCCGTAAATCGCTCACGGTGCCTCGATGCAACCAACGATCGCCAACGCCACAGAGGCCAGCAATTCCGGGATCTTCAAGCGCTTAGCCCTGATCATGCAAGATCGTTCGGCGTGTCGGGGCGCTGAACGTAGGAAAGTGCCTGCTCTGTAAGGGAAAATGGGCTTGTCTAAGGTCCGATCTTCTCTCATGGAGAGGCACTTCCAAGGTG
>JAABUP010005392.1_pt1 | contig 19485 bp, 26 predicted proteins | sample 5559201 | NCBI WGS metagenome assembly JAABUP01 (sample SAMN10711887, study PRJNA513373) | rock metagenome | isolation source: Antarctica rocks | place: Antarctica
GGCCAGGGCGCGGGCCCCGCGTCAGAAGCGATGAGCCCACAACGGTTTCCGGACAAGGAGTTTGCCCGTTCATGACGATCCGACCGGGCGACCCCGCTCCGCCCTTCAACCTTCCGGACAGCGATCGAGTTCCGGTGTCGCTCGCCGACCACGCCGGCAGCAGAGCGGTGCTGATCGTGTTCTATCCCTTCGCCTTCTCCGGTATCTGCACCGGAGAACTGAATGCGGTGCGCGACGATCTGGCCACCTTTCAGAACGATCGGGTGCAGGTGCTGGCCATCTCGACCGACCCCACCTTCGCGCTGAAGGGCTGGGCCAAGGCGCAGCGGTTCGAATTCCCGCTGCTGAGCGATTTCTGGCCGCACGGGGAGGTGGCCAGCGCGTACGGCGTGTTCAACGAGCAGGCCGGGATGGCAGTGCGGGGCACCTTCCTGATCGACAAGGACGGCACGGTGGCGTTCGTCGAGGTCAACGGTCCCGGCGAGCCCCGCGACCAGGCCGCCTGGAAGCGAGCGGTTGCCGCATTACCGGCCTGATCCGGGCCGTTACCCTGATTGACGATCGGCGTCCAGCGCACCACCTGCAGCAACCGCGGACGCCGACGCCAGGGCGCGTAGCTCAGCGGAAGAGCTCCCGGTTTACACCCGGGCGGTCGGCGGTTCGAACCCGTCCGCGCCCACGGACCCGCTGCGGGCAAGAGCCCACCCGAATGTGTGCGGTGCTCGAGGTTGCCTCTCGTTACCGTTTCGATATACGGTGCGCGAGCGCCGGGCGCTTCTTGCCAGGTGCTCCGGTGGCCGGGATGACCCGGTGCGCCGTGGGCCGCACGTGATGTGAGATCTTCGGGGATCGCCGTGGCCTGCGTGATCAGTGCGCTCAGGCGCCCGACCCCAGGAAGCCACATGCGAAATCGCTCCATGCCGCGCACCCCTGCGCGCCCTTCCACGATCGCGTTGTCCCCGGCGGAAGCCGGCGCAGAACTCGATGCCCGGCCCGCCGTCCGGCGTCCGTGGCGTTCGGCGCTGGTGGGCGTCAGCGTGATCGCGACCGGGATGCTGGTCGCCGGACCCGCATCGGCGACGCAGCCGGCCGCTGCCAGGCCGACTATCGCGGTCGCCTCGGCGACGGCCACCGCGCCGACTCCGCGGCTGGCGGAGGTCGCGCGGTGGGCACAGTGGGGCGTCGACAACAAGATTCCGTACAACTACGGCGGCGGGCACGGTCCGACTCCGTCCATCTCGGGTGGCGCGGATTGTTCCGGCTTCGTGCGCTGGACCTACTACAAGGGCTTCGGTGTCGACATCGGCAGCGGCAGCGGCGATTCGATGATCCGCACATCGGGCAACTTCGTGCGGGTGAACACCCCGGTTCCCGGCGACGTGGTGATGCTGGGCCGCGGCGGCTCCGCGCCCGCCTACCACGTCTCCATCTATGTCGGCATCCGGAACGGTCATCCGGCATCGGCCGCCGAGTCGACCAGCGGCCAGCCGGCGAAGATCCAGTACTGGTACACCGGAACCAGCGCCCAGAATTTCATGGGCTACTGGCGTTACCGGGGGGCCACCGCCGCCGACCTGCCGCAACCTGCGCAGCCCGCCCGGTCGGCGACCGTCGTGACGTCCAACCTGTCGTCCCCGGTCGCCGAGGGACAGCCGTCGACGGTGAACATCACCGTGCGCACCGCGGCCGGTGCGCTGGTGAACAATGCGACGGTGCGCCTGTACCAACAGGCCCCCGGGGGAACGTTCGTCCTCGGCGCGTCCGTCCTGGCCAGCGCCGGGCGGGCAGCTGTGCGCATCGTAGGCAGCAGGATCGGACACCAATTCCAGGTGCGGTACGCCGGTGACAGCCACTACCTGGCGGACGACTCGCCGGTGATGACGCAGCTGGCCCGGCCGACGGTCAGAGCGACCTCGGGCATCTCCGGGACCCTGACGAGGGGCTCGGTCGTCAAGGTGGCCGGGGCCACCTGGTCGGCGGTGTCCGGTGCCAAGGTGCAGCTGCAGCACTACACGTCGGCCGGCTGGATCGCCAGCGGCGCCGCCAGCATCGTCGGCGCGGACGGGTCGTTCGGCATGTACTGGAAGGTCGGCGACGGGGGCCTCTATCGGTTCGCGACCGCCGAGCGGCCCAGCACACTGGTGGCCGCGGCCCTCAGCCCCGAGTACATGCTCTCGGTGCGCTGAGCTCGGTCGTCGATCAGGGGTGCCGGCTGGCCTGCAAGCAGTGGGTGTTGCTCGGGTTAGAGGCGTTGACCGCCGGTCAGCTCGATCTTCGCGCCGCTGGCCCACCCGAATCCGTCGGCTAAGAGCAGTGCGACGGCGGCGCCGATGTCGTCGGGCTCGGCGAGGCGGCCGAGCGCGGTCGCGTCGCGCACCATCTCGCCGACCTGCGGGTTATCGCGGACCGTGCCGCCGGAGAAGTCGGTCGCGACCGCGCCAGGCGCGACGACGTTGACGCGGATGCCGCGGCTGCCGAGTTCCTGCGCCTGGTAGCGGGTGAGCACCTCCACAGCGCCTTTGGCCGCGGCGTACGCCGCCGAGCCGGGCATGGTGATCCGGACAAGGCCGGTGGAGACATTGACGATCCGTCCCCCGTCGCCGATGACCGGAAGCAGTGCCTGGGTGAGGAAGAACGGCCCCTTGAGGTGGACGTCGACGACCTCGTCGAACTGTGCCTCGGTCGTTGTCGCGAACGACTCGTGCAGCGACGTGCCGGCGTTGTTGATGAGGTAGTCGATCGTGTCACGCCCGAAGTCGTGGCCCAGCGTGCGCTGCAGTTGCTCGACGAACACCGGGAACGACGACGAGTCCGCCACGTCCAGCGGCAGGATCACAGCCTTGCTGCCCGCGGCCTGCACTTCCTCGACGAGCGACTCGGCGGCGTCCTTGGCGGCGACATACGTTCCGACGATGTCGACGCCGGCGGCGGCGAGGTGCAGGGCGGTGCTGCGGCCCAGGCCGCGGCTCGCGCCGGTGATCAGAGCGGTCTTGCGACTGGTGGCTTTAGTCATGCGTTCAGCCTGCGCCGTTTCCAGCCCGTGCGGGAGAGAGTCCTTATCCAGGGACCGGCGGTCCCTGGACGGTGCCGTGAACACGCTGCACCCTGGAGGCGTGGACCGTGCCTCGCTCGCTGACTTCTTGCGCCGCCGCCGGGAGTGCCTGCAACCGGCGGACGTCGGCCTACCCGTTGGCCTGCGACGCCGCACGTCGGGGCTGCGGCGCGAGGAGGTCGCCGCGCTCACCGGTATGTCGAGTGACTACTACGCCCGCCTGGAGCAGCAGCGGGGGCCGCAGCCCTCGGAACAGATGCTCACGGCACTGGCGCGCGGGCTGCGACTGACGCTCGACGAGCGCGACCATCTGTTCCGGCTCGCGGGCCACCGCACGCCCAGCCGAGCGCGGCGCAACGAGCACGTCCCGCCAGGCGTCATGCGCGTGCTCGACCGGCTCGCCGACACGCCCGCACAGGTGGTCACCGACCTTGGCATAACCTTGGTGCAGAACCAGCTCGGCGCCACGCTGCTCGGCGACCAGACCTCCTACGACGGACCGGCCCGCAGCGCCATCCACCGCTGGTTCTGCAACGATCCGACCGAACGCGCGCTACGGGCCGATCGTGAACATGCGTCACAGAGCCGGCTGTGGGCGGCGGACCTGCGCGCGGCCACGAGCCGCGGCACACCAGGCGCAGACGCGCTCGTCACCCAGCTGCTGACGGCGAGCCCGGAGTTCGCTGAGGTTTGGGCACGCCACGAGGTCGCCGCCCACAGCGAGCAGCGCAAAACGCTCGTCCACCGCGAGCTCGGAGAGATAGAACTCGACTGCCAAGTGCTGCACAGCGAGGACCGCGGGCAGCGCCTCCTCGTCTTCACCGCGACACCGGGAACGGTCGATGCCGAGCGGCTCGAGCTGCTGGCCGTCCTAGGCCGCCAGTTCAACACCTGACCGGAGTGAGCGGCGGCGTACCGGTCGGGCAGCAGCGACCCGACGCCGACAGTTCCGCAGTTCACCGGCAACCTCGGCGCGCCGGATCGCCCGCCGAGGCGTGGTCACCGGATTCCGGGGCCTGAACAATGCTCGCTGAACAGGTCGACGTTCTTGCCGCCGGCCACGCCTGGATGACGACTTCGGCGGCCCCGGGTGGGCTGCGGACGACGGTGTAGATGTCGCCAGGGCGCACGTCGTCGGGAGTGGTGTACGAGACGATGACCCGCTTGGTGAGGTTGGTGTTGGCGGCGGTGAGTTGCTCGATGAGCCGTAGGTGCAGCCCGACCATGAAGGTGCGGTCGCCACGCGTCATCCGCGCGAACGCCGCCGCTTGTCGCCGTTCGGGCACCGCTCGGTAGTTTGAAACTGATGGAGAACGACCGGGTCGGCGGCGAAGGGTGGACGGGTGGGTTCTGCAGGGTCGGGGAATGCGGTGCGAGGACGGGCGACAGCGAGGGCGGCAGCGAAGGCGGCAGCGGTGATCGTCCCGCGGACGAGGGCGGTGACGGCCGCCGCGAAGTCCCGCCTGCTTGGCTTCCTGGCGCGGCGGGCGCTGGCCTGGCAGAGGGCAAGAGGAAGATCGCCGCTGGCGTTGCTACCGGCGTCGGTCACCATGCCGTTGCGCCGCAACGGTTTGGACCCGCTGCCGGCGCTTGCCGAGCTGCGCAACAGCCAGCCGGTGAGCAAACTTCCGGTCCCGTTCGGGATCAACATCTGGCTGGTCACCGGTTACGAGCAGGCCAAGGAAGTGCTCGCGGACACCGAACGGTTCAGCAACGACTTCGCCAACATCTCCGCCGACCCGTCGCTGGTGGCGGCGATCGGTGGCGACGCCGACAACAAGGATCCTGGCGGCCTGGGGATGGCCGATCCACCCGATCACACGCGGCTGCGCAAGATCCTCACGCCCGAGTTCACCATGCGCCGGTTGTCCCGGTTGACGCCGCGGCTGGAGGAGATCGTAGACGGTCAACTGGACGCGATGGCGGCGGCCGCGATTCGGGGTGGTCCGCCGGGTGCCAGCGCCGTCGACCTGATGGAGTTGTTCTCGTTGCCGATTCCGGCGCTGGCGATCTGTGAGTTGCTCGGCGTTCCGTACTCCGATCGGGACGAGTTCCAGCGGTTGTCGGTGGCCAGGTTCGATCTGTTCGCCGGGGCCGGCGCATCGCTCGGGGCGATCTCGGAATCGCTCCAGTACCTGATGGGGGTGGTCGCCGAGCAGCGCAAGGACCCGGGCGAGGGATTGCTGGGAATGATCATCCGCGAGCACGGCGACGACATCGACGACCGGGAGTTGGCGGGCCTGGCCGACGGCATCCTGGTCGGCGGGTTCGAGACCACCGCCAGCATGCTCGCCCTCGGCGCGCTGGTACTGCTGCAGGATCCGGCCACCCGCGACCTGATCCGGACCGAGGAGGACGCCATCGGTCCGTTCGTGGAGGAACTGCTGCGTTACTTGACGGTGGTGCAGGTGGCGTTCCCGCGGTTCGCCCGCGCCGACTGCGAAGTCGGCGGGAAACAGATCACCGCCGGAGACATGGTGCTGGTGTCGCTGTCCGGCGCCGACCGGGACCCGGCTCTCACCGACGGCAGCGGGGATCTGGAGCAGGTGGATCCGCGCCGGGACCCGACCAGGCACCTGGCCTTCGGCTACGGCGCCCACCGCTGCATCGGCGCTGAACTGGCCAAGATGGAGCTGCGGATCGCCTACCCGGCGCTGGTCCGCCGGTTCCCGATGATGCGGCTGGCTGTCGAACCCAAGGACCTGAGCTACCGCCAGACCTCGATCGTCTATGGCGTCGACGAGCTCCCGGTACTGCTTGGCTGAACCGCAGCCGGCTCGAGGATGCGGGCCTTGGGCGTCCCGACGAGCGCCGGAGCGTTCGCCCCCGAGGAGGCGATGACGAGGTCAGCGCAGGGCCCGCCCTGCTGTGACGCGCCCTCGGCACCTGAGGTGAAGCGACCTGGTGGTAGCGCCGACGCTGATCGCCACTCTGGAGCGGCGCGGCCTGATTGCCCGGTAGACGGACACCGGTGGCGCCCGGGCAAGCGGATCGTCACCACCGAGGGTGGCGATCTCTGGTGCACCAAGCCTCCGGTCAGCTGACTCGTCATCGACACATCCGGCCCACCACCCGGGCATGGAGGGGTCGCACCGACTGGGTCCTGCCATTGCACCGCCGGTACGGCCGCGTGAGCTCAGTCCAACGCCGCTGAGCCGATTCACCCGGCACAGCTCAGGCCGCACATCGCTATCCTGATAGCGCTGGATATCAGAGGGAGGGTGACGCGATGACGAACGTGCTGATCCGCGACATCCCGGACGAGGTGTTGGCCGGGGTGGACGCGCACGCGACCCGATTGGGGATCTCGCGGGTGGAGTACATCCGGCGCCGGTTGGCCGCCGACGCGGCGACGTCGACCGTCGCAGTATCGGTCACGGATCTCCAGCGGTTCGCAGCGAAGTTTGCGGACCTGGGTCAACCCGAGGTGATCGATGCCGCGTGGCGTGAGTGACTGGCTGATCGACAAGTCGGCGTTGGTGCGGCTGGCAGACAGTCCGGACGCCGGGGAGTGGGCGAACCGTACCGAGCGCGGCCTGATACGCATCTGCACCGTCACCCGCCTTGAAGTGGGCTATTCCGCGCGGACCGCTGCCCAAGCCAGGTCGGTGTTTCGCAGCCCGCCCATCTCAGCGATGCCCGTTGAGTACCAGACCCCAGCTATCGAGGACCGGTCGCTCGAGGTGCAGGTGGCGTTGGCGAGCACGGGCAAGCACCGCGCACCGTCGATCCCGGACCTGATCATTGCTGCTACGGCTGAGCTGGCCGGGTTGACGGTGCTGCACGTGGACAAGGATTTCGAGGTGATCGCCGGCATCACCGGTCAACCACTGGAACGACTTCGCACCTAGCGGCCAACTCATCGATGCAGAACCCGCCGCACCCGCGTTGAGTAGGAGTGGGGACCTACCGACCGGGAGGTGCAGATGCGATTCGAGGACTTCCTGGCCGCCGAACTGGATGGGCTCGGCCGGTTCGCCCGGGTGCTCACCGGTGACCGACAGGAAGCCCACGATCTGCTCGCCGACACCCTGGAGCGGGGCCAACGGCGGTGGCGGCAGATCGCCGTCCTGGAATACCCGGCTGCTTACGTCCGACAGATGCTGATCAACCGATTCCTGTCGGAGCGTCGGCGGTGGTCGGCTCGGATGGTTCGAGTCGTCGAGCAAGTCCCGGAGACGGCCGTTGACGGCGGCCAGAGCCAGGTGGTGGACCGGGACCAACTGCACAAGCTGCTCGAGAGTCTGCCTAAGCAGCAGCGCGTAGCCGTCGTGCTGCGCTACTACCTCGATCAGACCGACGCCGACATCGCGGTGGCCCTTGGCTGTTCTCAGGGGTCAGCCCGCACCTATGTTTCCCGGGGCCTGGCCAGACTTCGCGTCCGCCTAGATGTCCCTGACCGTGTCCCGGATCCGCACGACGTGTCCACATCGGAGCAGTTATGAACCTGACCGACCTATCCGAATCCGACCTGCGTGCCGAACTGCGCCGCCAGGCCGATGACCATCCCGAGCTGGAGACCATTCGTGCCCGACTGACCCGCCGCCGGGACGTCCGCGTCCGGCGCACCAGCGCTAGCCTGCTCGCGGCAGCAGTCGTCGTGGTCCTGCTCCTCGGCGTCACGCTGGTGGCACCTGGCCTCCGATCTCACCTACCAGCCACCCCGGCAGGATCGACCGATCCCTTGGCCCCTACCTCCGGAATCACCACGGCGCCTACCACCACCGTGCCGACCGCGGCGACCGGGTCGGCCATCGCAACCGGGTCGAGTGTCTCGGTCGCCGCCTTGCATCGTCCCTTGCAACTTCCTGTCATTCCGCAAGGTCAACCATGTCCGGTGACGTTGTCGCAGCACCAGCCCGACCTAGATCTGGGAATGGTTCAGGGCTTAGGCCCGGCCGGCCCGGCCGGCCTCTCCGCGCGAGGCACCCTGCAATATGAGGCCCCCATGCAGTCCAACGCGCTGATCGACAAATCATGGGGAGCGGTGAAGGTTGTCTGGGCGGTCGACAGCGCCGTCAACGGGCCGGTCCTGGTACGTGGCCGCCAACTGGACGGCCCACATGGGCTGGGGTTCAACGACCCGGCCGTCGCCGAATTGCTGCTCGCGGCCAACAAGGGCGCCACATCAGGCGGATGGCGTGACTACCCCGGCTACACCCGCCTGCAAGCCCCTGGCTGCTACGGCTACCAGGTGGACGCACCGTCAGGCACCACCGTCATCGTTTTCCGCGCCGAGGGCCCCGCCGTCGGTTCCTCTCGACCGTCGTCGACGAGCCCGCCGACGTCGAGCCAACCTGCAACGTCGGGCGTTCGACCGCCAACGAATACGGCGAACCTCAGGGTGGTCCAAGCCGCTCAGCTGACGCACGTGAAGGGTTTCATGGCTGCCTACAACGCCGGGGATGTACGGGGTGCGCTTTCGCATTTCTCTCAGGCCAAGCCGGTGGGCTTCAGCGATTGCGACTATGCGACACAGCAACTCGTGCAGGGGCAGGGGCGCGAGCAGCTCACGGCTTGGCTGAGCCGGAACATCGCGCAGCACGACCGGCTCGTCGTCGCCAGCATCGTCGATGCGAACCCTGACCAGCCGCTCGGCGTGCTCGGGGTGAGCTTCAGCCGACGCAGTAGCGATGCTATCGCCCGCGCCGGACGCCCGAACGGCATCACACCGACCGCCAGTGCCAAGGTCATCTTCGACGGCGCCGGACTGATCACCGAGTTTGCCAACGGCCCGTACGGAGGGCCGCCGGACGGTTGCCGCATCGGCTGACCGGACCGGATGACCGCGATCTTGCGTGCAGCCGACCTCACGAGTGCGCCTGTTTCGGCAGGGTGAGGATTTCGGCTCCGTCGCTGGTGATAGCGATTGTGTGCTCACTGTGTGCTGTCCGGCAGCCTGTCGCGCTTCGGAGCGTCCACCCGTCTGCATCAGTGATGAGTTCAGCGGTGTCCGCCATGACCCACGGCTCCAGCGCCAACAGCAGCCCGGGGCGCAGCTTGTATCCACGGCCGGGCCGTCCGGTGTTCGATACGTGCGGGTCCTGGTGCATCGTTGATCCGACGCCATGACCTCCGAACTCGGTGTTGATCCGATACCCCGCTTCGTAAAGGGTCGAGCCGATGGCATGGGAGATGTCGCCGATGCGAGCCCCAGGCCCGGCAGCGGCTATCCCCGCGTACAGCGCGCGTTCGGTCGCGCTGATCATCGCGACGCTCTCCGGGGGCTGTGAGTCGCCCACGATGAAGCTGATCGCAGAGTCGGCAACGACTCCGCCTTGGGAGACGGCGAGGTCGAGTGACAGCAGATCTCCGTCGGCAAGCGTGTAGTCGTATGGCAGTCCGTGGAGCACGGCGTCGTTGACGGACGTGCAGATGTAGTGGCCGAACGGGCCGCGCCCGAAGGACGGCTGGTAGTCGACGTAACAGGACAGCGCTCCAGCCTCGACGATCATCGTCTGGGCCCACCGATTGATGTCTTGGAGGTTCGTGTCGACCGTGCTGCGGCTCTTCAGCGTCTGCAAGATGTCGGCGACCAGGGCGCCTGCGTCCTTCGCTCGGGGCAGTTCGGTGGGGGTCAGGATCTCGATCATGCGGCGCCTTTCTCACCCAACCAATAACTATCCCGGCCATATTATCCCGGTAGAATCGGAGCCATGGTCAGGTTGCCGCTCACACCCGCAGAGGTCGAGCGCGGACAGCGCCTCGGTGCCTTGTTGCGTCGCGCCAGGGGAGAGCGCTCGATGCTTGAGACCGCGCTCGATGCACGCGTCTCACCGGAGACCCTCCGCAAGATCGAGTCGGGCCGCGTCGCGACCCCTGCCTTCCCGACGATCGCTGCGATCGCCGATGTCCTCGGCGTCTCCCTGGATGCGGTGTGGGCCGAGATCAACCAGCCTGAACGTGGTGTTGAACCGACCAACTCCGGTCACCACGCACGGGAGCGGGCGGCCTCGTAAGTCTCAAACCCGCAGTTGCGTTGGAGGCATCGACGAGAGAGAACCGAGGAATAGTCAAGACCTGTGGATCGGCGTGTCACGCGACTTGCTGATCACCACGTCGAGGATCTCACCGCGCTGCTGGCCTCGGCGGGGGAGCGCGTAGGTCGAGACAGTTACCGCTCCCGGACTGCGTAGGTCAGGTGGGTCACCCGCTGCGTCGGCTCCGCGCGGACCGGCTCCAGGGCCACGCGGCCCGCGTCCACGTCCTCGAACAGGCGGATTCCGGAGCCGAACAGCACGGGTGAGAGCGCGATCGTGAACTCGTCAATCAGGCCGGCGTTCACGTACTGCAGGATCGTTGCGCCGCCGCCCGCGATGCGGACGTCCCGGTCGCCGGCGGCCTCGCGGGCCCGGTCGAGCGCGGGCTCGATGCCGTCGTTGACGAAGTGGAAGGTGGTTCCGGCCGGCCGCTCCCAGGGGTCACGCTTCTCGTGCGTCACGACGAAGACCGGTGTGTGGAACGGCGCCTCCTCCGGCCACGCCTGCTCACCGAGGTCGAACATGTGCTTGCCCATCACGCTCGCGCCGGTGCGCTCGAACGTCTCCCGCACGATGTCGTTGTCGCGCCCTTCCTCGCCGCCCTCGCCGAGCTTCAGGTTCTCCTGGAAGAACCGCTGCGGGAAGATCCACTGCTGCAGCTCCATCCACTGCGCCGTCCAGCGCTGCTCGCCCATGCGCCCCTCGGGCGCCATGAACCCGTCCAGCGACATTGTCACGCTGAAGAACACCTTCCCGGCCATCAGTCCTCAACTCCCTTCCGAACGATCTCGGTGACGTAGGCAGCCAGGTTGCTCAGGGTCTGCTGGCCGCCCTCGATCGCGTGGTACTTCTCGACCGCCTCGTCGCGCAGCTCCTTGGTGGGGAACACCGTGCGCATCACGATCCGGGTCGCCGCGCCGTCGGGCGCGAACGTCAAGACCGACTCGAAGGCGTTCGGGTCGCCGCGGGACTCACCGTGCAGCAGCGCGATCCGCTCCGGCGGGGCGATCTCGGTCCAGGAGATCCACTCCTGGTAGTCCGTCCCGTCCGGTCCGTGCATCACGAAGTCCCACTCCCCGCCGACGCGGAACTCGAATGCCCGCGTGGTGGTGGTGAACCCCTCCGGTCCCCACCACCGCGACAGGTGCCGCACCTCGGTGAACGCCTCGAACACCAGCTCCCGTGGGGCACTGATGACCCGGGAGATCACGATCTCGCGGTCGGCCGTCGCGGACTGCGCCGGCGCTCCTGGTCCCGTCGCGCTCATCAGCTACTCCTCCTGGCTTGCCTGCTTGAGGTCCTGGACGTAGGTGTCCAGCCGGTCGAAGCTCTCGTTCCAGAACCGCTCGAAACCGCCGGTCCACTCGTGAACCGGTCGCAGCCCGCGGGCGTCAAGGCCGTACAGGCGTTGCTTGCCTGCCTTGCGGTCCCGCACCAGTCCGACCTTCCGGAGCACCCGCAGGTGTTTGGACGCCCCCGGCTGGGTCATCCCCAGCTCCTTGGCCAACTCGGTCACCGGCCCCTCACCCGCCCGCAGCAGCACCAGGATCTCCCGGCGCTGCTGCTCCGCGATCGCGTTGAAGACGTCCGACGTCGTCGCTGCTCGTGCCATGGCGCAATCATATTCCGATATCGGCATACGTCAAGTTAGGAGGAATCAGGCGGGTCTTGTCAGATGACGATCGTGGCCCTTGTCAGCGGCTGCGGAAACGCGTATTCCAGAGACGACACGCGCGACGCCGGCGGGCAGGGAGGGCGATGGGTGAGAGGATCGGCGTGTCACGCGACTTGCTGATCACCACCCTCTGACCGGCCCTCATGGTGCGATCACCCTGGCCGCTGGCCTGGCGTGTCGCAGGTCTTCACGCCTGGGTGATCAGCCCCAGCTGTTGGAGCACCTTGACGCCGTCGTCCAGGCCGACCTCTTCGGTGATGAGGCCGTTCTCGATCTTGAGCACGGTGGTGCCGGTGAATCGCATCGTCTTGCCGGTAGCGGCCGGCAGGGAGCCGATCGGCATGTCGTCGAAGGCCTCTCCGGTCTGGGTGCCGCCGCCGATCCACTGTCCGACGACGTAGTCGCCTTCCGCGATCAGATCAGCGGTGGCCCCGAAGGCCAGGTCCGGGAACGCAGCCCGAAACTTGGTGGCGAAGGCGCGCACCGCGTCGCGGCCCTTACACGGCGCGTGCAGGGAGTACTCGAACCGAATATCCGGCGCCGCGAGTTCGTCGATGACGGCGGGGTTGAATTCCGGTCCCCAGAACTCGGTGAACCAACGCCCGACAATGGCCTTGTTTTCCTCGATCGACATGACTGTCCTTTCCTGGAACGGTTTTGCGGCAACCCCGGTTAGGGCGCTCAGCCTGCAGACGAAGCGAACCGGCAGGACGTGAGCTGTCTTGCAAAGCTTTCCCAGGAGTCGACGCGGCGGGGTGCTTCGACCAGGTACCGGCCTTCACACATAGGTTTCGGGTCTGACCTCACATGGTCGGTCGGGCGTTCGTCTGCAGGGTTGAATGCGTGCAGCGCCCACCAAGCCGCCGAAGATCACCGCGAACCTCACGAAACAACTGATCAGGGCGTCTACAGGACATGACAGGCAGGCAACCATTCGAAGCGGTCGTCGCGCAGCACGGAACCACCGTGCTGCGGGTCTGCCGTGCCGTGGTGGGGACGGTGGATGCCGACGACGCGTGGTCCGAGACTTTCCTTTCAGCGCTGAGGGCCTATCCGGATCTTCCCGCCGACGCCAACATCGAAGCGTGGCTGGTGACTATCGCCCACCGCAAAGCCCTCGACCTCATCCGGGCCGCGGCGCGGCGCGCGGTCCCGGTCGCCGACAACCCGGACGCTGCGGCCACCGTGGATCAGGACCCGAACCAGCACGACGACCTCACCACCGCCCTGGCCGCACTGCCGCCCAAACAGAAGCAAGCCGTGGCTTACCACTACCTGGCCAAGCTTCCCTACACCGACGTCGCCGCCATCCTCGGGGGCAGCACCGACGCTGCCCGACGGTCCGCCGCCGACGGCATCGCCACCCTGCGACGCACCTACCCGGGCGTCACCGCATCGAAAGGAGTACCCCGATGACCAGCCTCGGCAACGCCGACGATTTCACCCCGATTCTCGCGGGGGCCTTCCCCGCAACCTCTGATCACCTGGCGCAGCTGCACGAGAAATTGGCCGCCGCCGCGCAAGCCGAAGGCCTGCTCGACATCGCCTACCGCACCCTCGACACCCCCGTCGGCCCGCTACTACTCGTCGGCACCGATCGTGGCCTGCTGCGGGTCGCCTACTCGATCGAAAACCACGACACAGTCCTGCAGCAGCTGTCCGAGCGGGTCAGCCCGCGGATCCTGCACGCACCGGCGCGACTGGACAATGCGGCCCGGGAATTGGAAGAGTACTTCGCCGGCCACCGCACCGGATTCGACCTTCCGCTGGACTGGCGCCTTTCGGCCGGGTTCCGCGCCACCGTCCTGCACCACCTCCCGGACATCGCCTACGGCCAGACGGCCAGCTACGCCACCGTGGCCGGCCTGGCCGGCAACCCGAAGGCTGCCCGAGCCGTCGGAACAGCCTGCGCGACCAACCCGCTTCCCGTCGTCGTGCCTTGCCACCGCGTCGTCCGCGCCGACGGCAGCATGGGCGGCTACCTCGGCGGCGCCGACGCCAAGCGCACCCTGCTCACCCTCGAGTCCGCAGCATGACCGAACAGGAATACCCGTTGGAACAAGCCTGACCGGACCGCTCACCTAGCCCGGCGGTCCCGAGCACCGGGTTGGGTCGGCGCAGCCCTTGGCGACGTCCGCACCGGAGATCCAGTGCAGCCCGAGCCGGGCGACGAGCACCATGCCCACGGCCAAGGACAGCAGTCCCCACAGCAGCGCGCTGGCGTAGGGCCGCAGCTCGACCCGCGTCTCGACGGCGCGGGTTTGCGGCGCCTCACGCTCATAGCGCTGCGTACCCGTTACCGGCGTCGAGTCCCTCGCCGCACGTGCCGCTCGAGCCCGACTAACCGACGTTATCGTAATATTGCTATACTCTGGCTGGGTGCCGTGGAGCGTGTTGCTGCATCCAGATGCTCGCGAAGAACTGGCGAGGTTACCGAGGAACGAGAAGGCCGCCGTGGACAACGTGATGACCAAGCTACAGGCGCTCGGACCTGCGCTGAGCTATCCGCACAGCAGCAACGTGCAAGGCGCTGAAAACTTACGCGAGTTGCGGCCGCGCGCGGGGCGGAGCCGATGGCGGGCGTTCTACCGCCGCATCGGTGGGACCTACGTCGTGGCTGCGATCGGACCCGAGGCCAACGTCGATCGCCAAGGCTTTCGGCGCGCGATTTCCGCTGCCGAGCATCGTGCCGAGGAAGTGGAGACAGAATGAAGCTCACCGATCTCACCTCTCTCGACGAGGTCATCGCCGAGCACCGCTCAGACCCAGAGTTTCGTCGGCAGTGGGATCGCGGCGCCTTCGCGCGAGAGGTCGCGGTCCGGATCGTGCGCTACCGCACCGAACGCGCGCTGACCCAATCGCGCCTGGCCGCGGTCATCGGCACGACACAATCCGTAGTCGCCCGCCTGGAAACCGGCGAGCACGCTCCGTCGCTGCAGACGCTCGCCAAAGTATCCGCAACTACCGGGATCGAGTTCCACCTCGATGTCAGCCAAGGCGACGTCGTCCTCACCTGACAACACATCACCGCACTGCTGATCGCTGTTGCCCGGTCACGGCATCGTCAACTGGCGTGAAGGTAGTCGCCGATCGCGCGGCGGATGACCGCGGAGACGCTGGTGTGATCTGCTGTTGCGCGCAATAGCAGATCGCGTTTCAGGTCGGGGTCTAGGCGAACGGACTGCACGCTGGCGGCGGCGGAGCCGAGCGGTGGGCGGCCGCCGCGTCGCCATCTCAGGATCTCGTCGACGTCGTAGCCGGCTTCGGCTTCGTCTGCCAGCGCGTCGATCTGTGCGTCGCTGGGTGGCTCGTTGCGGGGCCTGCGCTTAGTCGTCATCTCATCTCCCTCCGGGTAGCAGTCGCCGATACTTGGCCCGCATCGCCATGGCGTGGATTACGGCGGGTCCGTGCGGACGGTCCAGCACGACGAGTTCGAGCAGGTTCGCCGCCCGGTTGGGACCGAGCAGTAGGTAGCGGACAGGGTCGTCGCCGACCTGATCGACGGCGAGTGCGTGGGTGATGGCGTGCTGGTGTCCTCTGCGTCGACGCCGTGCCGCAACGCTGAGGCGACACCTCCACCGGAGAATCGTACTACAAAACTCGTATCGGGCTTCGCCGCTGCCGAGGCTGACGCGATCTGCCGTCAGTTCGGCCAATTTCAGGAGTGCGCGATGACCGGACTGTCGATCGGCTACGCCCGGGTATCCACCGAAAACAGGACCTGACCCCGCGCAACGCGACGGGCTCGAACAACTCGGCGTCGAACCCAGCCGCATCGACGTCGATGACGGGCTGGCCGGCACCAACCCGGGACCGACCTGGACTGCGTGAGGCACTGGCGGCCTGCCGCTCTGGGGACACGCTGGTGGTGACCAAGTGGCCCGCTCCACCGTCTACCGCACCGTCGCTCGCAGTAGGACGTCCGTGCCCGTCGCAAGGTCCGTGAGCGCGGCCCGTGCACCGCGCGGACCGGCAGCGACGAGTCCAGAACGCCGCCAGAGGACGACGAGCTACCGACCTCGACACGGTGCGCCCAGCGAGTTCCCCTCCGATAACCGCGCCCGCCCCCCTCGGAGGCGTACTCGTCGCGATCCTCCAGCACCGGAGCCTTCGCCTCGTCGGACGGCATGAAGTAACGCTGTTCGGGTCGTCGTCGTGTCGCTGCAGGTGCTCGCGACGTTTCGCAGGCGGGCGGCCGCCCGCTTCCCACCGGACGGCTACCCTGTAGCCATGAGTAGTAGTTCGCCGCGGTCGATCCGTTTCGACGAGCGCGTGAACGCTCGCCTGTCTTCCTACGTTGCGCGGCACCCCGGCTCGTCCGGCTCGTCGGCGGCCAACCGTTTCGTCGACGAAGCGCTGCGCATGGACGAGCACCCCGGTGTGCTGTTCCGGGACGGGCGGACGGGTCGTCGTGCGGTGTTGGTGGGGGGACCGGATGTGCGCGAGGTGATCCGAGCGGTGAGGTCGGCGCGGGCCGTCGAACCGGAACTCGACGCGACGGCCGTCCTTGCGCTCGTCGCGACGAACACCGGGGTGCCGGGCCGCCTGGTCGACACCGCGATCCGCTACTGGTCGTCATACCCGGACGAGATCGACGCCTGGATCGTCGATGTCGCCGCGCTCGAAGCCGAGACCCTGTCGGCGTGGGAGCGGCAGCAGGACCTCCTGTCGACGTGACCGAGCCGCGCCTGCTGCTCGACGAAATGCTCAGCGGCACCATCGCCGACCAGCTGCGCCGGCGTGGGTACGACGTCGTCGCCGTCGTCGAGGACGTCTCGCTCGTCTCCACCTCGGACGAGGAACTGCTCGCGCACGCCACCGAGCAACAGCGGGTGCTGGTGACGGCGAACATCGCGGACTTCGCCGCGATCGCCAGCGACTGGCGCACGGGTGGTCGCGTCCACCACGGCATCGTCTACGTCGCGTACCGCACGTTCGGGCAGGACCGGTCGTTCATCGGGGCCTTGGTCGATGCACTCGACGCGCTGTACCGGGACAAGGCTGTGCCACCGCCCGGCACCGAGATCTTCCTGCGCCGCACGCCGTAATCCGACGTCCGATAGACCCTGACTCGCTCAACTGTCAATTACCAACGCCAACTCGAAGCGCGGAACTGAGTCCCGCTCTCGGTTCGCCGCCGGCCGATCGTGACCGCCGGAAGCGAGAGGAGAACGTACAACGTTGCGAACGTCATATACAATGAACTCATGAGCAGCGTCTACGTCATGACAGTCAGCGGGAACGGGCAGGTGTCGATTCCTGCTGAGGTGCGAGCGCGGTGGCGCGCCGACACACGAGTTGTCGCCGGCAAGGTTCGGGTCGTCGATCTTGGTGACCGCGTCGTCGTCGCTCCCGTCTTCGAAGATCCGGTCTCGGCGTTGCGCGGCAAGTACGCCGGACGCGGCCCCCGGGTGGATGACGCGCGACGTCGGGGCAGGCGTGAAGAGGACGAGGCCGATTCACGTGAGCGGGCCCGCGGCGTTAGCCGGCGTCGCACGCCGTGACCCTGCTCGACGCGTACGCCGTCATCGGGTTCCTTGCTGGCGAACCAGTCGCGGACGACGTCGACTTGCTGGTCCGCCGAAGTGAGTGTCGTATGACGACGCTTGGTGTTGCGGAGGTGATCGACCGGATGGCTCGTCTGTACGACGTAGACCCGGACGAGGTCGCCGTCGACATCGCCACGCTCGGTGTGGAGTCGCCCACTCCGCTCGACGTAACGGCCAGCGTGCTGGCCGGCCGGCTACGCGCACGGCATTACCAGCGCACGACTCGCGCCGTGAGCATGGCCGACTGCGTGCTGGCCGCTACAGCACAGGTCACCGGCGAGCCGCTGGCCACGTCCGATCCGCACCTGCTCGACCTCTGCCACGACGAGGGCATACTCGCCGTCCCGCTGCCGGGCTCCGACGGTTCGGTGTGGTCACCGGCCTGAGCGCCGGACCCGGTTGAAGCCTTGGCTCGACCGGCGGCGATGTCGTCATAGCGGAGCAAGATTCAGCTCAACCACCGGCTGGGCTCGCATGCGATCAAGAGGTCGGGAACGCCATCCGAAGGTCAAGTTCGACATGACCTTGGATGACGTCATGTGAACACGTGCGGCCGACCCCAGGTGTTCGTCTTGCGATTCCGCGTCGACCTTGATCACGTCTAGCGCTCCGCGATCAGCTCGAGGGGTGTCGCGTAGCGGCCGCCGCGGTTGTGCAGTATGCGTCGCTGCTCGCGGTTGAGCTCGCCGATGTCGCAGCGAGCCAGCCCACCGGCGTCGGCAATCGCGTACTCGGCGAAGCGGGCCATCTCGTTCATGAAGCCCAGCATCTGCCGGCTCGAGGTCTTCGCGACGACCACCGGAGGCACGAGCTCGCCGAGCACGTTGTCGGGCAAGCCTTCGGCATTCAGCTCACGCCGCACCACGTTCGCCAGCCATAAGTCCAGTGGAGTGAGGTCGGGCTTGCGCACATCGGCGACGAACACCGGGAACAGCGTGCCGACGTGCGCGAGCAGTAGACACTTGCGTCGGTCGAACCAGAGCAGGTTCAGGTACCAGTCGTCCTCGCCGGGCTCCACCTCGGCTAGCGCCCGAACCCCGAGCAGCGTCCGCGCCTTCGCGGTGCAGCGCGCGATCACGATGGTGACGCCGACCCGCCCGGCACGACCGCAGATCCGCTCTCTTGGAAACGTTGCAGGTCCGCAAGGGCAGCGACCAGTACCTGGTGAGCGATGCGAGCGGTTTCCATCCGCGGTTCGAACCGTTCTCGGATCTGCTGACGAGGGTGGATGTAGTTGCGGAAGTTCCGTACTTGATCGGCGTGCTTCGACACGTCCTCACCGAGCACGTTCAGCCCTCGGGACACGGATATCAGTTCGACCAGCGTCCATGCTTCGATCGGCTTCCCCGAACCCTTGTGCTTCGGTGCGGAGCCACTCGCGGTGTAGGTCGATGCGTGGGCGATTGCGAGCTCCATCAGTAGCCCTTCGAGGGTGCTTCCGACGAGGAAGATCACGGCAAGCGGAGCCTCGGCGGCCAGGCATCGATCGATCTCGTCGAGGCGAGCTTGAATAATCTGCTGCGACGTCAGCTCACTTGGCAGCGCATCGATGTCGACCTCACCAAAGTCTTTGTCGAGGAAGGCCAGCGTCTCGGGGCTCAGGCGATCCGAATTCAGCTCGCCGAAGAACGCAGCCAGCTTCTCGTAAGCCTGCTGCTCGAACGCGGTGATCGCCTCGTCGTTGGCAGACTTGTTGACGCGCCAGCGTTCGAGCAGTTCGAGGTTGAGTTTGGCAACGACCGACGGTGGCTCCTTGAGCCAGATCTGCCGCAGGATGACCGCCTTCGACCCGCGGTATCGCTCGTACGGGTCGAAGCCGACTGCTGTGTCCACGAATGACGCGAATGTGGTGTTGCTGAAGTCGAGCACGTAGCCCGTCGCCATGTTGAAGAGCCGCTCGAGGAGCTGCTTCGTCGCGTTGTCGAAGCTGCCGGACGTCACCCGGTAGCCCCTGAATTGGCGAAGAGTTCGGCCTGCCGTAGGACGAGCTCGACGGCGCGCTCCTCGTGGTCGGGCGGGTAGCCGTACTTCGCCAGCAGCCGGCGAACCTTGGATCGCATGGAAGCGCGGACAGACTCCTTGAGGGACCAGTCAATGGTGACGCTCTGCTGCACCGCCCAGACCAGATCGACGGAGATCTTCTTCAGAATCTCGTCGCCCATCTGCAGGATCGCGGCGTCGTTCTGCGCGACGGCGTCATAGACCGAAGTTACGTCGGCTTGGGCGGTT
>JAABUP010005393.1_pt1 | contig 19484 bp, 17 predicted proteins | sample 5559201 | NCBI WGS metagenome assembly JAABUP01 (sample SAMN10711887, study PRJNA513373) | rock metagenome | isolation source: Antarctica rocks | place: Antarctica
GAAAGGAGAGTTTAGACGACGACTATACAAACAACAACCCGAATGCGGCAAATTCTGCTGCTTGTGACTTGTGACTTTTGATTGCGACATACTTCCTGCTCAATAGTCTCAGAATTGGTCTTCCCCAGGCTCTCATCTGGCCAAACATCCCCATCATATGCATCAGATGCGCGATCTTTGCTCTGGTCTCGCTACTGCAGAAAACACAGAGTCCTGATTGGAAAGAAGCCTAAATAATGTCGAAAACATGCTCGATATTACTCTCAAGTGCCGCCAGGAGCCGCTCAGCATAAGAATTCTGATTGTGATTCTCGTTAGGCTGCATGCCCGGGCGGGAGTCATGCGTAAAGTAATTGGCCTGTGGCTGACATTGCAGCGGCCCAGTGCAGGAGCTTGCGACAACAGCGAGGTAGACAGCACCCCAAAATGGCTCCAAAAATCGGTTATGAGCTCCACACGTGAAGCGATCGTTGGTAGCCTTGCAGAGATTTAGCATCTTGATGAGTTTTCAGATAAGAGCAGAGCCTCAGGGCTAAGAAAAAGTAAAGTTTGCGGGTCGCCAAGGCGCGGGCCAATTCGAACCGCCAATTTTTTTTGTGACGTGCTTTTGAATTTCCCTCAAACTCGGAAAGCTCTACGACCTTGACTACTCTCTCAGGATGAACACTATTTCGTCTCTATCCTTGCCTCCTGCTTCAGAGGCAGACCTGGTCTTCAGACCGTCCTGAACCTTTAACATAGCTACGGTGCACAGCAAATCTTGCCCGAGAACGGAGCCTGCACTACACCCCACACGACACCCCCTGACCCCACGTTCCTCCACCTCTGCAGCCCTCTGTCATCGCCTACATATTCAATTGGTCCATTATGGTCCGTAACATTGTCGTCCTAGGGGGCAGCTCCCATCCCTCTCTCAATGCAATCATCTGCGACCAATTGGGCATACCGAAGGGGAACGGTGAGACTTCACACCGCTCTTGTGCTGCAGCCCCGCTAACATTTCAACTCAGCACTCCTTTCGAAATTCAGTGTTGGAGAGACTCGTGTGGAGATAGGAGAAAGTGTGCGTGGAAAGGATGTATAGTACGTGGAGGTTCCCTATGCCTCTAGGGCTATGGGTGTGAAACATCGTAGCTGATTCAGGACACACGTAGTATCATCCAACCGAGCGCAGGGAAGGTCAACGACATGTTGATGGAACTTCTCATCGCCATAAGCGCATGCAAGACGTAAGCGTAGTCTCTCAGAGCCTGTCGACCACATCCTGTCAGTCTTAGGTCCTTCGATACCGCTAGGCCTGTCGTTGAGTCTTGCATTTATATACCAGAAGGGAAGGCTGACCCTACAATGTTCTAGAGCATCGGCGCGAAAAGTCACTGCTGTTCTGCCTGTAATTGCACCCATGAGACCTTATGAGTTGTCAAATACTGACAATTGGCTCAGCTCTTCCCCTACTCTCGGCAGTCAGACCTCCCTTATGACAAGACCGGAGCACTTCTTGCCAAGACCTCGAACGTGTTCGACAGCAAACCGGAGACACCTCATCCAGACCGCTCGCCCACGACTGGACTGGCCAATGGGGTCGAAGGTTTGCAAAAAGAGCTGAGCAAGGGCCATCTAGATGAATCGAGTGTCGGTCAAAATAGCGCCCAGAGTGCCCGGGATGCTGTCTATGGGTCAGGCACGCCGAAACGCAGCAACACGCTGGACTCGACGAAGTCAGACATGTTTGGCCGCCACAGGAATGCTTCTTCAGCGCCGATGACCAATGGCATAAATCACGAGGACGATGTCAATGGCTCCTCACCCTCCTTCAAGGCTACTCCATTCCAGCCCCAGCCTGGGTACAGGCCATGGGTTGCACAGGCAGGAACATTGGTGGCAGATCTTTTGACTACCGCAGGTGCAGATCACATCATCACCATGGAGCTACATGACCCACAGTATCAAGGCTTCTTGGACATTCCTGTTGACAATCTCTACGCACGAGGGGTTCTCACGCGGTATATTCAGTCTTCTATCCCGGACTACGAACAAGCCGTTGTCGTCAGTCCTGATGCTGGAGGTGCTAAAAGAGCTTCTGCCATTGCCGACAGCTTACAGATGCCGTTTGCCTTGATTCACAAGGAACGCCGCCCTACGAAGATCTCAGATAAACAGAACTCAACCATGATGCTTGTGGGGGATGTCGCCAATAAGACCTGTGTTCTTGTGGACGATCTCGCAGATACATCGAACACCATCACGCGAGCAGCTAAGCTCTTAAAGAGGGAAGGTGCCAAGATGGTCTACGCTCTGATCACCCATGGTGTTCTTAGTGGAGATGCCATCGAGAGGATCAACGCAAGCGTTTTGGATAAGGTCGTTGTGACGAATAGTGTGCCTCAAGAGGAGCACATAAGGAACTGCTCTAAACTCAAGGTTCTTGATGTTGGGCATATCTTTGCTGAAGTATGGCCCTCCTTTAAGTACTGGAAGCAAGTCTGACACGCAGTTTTTAGGCAATTCGCAGAGTGCACCACGGAGAGAGCATCAGTACACTATTTCAATACGACTGAGTATGGTCGTTCCATACTTCTGCATCTGCAATGGGGCAATCTAGCCCAAAAGTTCTACCATACAATGGCATTGGAGATTTGGTTGTCTGTTTGCTTGACCAAGTGCTGGAGAAAGCACATATGACTAGATAGGCATAGGGAGGTCAATATGAATCAAAACAGGATACAGTGTTTGCGACGGTGGTTTTTGCACACGATATCCTCTTTGAGAAGGCAGGGTGACGATGTGCTGAGAACTGCTGCGAAAAGTTGGTGGGTGATTCTCCTGACGCCTCCGTTCTTTTTTGGGATATCCTTATTTTGCTCGTTCTAAGACCGTGATCTGAGACCTCGCGTCTCCAATTGCTCAAATCACGATTATACCCCAAGTTTGGAAAATTCAGTGGTGTTCAGAATTGCTGGGGGCTTGGCACATGATCCTCCAAATTTGCCACTATTCCGGCCGTCAGATCCTCGGCTACAGGTATGACGTGCTGAGGGGAATGGATGAGTGGATGACAAACAGCCAATTATCAACAGTTGGATTATGAATCTAATTGTCGAATGATCACGAATCTTGCCTACCAACAATAAATATAAGAGTCTGCCACCACTGGACTCCATCTGATTTTTTGCATCATCGCACACTCCATTGCAAGACTACTCAATACATTTACCCTAGTGCTTCATACTCCATCAAAACGTTCGCAACAAAGACCTTGATTGAGAAACCCCGTTGCCCTATCGCCAGGTCACTACTATCGAGTCTCAACCACATTAATTCTAAAGCGACAATGGCAACACAGACACAGACCCACGCTGCACCACCAGCAATGCAAGCCTCACACGACTCCTCGTACATTCCTCGCGGCTCTGTCAAGACCGCTCTCCAATTCTACAAAGCACCAGCCGACGGCTCAAAGCCGTTCAACTATGTCGAGCAGCCACCTGAGGGCCTGCCTCAACGGAACTTCGGCGACACAAATATTGAGGTCACCTTGAATGACATTCGAGGGAAAGAATCCAACTTCAACATCGATGACAACGCTTTCGCCACTCTGACGACCGGCGAGTCCGCAGAGAAGGAATTCAAAGACGACGAGTCGATCAAGAAGAATTACTATCCCGAGGTCGAGCAATTACTCCTTAAGCACGCTCCTGGCGCCAAGCGCATCCTGCTTTTCGACCACACCATCCGTCGCGCAACAGGTGACAGGAAGCCAGTCACGAGAGTCCATATCGATCAGACCCAGAAGTCTGCCACTGCGCGGGTGCACTACCACTTGCCCGCCGAAGCTGAGACTCTCCTTAAAGACCGCGTCCGCATCATCAACGTCTGGCGACCTCTTAATGGCCCAGTCCAGTCCTCGCCCCTCGCCTTCGCAGACAGCCAAACTTTCAAAGACGAGGCCTTGATTCCAATTGAGCACCGCTATCCTGACCGTACTGGTGAGATAGCAGCGGTACAGCACGATAACGAGCAATGGCATTACTGGTCGGGTATGGAGAACAATGAGAGATTGCTGCTTGAGTGCTTCGATTCAACACAAAATGGAAGGGTACCCCATACTGCTTTTATTGACCCGAGGACGTCGGAGGGCGCAAGGGAGAGGGAGAGTATTGAGGTCAGGGCTCTGGTGTTTGGATGAAGAGAACAATCGATCAGAGAATTATTGATGAGAAATTCGACTCGACCATGACTGCATAGATTGGGCATTTGGGGCATAGGATGTGGAGAATCGGTTGTAGCATAGCATCTAACTTCAATTCTTGTATATTCTTGCAAAATCTTTCCATTTGCGATTGCTGTCCGCCAACATGCCAATCCCTTCCATCCCAAACAGGGAAGCACATCCCTGCAGCCGATCACCCGTTTTCGCTATTTCCGACCCGCATTCCGTCAGCATCGGATTCTTTAAACGCGGATTTGTAAGAAACAGGCAAAGGCAAAGCAAGGGCGCGCTCATTTTCGCTGTCCCTAGGGATATTCACTGTCGTTATCAATCTTCTCCTTTCTTTTTTGCGTTTCTGTTTACTGCGAGAACTTCAACGACACCGGTGCCATCTCCGAAGCTTATATGACGTATTTATCGATTTCCGGATGTGCATCCTAGGATTACGGTCACCGCTTGAGCTAATCAGTGGTCGTTGATTCACCTTTCTGTGGAAGCGTGTTCTTCGTTAAGGTAGGTTTCGTGGGACTTCAGCGCGTGAAGAGGTCGTTCTTCTGGTCAGCTACCCCTTCGTGGCTCAACCTTGACGCCCAATAGCCGCTGACGAAAGGCCACAGCTGGGATCAGGCACTCCCCTTGTGGCAATGGATCCATCATCACGCCCTATGGCTCACTACAGCGGCTTCGACGGCATTTCAGAGCCGGGGAGTGGAACACTGCCTGTGTTCATGCGCAGAACGAAGACACGTCGAAGCAGAACGGTCCTCGTTACATCCATCTTATGCACCATACTGCTGATATGGGGTTGGAGAAGCTCAGGTGTCGGCATAGTAAGGCATTCGCTCGTCAGAGGAGATTCTCATACTAAAGGGTTGCTCAGATACCCAGGAGCGCTTCTAGGTTCTCAAGCACCTCTCTTATCTACCCACCACAAATAGCAATCTTATCACCCGAGCTAGCAGGCGGCACAGAACCCCCTTTAATGCCCTCTCCTCCACTCCACAACAGCACACTACATGGCTTGCAAAAAACAAATCCTGCCTTCCATCTCCTAATACCCGCTTCGGAGTCAAATGCTGATCTCTGCAAAACACTCCTGTCTTCATTCGTCCTCAGCTATCCTTCCCCTACTCTCGTCAATTACGGCAAGACTTTTGATGGAGATGGCTGGGATAGGGGTAGCCATGCGGGCAAAATTCGAGGAGTGTTTGATTTTCTGAATGACCAGAGTAAAGTCAAGGATGACGATCTCGTTATGGTCATTGATGGCTACGACGTCTGGTTCCAGCTCCCACCAGAGATAATGATTAGAAGATACCATACCCTGATTGATGAGGCCAACAAGCGATTGCGAGGGAGGTATGGCATGGTCATTGAAGGAAAGCCAGGGGACGGGACAGCAGATCGGATCCAGAAATACACTCAGAAAGTTATTTTCGCCGCAGACAAAATCTGCTGGCCGAATCCGAAGGAAGATCCAGCGTGTGCCGCTGTGCCATACTCCACACTCCCCAAAGATGCCTACGGACCAGAAACAGATAGGGACCCCGAGTCCTATCTCCATCGCCCTCGGTTCTTGAACTCAGGCAACGTGATTGGACCTGCAGCTGCTGTGCGAGCAATTTACAAACGCGCCGTGCATAAAGTGGAAGAAGCCAAACGCGGAACAATAGGCGATCAGTTCGTCTTTGCAGAAATCTTTGGCGAGCAGGAATACCAGCGCGAGACGCTCCGCCGAGACTCCCAGGATACTCGTGGACGGTTTTATGACTGGGTTTCCAACGCTCTCGGCACCTCCGAGTCGCCTCTCTCTGCAAATATTACGATGAACAATATGACGACCATCCCCGGCCAACGATACGAGTACAGCATAGGCCTGGATTATGGATCGCGTCTCTTCCAAACCATGACACACTCAGCAGCCGATATCGTATACATGACCTATAATTCCTCCGCCTACATCTCCTCCGTCCAAGCCGCGCATCCCTCCCTCCACGGCTTGCCCTTCTTCCTACCGCCAGACCTCCAAAAAGCCGATCCACCTCTCTCCTACGCTTCACCAGGAAATCATACCTCTGGCCCCTCCGATGACGTTAGCAAGAAAGTTCTCCTCCTTCCATACTCCCCCGAGCTCGACACCCTCCCCTCAGGCTCCGACGAACCAAATTGGCGCACTATCCCCCTCGCCACCAACGTCTACGGCGCCTCCATCCCACCACTCCTTCATATCAACGGCGACAAAACCCTCTTGAAAACCTGGTGGCCCAATCTCTGGTTCCATCCCTACTCTCGCGCACTACTACGGCAATACATTCGCTCCACGCAAACCCTGACAGCGGCCAAAGCGGCAGCAAACGGTGGGCAAAAGTGGTGGGATTCAAGAGGCGGGAGAGGAGGCGTATGGACTGATAATGGGCAGTGGATGGCATGGGGTGAGGTGTGCAGGAACACGGAAGACGAGGTATTCGGAGATGGGAAGGGTGTGTTTGGGAAAGAGGAGGGAGAGATGAAGATGGTGAATTCGTTCGGGAAGGTGATTATTGGGGATGATGAATGAACAATGACAAATAAACAAACAAGCAAGCTGGCGGATTGAGTATCGAGATTGATTGGTATTGTTGATGGCTCATGGCGTATCGGCATTCTCTCCCTACTTTAGCTGGATATACCCATGGCTCGTGCAAGCTTGCTGGCTGGCTGGTTGGCGTCTGTCTTACTGGACAATAGAAACAGAATATGACGATAGAACGAAGCTTATGGCAAGTACTGCACTATCCCTCCTATCACCCCAACTCCAGCTGTGACTGGCTGTTGCATTAAAAGTATCTGAAGGAGGACAGGACCAAGTGCTTCTTCTGGTTGGAGTACTCTACCACATATATTGAACTAACTTATGAGCAAGAAGAGAAGCAGCAGCAAGATTTTCTAGTGTCTCATTATTATAAACTCGAATGTCCCAACCAACGCCGTCGCTCGTCGTCCATGCTAATGCTCGTCCATGTCCATGCTCGAAATTTAAAAATCATGTACAAAATTCCTGTACTCAAGTCCACCTTCAATCATGTCGACTTTCAGTCCTTCTTCTCGCTCTCTACACCCGCCTCACAACCACACCAAGAAGCCCAGCAAGACACCGATGAGGCTTATGCCCATGCCAGCGACCGCATTCCCACCCATCATTATAGCTGGCTTGACGGTTGCAGCCCCAGCCTTCTTTGCCGTACTCGTAGGCTTCGCTCCACCGGTCTGCAGACCTCCAGTGGAAGTAGCAGCGCGATTGAGGGTCTCGCCAACACTGGGGAGAGAGACAGTAGGGTTAACAATCCAGCCGTTGGGTGTAGATGATGGGCATGCAATTGCAGGCATGGACGCCGTCGAGGAGTAGGCGGAAAGCGCCACGCCTTTTGGGTGGAGGGTGGCCCAGTGCTTTTTCAGGTTGCTGTAATCTGGTGTTACTGGTGAGGGCGTACCAGAGCGTGAGAAGCCATCAAGTGCGTCTGTATTGACGCTGGGATCCACGGTGGGCCCGTATGAGATCAAACCGTAGTCGTTCATCTCCTCGATCCACTCGTAGACAATAGCGCCAGACCAAGTGTTCTCCATGTCTGGACCAAGAATGGAGTCTTGGTCATCGAAAGTTCGTGGCTTGGGAATACGGCAGCCGGTCTCGGAGATAAAGATAGGGATCTGGAGGCCTGTGGCGTTGGTCACAAGCTGGTTGTAGCCACTGCCGTCGAACGAGGACTTGCCGCACCATTCGTATACGTTGAGGGAAAAGAAGTCAGCAGCGTCAGCTGGATTGTCACCGCAAGCCAGGTAATTCTGGAGCATAGGCCGCAATGAGGGGATGTCAGCTGTTGATTCGGAGGTTAGCATGATTCACACTCGGAACTTTTAATACGACTCAATGCAATGGTTTTAAAGGGCATTCAAGAGCAATTCAGGGGCAGATATGGTAAAAGAGGACGAGTTTGAACGCATACCACCAGAGTAGCCGACGGGGATGCCACGGTAATTCTTGGATTGACGGTAAGCCTTTACATCGCGGATTGCAGCTTTGATGAAGGGAGCAGTGTCTGAGCCATTGACTAGGGTACTGTCAACTAAAGGAGTGGTTCAGCCAGGAGTTGGTTTACTGACGGAATGTCATGGCCTCGTTTGCAACGAAGACGCCAGCCAGATTGTCATACCCTTGAAACGTGTCAAGGACTGCCTCAAAGGCCGAGAGCTGAGTCTGGTTCCATCCTGGCAGGGCCTAGGGAGATGCAGGGTTAGGAACATGTCTCAATGGGTTCGAGAGAATATGCAATACCTGGTTGAATTGCGTATCGAAAGTGTCCAGATCAAGGAACAGATATATTCCCACGTTGGCGAAAGCGGTCATGCAAGCATCGTGGTTTTGCGTAGGATCCACGTGGTAGACTCTTATGGTATTTGCCCCCAAGTCTGCCATCATGTTGGCGTCTAGCGTACATTGCTTTTCATCGAGGAGGGGATCTTGGTCAGTGAGCTGGTACGCCACGCCTGGAGTCGTGTCAGTCTTTACATGCAACTGGCCAGCGGGACTGCCTACCTTTGATGTAGTACTGCGTGCCATTGGAAAAGAAGAACTTGGATCCGACCGCCGATATGGTGGGCATGGTGGCTGCTGAGACGATGTTCGCGGCTGCCAGAAAGGCGAGCGAGAGGGTAGCTGTACGCATCTTGTTGATGCTATTCAATGATATCGGTATGCTGCGATACCGATGGTTCTCTGCGGTCAGGGATAGCTTTTTTGATTTTGGCAGCGGGAAAGGATGAAACAAGGCCTGCAGCTGGTGAACAACCACAATTAAGCCACTCTTGAACGAGTGTACGCCGCGAGGAGCGAGCAAGGATATCCTCAACGAAAGTAAGAAGATTTACAAAAGAAGAGTAGAAGAGCAGCGAACGTGGGGAGAAGATGAACCTGAGAAGAAGTTTTGGGGGAGATCGTCGAGATCTGGAGCTCGAGTTGTTTACCTTATCTTAGCGCTTTCCCCATCGAAGTTAGTTCCAGGCAAGAACGGGCCGTTGATAAGGGCAAGTGCTAGCTGCGAGACACGCCCTCCACCTGGAGAACAGTGGTCCAGATTCTATGGTACCTTAATCCGTCGTTCATGTCAATTTGACCAAAGTCATGCATTATGGTACTACTATCTGGTCAGTCTGTGGGACTGCCTCATGAGAAGAAGTCAACTGACACGGTAACATACCGTTTGGCTGTGCCTTTGTATGATCTTTGTGCGGGGAAAATTGGCATGTAGGCTTGCTAGCAGACCAGGAAATTTTGTCAATTCCTCCATTGATTTTCCCTGTGTATTAGCCAAATCGAGAGAAAGCAACGAAGAATGGGCATCCACTAGAGGTAACAAGCCGGTCGGATATTTTGGTACTATTAGCAGATGCTTTCCAAACCTTGTCTTTGAATGGGTAACTACCCATAAAGATGTGTTGAACAATGTCTATGGCCAGGGATTCCTTTGGGTGAGGCTGAATAAGTAAGTTTATTACGTCACAATCACATAAAGCCCATTTAGTCAATTATATACGAGAATCGAATATCCCTTCCCCAAACCATCATGAATCATTGCGTAGCGACCGGATTCTTCCCCAACATTTGCGCAGCATGCTGATACCCCAAAATCTCATAATCACTGCCCGCCGCCGTACTATACTGAATAGCATAGCTATCAAACGGATTAATTGACAAATTCGTTGCAAATTGCCAAAACGAATCATACGCAATACTAGTATCCTGCAACACCGTTTGCTGCCATGGTAGCACCACGACGCTCTTATTCCCCGAGACAGTGGAGCCATATTCTTCGAAGACGACTGGCTTGCCTTGCCCTTTGCCGATGGCATTGTGCTGCGTTATCCAGGTATTAACCCAATCATTCGTGTAACCCCATTGATCTGGATATGAGTGGAAGGTGCCGTAGTCGAGGGTCGGGATCGCGAGGTTGGCTACCCAGTTGACGCCCTCGTAACCGGTGTAGGCGTAGCTACCGTCGCCGACGCCGGCAGTATTGTCAAACCAGCCTTCGTCGCCGAGAGCGACCATGTGCTTCGAGTCGAGCGATTTGATGTATGCTGATATCGAGGTGGCCCAGTTGGTAATGACACTGCTGTCACATCCAGAGCAGCGAGGCTCGTTTACTAATTCCCAAGCAAATATTGCTGGCGAGACTTTGTACCGGTTCACCACGAGGCTGATCCAGGCTTTGTAAGCTGCTTGAGATTTGGGGTCGGTATAAAAGTTTGTTGCGTTAGAGCCGAAGGCGGTGTTGTAGGCCGGTTTGCCGCCAAGCTCGCCCCAGTTGTTGAGAAGAGGCATTACTAGTTTCACGCCTTTGGCTTCGGCGGTGGAGACGACGTAGTCGAGACGCGGGATGCCGGTGTTGGAGTCGAAGTTGAAGTATTGGCCAGTGCTATTGAGAATTTGGAAATAGACTCCGTTTGAACTTGGAAGAGTATTCGTTTCGCTAAAACCCCAAACCCGCGTGACTTTGATTTGAGACTTGCACAATTAGCTGTGAGATCGAGGTAAACACATACTAGCTGACTTACAAGAGCGAGCTCGGAAAAGACATTGTTGACGTCGTCATTACTTTGAAGCTGACCTAGCCACCAGGAGTTGGTTCCTCCAATTGTCAGAACATGATGACTTTCAGGATCGGCATGGCATATTACCTGCAAAGAATTGAACCTCTGATTGAATCTGGAACATCCGCCCCGATACCGTAGCGAATGGTCCAACGCCTCCAAGTGGGACGGTAGGAGTTGGATATGCGGGTGCTATAGTGGATACCAGAATTGGCATGGTGGTGTGGGTAGTTGTAGAAGTCTTCACTGTTGATGTTGACCATTTTGGGGTTGTAATAGAAGATTTGACAGTCTTTGTCGACGTCTTTGCTGTGGTGGTAGGAGCACAAGTGACATGGCGGACTTCAGATAGGAGAGTAAGGCCTGCAAGGGCGACTTGAAAGAGAAACTTCATGGCTGCTGAGGCCGTCTGAGAGAAAATTGTTCCAACAACGGAGGGAAGAAGCCCAGGATATAGGCATATTGCTGAACTAGTCAACAAGACACCAACAACCTAGAACATAGCAAGGATACGACGTTGGCGGTGAGGCTTGCAATAATTCTGCAATAACGACAATCTAGACTGGATGGTACAACAAGCCAACAACCAAAAAGACGGTTTAAGATTGTTATCCGTTATGCATCTTTCTTACTAGTAGATTTGGGGACGAACCGGGACAGCGGAGTGGCGTGCGAGGAGGTGCGAGACATATGGGGAACAGTACGAAACAGGAAGGTGGGATTTCTCGACAACATGAAGACAAGCAGGTTCAACCTATTTCTAGATAATTTCGGATTGTTCAACCAAAATTTCCCCCACAAGCCGGTGCAATGACTGCGGTAAGTAGACGCCATCTCAAGGCATGTACCATCTAGACGATGGCCAGGACTCAGCCGGTCAGCCTGCTAAGGAACTAGAACTCTCATTGGTGAGAGGTGGGATGCCCTCATCAAACATCGGAGAATTTAAAACTAATCTAACAAGGGGTCCCTTCCCCGAGATCTGTGTTGGTCGCGTATATGTATAGCCGCACAAATCCAGCTTGAGGCCCTCCCAAGAGCTAGCTTCTAGGAAGGGGATTAACATAACGAAAGCTGAACTTTGAGATTTCGCAAGGCCTCGGTGGTCGAATGGCACACATCCCTCCTTTTCTTATCTCATTGTGATCTCCTGAAGATGTTTGGTGACGACTAAATATGGATAGACCATTTCCAAGGCTTCATGACTGCCAGCTTTTGATGGTCAACATCCATACCCCGTAGAGCACTTTACTTTAGCAAAACTGACAATATCAGAGAGTAACGGTTGGAGGTTTGTTCGAGTCTGGCCCCTGGAATGACGGAAACATCATTCTCAGTCTTGGCGAAACCATAATTAGCTGCGAACAAACTTGGGCAGAACACCAGACGTATGAAATCCAACAATGCTGCTCGTCAAATCCACTGTAATTGAATATAATGGCGTTCTGGGCTCTGGCATCGACAAGGTTGGCTATACTTTCTCAAACCGCCATTGGTCGTGTGTGATGACTACATTGACCAGACTCTCACCAGGCTCTGGGAGCGTACGTCATCACGATTTATAATAATCTAGGGCAGGCAAGAAGCTTTTGTCATTGCAATGGGCAATGCGGTCCCCTTGGTGAAATTTTGCGTTTCGAGTTGCTTGGAGTAAGTCGAGGAGTTGAAGCCAGGGATACAGGGTCGAGATTAGACCACAACTCCATCTTTCTCCATCCTAACGTCTGTTCGATCCGCCATTAACGAGATTTCCAAATCGAAAGTAAAGCATCGATGCCTAATCGAATGCCAAGCTTTGTTCTAGATCTCAAATACTGAACCTTACCGTGATCAAGCCTGCCTTTTTCACCAACATTGCTCATATATCATGTCAGTTGACTGGGGAATGTACGTGGCAAGGCTCTCTGTGGTACTGTGGTAGAAACTCAACCTTAGGTCTCAGCCCCTGCCATCGTTTTGTTCTCTTTACCCCATCTTCGCGGACAGCGTTCCTGTAGAGCCATCTGAAAATGAGATTCTGAGATTCCAAAATGCGCCAGACGAGTCCCAGAATGGTTTCCGATAGAGGTGCGCTTCGAAGCTAGCAGGAGGGAACAGTCAATAGTGATATGTTGGTCACCGAGAGCCTTCAATGGCACAGCAGTATCTTATCTGCAGAGAATGGCCTAAATGGCCTACGAATTGAACATGTGTGCATCGCCAGTCTGCCACAGTGGGGAACAAGACGTTTCAAATTCTGTAAGCAGTACTAAGTAGCATTCATCTACGGAGGACGGAGCTAGGGGCCGAGGGGGCCACGGTCCTTGCTGTCATTTCGCTGGATCGATCTGGGGGCTTTGAAGACCACATGCAAAGATTGCGGCGTTTACAGCTTCGACCCCCACGGGAGGACCTCTCAGGATGGCAGAAGGATGCTCCTGTCGAATTTTCGGGGCCCATCCAACTGGAGAATCCTTCGATATTGTTAGGCTGAGGGCCTTTGACTGTTCGAAAATTCGACAAATAGAGTAATATGGCATTGAGTTAAGATATTGAAAGTCAGTATAGCCGTAGCTATGGTATGTCGAGTGTGTGGTTGAATTGAGGTTACAGGTTAGGGTTCGATTTGGGGGCTTTTTACCGCGTTTTTCGGCCAGAAAGCTTGTTTTGGCCCCTAAAGTAGGCCCGGAGGCTCTCGGCCAAATTCCGGGTTCTTGCAGTATCCACCACTCAGGACTGTGCCTCCCGTTCTCCATAAAATGCTCTTTCCATGTGCTTACTCCGTTTTAGATAGGAGGTGTGGCTCAGCTGGGTCGAAACAAGGCCTTTGAACCATACGATGCTTGTTTCTCGTTTTCGCCTATGTTGTGTCTTTCGCTCGTATATGACCTTGTTTCCTCGCTGATTTTGTTTGTTCTGCATGACAGTCCGTCTCTGCATGTTTCCTCACTCGGTTCGAATAAATTACTGCTGGGTTTTTACATATCCTCGCACACTCCGTGAGTGTGCCATATTTGCAAAATGAAGACTTCTATTATTTAATCTCCTTGCCATTCGCTAAGCGTCGGAGCCGAGATAATTAGAGGTCCGGCTGAATCACGAAAGGGGCTCGAGGGAAAATTCTTCGGCTTGTACCACGACTCACTGCAGAATCTATTCAGATAGAATAATAGGGGCTGGTTCTAAGCCTTGAAGCCACCTTGATAAGATTCTACACTGCTTTGAGAAGGACCAGGAAATCACAATGACGAGGAACTGGCCCTTAGAACACAACTGCATTTCGATGATGAAGGCGGAGCCGCTTCCGCGAAGAGTCGTATTTCATGATGAATAGATTTCGCCTCCTACTGAGATCTTTACTAGCAAACGTAATGTTTGCATCAATCTGCAAGTCAGTTGTAGTGGGTATAAACCTGCTAGCTGTGGGGATGTAGATGAAAATAAACATCTTGTAGTAATCGCCAGAGAGTTTAAGGTGGCTGGAAGGAAGAACGTCCGAGAAGACCAAGCCAGTCTTCGATCGGTATCTTGATACCAGCTGGTAGGCAAAGAGCATGCTTGGCTCAACAACACTCGCATCGAATTAGCGACGTTGGAGAATCCGGCTGTCGGGCTGCGTCCGTCATTACGGCAGAACTGATCAAGGTGGAGCTACAGAGAATTGGTAGAGAACGGGTGGACAATTTGCCTGTCTCAGAGCGAAGTAATGCTAAATAGTGTCGTTTTCAGCAACGGCAATGTGCTGCTCCTAGCTGCTTGGTTCTACGTTCCGATATAAACTTCATTTCCGTTGACACCTTAGGGGTCCGATTCCACGTCGGAGAGGATATTTCTACCTTTTTTCGAACTTTTTCTTTTGCTCTGTTCAGCTAGGAAAAAAGTATAGGGTCTTTAAAAGGGTTTAGGTGCTGACAAAAGGTTGTCGTTTTATCTTGGCTCAGCAGCCGGAACGATTTCTAGACCTAAGCGTGCGGGCACACCTCGCGCACTCGCGGTTATATCTAAGGTGGCGTAAGGGAGGCGACAAGTTCTGGGCACTTATCGATAACGCGCTTAGCCGCGGCGAACATCATCAACCCAGTCGAGCCAGGAGTATTAGAACCATTAGTCACGCGTACAATGCCCCGTTGCTGAAAGTATTGAACTGTTGATAGATACATGCTGTGAAAGACAACTGTCCCAAAGGAATGCTATTCTAAGACCTCAGCCTCCTGCGCGTCTGATCCCAAGCCTATACCGCGAAGGCACTCGATTCGTCTTTGCAACGAGCCATTACTATCGCTATGGTCTCCCATCCTCAGCCCCAAGATCGGCCTGCTCTCACTCACCGCACCGCCTCTGTCACTTCTCGAAGCAGCGCGACGACGCGCCGCCATCGCACCGCGCGATCCCACACCAGTGGCTCTTCCTACAGACCACAGAATGAATTTCCCAACTTCGCGCAGACAGGAGATGTGGAGATAGTGGTAAATGCGGACGAACAAGAGAAACGGTATATGCTGCACAGGTTGATCCTTGCACAAAACTCCGGATTCTTCGAGGCTGGCACCAGCGAGGAATGGTCAAGAGTGCAGGCACGCGGGCAGACCTCTGGGATAGGGCCTGGACATCTGGGACGGATTGGGGAAGATGAAGAGGCTGGAGGAATGCAGGGCAGGCCCGCTTTCCCAGGTGCACAGAGCCAGCGATTCATTTGGAGATACGAGCTGGACCGGGGAAACAAGGACGACGAGATTCCAATGCTGGTCCAGAAGCAAACCCAGAACACTTTATTTGGCGGGGATCAGAATCAGCCTCCGCCTGTGCCTAATAAGCCTCCACCGCCAGCTTATGGATTCCTTCGCTCGATGTCCAACTTCTCAGCCATGCAATCTGCCTCCCACATAGCCAAAAGCAACCCCTCACAAGACCAGGATAGCGACATCATACGAGACTACGACAACCTCTTCCGCATCTTTTACAACTACGCTCCGGCTTTAGACGCTGTCAACATTGCTGAATCTTACATCCAATGCAAATCTCTCCTCACCCTCGCCGACATGTACGACGCCCTCGAAGTAGTCGGACCGCGCATCGACCATCACCTCCTCCAATTCCAAGGCCGGCTCTGGAAACAAATCGCCAAATACCCGCCCAGCTACCTCAAGCTCGGCTACCTAGCACGCTCAAAAGTCATCTTCACAGAAGCCCTAGTGCATGTGGTAGGCCAGTGGCCCTCAGGCTCAAGCCAGCTCCGCCACACCGTCCCCCCAGACGTGCTTGAAGTAATCGAAGACAAAGTCGACGAGCTAGCAGAGCGAAAGATGAAAACAGAAGCGAAGCTCTTCCACCTTACCCTCACAACCGCACGCGGTGAGCGCGTCACCCCCACGAACGCCTATTCTGATTGGCTGGCCCTCTCCCTCTTCCGCCAGTGGCTCGCTGAAAATACCACGCCTTCTCCTCCACCTATACCCAAGACGCCAGAAAGCGCTCGAAATGCACACGCTCAGCCACCGCCTGTCAGCTCTGGTAATCTTTTCCGCCTGCTCGGCACGGGGGGTTCTAGCTACCTCTCTCGAGATGAACTGAAGCGGTTTGTGAGGCTGAGGCCGGATGAGCATAGCAGGGATACATTGAAGAAGTTTGAGAGGAGGATGGATGAGATTAAAGCTTTGGCTAGAGAGACGGTGAGGCCGTTGATGAAGAATTGTTTGGAGTTGGATATGGGGAGAGATTGGGGTGGGTTGGGGTATTTAACTTGTACAAGGGTCGAGGATGGTGATTTTCCGTGGGACTGATGGGTGGTACAGGGGTGATTGGCCGTGATGATTCATGTATGAGCGTTATGGGTTATGTGAGCGTGGGTGTTGGTTGGATATTCCCTGCATTTGTGTAATGTTTGTCTATTCATCGTGATACGATGCGTGGAAATCACTATACCCGTTATCTAAAGTATGTGAGTTTAAGCCTAGTTCTTGGTTGATTGTAAGAGCGTGGTTTTCCAATTGGGTATCCGGTGTGACCGTATAGTGAGAGGTTTTCAGAGTGACACTACCCATACGAATATAATCTTCACACACGTGTTTTATGAAGGGCGTGATGTCAGCAGACCTGCATGATCTTCGACTGGCTAAAAATGATCAAGGGCTAGTCACCTGTAGCATGAACCGATGTGTGCTTGCACCTGACTCTACCAGCCTCCGAGATCTATAGGATCTGATCTGAGATCTAATCTATCTTCCTCCTACCTCGGTATGAAACCGCTAATCTGGACTGGGGAGTACGTAGATCGAATGACCTATGCTTGGTTGCTTATTGAAGTCAAGCTTACAGTGATTGACTGGTGACCTGCCCCGGCTTGCTGTTTGCTAAGAACTACTGAATCATGAACGTAGTCTAGGAAGTATTTCCAACTTAAACATACCTCCTCTTGAAACTAAAGACATAATTATACATATTGCATGTTTTAGGCTTGCCCAACAGTGTTCTTCTTGTTGCCAGTCACACGCATTCCTTTTCATATTCTTGTAGAAACCATTTCAAAACATCGTTTTTGCCACCATCCACGCTGCTGGGATCTTGAGATCCTGCTCCGCTCCTTCTTTCGGTGGCGTCCAACCACAGCCGCTCAATTGAGGGGCAGCGACGGTGGGTTACTTTCTGATGATACTGCTGCCTGCTGTTCTCGTGAGCAGATTTCGGGTGTGAGGGGGATGAAAGTGGAGTATAACACAAAAAATTGAATATAATATTGACTCACGACCGTTTCTTCAATCTCAAAACTTAATTCAGCAAACCATATATTCTTAATACATCCATCCATTTTTCATGTATGCACAACTCTTCTTGAGTACTTACCCCTTCTCTAAAACCAACAGCAAGAGACAGCACAACGGCCGTCACAGTTGCTGCAACACTACACACCCAAGACCATAGAAACCTGCCGTCTTTCTGCTCTACAACTTCCATCATTCCCTCAGAGATGGCTCCTCAACCCAAGAAAGAAACGTACTTACTTTGGCATGCCAAAGCAATCTTGGATGACTTCGAAGGACCGAACGACGAAATGATTCAAAAAGCACAGATTTACGAAGAGGATGATCGTGTCGGCCCTTGTACAGATCTTGAGTACAATGACAACTGCGGCATACGGATTGGGCCTAAGCTTTTGGAGTACTACTGGCTGAGAAGGAGTGGTCTCATCGAAGAGAAACCGCTCGAGGAGTGGGGTTGTGAGCCTGTGCGTCACAATAACGAGAAAGTTGTTGCCAGCGCCTTCCGTGAAATCGATTGGAATGGCGGATTCACAGGTCGAGGCAGTGGGATCTCCCCTCTATCCTTTCCATTCACAAATATGCTGATCTGTGAGCAGTGTCCCAACAGAGTGCCGAGTGGACAGAGGCGATAGGGCCACATGATGAGACAATACCTGGGGCAAGCTGTGCCTCGCCTTTGGAGCTGAGCCGAGCACGTAGGTTGTTTGATGCCTGCGTCGGATTATATAAGAGGCTGAGAAGCAAATACGTGGCCAAAGAGTTTTCAACTACGGCGAAGAACGCTCTGGCCCCCTGGACCAGACACCCGAACCGAGTAAGGAAGAATCTGGACGGTTCAATAATATCGACGAGGATGATGACGAGGATATCGGACCATTAGGCGAGAGGATGGAATATGAGAGCACAGATGAGGACGTGAGCCCAAGTAACGAGATAAGACCAGCATCCGATATCGATCCTTCTGGCGAGATGAGCGACACCCTGAGCCAAAATGGTACCGAAACCTCCCACGAGGGGAGCGACGACTCCGAGATGAGCGACGAAGATGATGTCGGTCTTCTCAATGAGGGCCTCATTGAGGAACTCTGGCCCTTCGAACAGTCAAGAGCAGCAACCGGATCTTATACTGTGAGTGGCGCGAGAGACATGCAGGGCGAGGCTGCTGCACAATATCTTCGAGAATCTGACGAACAATTGAAGACCTGCGAGGATGAGCACTGCCCTGGAAGCGTCCCGGAAGCGGTAGAAGGCTCAGGGAAGAAGCGAGGGAGGAAAGAGTTCGAAGAATTAGAATACCTGGGCTCAGGCAACGAGGTCAGGAAGCCAAAGCGTAAACGTCTACGGATATCACAGCCCGGCTCAAGCGACGTTGCCGACCAGGTAAAGACCCATCAGACACGCTCTCGAGCCATCAACTTCCGCTATAAGAAGGAGGTTTGGGAGTCCCTCGATGATACGCATACCGATGATGACGATTTTGTGCCTGGGCCAACGCGCTCGCACCGTTCGAGAGTTGCGCCGAACACTGCAGAGGATAAAGAGAAGGTCATCGTCAAGCTAGAAGACGACGACGGGAGTTGTCCTAGGATGAAAGTGAGGCCCACCTACGAAGGGTGGTTCCAAGGAACTTACCGTAAAATTGTCGAGGAGAACGAAGCAGACGATATAGTCGTCATGTCTGTGAACAGCTGCAACCCCTTGGATAATACGGCGGCTGATGTTCTGCCCACACCGCCTTGGACGCCTAGACCGTGGGTAGCCAAGGAAGCAGAGGCTCTCCGCTTCTGGGTCCAGGACTATGGTGTCAATGACTGGGGGTTGATAGCCTGGTGTTTGGGACGGTCCGTCGAAGAGTGCCAAAGTAAGTGTGGTGAAATCATCCTTGCACGAAATGTCCAGGCCAAGCGAGA
>JAABUP010005394.1_pt1 | contig 19478 bp, 19 predicted proteins | sample 5559201 | NCBI WGS metagenome assembly JAABUP01 (sample SAMN10711887, study PRJNA513373) | rock metagenome | isolation source: Antarctica rocks | place: Antarctica
ATGAGATAGTTATTACAATAATTATTACAATATCTGAACCACCCCATCAACCACCTCATTAATTAAACACCTCGTCAACTACCTCGTTAACTACCTCATTAATTAAACACCTTATAAACCACCCCATCAACTACCTTATTAACCACCTTATTAATTAACCACCTCATTAACCACCCCATTAACCACCTCATTAATCCACCACCCTATTAATTAACACCTTATAGACTACCTTATAAACTATTAATCCATTAATCCATTAATCTATTAATCCATTAATCTATTAACCTAACTAAATATGGGCTAGCCTATAGGTAACCTCTTTTTAGGTAGGTTAGGTCGGGTTTTTATCTAATTTTAATAACCCGATCCTAACCCGGCCCTAAGTCCTATTTTAACCTAACCTACCCTACCCCAAACCGGGTTACCCGGCCCTATTGCGCAGTATATCTACACCTAAAGCGAGACCTCCGTATTATACGAGGGTAGTTATAAAATCGGTCGAAGAGGATATACCGGATAGAGGCTATAATACTAACGAGATTTATCGTCGTAGCTACTTAGGTTCTAACCTAGATATAGCTTTTAATAAGACTTAGGAATTTTAATTAACTTAATAAATTAACTATATATTTAATATACTTAGTCTAGATTTACACCTAGCCTCGATATAGGATATAAGCTAAAATTTGGCCTAGTTACTATATTCGAGATATAGTAGCTATTAAATATAGTAATTATCCTATATAATAAATCCTAGATTTACGAAATAAACGTCCTAGGTCCCTACGACCTTCTTATACTTCGATAGCTAGCTTTAAGAACTCTCCGTAGTCTTCCTCTTAATATATAATAGCTATATCCTAGTATCTCTTAATCTACGCCTTAAGGACCGAGAACGAAGTCTCTATAGGATTTAGGTCTAGCGAGTAGGGTGGTAAACGGGCGAGAAGCACACCGGCCTTATCTAGTATATCCACTAAGTCGCTATTCTAATAGATACTCGCGTTATCGACTACTAGGACCGAAAGCGGATCTCTATCCTTATATCGACCGTAATAAGGAAGAACCTAGTCTAGGATAAATCTATTAAATATAGTAGCGGTTATAGAGCCTTAGTAGATAAGGTAGGAGAGGTATCTACTAACGGTGAACGCAGGTAATATGCTCCACCTCTTAGACCTCTTTAATATCTATAACTACGTTAGCATTACTCTACGAGGGGCCTATCTATATCACCTATTAGCTAGAGAAGAGAAGACGTTAGCGAGGTAGCTAAATATCGAGGTAAATATATACTAGTACGCTCGTAGGTAGCACTCTCATCTACGAAGATTAGCTAATTAGCTCGCTATCTAGATAGCCTTATAAACCACCTATCCCTTAGGTCTTAGTTACGCTATTTAGCTATCTTCCTTATATTCTTACGCGACTAGCCTAATCGATAAAGACACCGCTAGACCGTAGCCTTATTAGTGACGAGATTAAACTCGTCGAATAGGAACTATACTATCTTATCTAAATAGGCTATAGGGCGAGAATCGAGATAGAAGAGGAGCTCTTCTTAAAGTATATCGCTAATAACCCGGGGGCGACTATAATATAGAGACTAGAAAGGTATATATACTATATCCTACTCCTTGTACGTCTTCCTTATACGATGAAGAGTTCGTAGGCTAATGTTATAGCTCCTATCGTAGTTACGATTAAACGTACTAGCGTATATTTAATTATCGCTATACCTACGTTTAAACTTATACCTTACGATATTTCTAATATATAGTGGGATAGGAGGAGTTATAGCGACAGCGACCTTCACGAAGGCTAGGAGCCAAAACACTAAGGATACGATATTACGACGATAATTGGGCTTTAAATTTAACCTATTTAGGCTATCATATAAGGTCTGTATGCTATGCTAAGGCTACATATTATGGTATGGGGTTCCCACCCAATTTTGGTGGGGTGACCATATTTTTATTTGCCGCGTTAGCGCCGTGGCCAGTGTTTTTGCAAAAAGCTGTATGCTGCCACCAAATTCCTGGCGCAACCACCACATTGAATAGTCCACTCGCAACTTCCGGCGATGTATATTCATCTATCGTATTCCAATTGACACCGAATTCCAATCGTTTCCTGAGCACATAGCCCCTACTACAAGCTATGCTATTAAAATATAAGCGCGCGGCCGTCTTCTAATATACAGATTTTAATGCGCCTGCGCTTTGCCGCTTAGTAAGCAAGCTGCGCGGAGGGCAGTATCAATTTTGCGATATTTCTTAGGTATCAGCATGTAATAGCTTCAACTGGACAATCCTAATTTCGTTCTATAACGGGGTGGAATGGGTGCTCCGTTCCCCACGAAACGACGGTGCAATTAAGTCGGATGAAACGAACCCCTTGCTACTGGCTAGTGAAGCCGCTACTCTTATGTACATCAGGGCCAACAGTATAATCCCCGTTCCCGAAGTCTTTGCATACAGGTCAGCCATTCTCCCAATTCAAGTTTGGAACACAGACTCGCTACCTAAGCCGCCCTCAAGTTTGCCCTGCATGTCGACTTGGCTGAGCACTATACTCATGCCTTTGGCGGTTTACGCATCTCGTGATTGGTCGCCTCATGGCGCTTTCGCGTCGGTAGCCTTTCAAAAAGTGCGTATTGGTAGGTCGTCAAGATGTACAACGGAACTTCGACTGGTATACATTAAGGCCTCCTCGCATTAGAAATGACCGTAAAAAATCATCAGCACAAGTCGAGCTCTGTCGTCCGCGAGGATCGTTCTTTGCTCTTTCAATGTCTGGACTCGGCTCTTCAACAATTGCCGCTTCTAGGTTTGTCCATGAAACTCCATATGCACTAAATATACTGTAAGACTGTACTAATCTGGAGCAACGCCGATCAGCAGTCCCACGCATAAGAATGTGGATCCCATTGACCTCGCATGGCAAAACGCCCAGCGATATGCATTGGAACACTACAGGCAAGACCAACTAGCGGATATCGCCTCCGCCAAGTCAGTCGAAAACGTCCTCCAGCATTTGCAGTTGCTGCAGAGCAAAACAAAAAAGAAGGCGATTGTCCGTTTCTATGGGAGATTTCGGGGCTTTCTCGACCGCGTAGCCCAATACGAAGAGGTCATGAAAATCTACAGTAATAGCCATATGGCAGTGGCGATTCTGTGGGGCTCCGTCAACCTACTTCTAGTTGTAAGTATACGTATTCCTGTCATTGCAGCCCTCCAAGATTGGAGCAGCATCGCCGACTATTCTCTTCTAGGTCTCACGTAGAGCCCTAAACTACCTAGATGTGTTTGCTAAGGTCCTGAACGAACTTGGCGATCACTTGCCTAGGATGCAGCTGTACGCAGGCCTGTTCTCGGATAGTGCTCGGCTGCGGGACATGCTTGCCGCGGTATATAGTGATCTGATGGATTTTTGTATCCTCGCAACTACCCTCTTTGGCAGAAAAAGTCAGTATCATGTCCCCTTTCCAGTCCGAGTCTGAGGCTCACCACGGCTTCCTAGGCCTTTTTATGCTCAGGAAGATTATTTGGGGCGATTTTGAGGTCTGTTCAAGCAGGATCGTTGCCTGGTTGTCAAAGCACAGAGATATCCTCGACCTCGAAGCCAACGCGTGTCATGCTGTCGAGTCCAAAACTGAGAGGCATCAGCAGAGTTCTCACCGCGAACTTCTGGAGTGCCTAGAGGTCTTTAAGTGGCTTGGTCCTGCCGATACAGAATACCACCTTGACAAACTCCAGCAACTGCGTGCAGAGTGCACTGGTATGTGGTTTTTCGCAAGACCAGAGTACAAATCATGGTCAGGGGGTACTCAGAAGTTGTTGTGGGTGAACGGGATACCAGGGTAACGTTGTTTCTCATTCCGCTAGGCGCTCGACGCCGTGTCTTGTCCGTTGACTGAGAGTTTTGTAGATGCGGTAAAAGCATCCTTTGCTCTTCTCTAGTTGCACATCTAGGTTCAAACCAACCTGGGAGTCGAGTCATATATTTCTTTTGTGACGATGGACATTCGATGAAGAGAACCGCCACCGGGATCCTGAGGTCTCTCATTGCACAGCTAGTGGCTGGGAACCCCGATCTCGTGCAACTGGCTCGCGAAGTGATTATCAAAAGTGGCCAGGAAACAGCCACATCCTTCTCCAGGCTGATGGGTCTCTTCAAGTCAATGATGGAGCGCTCTTCTTCAGCGATATATGTTATCATTGATGGCTTAGACGAGTGTGTCGACGGGCCTCATTCTGGCCTGCTCCAGAAAATCACTGAGTTAGCCACCACGCAGCCGCTTTATCTAGGGGTCTTCAGTCGAAGCGAACCATGGCTTCGCCCTGTGCTGTCAACCTGGCCTTCTGTTGAAATAACCCCGCAAGCTATAGAGCAAGACATGATCCTGTACGTTCAAAAGGCGATTGAGAGGCCTCCACTTTCCAGATTCTCGAACGAAACTCTTGCTCGACGAATCAAACAAGTCTTAATAGAAAAAGCTGACGGACAATTCCTGTGGACGCGGCTAATGATTGAGACGCTTGAGAAAGCAACCTTCGCATCCGAAATCAATCAAATATTAAGTGATGTTCCTCTCGGCCTCGGCCAATTGTACAGTCGAATTTTAGAAAAGCTGCTCACCCAGCCTAGTCGGCGACAAAATGCTGCGCAGCTTTTGCTCAGTTGGCTTGCATGTGCTGAACGTCACTTGACAATGTCAGAGCTAGCCACAGCTCTAGCTGTGCGTCCCGGAGCTACAGAAATTGATTCCGACGACCTTCTCATCGATTTAAGGGGGTTTCTTGAGGATGTTTGTGGGTCACTTGTGAGGGTATCCGAGCCGAACAAGGATCAATCTGAACCTGTGGTAAGCTTGGTACATCTCACAGTCAAAGAGTACCTACTTGCCTCGGAAGAGCTTTGTAGTTCGAAGTCGACTCCTGTCGCCAAGTTCCGAGTGGACAGGTTCGAAGCAAATCGACATCTTGCAAACACCTGCATTACGTATCTCAGCTTCGATGTGTTCAAGAAAGTTTCTGCAAATACGACGTCAACACAATACCCCAATGTTGTGCCTCAAGATCTCCTTGATTACGCAGCCTTGTACTGGGTGCAACATTTGGTTAAGTCTGGACAACCGTCAATTGACCTTTTACGCCGTTTGTACCAATTCATACAGTCCGATCAGCTACTAGCATACATCGAGCGCACGGTTGCCGTCAACAATGCCGGATTTTCTATCAGTAATTTGCTCGTTTCGCAGAGCCTTCTCAATGACTGGATTCAACAATGCGACGCTGGAGATCCGCGTCTCACTATGGTCTCGGAATGTTTTCGCGTGCGATTGGAAGATGCTGTTCAGAGAAGAAGCGCGCTTCTTGGTGATGATCACAGTGAAACCGTTGAGGCAAAGTTTCAACTTGCTCAACTACTACATTATCGGGGACACTGGGCCATGTCTGCAACACTTCACCGAGAAGTCATGGACGCCCGAGTACGGACCATGGGCGAACAAAATCGTAATACATTAAGCTCGATGTTCTGGCTCGCCTATGTACTGACGCGTCTGGGGAAGCACAATGAAAGTCAAAATCTCCAGGAAAAGGCGCTCCAACATCAGAAGGAAATCTTGGGTCATAACGACCCTGACACGCTCCGTTCCGAGGATGGTCTCGCCAAAATTTTGAAGAAGCAAGTTTTGCTCGAAGAGTCTGAAGTCATGTCGCGAGCTACTCTCATCAAGAAGAATCGAGTATTTGGCAACAGCAGTTTAGAAGCGGTGCTTACGATGGACGTTCTCGCTGCGACTCTCAAGGATATCGGTTTACGGCACAATGAGACAGGCAACAACGTATTGGCAATGCAAGCATTGTGGGAATGCGAGACTATCAGTCTGAATAGTCTAGCCATCAGGGAGGCGCAGTTAGGTGAGGACAACCCCCAAACGATCACTTGCGTCAACATGCTCGGTATTGTTCTCCGCCACCTCAAGCGGCCTGAAGAGAGCGAGCAATATCATCGCAGAGCTTTGCGGACACGGCGGAAGATCTTCGGTCCGAACAACCCACACACACAGAGGAGTATGAGAAACCTTGGGTCGGTGCTTCTAGATCAGGGAAGGATTCGAGAAGCGCAGGAGATCGAGCAAATGTTCCGAGCGAGCCAAGCTGCAGATGGTACCCTGCTAGAGAGAAAGGGAGCTTCAAAATTTGAGGAAGGTAGACTTTGAGAAGCTTTTACTAGCTAGAGCGGCTCTCGCTCATGCAAACATGCATCATAATTGTAACGAAAACATAGAGATATGGATTTGAGAGGGTAGACAACTCCCACGGCCCATCGGAATTGCCCCGACGCCCGCGAGATTGTCTGGACTGTAATGACGGCAAAACAATCTTTTCCTTAATTCATGTCCCTAGCCTTTCTCATATTTCAATACGTGAATAAAATTTGGACCGCGGGCTACGTGGGAAGGACAGCGCTGAGGTTAAGGGCCGCATGACCGAAAGCCAAAGAAAAGCGGGGCAGATGTTTTCAGTAATTCTAGGGAAGCACAATTATAACGTTTGGTGTGATATCGCGAGTGATCCGTGGGCACGGAGATATCAAGAAGCTTGCAAAAGAGTACTGCGACGGCGATAGGAGTGATAGCCGGTGGAATGACTTGGGATCCGAGAACGATACCTCTTTTTAGCTGGAAACTCTGTGTCTCTTGCGATAATAAAACAAGGACAAATCCCGGTTCAGAGAAGAGCATGTGTTATTGAGATATCTGTAGGTGGAGATTTGAAGCTTGGTAAATTAAGGCCGGATTGTTGTTTCTTATTGGAAGGGTGGTAAAATCGATGGCCAATTATCAATTTTGTCCTGTCTTTCCAAGTAAATACCTTACATCGCTAACCAAAAATTGCAACTTTACCCTATATCATCCTTTCTTTATGAAAACCTTTCAAACTTTTCCGAGGCTACTTCACGACATGATCTATTATAGTAGGGAGGTTAAATTCATTCAGAAAAGCAGTTGGGTGTCTATTCATATATTGAATAATGAGATCTTAGTGGTTTGTATAAGCGAACCCGAATTAGTTAGCGATGTAATGTGATACCCACCCTCGGTCGTGTCCATATATTTAGTAGGGCGAGGCTAGCCGGTCCACTACGAGGAGTCTCTCCTTCCGGTCAGCTCGCCAGAAATCCTCTAATCGCTTTAACCCACTAGGAAGTACTAAAGTCTAAAATTGTTGAAAACGAATAGGGTAGCTTAAGCCGAAGGCTAGGAGATCCTTTTAGGCTTCCACTTAGTACGCCCCTATACTGCCCTATAGTGCTCCCTCTCTACTCTCTCGGTGCCCCCTCTTACTTCCTTAGTGCTCCCCCCCTACTCGCCTTCTACTCTCCCTTACTCTCTCGGTACTTCCTTTAAAGCGGCCCTACTCCCCTTTCCGAACGTAAACGGCAATCACGAATCCTAAGTTCGGGGTGTATATAATGTATATATATACAGAAGGATGGAGGTGAGGGGCTGGCTATAATGTAGGTGGATATACTGTACACAGCACGCTACTATCGTACCTGTAAATACTCTGTTATAGCGTAGTTTTCTCGCGCCCGGGCGGCCAACTCCTTATATAAAAAACTAATTATGATGAAGCCTATTAAACTATAGCCACGAGGTATATAGGCCCTATATTCTATAAGAATCATCGAAATACCCTACTTAATAATTTACTACCTTACTCCGGTAAATCCTAGGGTTATATATACGTGCCTAGTAAATAGCTAAATAGTGGTTATAGCTTCGTCGTAAATTCAGCCCTATTAAGAAACCTTAAATCGCCAGTAAAACGGCCGTTAAATAGCTAAATTAGCTATTAGCTACGTCGCACAGCTAGTAAATAAGCTAAAGACCTAATAGATAGAGTCGCTATATATTAAATAGTAGTATATTAAGTCTATAGCCTATTTGCTAGCTGTGCGACGTAGCTAATAGCTGATTTTGGCTATTTAGCGGCCGTTTTACTGGCGATTTGGCTATTCTAGCTATTAGCTACGTCGCATAGCTAGCAAATAGGCTATAGACTTAATATACTACTATTTAATATATAGCGACTCTATCTATTAGGTCTTTAGCTTATTTACTAGCTATGCGATGTGGCTAATAGCTGATTTAGCTATTTAACGGCCGTTTTGCTAGCGGTCTAGCATTTTAGCTATTTACTAGCCACCCCATATTTCACTATTAATAACCCTATAAGTTTAAAGTAACCGGGGGCTAATAATTCCGTAGGCCATAGTAATTCTATGTAGATAATATAAAGTCTATATACCCTATGCTCGTAGTCTAATAAGCTATCTAATAATTAGTTTTTTATATGAGGAGTTGGCCGCCCGGGCGCGAGAAAACCACGCTACAACAGAGTATTTACAGGCACGATATGTATTATCCTACGCGCCTGTGCAAAGGCTCACGCGTCTGCTCTGATTGAGGGGTTTTGACGCTACGCCAGGAATGGATGGCGGGCAATATCCGGCCCGACCCAATGCCTTCAAAGTTCCACTACTAAACTGTACCGACTATTGAAGAGCTGCTGGCATTGACCTAGTCAGAAGACACAATGACTGTCACAGAAAAGGTCACCGAGACCGTTCAAAACGTCCTGGGCACCAGCGAGGAGCCTCGTAAGTCACGTCTCCGTTAACCCCCATGTTTCTTGCCAACCCTCCAATCCAAGCCACGACCTGAGAGAGAGATGATTGCCGAACACTCCCTAACCGATCCTAGGTCGAGCAACACGAGAAGAAATGTCCGCCGCCAGATTACCCCTAGCCTACCGCGACAGCTGCGCCCATCTTGCCATCCCCCTCAATCGATGCCGTTTCGAAGAATACTACCTACCGTGGAAATGCGTCGTATGCTGTCCTGGTGCTATTCGAGTTGGGAAAGATCGCTGACGGGATGTAGGATGAGAGGCACTCGTATGAGAAGTGTCAATATTTAGAGTTCAAGAAGAGGGTGGCTAAGATGGATGAAATGAGGGCTGCGAAGGGGGGGGAGAGGAGTAATTGATTGGAAGGGGATTGGCGTTAGGGGTCGGCATACGTCTTGTCTATAGGAAAAACTGTACAAAAAAGCTTGAGAAACGAGCTGTCCGGGACAAGAGCATCCATGCACCAGACAAGGTGAATGGTAAGGGAGAATGCGAGACGCAATCCCAAGTACTGGTAGTGATGCCTCCTCTGATGTGAGGGACGGGTGGAACATGGTCATGATCATCGTGTGCACGGCGAAGAGCCTTCCAAGCTAAAAGAGTTGGAAGAGGGCATTATTGTTCCAACTGTTATAGAATAATAGCCAGCTCAAGCAGGTCATATACAGGCAAGACTTTAAAGCCGGGCTATTTTAGATAGCGCGTCTTTGATGCTCTTGATCGATAATACATGTCTTCTCCGTCTCTAATGTTACTATGTAGCTGCCAAATTCTTTGCAACAGCATCCGTCAAATGCGTCCGTCATTGGGTATCATGCCAAACTCCGCGCTAAATGCCAAAGATTGCCAAACGTAGCGGAATGAATCCTCTTCAAGGCTCTCCGCTGCCATTGGGAACATCCCTCAGGATCTCCCACCCGTACTCTTCCTCCGGCCTTTCCGGCTCCATGCCCAAAGCGCTACGATAAGCCCGGACCTCGTTCTGCAATCCCGTTATGATGCGAACAGGTACATCTTCCTCTTCATTACGCAGGCGATGAGCCTCACGTAGCATCTCACAGCACTTCAAGACCTTTGCGTTCGACTCATTCAGACTGAAGCGAGTGTCCAGATGGGCGTCCTTCTCCGCTTGTAGCAAGCTGTTCCAATGCTTGGCTATGTTTGCTTTTTCGGTCTTGACATTGTAGGAGAATTCTCGAACGGCTTTGACAATCTCGCCCAGGTGATGCTCGTAGTCGCCGATAAGCTTGACGTTCTCTTTTTGCTCATCGAGGAGAATGCGGACTTGGTTCTGCTCGCGAGCAAGTTGGCGCTCGAGTTCGGCGATGCGGGCAGCTAGCATTTACCAATCAGCAGGTACAATTTGGAAGCTCAAGGCCTGTAAAATGTGCGTACATGATATCTCCGTATTCGCTTCTTCAAGAGAAGGGTCTACTCCATTGGCGGCAGCACGGGTCTAACAGTTAAGACTTATTAGCTATTTAACATCACCTCAACGGGAACGCTGCATGTTTGAGATAGACTCATCAAGGACTCCTCCCGACCCATCACGTATTACTTACAGCAAGATCCTCCGCACCATTGACAATACCCTGCGTCTTCTCCCGATTCTCCTTCAAGACCTCACTCAACTCCATCACCTTCTGGTACAACAGATTGACATCCATCTGTTGTCCCGCAACTATGGGCATCCCATTCATACCATTGCCGTTGCCATTGACCTGTTGTTGCTGTTGAGCCATGGGTGATGGGGCCATCCGCGAAGCCCCTCCCAGACTGTTGGAGCTCGACGATGTGTCGAGGAAGGATGGGAAGAGATTGGGGTTGTTGGCCATGGCCTCGACCTGGCCCCGGACACTGAGAGCGTGTAGCAGTTCTATGGCGGTAGACTTTGGGGTCAAGGCCAAGGTTTGAATTTGTAGACTTGACAATGTTGTCGAGGTTGTCTACTTTGGACTTCCGGGGTTTTGCCGGAACCCCTTCGCTTTAAGCGCTAATCCGTAATCAAAGTAGTGGAATAATATCAAAAACTTCTCTAATACTCAGAAGGGAGCAATACTATATTATTACGGAGGCTTTCTTAGAAGCATGATGAAAGCAGTTGATTCTACCTATCCGTGTGAAGAAGTCTTTCCTGGTAACTCATTGCGTCTAAGAAAGTACCGAAAGATGGAAGAGGGTAGTACAATCAGCACCAGACATTTTCCGCCTGCTTCACTGCCTTTCAACTTCTCATACTGTCTCTTTGCTACCAGCTATCATAGCGGAGTTGATCATCTGTTGATCCGGTGGCTAGGAGCAACAGTAACGGTCAAGCAAGACCTAAGTGAAGGAAGCTTTTCGAACCACTTTCCCCCTACGAACTGTATTTGGAAGCCATAGCCATAGTCACTTGGGTGGTACTTGCGGCCCCAGTTTGGGATCTTGCGGGGAAGCCTTGCGTCCACTCGTGCGAGTCAGAAAGAAGCCAGATTTCACAGGGAAGTTCCCCTATTTCCGCCTAATATGTGTCCACATTCATCATCCATACCGGAGTTTCATCCCGAGTCAAGGGCTCCTGTACCCATCACTTCCATAATAACCGAATAGAATTCTCCTGGGTTTGGGTACGAATATAGATGGTGGCTCAGACTTATGCTGTACACATCCGTTGACCAGAGTTATCATACCATCAGGCGAGTCCTCGAATCGCTTTGCATTCTTACAATAGGTCCTCCCTGTAGGATGTTGCGCACACTCTGCACAGCACATGATGCAAAAATGAAAGCGTAGCTGAAGACACACCAAACAGCGCACTCTTCTGGGCTGATCGCTAGCCATGTCCACAATGGTTCCTGCCTGGATGATATCCTTTCGCAGCATGCACTGGAAGCAAAAGCGATGGTTCGCGCAGTCCCCATTTCTGCGGTGTTTCTTTGTGATTTGACGCTTTAAGAACTTTTCCTATAGCCTGAGGCGGAAGCAAGAACCACATAAGTACCCTTCTTTTCTGTTTATTTGGGGTTTCCTCTCATTTACAAAGGCATCCACGGTACCAGGATCCAGCCGATTCAGCGAGACTATGGAATGAAAATGCTGACTGGTCTGACTCAGTGCCACTGCAGCCGAAGGATGTAGGTCGAGAATTATTTGATCTTGTATTTCCCCGGGCAAATCACACAGACCAGGCATCGATTGCATGACAATTGTAGGCGAGGACATTGTCTGTGTGTCAGGACTCAAGTTGGCGTAGGTAACATTCGTGTGCGGCTGCGGCCTTCCATTCTCAGCTTAGAACCCTGAATCCTTGGCTTTATGAGGATTCAGTATTCGCTGCTACGCTTCAATTTCTTGGCCTCGCTGGAGATGAGGGACAGCTGGTGGATCATGAGTAATTGTCCTTGAGGCGAAACCTCTGCAAGAATATATGATAGTCGCAGGTCACATACGAAAGTGTACCAGCCGGCCTAATGCACCGCACGAGGTAAAAATCCCATCATTCCACTTCCTTCCACTTCACCTCCAACTCCATCATCACCACCCTCTCAGGCCCATACTGCAGATTCCTCCGCTGATGCACGTAATTAATCGTTTGGAGCCTGACCGCCGGATCAAAATTGGTAACGATGGGGTTTCCACCCATGAATCCCCTACCGAGAGAAGTGATCTGTTGCATACTGGATCTGGATTTGGCTGTTATCTTGAGAAGTTCCAATTGCTGCCGCCGAATGGAGTGATGGATTTCGAGCTGTGGGATTGTTTGCTGGTAGATGAGCACTCGGTGGCGGGAGAAGTCGAGAAGCGAGTCTAGTGATTTTTGCTTGCAGGCTTCGAAGTAGTTTGAGCGCATGCGTTGTGAATAGAGCGAGCAGTGGTGTGCGTCTGGTAACAATACGTTTTGGAGAGGGAAGGCAGAGGCGAAGTGTGTACCACGAACGGTCTCTTCGAAGCAAGAAGGGCAGATTAGCAAGTTGGCGTCCTTGTCACCGTACCAAGTGGCATTCTCGAGAGAGCGGGTGCCTTGACATTTCGGTAGATATGCCAGTCGAGAGACGTAGTCTATAAAGGGTGTTGGGTCGCGGGTGAAGTACATCTGATTCCATTTCGCGACGTATTCGGAGTACCGAGGACTCGAAGGGTTGAGGTCACATACCCGTGTCCTCCCAAGGGGATACTTTAGACGCCGAAAAAGGTGGACCCAGTCGGCGCTCTGATTCCAGCCGGTGTGGCAGGCAGCGCAGATGTCGAAATTCTCGATGTTCCGAGTATTGTCAGTTGGGTCCGGTAGACCATACCACTCGCCGTCAACGATACCCTCTCTGTCACAACTCGACTTGGACATGATTATGCTTGCGAAGTAGTGCCACTTTTCGTAAACCCCGTGAGTGAGCAGTATATCAATACACGCAGCCATAGGAGCCGGCTGGAAATCGCACGTATAACTAGAAGCAACGTCATAAGGACTGAATTCGATTGGAGCGAAAATCTGTGCGCAATCTTCCTGCCAACCAGCACGGTCGAGATAGCAGGCTTTGCATATAGTCATGTTGTGAATCGGTGACGGTCTCACAGTGTTGTACCATCTTTTCGCTGAGACTAGCGCAGGCACACCATTCACGCATGTAGGAAGCGACAGTCTGTGGCGACCAGCTTGCACGAAGCCGTGCCAATCTCCCCTCCAAGAGTATATTTGCAGAGTACGCTTCAGGTACGGCATTGCCAAATCACAGGACCATGTCCCATCCGTTGATTGCTGCTCCGGGTACGGTACGAACTTAGATCCAAATTGTGTGCCCAAAACGACGTCCTCGTAGCATGCCTCGCAGGATATGAAGTGTGGGATGTCATCATTGATCGGCTTGAACCACTTCACGCCGCTACCACCCTTGATTCCCTGAGTCCCGGAACAAGACTTGATGCTCATGCGTTTCTCCGCGAACGAACATAGTGGCTGGAAGTTTTCCGACGCAACAGCTTCTCGGACTTGCGAATGGAGTCGAGTGGAGCTTCTCTTCGTAGCATTTGGTACATATCAAGAAGCGGTCGTTAATGGGCAGTCGATACCAGTGTGTGGGGAAGGCGAGGCTTTCAGGTGGCGTGGGGCAGGCATGTAGAGGAGGAGGGCGCTGCGTTGAGGGATTCGACGTGGCTCCGGAAGCCATGACCTGACATGTCGAGAGAGCCACAACTTGAAGATATCAGCGTGTAAGTAGACATGATGGCCCCGCTCTTCGCACACTGATAGCTGCATGAACTAGAATTCAGTCATTCGATCGAGGCCTCGAATTGCTAGGCCCTTGCGGCGTGGGTGTGGGGGCTCCGCTGACGCCCATTTGGCCCAGGAACACGTGCTCTGGGGTCTCTCCTTAGGGCACTCTGGGCATCCTTTGGGCCTGAAGATGTTCGGTCCACGAGTTCTGATCATTGAGTGAAAGTTTATGCGACTTTCTGATTTCCTCCGAAAATATCATGAGAATCACGAAGCGCTACAGACTCGCATGTAAGACTTCGGGTTGCGTCGTACAGCTCTAGAGATATGTAACCGGAAGAAGTCCATATGTCAAGGCGGTTATGTTTTTAGTACAAGTACTTCCAAGTTCACGAATCAATTGCCAAAAAAACAATGACAGCCTGAAATCTCCAAGTTTCAAACTGCCTGCTTTCATGCGAAAAGGCTATCTTTCAATTCAAGATTCTACAAAACAAGCACGATCATATCACTACATCACTACAGCCCCTAATTGTCATAATGTCCACACCATCTCTCAGCCAACTCAACGACTCTCTATCCACATCCCACGACCACGAAAACCGCTCCGTCCCCCGCCTCTTCGCCCGCCATCTCATCTCTCTCCTCCCCCCTCTCTCCTCTTCCCAGAAACTCCACGACAACGCATGTGGTCCAGCAGTCGTACCAGCGAGCTTCTCGCCTCCATTGGCAATGGGGCGGAACGTCCGAAGATCATAGCTACTGACAATCCTCCGCCTACGATTCAGTTTGTGCGGGAGCTGGTGGAGCGGAAGGGATAGGGAGGTTTTGTTGAAGCTGGAGTTGTGGATTCGATGGATTTATATGTGTGTGAGGAGGGAGATTTCGATGTTAGCGTGACGAATTTTGGTATCTTCATGCTGTCTGATCCCGTCAAGGGGGCGGCGGAAGTTCATCGCACTTTAAAATTGGACGGCGTGGCGTTCATCACTGCGTGGAAATTCCATGGCTGGGTAGATCTTTTGAGGAGGATTAGCGAAATTGTTAGACCGGGCGTCGTTTGTGAGGGTGTGTTGGCTATTCGGTGGCCTGGTAAGGAGAAGATGGTGGAGACGATGGTGGAGGATGGGTTTGAGAGGGAGGGGGTTGAGGTGAGGGAGCGGAGGGAGTGGTTGGGGTTTGAGGATGAGCGGGATTTGAGGGAGTTGATGACGGCGGGGAAATTTGCGGTGCATTCGACTAGTGATTGGGAGGAGGGGGAGAGACGGAGGATACCGGGTGTTATTAGGCAGGCGTTGACGAGTGAGGAGTGGCAGATGAAAGGAATTGCTATGGATGCTTGGATTGTCATAGCAAGGAAACAGGGAAGAAACTGAGCCTATGAGGAGCGTGCTCACAGAATAATCCTGGGGCTGTTTGCTCTGTAGTAAATGTGACTGACAACTCTGGTAGGTACGAGTACATACGAACATCTCGTTTGTACTCTTCAAGTTTGACTGGAGGAGAGGATAGCATACAGTCTTCCAGCTGGCTCGTGCGGTACGTTGTTCATTGTCATCGAGGCCAACATGTGGAAATGGCCACAAAGGTAGCCGCTAAACCAAGTCTGGTCCCAGAATTAAGAAATTTCAGCACATGGCTCAACGGTCCTCGTGTGGAGCACTTCTGTCGGCTTCCCACTTCATGCTTTCATCTCCCATCCACGCTACAGCTTCAGAATAATCGTAGGACATTGGGTTAGGAGGCACCAAGGGATTATGAAAGTATCCTGGGTTTTATGGGCGCAAGGATAAAATATTGGGACTTGGAGCAGGCTCCTGGTTCCACTGGTACTGAGGATCTGACAGATGGTCTGCTATCGAGGGCAGCCTGGTAGCTCCTTCCCAGCGAGGACTTGCAAATGTACTTGGAGAGGCTGACTTCATGTTTCTTTCGCTACCTGCTACAAATTAGAGTTAATGAAGACAAGTCAGACTCTCCTACATACCTTTGAATTGGTTATTTGACAGTCGGTCATTCGGGCCAGAACCTCGCTTCTGCGGTACACCCATCTCTCCTTCTTTGGCAAGTGCGCCACAGAGAATTCTAATGTCCGTTCTATAGTCGGCGGAACGTGGGGAGTAAACTGTATGGTAAACCATCTACTCCGGGCTTTGGTTCAGCTCGAAACGCTTCTACAGCCGGCAAAGCATTCAATCACTCACATTACGAACCCCAATAGGTTTAGCAGCAATTAATTCAACACCAATACCATCGAAGAAAGCGTTGGCGGGTTCCTGGCATCCAATCCTTACAAAGTGGACACCGACCTTGTTCTCAGCTACGTCAAGCCTATCGAGATTGATGGCTGCCTCCTGAAATAGCTCTTTGAAAGCCGCAAGTGGCCTTGAGGGAGGACTGCCCGTTAGGATGATGAGGTTCAATCCCGGATGGGATTGGCGCTCATTTGGACCGAGACTTAAGAGGGTGTCGTGGTAGTTGTCTAAATGGGCACACAAAAGCTGGTATATGAAATTTGGTCCACTTGGGACTATCGCGCGGAGAGAGTCGAAGTCGCCAACGTTCTTGACGCCTTTCTCGCCATTCGCAAAGTCTATACTATATCCCCCAGTATCCTTGAATACATCAAGACTGAGACACCTCTCCAGTAGCCCTATAGTATCTGGCCAGGCTTCTTGCATGTATGCAGAATCGTCGATGACGAAGACTGTAATATATTTGGCAAGGATGGAGATCGCGAAGTTTTTGGCCTTCGCACTTCTTCGAGAATTTGTATGATTCAACATAGCAGCTTCCGGGCTAGAATTGCTCGACACTGGCGGCAAAGTCTCCTTTAGTTGAGCTCGCAACCCATGTGAACCCGTCTGGTGGGCGAATTTGTGCTCCCAGCGCGAGAAGGTCTTTGAGCATCCTGGCTCCGAGCACTGTAATCTGTCATGGTTTCCTTGCGCATACTTGATCATTTTTTTGCGCATGTCTTTGACCCCTTTCATATAATCCGCGGCATTCTGATAGTCTTGAGCTAGCATTGCCATCATCTCGCGATTGACAGTTTCGGCCTCCACAAGCTCTGCCTGCAAAGCAAGTACGTATTCTTTGTGAGTCTTCTCGCAGCTCTCTTGCTGCAGCTCGAGCCTTTCGGAACGATCCTCATCAGACGAGCACAGGGCTGAGGATACACATGTAGCCTGTGTCGAGGGAGTATTTAGTAGCAGGTTTCTGGATGCAACGAATGTAATGAACGAGATGGCAGGACTTCTGGGCAGCAAATCCCAAACAGCTATCGGCACGGACAGCAGAACCAAGGTTGAACCACTCTTGAAAACACCTTCTACCCGTGCGTACGTTACCAGCGCGGGAATTGATCGGAGCCAGTCAAGCCACTCATTGGTCTGGAGCCACTGATCTTCTTCTAATGCGATTGAGATAATGGCTTTTGGGGCCTGGGGACTGGGGTCATTCCAATCTTGGTCTAGAGAAGACTGACTAGACTCGAGAGTGAATTCATCGCCGTTCGAAGAAGCCTTAGAAGAGGCGCTAGAAGAATCAGAAGATAGACCGTGAGTCACAGTTGCAGCGAGTTCTGCGGGTGGCCGATTCATAATTCGAAGTGGCGAAAGCTCAATACTCCTTCGCTTACCTTCATTCGACAAAACAATGTAGATCGGGGTTTTTCTATGTTCATGCTCTCCCGTGGTGCCGTACCTAGGGTTCCAGTACTTGATTCTCGATAATACTTTTTGATGCAGTGTTGCTACGGAAAGTGTATGGTCACCACTCCGGTATTTCAATTCATCGATCAGGCTACGGGTAAAGGAGTGTTCCCCAACTCCTGGCGCCCAGGTTTCGAATCCGCAAGCTGCTATGACTTCAGTGACGCCACTTCCATCCCCAGAAATTGAGCTAGCTGCCGAGCAGCAGTCGAGAAGTATCAAGGCGTCGGACTCTGAATGCTCAAGACTATTCTGAAGTCCTGACCACTGGACGGTAGGGCCATCTTTTGTTGCAGTGCTAGATTTGAAGATCAGAAATGTCTTGAGATGGAGTTCTTAATCGAAAAGTATTCAAGAGCAATCCTGCATCTGTGGTGGATTCATAGACTGAAATCTTCTTGTGGAATGGGACTGACCATGACCAGACGCATTGGCGTTCATCGTTCATGAATCCATCTATATTACACATGGGTAAGCGCCACTCGAATTATCGATCATTCAGTCTTCGAGTAAGGGTAGTCAAGCTTTATGGCCGAGTTGCCGCTCAAAGGTTGTCATGCATGGATATCCTCCCATCACAGAATATTGCACGAATGTCCAATTTCCGGTTACTGTATTCTCCCTTTTCATGCCATCCTGGAGACGAAGTACCAAATGTGGGCAGAAGCCCCTGAAAGAGGCGCCGATCGTTGGGGTGGTTGACCAACGAGAGGGAAGAGCCAGGGTGATAGAAAAAAGATGTAGCAAGGAAATGGATACATACGGCCTCCGTAGTACACTATTAACAGGCTCTCTACACCTTCAAAATCGTCTAAGAACTTCCCAATTCTCTGTCGTAGAGCTCGAAATGAATGAACACTTGGTATTCTCCATTCCTCAGCATCGTAGCAGTAATCTTGCCGAAAAACGTCTCGTAATTCCAGGACTTCTTCAATAGCACCGAGAGTGTCAGCTTCCCAGCTCAATAATAGCGCATGAACTTCTTTATAGCGGGCAGGTCCTTTTGGAAATGCGGCGTTGACGGCCTCAGTCAGACAATGTCCAAACGTAGCAAGATCCTTGAGATGGAAATCAATCAAGGAGATGTCGTGAGTCCGATCCATAAGCTTATCCGTCGCTCGATCACATCGTTGAGATATGAAAGGACCAAAAAAATCACAGCTCTTAGGTGATTGAAGATGCCGCCTTGACAAGAGCGTATGAAATCTAGCCGACGAGGCTGTGGGAACATGAATCTAGATTTTGCAGCCGCCACCGCTAAAAGGAGGATAGCGTTCATGCACACACATTGGGCAGCATTACTTATAGGCTATTGTATTGCCGACAATCGCTGCACTGACCATTCTTTCCCCCATTCTACTCCTTGACCTGGCGAATTACTGAATCTGGGGATTTGAACTCGAAGGTAGAGCCGCCAGCTCATTGGTTTGGCCCTAACAACCTTTCCCGATGTTCTCGACGTCCGCTCAATGAATATCAATCTAGCGGCCGCGACCTGACCGATGCCTTCAGAGGTAATTTGACGACCAGGCTGCAAGGAAATGGAATGGAAGGCGGCTATGCTTGCACGCTGTCGTTTCCCGAAACCGAAATACGGATGTTTGGTACCATGGTTTTCAGCGTCTTAGTCGATGACAGAGGTCCATTGTGATACCCAAGCGTGATGCCACTATTCACAATCCCGCCAGGAAGCTTTTCGAGGGCATCTCGATAGTCGTCTGTGCTTTGTTGAGGTAACTCGACAATGAGCCCAGTATTGAGGAAAGTCACGTAAGCCGCAAATGGAAAATAAATTGAAATAGCAAGGAGGGTCGCTTTGTCCGGCAGAAAATAAGGCTTGAGATCTTTCAAGATCTCACCCGATACCTCCAG